>Ga0302320_10003267_pt1 | contig 37868 bp, 32 predicted proteins | sample Bog_T0_3_FD_202130 | JGI IMG/M metagenome (GOLD analysis project Ga0302320, IMG submission 202130) | Peat permafrost microbial communities from Stordalen Mire near Abisko, Sweden - Bog_T0_3 | ecosystem: Environmental > Terrestrial > Soil > Wetlands > Peat | place: Sweden: Abisko, Stordalen Mire... | reverse complement strand
GGTGCGTGGCAAGGCGGAAGACTGATGGCTATCTTGAGATAACCAGAAGGATGACAACGCAGCTACGCGCCAAAAGAACAAGTCAGAAAGTCCAGTTATCTCTGAAAGATGGTATCATTCCCCAGTGGCTCGCTAATTACTGATTTTAGCGTTTCCGCTTTGCCCAATTTCTCCCCCTACTCAATCCAGCTGAGGATGTTGTAATTTGCAGCGACCAGGATCGCTACGATGGCGAGCAATCCCATGATCTTGCCGATAATCAGGATGGGGAGCATGACAACAGCCCAACGAATCACCCCGTCCTCAAAGGCTGTCTGCTGGGGTGTCGGTTCCGGTGGAAGAGAAAAGTCGCTCATGGCAATTTTTATTAATTCTCAAAGCTCACTCTGTCAACGCCGAGGCGCTTTTGCCCCAGCTTTTCCTTTGGAGGAGGCCCTGACCTGCGTCTTGGATTTGCCCGTACGCTTTTTCAGCGCCTTAAAGCGGGCATTTTTCTCAGGTGGTTTTTTTGCTCCCTGCGCCTTGCCTCCAAGGCGAACGGAGGGTTTGCGAGGCTTGCGCAGCACTGGCGGCTTCTCCGACTCTGCGGAACCCTTGGGCACATTTTCCCAGAGCGCCTCTTCGCTGAGGGCGGCACGGGCTCCTGCCTTTTTGCGATCCTGGACGGCACGGCTCTCGCGGCTTTTCAGGCGCAGACGGATCGGCAGTCCGGGGAAGGGCCAGCGCTCGCGGAATCGGTTAAAGAGATACTCGCGATAGGAATCGGTGATGAGATCCTCGTCATTGACGAAAAGCAGAAACTCCGGCGGCCCAAAGGGTCGTTGCACTTCCGGCACCACCTGCGTGGCGTAGAGGAGCTTGAAGCGCTTGCCCGACTTGGATGGCGGCGGATGCACCTCAAAGAGCTCGCGGAAAAAGCGGTTCAGCTCTCCCGTGCCAATGCGCGTGTCGGCCTCCCGGCGCACGCTCTCGAGGGCGGTAAAAATACGGCTAAAGCCCTGGCCCGTCTTGGCTGAAATACAGACCACTGGTGCATAATCGAGGAAGAAGAGATTCTGCCGAATGACCTCGGATTGTTCTCCCTGCGAGGCGCGCCCTCCATCCTCCTTGCGAACGAGATCCCATTTATTGAGGAGGAGGATGCAGGCCTTATTCGACTCCTGAAGCATTCCTGCAATGCGCTTGTCCTGCGCTGTCACACCACTTTCGGCATCAATGACAAGAAGTCCGGCATCGGCGCGGCGGATTGCCTCCTCCGAGCGCATGGCGCTGAAAATTTCCACCGAGGTGTCTGGACGCGAGCGATGGCGCAATCCCGCCGTATCAACAAGCACATACGGCTCGCCTCCGAGCTCACACTGCACATCAAGCGCGTCACGGGTGGTTCCCGCGATATTGCTGACAATGCTGCGCTCCTCGCCTAGCAGACGATTGAGCAGGGAAGATTTACCGACATTGGGACGACCTACAATGGCCAGTCGGGGAGAAGATAACTCCTCAGGAAGCGCCTCATCGGAGATGCCGCCGAGTGCCTCCCCGATCTCTGCAAGCAGATCATGTGTCCCGCGCCCGTGGGCCGCACTGACGGTCATGAGCTTGGGAAATCCGAGTTCAAAGAAGTCGGAAGCAAAGGATTCGTGCATCTCTTGATCGACCTTATTGATCACAAGAATGAGTTGCCGTCCTCCAGCGCGGAGCATTTCTGCCAGCTCCCGATCCAGCGGCGTGAGTCCCGCCCTGCCATCGACGACAAAGAGAATCAGTTCGGCACTCGCAATGGCTGCCTGTGCTGCCAGATGTGTCGCCTCGGCGAAATCAGGATCAGGCGAATCGCCGATACCACCCGTGTCGATGATCTCGAAGGGAACCAGCCCTTTTTTGCAGATACCCGCAAGGCGATCTCTCGTCACGCCCGGCTGATCATGGACAATGGCCACGCGCTGACCCATCAGGCGGTTGAAGAGGGAGGATTTGCCCACATTGGGGCGACCGATGATGGCGACGCGTCTCATGAGATAAAATTTGGATGAAGGGAAAGAAATTTGGAACTCAGGAAAAAAGGAAGGGAAAATGAAAACTATAGAATGGCTGAATGAAAACCGTTGGCAATCTCCCTCCCATCGAGGGTTTGCAATCGAACTCTCCCGCCAGCAGGCCAGTTCCTGAGTTCTTGAGTTCAATATTCATTCATTTTCTGACTTCTGACCTCCGAATCCTTACCCTTCGGGTTTGGTATGCCCTCCATCATGAAGCTGACTGGTCCCTTGGGCAAGATAACCAATGCCACTGAGCAGCGTCACCACACCTGAAATCCAGACAATGACTGCCGCCCAGTTCCATTGGAGCATCACGACGGCGACAGTAAGCATCTGCAAAAAGGTGGAGGTTTTGCCCAGAAGGGAGGGTCTTACCTCCAGATGGTCATTGAGCAGACGAAGCACTCCACATCCGGTGACGATGATGATGTCACGGGCAATCACCAGGACAGGATACCAGACCGGCAACTCATACGGCCACTTGGTGATGCTCAGCGTGATGATGGCGGTCAGCATCAGTCCCTTGTCGGCAATCGGGTCGAGAATCGCCCCAAGCCGGGATTTGAGATGAAACCGCCTGGCCAGCCAGCCATCCACTCCATCGCTCAGGGCCGCGAGCAGAAAAACTCCGATCGTGGCCATACGGAGCGCCTCATCGGGATGCCCGGCGCTGGCGCTCCTGCCATAATAGATCGCAAGCACGACAAAGACAGGGATCAGAAGAATTCTTCCGATGGTGATCTGATTGGGTAGCGTCATGACAAACTTACAATCCGCAGATGCAAGACACCTGTAAAGGATTCACAGGGATAAATCAGCGACTGGCGAATACATGACCGTGGGAACGGTCTGGATAGACTGTGCAGCAGCCCAGCCCGCAGGGCGAGCCGAGCGGGAGCTAGCGAGTCAAAGCTGATAGTCATGCCGAAGGCAGTCCGAGCTTGCTCGGATGGCTGGCTTGGGAAAGTCGCCAGATAAAGGAGATGAAAGGGATGAGAAGATTGCGACTCAGCGTTCCAATCGCTACCAATTTCTCAAGCGATGAATAACTACCGGCTACCACTCCAGATTGGCGGATATGCAGGGCGACGGCATTCCAACCTCGCCCTGGGCCTCATCCTGCTGCCACGCGCACACCGAGCTGATGCCTTCCTCTTCTATGATTTCTGCCGAGCAGTCGATGACCTGGCCGATAGCGGTACCGAGACTCCTGAGCGGAGAAAGGAGCAGTTGTCCTCCTGGATTGAGGCACTCCAACCCGGCAACGAAGAGCAACTCCCCGGCGACTTCGCGGAAATGATCCAGCGTCGTCAGCTTGATCGACAGCTTCTCTTGGAAATCGTGCTCGGAATGCAGATGGATACCGAGCAGTGCCGTTACCCAACCTTCTCTGAGCTTCGTCGCTACTGCTGGCGTGCGGCTTCCGCCGTGGGGCTGGTGAGTGCGGCGCTCTTCGGCGCATCAGGCGATGCGGTCAAAGATTACGCCACCGAGCTGGGCCTCGCCCTACAACTTACCAATATCTTACGCGATGTGCGTGAAGATGCTGGAGTGAACCGCATCTACATTCCGCTGGAGGATCTGGAGCGTTTCGGTGTGACCGAGGAGGAGATTCTGGAACGATCATTCCCTTCGCATCGAGCTGAGAAGAAAAGTCGAGAGTCGAGGGTCGAGGGTCGAGAGCATGGGGTTGAAAAGGCAGCATCAGCAAATGCAGTGATTCGGCTATTCTGGCCATCGACTTTCGACTTTCGACTTTCGACTTACATCAAGGGTCGAGAGTCGAGGGAAGACTCCGGCATCACCCATCTTTTCAATCATCAGGCCGAACGCGCCGATTCCTACTTCGCCAAAGCCGAGTTGGCCTGGGTGGAGATGAGCCCCAATCAAAAGCGCCTCATGCGCCCCGCCCGGCTCATGAGCGCGATCTACCGCGACCTCCTGCTCCAGATGCACCAGGATCGCTACGATGTCTTTGGAAAAAACTACCGAGTCAGCCGGATCAAAAAACTCCTCCTTGCGCTCAGAGTGCTTATACCATCTTTCAGAGATAACTGGACTTTCTGACTTGTTCTTTTGGCGCGTAGCTGCGTTGTCATCCTTCTGGTTATCTCAAGATAGCCATCAGTCTTCCGCCTTGCCACGCACCAAAATCTCTGCGCCATAAGAGTCTACTTATCTCTGAAAGGTGGTATTACGGGGAGGTAGGGAGAAAAAGTTAGAAAGTTCAGCAGCCGCTAACTTTCCCAGCCACTCCCCTGTGATTTGTCTAGGTTAAGGCGAAGCGATGAGGGAATCGCCGGGGGCGAGGGAACGGAAGTGGCGGAGGTTAAGTGTATAAAGGATGGAGCACCCTGCGCTGCGGGCTCCGATGAGGTGGAGAGCGTCGTAGATGGCACCGCTGGCCAGGTTTTGTTTCACCGTCAGTTGAATGGCGTCGCGGTAGTGATCGGTGCTCAATGGAATCAGGGTGAAATACGGAAGGATACTTTGCTGGATGAGGTGTGCAACATCGGGAGAGTGTAGCCGGGGCTTGAGCGGCAGCGCAGTGAGCGTGGCGAAAAGTTCGGCAAGTCCGTGCGTGGTCAGATGGCCTTGCTCCGTCCCAGCTTTCACTGCTTGGAGACGAGGAAAGGCGATGGAGTGGTGAGGATGCTGCTGGAGTAAAGCCGCAACGAGAGCAGAGGTGTCGAAACAGACTTTCACAACTCAAAGGCCGCCGATTTCCGTGCTGCGCTGGGTTCTTTGTTCGTCCAAAAACGCTCCCATATCCCAGGCCGACAAAGGCACTGCGCTGGAGCAAACCAGAAGACCTCCTTCCTCAGCGAGTGGCGATGCCGGGGCTGCCGGGCGCAGACGAATGCCGTCGGATTCAACGGTCATTTCCAGATCGTCCCCCGGTTTCAATGCAAAGCGATTCCGGATGGCTTTTGGAACGACAATCCGACTCATGCGATCAAGGGTGATGTGCATGTCAATATGATTGCCATTTCCCATTTTGCATGTCAATTTTTACCTTCTTAAGAAGGTTTGTCTGGGAAGGCAGAGAAGGTTGCCGTATCGGATGCGAAGCAATGGCAGGGGAAGCAAACTTGAAACCTGAGGGGATTATCGTTTCATCTCTATCAAATAACGATTCGCTTCTCCTCTCACGGAATCATTGGGATCGTTCGTCATTTGGTGAAGAAGGGAGGCCGCGTCATCAGTTTTCATGCTTCCCAGCAGATGGACTGCAGTAAGTCTTATTTCAGGCAACGCATCATGGATGTGTGCCAATAAAATTCCGTGTGCCTTTGAAGAGTTACTTTCCCGGAGACCATGTGCCGCAACAGCTTGAATATTGTTAGCCAAGCTCTCGGCTACCTGTTCCGTCTTGCAATTTCCGACATCTCGCCCTGTCACAGCCAGGTTTTTTTCTAGTATGGCAAGTGCCTCATCGGTCTCATATTTTCCAAGTGCGTCCAAAGCAGTGATTCTGGTTGAGTAATCCCGGCTTTCAGCCAGTTGTGCAAGATAGGGGATGGCCCGCTCATCATGAATTGAAGCGATCTCCACCAATCCCTTCCCTGTTTTCTTCAGTGCTTTTTCTCCCCAAGCCTGTATCAGCGCTCCCATATGTTGAGAATCGGCGGCGATGACTCGGATTTTCGTTTTGACCTCGGTGGGTAAATCAAATGATGGCTCATTGTGGTTATAGCCATTTTCGCCCCCGTGAAGGCGCAATGTTCGCTTAACGGTGATCGTATAAATTCCAGGCTTTGTAATAGCTCCCCAGTGGGAGAGAAGACTCGACTCCTCGTGCCTCCCTTTGCGAGGAAAAGGTTGAGGCCCCGAGAAGCCGTTGTATTCGCTGATGCCATAATCAGGAGAGGGTAAGACATCGCCCGTTTCATTCGCTATTGAAACAGCACAATGATGCCCTACCCCGGTAAATAGGTAGAGATCCTGATCACTTTCGTTCATCACGCTGTAGGTGAGAAATGTCGGCTCACCAATCATGATTTCCTGTTTATCGGCAACAACCGAAACCTTCAGCGGCAAACCATGAACCGTATAGTTTTGCTGGTCATCAGATGCTTCCGCACTAATCGGCAGGAACACTGCGAGAATGCATAGGACAACAAACCTTAAAAATGGCGCCCGTAGTCTTGTCGCGTTGTTTCCTTTCATCATTCCTCCTTCATCCTTCTACATTTTTGCAAACCCATCCGCCCAGGTTTTCACCGCTGGGTCCATGACGACAAGATCGGGCCAGCCGCGCATGTAGCCTTCGCCGGGGATTTTTTTCGTCGCGTCGAAGCCCATGTGTGAACCCATATTCGGCACGGTCGGCGCATGATCGAGGCTGTCGCACGGATTTTTTGTCATGGTGCTATCGCGTTGCGGATCGGTATTGGCCATCCAGCGGAAGAGCACTTCGGAAGTATTCTGCACATCGCAATCCTCATCCACGATGACGATGTATTTGGCAAACATCATCTGACCCATGCCCCAGAGTCCGTGCATGACCTTGAATGCCTGCCACGGATACTGCTTCTTGATGGAAACAAAGACGAGGTTGTGAAAGACCCCTTCGGCAGGCAACGCCATATCGACGATCTCTGGGAAGTTCATTTTGAAGATCGGCAGGAAGATCCGCACGCTTGCCTCCCCCATGTAGTAATCCTCCATCGGCGGAATGCCGACGATGGTGGCAGGATAGATTGCCTGACGCCGGTGCGTGATGGCGGTCACATGAAAGACGGGATACTCATCCACCGGCGTGTAAAAGCCGGTATGATCGCCAAAAGGCCCCTCGGGACGCATCTCTCCCGGCTGCACAAATCCCTCAATGACGAAGTCGCTCTCCGCAGGCACCTCCAGCGGCACCGTGAGACATTTGACGAGATCGACTGATTTTTTCCGGGCAAATCCCGCGAAAAGAATTTCATCAATGCCATCGGGCAGCGGAGCTGTGGCCGCCAGCGTAAAGACCGGATCGCCCCCGAGACAGACCGCCACAGGCATCCGCTCATTGCGCTCGTAGTAGCGTTTCCCATGGCGTGCACCGACCTTGTGAACCTGCCAGTGCATCCCGGTCGTCTCTCCATCGTAAATCTGAATGCGGTACATCCCGACATTCCTCTCTCCCGTGTCGGGATCTTTGGTATAGACCGTCGGCAGCGTGATAAAGCGTCCTCCATCCTGCGGCCAGCATTTGAGAACCGGCAGGCGGTCGAGTGAAAAGGAATTGCCCTGATCGAGACGATGGACGACTTCCTGACACGGCGCATCCTTCACCATCCGAGGCCTGGCATGAATGAGATCAAGGCCGTTGCGCAGCAGCTTGAGCGCATCCTTGAAGCTCTTGGGCGGTTTCGCCTTCATCAGAAATTCCAACTGGCCGGCCAATTCATCAACTGAATCAAGCCCCAGAGCCATCGCCATGCGGCGCTTCGAGCCCATGGCATTGATCACGACAGGGAATTCCGAGACGCGACCATTGATGGTCGGTTTTTCAAAAAGCAGCGCCTTGCCACCACCGTGTGATTTCATCTCACGATCAGCCAATTCCGTGATCTGAAGTTCCGTGGCCACGGGAGAGGCGATGCGGCGGAGTTCCCCAGCTTCTTCGAGAGCTTTCAGAAAGGCTGCGTAAGAGGAATAGGCCATAGGGCAGGAATCATGGCAGGATTGTCATTTCTTTGCACGAATCTCACGAAAAAGATTGCCCTCCGATCAATTCCAAGGAAGATTATCCACCCTTTCCTGATTCCTTCAGGAAGAGAAACCCTAGGAGTTGTAGCTCAATTGGTCAGAGCACCGCCCTGTCACGGCGGGGGTTGCGGGTTCGAGCCCCGTCAACTCCGCGGGGGATTTTTCATCATCTCGATGAAACTCTCTCAGCAAAAAAGCCCCGTCTTGCGACGGGGCTTTTGTTTTATCGGAGAGTGTCTCGCGGAGGGGGCAATTGCAACTGGTTCATTGAACCGCAGTTCAGCAATCAACCCTTCAGAAATTCACCACGGCCCGCATACCGACCACCAGCGCGTTCCCATACTGCTGTGTGCCGCCCGGATGCAGGATGTATTGCAGATCGGGCTGTAGCACAATGGCGGGAGTGAGTTGAGCAGAATAAGAAAGCTCCGCCACTGCCTCGTAGGAAGCTCGGTACCCCGTATTGGACAGGATCGCAGAATCAACCTGACTTCCCGCTTGGGCGTAGCCAAAAGCCACTCCCAGCTTATCCGCATCGCGCGTCGGAATCAGTCCCGTGTCAACAAGTCCCGCATCGCTGTAGAAAGAGACCTGACTGGAGGACTGGGGAGAAAAGCCGATGCGCGCGAAGGAAGAAAGGCCTTTTCCTGAGCAGGCGCATGAGCTGGCGGCGGGTTGGGGATTCTTGGATGCATCGACACAGTTCTTGCCGCTGGAACTACTGGATGGAGAAGGGGAAGCTGGTTTGTCCGGGACGGCATAGAGTTGCTGGTCGATGATGCCGTAGAAGCCACTGCTATAGGCACCCGGAGCAATTCCTGGATAATTTTCCGCCTGGGAGTTCTGAAGCCAGAATCCGAGTTTGGCAGTCCCTGGGAGTCCCTTGGCATTGGTCTCCTTGTTCCAGGTTGCCGCCGCTTCATTGAGGGAGAGGAGTCCACCCTGCGGACCGAAGTTCCAGTCAAAGCCGGAGCGGTTGACATTCTGCGCCAAGGGATTGGCTTGTGTCAGAGCGGTGCGAAAGGTCAGCCAGGAGGTTGGCTGGAGGGCCAGCCTGATGCCCGGCGTTCCCATCGGATAGGTGGGGCCGCTGTTGGGGACATCCATCGTGAAAAGTCCAAGCGGGCCGAAGGTGTTATTCACAAAGAGCGAAGCCGTATCGGAAATCAGGAATTCGGTATCCAGAGCCAGCATTCCTCCACGCAGGGAAATGGCGTCATGAAGGAAGTTCTGCTGGAGCCAGAGTTCATCGGCGCGAAAGGCCGGGTAGCCAGCGATGCTACTCACGGCGAGAGCGTTGCCAATATATCTGGTGGAAAGGTTGCTGCCGTAGAGCCAGAGCCAGGAGCTCTTGAAGGAGGCCCCCGCCCAGCCAACGGCCTTCTGAAGGTCCACGGCAAGATTGAAATCCAAGAGCCCCGAGTAGGTCGTGCCGGTCGCCGCTCCTCCGGTGGTGTTGCCGAGCAGATCGGAGGTTGACTGGAGACTCAGGACAACCCCGTTGGTCTCAGCCACGGGGCGGTAACCGAAGCAATCGCCCCCCAGCTTGGGCTGATTCAGAAGATTGATGAGATCAGGAATCCCCGTAGGATCGGCGATTAGGCAGGTCGTTGAAGAAACAAAGAGGCTAAGGATAATGACTAGAAGGATTCTCATGAAAAGGGAGTGAAATAGCCGAAACGGCTGGAAAGGGCGAGCACTTCCTTGTGACAGATTAGTCACTCAGCAGAGCGTTTCGATGAAGCGCATAGGAAATACGACATAAAAGATCGCTAAAGAAACTATTGCATTTTTCCGAAAGGTGTCGAAAAAATTAATCCTATCGGAAATTCCCTTCTTCCGGCATTCATCACTGCCTTGGGGGTTGGCGTCCGTAATCCTCAAGCATCTCACCCCTCCTCCTGACAATGAGCAAAAAACTCTATGATATTCCGATCCATTTGCCGCTGACGGCAACGCGCCGCAAAGCCATCGATAAATACATCAACGCAAACTCGAAATTTGCCGACACACCGGTTTCTCATGAATGGGTGGAAGACCAAGCGGAAACGACGCTGCGCATTTCGACTCCTCCCGTCGTCTGGGATGTCCTTTTCCACCCGAAGAAAGTCGAGGTCTTCGGGGACGCTCCGCTCTGGGCCCGTCTGCTGCTGACGCGCCAAAAACAAGCTCAACTCAAGGAACAAATTGAGCTTGTTTTGGAAAAGACCGGTTTTCTCAAGAGCTGACCCGCATCACAGATCGCCAAATTTCAGGTGGATCTCATCCACGGCCTCTTTCACGCCTTGGGTGATTTTCGGGGTGCGGAATTTTTGGATGTAGAGCCATACCAACCCCGCTGCGATGTACCCTAGGAAGATCCAGACCAGGATATTGTTTGGGAAGGCAGGTTGGGGAAACAAGGTGCTGCCGGGGATGCCAATGCTCCCAATCAGGGGAAGGATCATGAATCCAACCCCAAGAAAAGAGAGGAGCGTATCGCGTTTTCGAAGGATTCCAAGGCCCTTGAGATAGATGGGTGCTGCCAGGGAAACCAGAATATAGACCAGCAAAAAACCGAAGCTGCAAAGGGTGCCGAAATATCCCTGCGCATCAAAGGCAGTGATTCCGAAAAGATATACCACCGAGGGTACGAGGAAGGTGATCAGCGCCGAAATACCGACAGCGATATGGGGAGTTTCATTGGTTTCGTGAGCCTCACCCAGGGCCGTGTGAAGCAGTCCGTGACGAGCCATCGAAAAAACGATACGGGCTGTGGAGTTAATGCAGCCCAAGGTGCAGGCAAAAAAGCTCAACAGGGTGCCAAGATTGATGAGCGTGGCCAGAAATCCAAGACCGGTCCGAGGAGCAAGGAAGTTGAGCGGCGCTTCGGTTTTTCCGAGATCCGCACCGGTTCCCTGAAAGCCAAGAACGATCACATAGGCCATGAAAATGAAGAACAACCCCGAGATCAAGGTGCTCTGAATCAGAGAGCGAGGGATGGTTTTCAGGGGATCTTTTGCCTCATCTCCCAGAGCGGTGGAACTTTCAAATCCTGAGAAACCAAAGACAACAAGGACGATGCCGGTCAAAACTCCCCCGGGGGTCACTCCCTGAAGCGTGACTTGGGCTGCGTCGATGGCAAATCCCTTATGCCACCAGACTAAAATTCCAAGGAATAAAATGACCACCAGCGAGAGCCCCTCAAAGAGCAGCATCATTTTTGCTGAGAGCTGAATATCCCGATAGGCCACAGCAAAGGAAAGAATCACCCCCAGGGCAAAGAAGAGAAGAATCGGCACATGAATTCCGATCTGGCTGAGCAGAATATTCGAGAAAATGGCAAATCCGCAAAGCGTGGACATGCCCGTCATCAGGTATCCAAACAGCAAGGCCCAGCCACTCACTACTCCCGCCGTGGGCCCCAAGCCCTTCACAATGTAGGTATAGAGCGACCCGGGCGAGGCGGAGCGCCGCGCAAACTGGTTAATATTGGAGCAGATAAAGAGCAACCCGATCATGCCAAGCAGAAAGCTGAGCCAGGTGCCATTCCCCGCAGTGACAAAAATCAGTCCAAGGACAGCCGCAGGGACCGTTGACGGGGCGAGCACCGAAATGGATTGAGCCAGCACCTCCGTATAGGAGAGGCAGTTTTTGCGGAGGTTGTGGGTTGGAGACGGCTGCTGCTTCTGTGTCATAGAGTTTATCGTAAAGTGGTTATCGAAAAAATAGTTAAGAAGGAGACGCGATAAGGGCACCCCTTCTCGAAAGCCTTAAAATAAGACTAGTGGATTCTTATCGGATGCGAGGAAAAGTAATGAATCCTAAGCGAGGGGGATTAGTAAAGAAAGGAAAAATTAGGATAAGACGACTTGACCTGGCGTCATTTAATAGATAACGCTTCGTAAATCTTGGAAAACAGCGCAGCTCCTCCTTCGCCGGAGGATCCGCATTGAGACCATTAACAAGGCTTCCATGGACTTGGTAAGAGTCTTTCGCACAATACCCACAATACCCACACACACTCATCCGTGAATACAAAGCTACTCAATGGAACATCTCTCATATTAATCGTTATTGCGATCGGTTTGGTGGGATGGAAGAACGCGAGCAAAGAGAAGGGCCACCCGCTGCTCAATGTCTCCTACGATCCGACGCGGGAACTCTACAAGGAAATCAACGCCAAGTTCATCGCCAAGTACGAAGAGGAAAGCGGCCACTGGGTGGGTGTGGCCCAATCCCACGGCGGTTCCTCCCGCCAAGCCAAGGCCGTCGCCGAGGGACTCAGCGCCGATGTCGTCACCCTCGCGCTTCCCAGCGACATCGACATCCTAGCAAAAAAAGGCCTTCTCTCCCAAGAGTGGCAAAAGCGACTGCCCCATGATTCCCAGCCCTATTACAGCACCATTGTCTTCGTGGTGCGCAAAGGCAATCCCAAGCACATCAAGGACTGGAGCGACCTGATCGCCCCCGAGGTCAGCGTTATCACGCCGGATCCGAAAACCTCCGGCAACGGCAAGCTCAGTCTTCTGGCCGCCTGGGGATCGGTTATCTCCCGTGGAGGGAACGAAGAGTCCGCCCGTGCTTTTGTCAAAGCGCTCTACGAACGAGTCCCAGTCCTCGGACAGGGAGCCCGCAATTCGAGCAACACCTTCGCCCTGGAAGGCACGGGAGATGTGCATCTCACCTGGGAGAACGAAGCCCTCCGCGAAGTCAAGGAATCCAAGGGCGATCTCGAGATCGTCTATCCTCCGGTCAGCATCAAGGCGGAACCAAGCGTCGCCTGGGTTGACGCCAATGTAGCCAAGCACCACTCGGAAGCAGCGGCCAAAGCCTATCTGACCTTCCTCTACAGCGACACCGCCCAGGAAATCCTGGGTAAGGATGGCTACCGCCCCATCAACGAGGAAATCCTCAAAAAATACTCAGCCCAGCTCCCACCGATCTCCCTCTTCCCCGTCACCCTGATCGCCAAGGACTGGGAGGATGCCCGCGTGAAGTTCTTCGGTGAAAACGGAATTTTCGAGTCAATCCACCCTGCCAGCACTTCGTCGCAGACCGCAACCAATTAACACACCCGAGCAACTTTTCATCTTTTAACTTTACTTCTTTTTCCATGAGTCTCCCTTTCAACCTCAAATTCCAGTACAGCGCTGACACGGCTCGACGCGATCTGGTAGCCGGTGCCACCGTGGCCGCCATAGCCATTCCGCAGGCGATGGCCTACGCCCTCATTGCGGGCGTCGATCCCCGCTTCGGCCTCTACTCAGCCATCGTGGTGACCATCGTTGCCTCGATCTTCGGCTCTTCGTCCCATTTGATCAACGGACCGACCAATGCGATTTCGCTTTTGATCTTCGGGGCGCTGGCCTCCTTTGACGAGCGCTTTGACAGCTATCAGGCGCTCTTTCTGCTGGGAATCATCGTCGGTGTCATTCAGACCCTGATTGCCGTCTTCAAGCTGGGGGATCTGACTCGCTATGTTTCCGAATCGGTCATTCTCGGCTTCATGGCGGGAGCCGGTCTGTTAGTCGGCATCGGCCAGGTCGGCAATTTCCTCGGTGCCGCCAAAAAAGGGACCGGCGATCAGTCGGCTCTTGTCCAGCTCTGGGAAACCCTCACCAAAGGAGGCCCCTTCAGCCCGAATGCCGTCTTGATCGGCGCGGGAACCATCGTGCTGGCGCTACTGCTAAAACGGGTGATCGCCAAATACAAACTACCTCAGATGGACATGCTTGTGGCTCTCGTGGTGGCCTCGCTTGTAGCGGCTTTCTTCCACTGGTCGCTTCCCGGAGCGGATGGCAAATCTCTGATTTCCGTCGTCGGCAAAGTTCCCGCCGCCCTTCCTTCCTTCCATATACCGGAGATCAATTTTGCCTGGATCACCAGGCTGCTCAGCGGAGCTCTTGCCATTTCCTTCCTGGGTCTTCTGGAAGCCCTGGCCGTGGCCAAGTCGATCTCCACCTACACCCGCCAGCCGCTGGATTACAATCGCCAGTGCCTTGCCGAAGGTGTGGCCAATCTGGTCGGCGGTTTCTTCCAGAGCCTTCCAGGATCGGGATCGCTCACCCGTTCCTCGATCAATTATCAGGCCGGCGCCATCACCCGGCTCTCGGGAATCTATTCGGGAATTATTGTCGCTCTCGTCGTGCTGCTCTTCGGTCCCTACGCCCGATTTATTCCCAAGGCAGCGCTGGCCGGACTGCTCTTCATCACCGCTGCGCGTCTCATTGACTGGAAGCGCTTGGGCTATGCGCTGCGCTCTTCCCGCTTCGATGCGGCGCTGGTTCTCATCACGGCCTTCTCCGCAATCTTCATCAGCGTCGATCTCTCGATCCTCATCGGGGTGGGTCTTTCCATCATTCTGTTTGTTCCGCGGGCGTCCAAGCTGACAAGCCGTGAGCTCATCGTGACCAAGGAACGGGTGGTGCGTGAAAGACTGCCCGACGATCCTGCGGCAAATTCGGTCCTCATCTACGATCTCGAAGGGGAGCTCTTCTTCGGCGCCGCCCCCGATCTGGATCATCTTCTGGAAACCATCAAAGAGAAAGCGCTTCTCGCCGAGACTTCCTACATCGTCCTGCGTCTGCGACGCACCCGCAATGCCGATGTGGTTTCCGTGGAGCATCTGGAGCGCTTCCTGCGCGAGAGCGCCTCTCACGGGATCACTGTTTTACTGGCGGGTGTGCGTCCCGATCTGGCAAAAATCCTTTCCAATGTGCGCTTTGATCGCTGGCTTCCCTCCGATCGCATCTTCCTCGAAGAAGAGAAGCAATACTCCGCCACGCTCAAAGCCGTCCGCTATGCCTATGCGCTCCTGAAGCAGTCCAAAGATCAATCAGAGTCCATTTCCTTTCCCAAGGCAGAGGAAGAACTCTATTATCTCGTCTAAAAGCATCTCCCAGCATGAGTCAGGAAATCGAAATTACCATTCAAGCACCTTTAGATAAAATCTTCGCCACGGCTGCCGATCTGACGAAATGGCCGGAGTTCCTGCCTCATTGGCGCTTCAACCGGTTTCTTTCGAAATCAGCTTCAGGCGGCGTGGTGAAAATGTCCTGCTCCCCCTTTGGCTTAGGAGGCCTGGGGGGCTTGGGAATCACCTGGTTTTCCGAATACCGAATCGACACCCAATCCAGAGAACTGCACTTTCTCTACAAGAAGCGACTCGATGAGAGGGAAGGAATCTCTGTCGTTTGGAGTTTTCAGGAGTTACCCGATGACTTGGTACGGGTTCGTATCAAGCATGAACTCAGCAATCAGCGCTTCGGCTTCATCCATCGCCTCGCTACACTCTTCGCCTCCCAATGGTCTCTTCGTTCCGATGCCGTGAAGAATTTGACCGGCCTCAAACGCAAGGCAGAAGCGGAAACGGCATTGCGCGAGAACAGGCACCCCATCATTGCAGCGCGCGCCCTTCTGGGATCAAGGAGTAAGACAGGGAGCCATCACCTTCTCCCTCCTGACTCACGGAAGAGAACTCTCTAGCAGAGTTTTTTCCAACAAGAGGCGCATCGCATGCCGACTCAGGAGATCTTCTTTTCAGCATGAGTAAAAATTCCGCGCCTTCTCCAAAAGCCTATGTCCAAGCGGCTCGGGACGAAATTGCCTCCTGGGAAAATGCCAAACGGGGACGCCTTGGAAGATGGAGCGACGCGGTGCTTAATCCCGCTGCGAAATGGACGGCAGGCATGGTTCCTCGGTCGATTCAGAACGCGGCCACCCAAGCCATCGAGAAAACCCTGCTCTTGGCCGCGCAGGCGGGCGGCTTCAGCGTCGATCATCTCTCCATCACGAAGGAGCGGGAGAAAACTCTCCTACGCAAGCGGGCTCAGGGCGTCCGATTGAAAGCGTGCGACAAGCTGGCAAAACGATACTGGACCAGCCACTGCGCTTACGCTGCCGCCCAGGGAGCCACGACAGGACTTGCGGGCGTGGCTGGCTTTGTGGCGGAAATCCCGCTGATTCTTTCCATTACAATCCGCGAGATTCGAACCATAGGGCTTTGCTATGGATTTCCCACGACGCAACCCGAGGAAACTAACTACCTGTTGCATGTCCTCCGACTTGGTTCCACAAACGACCCTGATGTCAGACTTGAATCCCTCACAGCGCTGAAGGCGATCGAGGGTGAGTCCCTGGACGCTGGGGGGAACAAGAAATCTAACGGCGTGAAATATCTCATCTCCATGCAGCAATACGCCCGGTCTCTGGCCGTGGATCTCATGCGAGGCCAGGCGCTTCAACTCATACCCATCGCCGGTGCCGTCGCAGGAGCCTCGTTTAATGCCGCCTATGCGAACGAGATCGGACGAGCCGCCTATCTCTGCTATCGTCGCAGATTTCTTCTGGAAGGGGAGTGATGAGATAGCAGCTCACGCCGTAGGATCAGGATGTCCCCGGTGAAGCAGAAGGACTCCCGCCTCTTTTTGGTTCCTGAGTGATCTTTTAAGCTGCCCTTTATCCCGTGACCAAAGCAAAGATCATGACTAATCCGTGAAAATTCGTCTTCATCCGTTGCTCACTCCTTCCATAAATTGGTTGCTTCTGGCACTCCCTCTGGCGTTTGTTTTCCGTTTCGTCCCTTCGTTCCAGAATGAGACACTCCTCTTTGTTTTCTCCGGTATTGCCATTGTTCCCCTGGCGGGGTGGATGAGCCGGGCGACCGATCATCTCGCCGAACGGACCGGCCCCGGTCTGGGTGGCCTGCTCAATGCCACCTTCGGCAACATGCCCGAGTTGATTATTGCCGTCATGGCTTTGCGGCACGGACTCATCGGCGTGGTGAAAGCCTCCATCACCGGTTCCCTCATCGGCAATATTCTTCTGGTTCTCGGGAGCGCCATTTTAATTGGCGGAATACGCTATCCTCATCAGTATTTCAACAAGACAGCCGCCCGCGCCACGGCCACTTCCCTTGCTCTGGCCGCTATCGGGTTGATCATTCCCAGCGTGTTTCATGTCGTCGCGCAACGGCAAGGCGGAGGAGGACTCCTTCTCGCTCAGCAACATCTCTCCCTTGCGATCTCCGGAGTGCTCTTAGGAACTTATCTTCTTTGGCTGATCTTCACACTCGTGACGCACAAGGGACTCTTTGCAAAAGAAACAGAGGAGAAGAATGTTGTGGATTGCGGTAAGGACAAGGTCTGGCCGCTTCGCTCCTCCCTGATCGCACTTGGCTTGGCCACCTTTCTCTTGGCCATCATGAGTGAATTCTTCTCCGGTTCCGTGGAAGCGGCCGGTTCCAGCCTCGGACTCAAGGAGGCCTTTATCGGAATCATTATTATCGCAGTGATCGGAAACGCAGCGGAATTTCTGACAACCGTTTCCATCGCACGGAAAAACAAAATGGATCTGAGTCTCTCCATCGCGATGGGCTCCAGCCTGCAAATCGCACTTTTTGTCACCCCTGTGCTTGTCTTTGCTTCCTCTCTTCTGGGGCAGCCGATGTCGCTGGAGTTCACGCTTCCCGAGATCGCCGCCATCGTTTTGGCCGTTGGTATCGCCATTCTCATTACCGGCGATGGAGAATGCAGCTGGATCGAAGGCGTCCAACTCATCTCGGTTTACCTCATTCTGGCCATTCTCTTTTTCTTTCTGCCCGATCCCAAGGAGATCGGGAAATCACATACCAACCAGCGCCCCCCGCTCCACGAGGGGCCGGCAGTGCATAGGAGCCTAGGAGCCTGACGGCATTAGCCCGGAAGGTGGATAAGAGTTTTGGCTTTTTGATTTGATTTGGCTTTCTCTTTGTCTTTTTCAGCCTGGGCTTCAGCGACTTTCCGCAGGGGAAGGAGTCCGTTGGCCAGGGCGACAACCGCGCCGATCTGGTTGAAGACCATGGAGTGCATGACTCCGAATCCCGCAAAGAAGGCTCCGGCGACACAGAGGACATTGGGAACGATGATGAGTCCCCAACTGCGGTCGATATTGCGATGTAGATCGCTGGAGATGTCGCGCAACTGGAGAAGCTTGGCCAGGCTCTCCTCCATGAAGACAACCTGGGCTGTATCCGTGGCGATGGAGGAAGCTCCGCGCAGGGAGATGGAGACATTGGCCTTTTTCAGAGCGATGGAGTCATTGATGCCGTCGCCGATGAAGCAGACCGTGCGCCCCTCTTTCTGAAGGAGCTCGACATACTTGGCTTTATCTTCAGGAAGGACTTCGGCGAAGTAGCGATCCATGCCGAGTTTTTCAGCCAGCTTGCGGGTCGGTCGGTCGTGATCACCTGAAATGATGGCCAGGTGTTTGGCTCCCCTGGCGCGCAAGCCATCGATCACCTGCTGAGCCTCGGGGCGATTTGTGGCGCACATTTCAATAGCTCCGCCCAAGGCTCCGTCTACCGAAACAAGAATGAGGGAGTTTCCCTCGTCATGCACCAGCTCCATTTCGCGATCAAGAGCGTCGGGAAGCCGGATCTTCTCGTGTTTCATGAAGCGGGCGCTGCCAACGCGCACGGTATGGCCATCCACGCTGACGGTAATACCGTAGCCAACGCTGTATTTGGATTCATCGATCTCGGGCATGGGGAGTCCGAGGGAATGGAACTTATCCAGGATTGCCTTGGCAATCGGGTGGCTGAATTTGTTTTCCGCCGCCGCCGCCCATTGGAGAATCTGATGTTCTGAGTATTCGCCGAAGGTCAGCACGCGTCCGACTTCAGGGCGTTCTCGCGTGAGTGTTCCCGTCTTATCAAAGAGGAAAGTATCGACCTTGCTCATCAGCTCCAGTGCCCGTCCATCCTTGACGAGAATCCCGTGCTGGGCCGAGAGGGTTAGCGAAGTCAACATGCCAAGCGGCGCGGCCATGCGGATGCCGGTGCCAAGATCGCAGTTGACGATGGCTGCGGCACCATTGATGCCCACGGCACTGAACCCAAGCGCCGCCGTGGCGAGCGTGGGGATAACGGCGGTGTCGGCCAGTTCTTCGCCACGCGATTGGGAGCGCATTTTGTATCCGGCGGTGTCATTGAGAATACGGGCCAGTTTAGCGGAGGTGGTTTCGCTTCCAGCACTGGTCACGGCTACATGGATCTTGCCCGCCAGCATCGTGGTCGAAGCGAAAACCTTCTCTCCTTTGGTCTTTTCCGCAGGGGCGGACTCGCCGGTCAGGGCGTGCTGATCGATCATGGCCATCCCTTCGACAACCTCTCCATCCACCGGAACGGTCTCCCCTGTGTGGACGACGATGATGTCGCCGACATTGAGTTTTTCCAGAGGAGTCTCGATTTCGACGCCGTCTCGATACAACCAGACAAAGCGCGGCTGCTTGCCAAAGACATTCAGCAGCATTTTCTTGGAATCATCCTCGGTCTTCTTGACAAGCTTGCGGCCGAAACTCAGGCACCATGCCAGGACGGAACCGGCGAAGATCTGGCCGGTTCCCAAGCAGGCCACCACCACGATCGAATCCAGGACATCGACACCAAGTCGTTTTTCCTTGAACAAAACCTGGTAGGCGCTCTTGAAACTGGGAACCACCGAGTACACAAAAAGACCCGCACTGACGGGCAGGAGCACAGGAGCCGCAAACGCCCCGGCAACGGCGATTCCGAGCGATGCCGTGCAGAGAGGAAGATCGAAATCAATAGGAGTCTTCTCCTTCTGCTCGGTTTTCAGGAGAGTGTCGTCGAGAATGGAAAGGAGCTGGTGCTTCTGGATGACAGATTCGTCGTAGTGAACAAGGACCGTGTCGGTGATCTCGCTAGTCTTGTAAATCTCCACGCCGGGGACACTCATGAGTTCCCGCTCAATGGCCTGGCAGATCTCCCTCCTGCGATGCAGGGCGGGGTTGAAAAAACGGATGCGCCCTTCCGTTTCGTGCTTCACTCCCCAGGTCGAGAGCAGCTGAGCGTGACGATAGACCTGGATGCTGTTGAGGGGCAAAGTAGGAAAGGCTTCGGGAAGCACAAGCTCGGCAACCTTCCCGGAATCCTCTTTTGCCCCGGAGAGAGCGCGTGAGATTTTAGCCAGCAACTCCCTCCCGGAGAGATCTCCACGGAGATCGGAACGGTAGGTGATTTCCGCACTGCGTGAACTTCCATCGATGGCGACTGAGACCACTTCGTCGGTACGAAAGGCCCGTGCGAGAAATTCTCGTGCCTGCGAGCCACGCGGATCACCGAAGAGATCCGTGTTCTGAATCCTGAGACGATTTTTTCCCGGAAAGGAAACCTGCACCTTGCTTTCCGACGCAGGGGAAGTGGAAGGCTTGCGCGGACGGGAGGGGCGCACCGTGCGAGAACGACGCGTGGGTTCTAATTGGGTCAGGGACATGGGAGAGTAAAAATTAAAAAACAGGACTAATGAGTGATCGGAAAATCCGCCGAAAAATGAGGAATCAGTCAGTTCACTTTTTCCTGTTCTTTCTTTCGGCTATGCGGTCTTCAATGGATTCGGCTTGTTCAGCCACCACTCGTGAAAAGGCCGAGTAGGCATCCCCCACCGCTCCGCGAACGCTGGAAAAAAATCCGCCCAGGCGCTCCTGAACCTCTGGCCACGCATCAGTCGCCAGTTCCACATACGGACTCCATGCGGCGGCCTTCGCTGAGGATTTTTTTGCGCTAGAGACGGTTCTTTTTCCGGTTGTTCTTTTTCCGGTTGGTTTTCTTCGTTTTTTAGCGGGAGTGGTCATGACGCGGATTGGGGATCTTGGAAACTAATGGATAAGTGAAGTTTGTCAGCCTGCTCGTTGTGTGGACAGCCAGGAAAGGAACGAGCTGCGATGGATAGAAAAAACGATCTTCTTAGTCAAGTATCTTGATTCCATGCGAACTCTATTTGTTCCAGAGATAATTTTTCTCTGAAAGGACATCAGATATCAAGCGAGGATTTTCAGCCTCAAAAAACAAAGTTTCTTGACCTTTCTGATCGCTATTATAGTAACTTTTGAAAACTTCAGGTAGAAAGAGTCCCTTCTCTCGTTCATCCCTGCGGTCATTCCCATGTCCCGGAAACGGACTCTTCCTCTTAACAATCACTCTTTTCGGCCCTTTTTAGTCTTATGACGGTTTCTTCTTCCGCAGCGCTTCTCCCCTCCCCCCCGCGCATCAACGCGTCGCCCGATCGCCTCACGATTTGGGATGCCGATCTTTTCCAGGAACCTGAAAAATCTCCTGCAAAAGAATTTCTCGCCCGTGTTTTTACTGTTCGCGAGGTGACGGAAATTGAGATTCATCCCCGGGGTGGGTTTGTGCGTCTTCGCTACGAAACCCCGATTCCGACAGCCGAGGTTCTGAGGAAGATCCAAAGGGCGCTGATACTTTCCGCAACGCCCCGTCCTTCCCAGGCATCACGCCCTTCCTCTTTCTCCAAAGATCCAAGTGCCACGGAATTTTCCCGTGATATCGAGTGCCTTTTTCTCGAAACTCCGCCGGAAGTTCCCATCCGCGTGGCACGCGTTGGGGGAACGGTTTCCACATGGCGCGTTCGTCGTCAAACCACAGGACGCGTGCGCCTGACTCATCCCCTGCTGCGAAACAGGAAGGATATTGCCTACCGGCTGGAAGAAGAGCTTACCGCGATCCTCGGTGTGAGGGATTTTAAAACACGCCTCTGGTCGGGAAGCGTGACCGTCCGCTTCAATCCCCAGCACCTCAGCGTGGAACGACTGTTGCGCCGTCTCGAAATCGCCCTTCCCCGCCTGATCCACGGATTCGCTCCGCCTCCATCCACACGCCGTTTTTTGGTCGCACCGAGCATCATGACGCTGGCCTTTACTGGGCAGTTTTTTGTTCCGGCGCTTCTCCCCTTTGCCCTGACGGCTGTCGCCATCTACGGCTCCGCCAATGTTCTCCAGGCAGTGAAACAGCTTTTCCGTGGAAAAATTGGCCTCCCTGCACTTTACACAGGAACACTCACCTTCACCCTTTTGAGCGGAATGCCCTTTTCGGCATCGCTCATGGCGACATTCATGCAAACCTGGCCGAGGATGGCCACCAAGACATTGGTCAGAAGCCAGCGGCGACTTTTTGCCACCCATCGGCAGCGCAGTACCTGGGCGCGGTTACAACTCGAGGATGGCCTCACGGTGGAAGTCGATATTGAAACGCTCAAACCCGGCAGCGTGATTGTGGTCAAAGAAGGAGAGGTCGTGCCCGTCGATGGTGTCGTCATTGAGGGCCTTGCCGCAGTCGATGAGGAAGCTCTCAGCGGACGGGCGGGTGCCTTTGATAAGGCTCCCGGCGATACTCTCTATGCAGCTTCTTTCGTCAGGGCGGGAATTGTCTCGTTGAGAGTGACACGGCTTGGAGAAGCGACGCTGGCTGGCTCGATCGGTGCTCAGCTTCCTCATGGACGCCTTGAAAATCTCCCCTCTGCTGCTGCGTCTGAAAAACTCGCCAATACCCTTGTGGCCCCGACCCTAGCACTCTCCGGCCTGAATCTCCTGCTCACGGGAGTTGTCCAGCCCTCGCAGTCCACGCTCCGTCCTGATTACGCGACCGGCCCACGGATCAGCGCCCAACTGGCTACGCTCTTTGAACTCGGCGACGGGCTGCGACGCGGCATTCTTTTCCGCAATCCCGCATCGATCCATCGCCTGCCGACCACCGACATCTATGTCTTTGATGATTCAGAGGCCCTGACCCGTCGCGAAATTCATGTCGGGGAGATCATTGCGGCTCCCGGAGTCTCCCGCGAAACTGTTCTGAGCTTCGCAGCCTCCGCCTTTCCCACCTTCCAGAACATGCGGGCCCGCGCACTTTTCCAACAGTGCGTCCTGCTCAGAGTCTCCTTGCAGGAAATCAGCGAGCGCCAAAGGAAAGCAGGAGTCGTGAGTTATCGCGACACGGAAGCCTCTCTGGTGGAAATCGCCGCCCCCGGCTATCTCACCGCCCTCGGCACACGCATTCCCTCCTCCGTCGCCGCCGCCGTTGCCGCCTCCTCTTCAGCATGGGCGAGAAGAGAAGACCGTGCCCGAAAGCATCCGGCTATTGCGCACGAGGAATCCCAACTGCGTCCCCTCTGGGTGATACGCGACGGCAAGGTTCTCGGCGTTGTGACCTTCCAGCGCAGCGGAGATCTCGAAGGTCTTGAGGTCATCGCCACGCTCAAGGCGCGCAATTCGCAGGCCACCTTCCTACATCTCTCAAGCGATCCCCAGGAAGAGGCCGTCGAGCGTGCCCGTCAGATTGGGATCTCGACCGTCTTTGGGGGACTTTCCTCCGAGGAGAAGGGAGCCATCCTGAGTCAGTTGGGAGATCGCACGATGTGGATCGGTGACGGAAGCTCTCCTGACTCGGCATCCTGCATTGAGGCAGCAGCTATCAGTATTTCCGTCGGCGGAGCTTCCACCGTCCCCCATGATGAGGCAGGTGTCGTTTTCCTCCAGCCAAGCCTTCGCAACCTTGTCCCGCTTCGTCGCATTGGTCGCCGCCATCGAGCCGTTCTCAAGGATGCCACTCGCGGTATTTTCACAACCAATCTTCTCTCTCTTGCGGGAGCCTTTTTTGCCGGATTCGACACGCTGGCTGTCGCTCTGCTCTCCAACACCGGAACGGGCTACATTTACAGCTCTCACCGCACCATGCTTGACGAGCTTGTGTCGCGCATGGAATCCAAGATGACTCTCGATAGCACTCGCTTCGAAAACGAAGAGCACGATGGTACCGACAACGGCGCTCAAGAGCAGGAAACGCACGAACGCTTTTCTGCCTACGAATCGGTCTCTCTCCAAGAGATCAGGGGAGTCTGATTCCAAGCTCGCGCTCAACCCTAAATCCGAACCCGAACTCCTAAACCCTCTCCTCGTCTTCGCTGAAGCGGAGGAGGGTGGCGGAACGGAAGTAGTTTGCTATCGGGCCAAGGCTTGTCAGCAGGATGGAGGCATAGACGGATCCCCCCAGAAACAGCGCGGCGCCGACGGCCAAGACATTGGGCACGAGCGTCATCTGGAAAGCGGTTTTGCGTTCATCCAGGAAATCCGTGGCGAGAGCGTGAAGCGTCAGGAGTTTTTCGAGTCGTGGAGCTAGCAATGAAATCGGTGTCCTCGGTGCTTGGGCAAAGGGCGGATTCAGGACGGAGATGGCAAGGTCGGCAGCTTCGGCAAGTCCCGGCTCTTTCGAGCAATCACCCACATAGAGAACACTGCGGCCCAGCAGTTGCTGCTCAGCGATCAGGTGGAGTTTTGTTGCCGAGGAAGCGCCTGAGCGGTGCCTGGTAAAGCCAAGTCTTGACGCAGCAAGTTCCGTTCCCTCCCTTCCTGCTTTACTGCAATAGATCAAATCCTTGATGCCCAAGCTTCTAGCTGCCTGCTCGAAAGGTTGGTCCAGGCCGTCTGTCTGCCATGGGACCGTATCGTCAAAAACGATCAGGTCTGCCGCATGGAGTTTCTCCAAGGCGGCCCCGGGAGAGAAGAGAATGCCTTCCTTGCTGGCACGGATGACCGAGGCGAGACCGAAGAGTTTTTCGGCAAGGGCTGGCCCCGTGTGATAATCGGGGCGGATGGCGGCCTTGGTCATGGCGAGACCTCCTCGAAAAAAGCCGAGCGTTCCAGCCAGCAAAATGGGAAGCACTGCTTTCTCTGCCTGCCGGAATGCCGCAGTAGGTGCCTCCTCCCGTTCCAGGGATTGACGGTAGAATTCTCTCAAGCGACTGACCGCCGTCGCCTCGTTCCTCTCGTTGACCTGTATCCTGAGATTTCCTTTCAAGACTCTTGTGGCGGCGTAGAGAGGGCTTCCCTCACTTTTGGCAATCCCCTCGGGGATACCTGTCAGGAGCCGCTCGCTCAGGAGGGCGCTGCCACTCAGGACGGTTCCATCACCAGGGACGACATCGCCGGGACTCAGAGTGATCACGCTCGCCGGCGTGATATCCACAAGGGGAGTTTCGATGGTTGTTCCATTCTTTTCCACCCAGACATCGCCAAGACGAGGACGGTAGCGGGAGAGAAACCGCTTTCTCGAAATCCTGATCCGGGAGGCGGAACGGCTCGGCCAGTAATTTCCAAGCCAATACATCATTGCTGCCGGGAGAAACTCAAAAGTCAGGACCGAGAGCGCGGCAATGGTCAGATGAAGCAGGTCTAGGGTAGCCTTTCCCTGTTTTAAGAGAACCGTCGCCCGCGTGATGTGCCTGCGATTCAGCAGCCAGGTCGTGGCGACATGGAACAATCCGAGCGGGGGGAAAATGAAATCTGCGATCGGAGCAAGTGCCAGATTGGCATTGGTTAGAAGACTCAACTCATCCTCGATCTCCCCGGCGATTCCCTGGGCGAGTATCCGGGTCAACACCGGATCAAGCAACTCCGCAAACCGGGAATGGTCCAGCCGGTGCGGCCGCAGGGAGATAAACAGGGAAGAGCCAAGGGAACGCACACGAATCACCGCATCCGAAAAAGCACGCAATTCTTCGAGTACTTCCTCCCTGATCTCTTCGTTGACCAGCAGCGGATGGGTCAGACGAACGGCTCTTTCGGAAAGGGAGTCGGTGCGCCAGAGGGAGAGCTTGCGGGATGAAACACGATGGATTTCGATGAGGGAGGGAGCATGATCCCCCAGGATCACCGCCTCGTGGGGAAGCGTCAGCGGCACGCGGGGAAGATCTCCTTGGAACACTTTCCGCAGGAGGGTCAGGGCCTCTTCCGACGAGAGGCGACCGCTTTCAAACTCCAGACGGGTGTGGCCGTTGCGAGTGTCCAACCGGAGTGATTTCAGCTCCGCAATGGAAAAAAATCGCTGGATCAATTCCAGGCGATGGGGGCTCTTGGAAGCGGCCAGCAAAGCTCTTCCCGAAAGCAGCAGCGTCGGCTCCCTCCCGATCACCTCAAGATGCAGCAGGGGCTTTTCGGGAGCCAGAACAGCGCCCCGTCTCAGGCCATGCCCCGCTCCTTTGGAGCCTTGCTTGAGACGGAGATTCCTTTGGGGTGGGGAGAGTGTCATGGCTAGTGTGCTGGAAGGGTGATGAACTCTGAGCTCAGTGCGCGCTCTCGGCGAAGGTGCGCTCGGGTGACCTGCCGGAGAGGGAGGAAGCCGTTGAGAAGCGCAGCGATGGCTGAAATGTTATTGAAGGCGACGGAATGCCAGATATTGAACCCAAAGAGGAAAACGCCCGCCACGCAGATTCCGTTGGGAATGGTAATCAGATTCCAGCTCCGTCGGACATTCCGCTCCAGATACTCGGAATAATCGATGAGATCGCAGAGACGGGAGAGACTTTCCTCCATGAAGACAACTTGGGCCGTATCCGTGGCAATCGTCGAAGCACCTCTCAAGGAAACGGAGACATCGGCCTTTTTCAGGGCAATGGAGTCGTTGATTCCATCGCCGACAAAGCAAACCGTTCTCCCCTCCTGTTGCAGAAGCTCCACATAGCGTCCCTTGTCTTCCGGCAATACTTCGGCAAAATAGCGATCCATCCCGAGATGCTCCGCGAGACGGCGGGTCGGCTTCTCATGATCGCCGGAGATGATGGCAATATGGTTAATGCCGCGAGCGCGCAGACCGGCAATGATTTCTTCCACCTCGGGCCGGTGGGAAGTCTGGAGTTCCAGCACGCCTGCAAGCTCCTTGCCGATGCCGACGCAGACAAACGAGTGACCTTCCTCATGGAGGTGGCTCATTTCCTCATCGATTCGAGTCGGAATGAGGATCTGCTCCTGCTCCATGAAGCGCCTGCTGCCGACACGCACGACTGCCCCATTCAATTCCACCGTGATGCCGTAGCCCACCTGGTATTTGGAAGCATCCAGAACGGGAATGGGGCGGTTGAGCGCGGCAAAGCGCTCCAGAATGGCGCGGGCTATGGGGTGGGAGAATTTTTGTTCCGCCGCCGCCGCGCATTCCAGAATTTCCTCTTCCGTGTGGTTGCCCACGGTGAAGATGCGGCACACCTCGGGCTTTTCATGGGTCAGGGTGCCGGTCTTGTCAAAGAGCACGGTATCAACCTTGCGCATGATTTCCAAAGCCCCCCCATCCTTGACGAGAATACCGTGTTGGGCGCAGAGCGTGATCGAGGTGAGTGTCGCCAGAGGCGCAGCCATGCGGATTCCGGTGCCCATTTCCGAATTGATGACGGCTAGAGCTCCGCTTGGCCCCCGTACGGTCGAGGCGAGAGCGGCAAGGGCGAGGGTGGGAATCACAGCTCTGTCCGCAAGTCTCTCACCGCGCGATTGAGCCTCCAGTTTATGGGAAACGGTTTTGGCCAGAATCTCACTGATCTTACTGGCGGCCGTCTCCTTGCCCGCTTTTTCCACCTTCACCACGATGCGACCGGCGAGTTGCAGCGTGGAGGCGAAGACGCGATCCCCCGGAGATTTCTCCACCGGAGTGGATTCCCCGGTGAGGGCATGTTGATCCAGAATGGCCTCCCCTTCGGCGATGGTGCCGTCCACGGGAACGGACTCGCCGGTATGCACCACGATGAGATCCCCCGCATGGATTTCTTCCAGGGGAGTCTCGATCTCGAGGCCATCCTTGAGGACTCGGGCACTGGCCACTTGTTTTCCGAAGATCTGAAGCAGGACTTTGGAAGACTCCGCCTGTGTTTTGAGCAGCAGGGTGCGCCCCAGACTCAGGAACCATCCGGTCATCGCTCCCGCAAATATCTGTCCGGTAAACAAACAGGAGACAAAAATCACGCTGTCGAGCACATCAACCCCGAGTCGGCGTTCGCGGGTCAGAACCCCATACGCTCCGCGAAAACTAGGAATTGCCGTATTCAGCATGAGGGCCATTCCGAGAGGAAGCAGTGCTGGCGTCACAAAGGTTCCCGCGGCAGCCACGGCCAAAGAGAGAGTCGCAAACTGAAGGGAACGATCCCGTTTCTGCTTCACCCCTTTCCCGGATTCTTGGGCAAGCGATGAGTCCAGATGCCGGATGATTAACTCCCTGTTGATGAACTTGGGATTGAATTCAATGGAGATACTGCCAGCAAATCCATGGAGATGAAAACGATCGATCCCGACCAGCGACATCAACTCCCGTTCAATAATCGCAACCAAATGGTCCTTGTTCAGGATCAGTGCGTTGCGAAGTCGAATCTTTCCATCGCGTTGTTCTCGGCATTCCCAACTACTGATGGATTTTCCATGCCGATAAGTGCGCAAATGCGCCTGGCTTCTGGGAATGGCAAGAAAGGCTTCGCGTGAAAACGAGGGTTGAAATTGAGGCTGTTGCTCGCCTCGAAAAAGAGCTGCCAAGCGAACCACCAAGGAGGAATCCTCCTCCTTGCTTCTGTAATGCAGCAAAGCCGCCCTATTCAGAGTGTCGATTTCCACCTGATACACCTCTGGCAGAGCGAAACTGAGTTCGATGAATTCCCGAATCCAGTCGTAAGCCCAGGTGCCAAATCGGCTCGGACTATGAAAAACTATTTTCCCTTCCTCGGGAAAGGTAACCTGAAGATCCTGAACCGCCCGACTGGAGCCGCGCGATACTCGCCTGGAGGGCTTTTCCCTGAGAACTCCACGGTAGAAAGTGCCGAGTTCTGAAGGATTTTCCAGCTTCTCCTCTTCTTGATGATAAGATTCCAACGAAAGTGCCGTTGCTGCGGTGCCCATAATAAATCGTTTTTTTACCGAATCGCCGCCTCACGGCAAAGCGCCCCCATCACCAGCCTGAGCCAAGCGTTTCCGTCTGCTCCTGGCTTGAAGATGGGGGATGCCTTCGCCTGCTTAAATCTCCGACTTCGCACTCTTGCGGGCGCGCTTCACAGTCGAGGTCTTTGCCTTGGGCTTAGTCGTTGCTGAGGACTTCTTGCGAGTTGAAGTTGCGACCTCCGCTTCTTCCCCTTCCCCCTCTTCCGACTCTTCCCCTTTTTCCTTCGAGCGGACGGCTCCGATGGCATCATCGGCACCTTCCTCCAGGGCAAGGCGGATGGTGTTATCCTCGGGGAGGAGTTCTGTCAGAAACACAGTCCCGTAAACGACTCCGTAGGAAAGCCAGTAGGCACCGTTGTAAATTCCAACCTTAAAGGCTCGCTTGGCAGTCCCGGCAGCCTGTTTGGCGTTTTCACGGGCAGTGCTTGTTCCTTCCTCAAATCGTTCGGCTGCAGATTCCAGGGCCTCGCCGATGACGGCAAAGGGATTGGGATCACTGTTTTTTTGGGCTTTGGCTGTGGTGCTCATAAGAATGAATGTCGATCTATTTTGTTGTTATTCTCTGTCTATCTGTTTTATCTCCATGCGGTGTCTTTCTAGCAAGGAAAAAGATGTTTTTGATGAAATTGTTTTAAGGGATTTAGGGTAGCTAACCGACCAGCCGGGGCCGTGCCGAAGAACGGGCGTTGTTTCCTAATGAGAGTTTTTTAAAGGGACTGCGCCTGCCCATCTCTTCCACCAATTTCAAACCGATCTGTTCAGCAGAAGGGTTTTTTTCCGGATTCTCCTTTAATAGAAAGGAGATTGCCGTGATATGGGCTTCCCCAAAGGCCAGCGTGAAGAGTGCTGCGGTCGTTCCTGAAATCACACCGTGCAGCAGGACTCCGGCTCCAGGGATGAGCAGCAGGAGATTTGCCACCAAAGACCGCCCGGCGAAGGTTCCCCCCACGCCGCTCATGGTCGCACTGACGAGCGTCGCCAGAAAAGCCTTGTTCACAGGCAATCCGAAAGCCGCAGTGATGCTTGCCAGCATCGAAACCTGAACCGGCACGAGAAAATAGGCATCTGAAAAGGGAATGGGCATGGCACCGATACCTGCGGCAGCTGTGGCAGCGCTTGCCACAATGAGATGCGCTCGGTCTTTTTTAAGCCGCAACGCAACTTTCTGCGCTGCGGCCAAGGCATTTTTCTGCCCCTCCGGAATGACATCCATTGTCCATTCGACCAATTCGATCAGGTTCATCGGGGCAAGCAAATGCCCATCGTCCTGAAGCTCCTTGATGGCCCGCACCCGAATCACATTGCTGGCCCTGGGCAAGAGTTCCGCCACCTTCCCCGCAAACCCATGGTCCGCGCGCGCCTTCGTGATCACGACTACCACAGGAAGGTGCTTGGAGAGCATGGTCAGGAGTTTCATTTCGGCATCCTCAACCCGTCGCCCATCCTCGGAAATGCAGAACCAGGCGCAATGGAGATGCTCATTGGTGTCGTCCAACGAAGCGCGGTCGCAAATCAGATCCTCAAGTTCTTCGAGAGATTCCTTGGTTCTGTCCAATTCCAATCCCCGTGTGTCAAAAATCTGAAGAGGAATGCCCTTTTTTTTGATGAGTCGCGTGTTTTTTGTCGCCGGTTTTCCATGACCGGTGGTGGCAAAATCCCCCTGAAAAACAGCGTTGACCAGGGTACTCTTCCCAACGCCTGTTTTGCCAGCAATGAGGATATTGACGCGCCCCCTTTTTCTAAGCGCCTCCTGAAGCTGCTTCAGCTCATTGTTAATGATCGTCGCAAAATTATCCATTGATCACACACTAGCCAGGAACAGCAGAAAAACAAGAGGAAAGACGATTGCGTTGGTCGTATTGTGATCATGATGACTCTTGACATGGTTCCCGGATCAACGAAAAGTGCTTTGAACTTTTACGACATGAGTGCTCTTGCCATCAATCCCTCTGATCTTCTTTCGATTCCTGAAATTGCGCCCAAACCCAGAGCGCGCAGAACCACAAAGAAGACGACACCGCCTGAAAAGAAAGCGACTACAGCCACGAGATCGGCCTCAGGAAATACCAAAGCAAAAGCCCCTGTCAAAAAAAGGTCCGAGGCACGCGAGAGCCTCCTCACCTCTCAGATCCTGCGGGAACTGCTGGAGAAAAACCCAACACTGAAGAGTTTCACGGTTGAAAAGATCATTGATTCGATCGGGACTACCGCATTTGGGACTTCACTGATGTTTTTTTCCATCCCGGAAGTGTTACCCATTCCGATTCCGGGAGTCTCTGCCATCGTCGCTCTTCCAACAGCCGTCATTTCAGCGCAAATGGTGATAGGAAAGAACCGAATCATCCTGCCAAAATTCATGCTCAAGCGCTCGGTGCCCCGCAAGGCACTTGCGACGGCCATTCATGCCATTCTGCCGTTCCTCGAAAGGGCTGAGAAATTGACAAAGCCTCGCTGGAAATGGGCCACTGGACCAGCTGCAAAGCGCCTGCTCGGGGCCTTTATTTTTGTCCTCGCCCTGGCCATCGCCGTACCCATTCCTGGAATGAATATGCCTCAGGCCATCGCCATTTTCATTATTGCCCTCGGACTGGTAGAGAATGACGGTTTGCTTATTTCCATAGGCGTCCTCATTGGCATTGCCTCACTTGCTCTCCTCGGAGGCATTCTCTTTGGAATCTCTTCTCTCTTCGGATTTGCCGTTGGGCGCTAAAAGGTTTTTCCAGAAAAATCTGACTGCTCCGGCATCAGATGCGAATCCCCGTAAGGAGCCTACTTTCCGGCATGGAGCGTATTCCAGACGGAAAGGGCTACCAAGCAGATCATGAGGACGACATAAACGCGTAATCCCCAGAAGAGGATGAGCGTTCCCTTGCCCAGCTTGCATCGTTCATAGCGCCGTTTCCCGCCGGAGAGCTGATCTGGCTCGAGCACATCATGCACCCAAGCTGTTTCTGTTGGTTTGGATGGCGTCGAGTTTGGTTCAGCGGTTTTCATTTTTCTTCATGGCTGATTTATTTCTGAGTTCCTGATTCCATTTGCTTGCTCCCGCTTTTAAGCAGGCAAGAGGTGAGGAAAGACGGTGATGATGCCGAAAATGATTCCGACAAGGACGAGAAACACCGTCACGGCGATGCCGAAGAAATTGCTCCACCCTTTGTTGGCTCGTTCCCCCATGATCTCGCGGTCATTGACCAGCAGCAGGAGGAAGACGATGGCCGGCGGCATCGCCAGGGTCGCGATGACATTCACGATGATCGTGATAAAGACCAACGGCGCATTGGGGATGAGGACCAAGCCCCCCGCAATACCTGCCGCCGTGAGCAAAACCGCATAAAAGGGCCAACCTTCGCGGAAGGAGCTGTTCATGCTATGAGGACGCCCCGTGACCTCTCCGAAGGCATAGGCCGAAGAGAGGGAAATGGTAATCGCCGCCACAATGCCAGCTTCAAAGAGTCCCAGCGCGAACAAGGTGGCCCCGATCTTCCCGACATACGGGACAAGTGCCTTGGCAAAATCGCCCCCCTGAAAGCTGGAGGCATCGATATGATGGATAAACAAGGGAGTTGTTGCTAGAACGGTGGCAATCGCGGCGACGGCGGCAAGGAGCGCTCCCAGCGCGGTATCGATGCGTCCATGCCTGATGTCGGCTGGAGTCAGGCCCTTATCAACGACCGCGCTTTGCTGGAAAAAGAGCATCCAGGGAGTGACAGTCGCCCCAATATTGGAGAGAAGCAGCACGACAAATCCGACGGTGACGCCTCCGACGAGCGGACTCCAGGTGAAAAAAGAGCGCACAACTTCACTGCTCACCGGATGCGTCATGATGGCGACAGGTACGAAGAGGAGATTGAAAATCGCAAAGCCGAGCACGAGCCGCTCCCATGTCCAGTAGCGCTTGGTGGCCACAATGGCGACAATCAGAAGAAAGGCCCCCAGCACAGCCAGTGCGGGAGGCACACCAAAAAAACCGAGCCCTGCCCGGATGGCGATAAACTCAGTGACCAAGGTCAGCAGGTTGCCAAAAATCAAATCGCCCATCGAGAAGAAGCCCCAGAAACGGCCGAAGCGCTCGTTGATCAACTCGGCATGTCCTCGTTTGGTGACGGCACCGAGGCGGACCGTCATTTCCTGGACCACAAAGCCCATGGCGAAGGTGAGCACAATAAAGGGGAGGAAAAAGCCGATGCCGTAGGAGGCACCCGTCGTGGCATAGGAAATCATGCTGGGCCCGTCATTCTCACCCAACATCACCAGGATACCGGGCCCCATAAGCAGCCAGAGAAGCATCCACCACCGGCCGCCCGCCCGATGTCTTTGAACATGGAGACGGTCATGGGCACGCCTCACATCTTCCTTACTGACACTGGTAACGCGCGCTTCCGAAGCGCTGGGTTTACTGGTCATGCTGTTCATTTTGTATTGTGAAAAACTTTTTGCAAGGATGGCTCTTTTGAATGTAGCATGTGCTACATATTGGTGCAATAGCTACACCCGCTCTTCGTGAGGAGTCAACCACTTTTTGCCGGAGGCAAAAGATAGTTTTGAAAAGTTACCCCTCTCACTCCACAGTGACTTCCCCCCATAGAAAATGCATCCGTCTTCCGTAAACTTTGACAATGGCGAAACTGCCGTCATTCAACGCCGAATCCGACAGCAGCACGCCCAGGAGCGCGCTCAAGATTATGTGGAGGCCATTGCCGATCTGATTGCCTCCCGAGGAGAAGCCAGAGCCACCGACCTTGCCAGGTCGCTTGGCGTCACCCATGTCACAGTTGTGCGCACTGTGCAGCGTTTGCAGCGCGATGGTTTTGTGACCACTCAACCTTACCGCTCAATTTTCCTGACCGATGCAGGACGCAAGATGGCCGCAAAAGCAAAAGTCAGACACGAAACGGTCATTGCCTTTCTTGAAGCCCTGGGCGTCCCTTCCTCCACCGCCCGTCTGGATGCCGAAGGTATCGAGCACCATGTGAGCGAAGAAACCCTGGCCGCCTTCAAAAAATTTCTTCTTTTTAACGGTTAGATATTTATCCCAAGAAACAGAAAGGACCGAAGACGGGTTTTTACCGACAGGCACTTTTCAGTCACTCCCTATCCCCTCTCAACATCTTTTACGATTGAGCCGAGGGATCATCCCGAAAACTTCCCCCGCTCGCTTTCCCAATGTGAATATCAATCGTTATTGATAATGGGTTTTTATTATTGACTGATACTGCGCGGCGCTATTGATTCTTAGTTATCACCAACAGCGCCCAATGAACACTCGCCTTTCAGCCTCCGATTCGTCCCGCCGTCGCTCCTCTCTTGCACCCGTCAGTCTCGTTGCTCTTTACGGATGTCTCCTCATGACACCAAACAGCCCTGCCCAGCAGACGAGCGTCTCCAACAGTACCGCGTCCTCATCTGCAATCACCAATGCTCTTAACCTTCCCGAAGTCGTTGTCTATGGCCAACAGATCGACCACGCCATGGACAGAGTCGTTCCCAGCCTTGGGGCGAACCAATACACAATCAACGAACAGCAAATCACGGATCAGTCCCAGGGCGAGAATGCCCCTCTCTCCCAGACCTTGCTCAGAGCACCGGGAATGGCTGAGGATCAATATGGACAACTCCACCTGCGCGGTGAGCATGCCTTCCTGCAATATCGGATTGATGATGTGCTCCTGCCTGAAAATCTTCAAGGGTTCGGCGAAGAATTCAGCCCGCGTTTCATCAAGAGCCTTTCGGTGATTGACGGAACTCTGCCTGCCCAATTCGGCTTCGCCACGGCAGGCATCATCGACATCCACACTAAGAACGGCAGCACCAATGGGGGTGATCTCACGATGTATGGGGGCGCCTTCAACACGCTCAATCCATCTTTCGAGTTCAGTGGAACATCCGGCAAGTGGAGCATCTATCTTCAGGGCAGCTATCTCTTCGATTCCCTCGGTATCAACAACACCACCTCTGCCCGAAATGCCATCCATGACAACACCTGGCAGTACAAGGGTTTTGCAGACATCTCCTATTTGATCGACGAGACCAGTAAGGTCAACCTGCTCCTTGGAGGCAACCACAATTACTTCCAGATCCCTGCCAATCCAGGCCAGCCCTTCCAGTACAATCTGAATGCCGCTCCTCAGTCTGCCTATGATTCGTCCAATGTCGCCGACAACCAAGTCGAGCAGAACTACACTGGCATCCTCAGCTTCAAGAAAACTGATGGGGATCTCAGCTTCCAACTTTCAGGTGTCTTTCAGCAAAGCGGCATCAATTTCATGCCCGACCAGCAGGGGGATCTCATTTTTAACGGCGTTTCTAGCGCCATCCAGCGGCAACTCTTCGCCGAGGGACTTAACGAAGATACCAGCTACCATCTCAACGATCAGCACACCCTCCGGGCGGGTTTCACCTTTACCTTTGAGAACGCATCGATCAACAGCCAAAATCAGACCTTTCCCGTCGCTCCCGACGGCACCATTGGCACCAGTCCGATCTCCATCCCCAACAACAGCGCCCTTAGCGGTGCCCTCTGGGGGTTCTATCTACAGGATGAATGGAAGCCAATCCAGCACCTGACGGTGAACTTTGGGGCGCGGTTCGACGCAGTCACTGGCTGGCTCAACCAAAATCAGATCAGCCCGCGCATCAATGCCTCCTATGAACTCACGACCAATACCGTCATCCACGCGGGCTACGCCCGGTATTTCACCCCCCCGCCACTCGAAACCATTCCGCAAAGCACGGTGACCGCATTCGCGGGAACGACCGCAGCCCCCGAGGTGAGCCAGAGCAGCCCGATACAGTCGGAGCGGTCCCATTATTTCGATGCCGGCGTCACCCAGAAACTCGCGAAGGGATGGAACTCGGGACTCGACGCCTATCTCAAGCTTGCCGACCAGCAACTCGACGAAGGGCAGTTCGGCAACGCAGTGATTTATTCCCCGTTCAATTACCAGCACGGGCGGATCTACGGACTGGAACTAACGACGGATTACCAGAAGGGTGGCTTCCGCGCCTATGGGAATGCTGCGGTAAGTGTAGCTCAAGGCATGAATATCACCTCGGCTCAGTTCCTATTTGGGCAACAAGAACTCAACTACATTCAAAACCACTGGGTCTATCTCGATCATGACCAGAGGGTCACCTTCTCGACCGGAGTCTCGTATCAGTGGTACAAAACTCTCTTTCTAGCCGACCTCACCGGAGGCACTGGCCTGAGAACTGGCTTCGCCAACACTCAGTCTATGCCAGCCTACGCCACGGTGAACCTGGGCATCCAGCAAACGTTCCACATCACGGGAAATCAGGAACTAAAACTCCGACTCGATGTCGTCAACGTACTAAACACTCCCTACGAACTGCGCAATGGCTCAGGCATCGGCGTAGCGGCCCCTTCCTATGGGATGCCCCGGGGGCTCTTTGGCACCGTTTCCTACGCCTTCTAGGGAAATTGTTCATTCCAAAAACCGAAAGTTCTCGCGCCAAGACACCAAGACGCAAAGGGGTGAAAATGATATTCAGACATCCCCTTTCGTGTGTTTCCGTGCTTTTCGTGGTTAACAAATAGCTTCTCCGATTTCCCTTAACCGAAGAGAAGAACCACGAACGACACGAAAAGCACGAAAGCTTGCATTTTGATAATCCCAAATTGTTCATTCCAAAAAAATCAGCATTCAGCAATTCCCCTGATCTTGGCGTCTTTGCGTCTTGGCGCGAGAACTTCTCCCCCCTTGCAATCAGCAATCATCAATTCTCTCCCTATCTTCCCACCTTACCATGACTCAGATTTTTCTCCAGGGAGGCCCCATCATGTGGCCGCTCCTGATCCTTTCCATCGTCACCGCGACCGTCGTTCTAGAGCGCATCGCATTCATGATTTCCGTGAGCCTCAAACGACAAAACTCCTCCGTGGAGGCCATCCTGATGGCCGTGGAATCGGGAGAGATCGCCCAGGCTCTGGAGATAGGGCGCGGCTCCACCGACTTCGTCAGCAGGACACTGACCTATGCCCTGGAACACCGGGACAAAGCCTTCAGCGCCGCACTTCTCTACACCGCCGCAGTAGAGTTGAAGCGGTTCAACCGCGGGCTCGCCGTTCTGGACACCAGCATCACACTCGCCCCCCTGCTCGGCTTGCTTGGCACCGTGACCGGGATGATTCACGCCTTCGGTCTCCTGGGCACCCAGGAATTGAGCGCTCCGGTGGCCATTACCGGAGGCATTGCCCAGGCTCTCATCGCCACGGCCTTCGGACTCGGGATCGCCATCCTCTCCCTCATCCCCTTCAACTTCCTGAACTCACGACTAGAACAAGCTCGCCATGAGATTGAGGATGCCGGAACCCGTCTCGAACTCCTCCTGCAACACCCCAGGGGCAATTAAACACCCGGAGAGCATGATTGTCCCATCACCGAGATCGCAACGCCGGGCGCGCATCGAGATTGTCCCCCTGATTGATGTCATTTTTTTCCTGCTGGCGACATTCGTCATGGTCTCCCTCTCCATGATCCAGAACAAGGGGATCACGGTGAACCTTCCCGTTGCCTCATCGACGGTTCCTCAGAAACAGGGAAACCCCGTGACCATCAGCCTTACCAACACGGGGGAAATCTACTTCAACAAGGAGAAGGTGGATCCGGAAATCCTCCGACAGAATCTCAATCGCCTGAAAGCTCACGAAAACGATCCCAAGGTTTTCATTCACGGAGATGCCAAGGTCAATCTCGGTGATTTCACAGCCGTCATCGACAGCATCCGCAAAGCGGGCATCACCAAGATCGCCATCCAGACCAAAAGCGGAACTGCCGCGACGCCTTAGCTTTTGATGGCACCCCGAGTGGAAGGAGAATTGGTTGGATCAGCAGCTTCACCCTACTGGTGCTGGCTACTGGTGGCGCTACTGCTCCATGCGGCGCTCATTCTTTGGCTGAACACAAAACTCGTACTCCCGGCACAGATCGATGTCTCCAGTGGAGAGAATGCGACAGAAGTCTCTCTGGAAGCAGCCGAGGAGCCTCTCTCACCCCCTGTCACACCATCCCCCGCCTCCCCTCCCATTCCCGCAAGTCAGCCGACTCCCGCTTCTCTTCCTGTGGAAACACCGATTCCTCCCAAGCCAGATGACATCGTTGTTCCCAAAGCAGCCACCACTCCCTCGCCTCTCCCTCTCCCTGTGACACCGAAGCCCACAGAAAGCACTGTTCACGCCAGCACCACAACTCATTCCCCGTCATCGCATCCTGACATCAAACACTCCAGGGCACATCACGAGACACACCTCGGCGGGCAAAAGGGCTCCGCAGTAAACGGAAAAGCCACCTACCTACTCAACCCTGATCCTCCATATCCCGAAGAGGCTCGGGATGCACAGATACAGGGGAGAGTGGAACTGATGGTCTGCGTTGATGAAACCGGCAGGGTCACCGCTGTCCGTCTTTTGAAGAGCAGTGGCGAACCCTCTCTTGATCAGAGCGCCCTGCACACCGTGCGGACTCTCTGGAAATTCAATCCGGCCAGAGCCGCAGGGATTCCCGTCCCCTCGCAAGTTCTCGTGCCAATCAGCTTCAGACTCTTCGAATGATGACTTTTTCTATCAACAGAATCTCCGGAAGGAGAAAATGCCAGGAGCCCAGA
>Ga0302320_10003265_pt1 | contig 37881 bp, 27 predicted proteins | sample Bog_T0_3_FD_202130 | JGI IMG/M metagenome (GOLD analysis project Ga0302320, IMG submission 202130) | Peat permafrost microbial communities from Stordalen Mire near Abisko, Sweden - Bog_T0_3 | ecosystem: Environmental > Terrestrial > Soil > Wetlands > Peat | place: Sweden: Abisko, Stordalen Mire... | reverse complement strand
CTCATCGGCGCCATTACGCCCAAACAGAGCGCCCAGCTTCTTCACGCGGCGCAGGTCGCGCTCAGATCCCTCAAGCGCGAGCCGCAACGGCAAGCATCCGAAACCGCATAAAATATCTTTTTTTGCATTTCAGGCGCTTTTTTTACACCCTTATTTCAAATAAGTGGTTATGAATGAATGATTTACAAATTGACCCTAGTTACTTACCAGTAACTGCAAACCCTCGATTTTGGCCGTTTTTCGAGCAAAAAAGCCGCTTTTTTGAATAAAAAGGCCTCTTTTTGAACCGAAAAAACAGCGGAAACAGCGGGATACATCGAACCTCACCCGGCCCTCTTTCTGTTCCCTGCTCTCTGTTCTCCGACCCCTTAGAATGGAACCATGTTTACCGGAATCATCGAACAGACCGGAACGCTGGTCAGCCTCAAGGAAACAGGCGGCGTCCGCCGCATCACGGTTGAAGCCAAGGGCCTGGCCGGCCGCCTGCGCGAGGGCGACTCGCTCGGCGTCTCCGGCGTCTGCCTCACCGCGCTCGACGTGGACCCCACGCTCTTTCACGCCGACCTGGCGCAGGAGACGCTGGACCGCACCTCGCTCGGCGCGCTCAAGCCCGGAGCCAAGGTAAATCTGGAACTGCCCACGGCAGCAGGCAGTCCGCTGGGCGGCCACATCGTCCAGGGCCACGTAGACGGCTGCGGCACCATGACGGCTCTTGATCCCGTGATCTCCCCGGCTGACCCGGCATTCAACAAGGAAACCACCGACTGGACCCTCAAGGTCAAGGTTCCTGAAAATGTGCGTCCGTGGATGGTCCACAAAGGCTCGGTCGCTGTGGAGGGAATCAGTCTGACCATCGCCGACTTCGACGGCGAGACCATCTCCATTGCCATACTTCCGTTGACTTACTGGCGGACGAACCTGCACACGCTTGCCGTCGGCGCTCCCATGAACGTCGAGGCCGATGTGCTGGTGAAGTTGGCGCACGCGCAACTGCTGGCCGAAAAGAAGCCGGCGCTGGACCTGACCGAAGCCTGGCTGGTCGCCACGGGCTTCTAGAGCCGAACCTGTCTGGCCGTTTCTCTACGCTCGTATTACTTCGCCGCGCCTGCGCTCAGCAGCGCATTCACCTTCGCCATCACCTGGAAGGCATCGGCAATATAAACGACGTCTGCCTTGCCGCGGGTCCAGCCGCAGTTGGGGTCCAGCGAGATGGCGCGCCGGTCGGCAATGAACCGCCAGCCCACCACGTGCGGCTCCTCCCCATGACAGCAGGTGGACAATCCCTTGGCGTGGCGCGGCGTAGCGCCGGTCTGCCCGATCTGGTTGAGGTGGGTGAGGAATGGCAGCACCGGCTGGTCTTCGCCGCGCTGGTCTACTAACGATTTGGAACTGCCCAGCGACGCACTGGCTGCGCGCAGGAAGCCCAGAATCAGCGCGCCGGCCTCCTCCGCATGGATCTGGCCGTCGGCTTGTTTCTTGGTCCATCCCGCTCCGGCTACCAGCAGAATCTTGGCGTCGGGGCGAATGGTCTGTGCGTCCTGTTTCGGAGCGTGAATGCCGGTGACGATCGTGCGCAGCGGCGGCAACTCCACGGCGATCTGTTCAACGGAGGCTGCGGCCGGCTCTCCTGAAAAAGCGGCGTGCGTGCCGGCGTCGAGAAGCAGAAACCAGGGGCGTGCATCGCGGCTGAGGACTGCTTCCACGCGCTGGCGATAGAACCAGCGGGTCGCTTCGACAGCTTCCGTTCCACCAACGGCCGTGATGTGGGTGTCGATGAATCCGCCCAGGCGATGGGCCACGCCGGCGGCGACGCGGGCAAAGCGCGAACTACCCGGGGCAAGCACGATGGTGGCTGCGGCGGCGCGGCAGAGAGCTTCGCAGGCAGCGGCATCGCTTGTGTAGCGCGGCTGGGCAAAGGCTTCGCCTGAAACTGCCAGCAGGCGCGCGCCGGTGGAGGCCAGGACACCTGCGGCTGCGGCTGCGTCAGCGGCGACGATGCCAATGGTTAGAGGCGCACCAAGGCGGGCGGCCAGTTCCCTGCCCGCGGTCACGGCTTCAAGAGAGGCTTTGGTCAGTGCGGAGCCGGTTTCGTCTACATGCGTCAGTACAAGCAGGTTCTCCATCATTCGGCTCCAATCCACTCAACCAACTCGGCGGCAATCTGGTCGGGTGTGAGGTCTTTCACCACGCGAGTGGTGCGCTGTTGTTTGGGCAGGGCAACCGAGACGTAGCGCAGGCCGTTGGCGGCCAGGGTTGCGGGTTTGGCTTTTTGCAGCGCGGGCATGATCGTCCGCATATTGGCCATGCCAACCTGCGGGTTGTTGCGCGGCTCGGCCAGGTTGCCGGTGGCCCAGCCCAGGACAGCTGGAGTTCCGGCGCAGACCGAGACCTGGTGCTTGCCGCCTTCCACGCGCTCCAGGACTTCATAGCTGCCGTCGTCGCGAAGATCGATTTGATCGACGCCTTGAAACTGGTCGGTAATGCCAAGCAGCTCGCCAGTCAACTGGAGTGTTACGCCGGCGCCGCGTGTGGCCGACTCCCAGCCGCCAAACAGCAGGAGTTTCGCTTTATCCAGTCCTGGGATTGCGTTGATCGCGTCGGCCAATGCTGCAGCGGTGGAGTGCGCATCAGGGAAACCGCCAATGGGGCCGTCGATGGGAACCAGTTCAAACCCGACTTTCTGGGCAACGGTCATCATGACCTGTTGCAGCTTGGCCTTGGGGCCGAGCGAGACCAGCCAGACTTTGCTGCCGGGATTCTTCGCAGCCAGGCTTGCTGCTTCATACAGCGCACTGGCAGCCCATGGGTCGAGAACCGCCGGCAACACCATTTCGTTTTTCAGCCCCGGCCCGTTGGGTCCGGTGATTGGCTCCAGGGTTTGCAGGGGATCGGGCACGATGCCCGCGCAAACCAATATGTGTACAACATTTGCCATGATTCTTTCCTTTTTCGACTTCCTTGCTTGTTGGGATAGTTCAATTTTCAGCGGAGTGAAGACCGCCCGCGCCGGCGTTGAACTCAATGTTGGAGTGCTCGCCGTCCGGCGATACCGCGCAGTTCCAGAGGCAGGCGCCGCAGTGGATGCACTTTTCGCGTTCAAAGGCGGGCATGCCGTCCGCGCCCTGGGTGAGGGCCTGGCCGGAGCACATGGCTACGCAGGTTTTCTCCGTGCAGGCGATGCAGAGTTGTATATCCCGAAAGACAACGTGATCGGCAAAACCGGGCATGGCCTGGACCTTGCCGCCCATCAGCAGCGCGTCCTGATGCGAGACCAGCAGGCGGCCATCGAAGGGAATCTCCGGCCAGCCGCATGCTGTGAGCAGCGCATCGTGCAGCGGACGCCCGTCCGCCAGTGCCAGGACCGTGCCGTTTTTGATTTTGAGGCGCGAGGATTCGAGATGAATCTGCTTGTGCGCGGGAGGAATATGCGCGCCAAGCGAGAGGCGTCCGCCGGTGAGTCCTGCCAGGGCCATGCCGATCATGCCCTTGACGATGTTCGAACCGCGTGGACCGCCATGGAAGCCATTGCGCGCGTTCTGCGCCTCAAGGGCGCCGCGTTCCACCCAGCTTGCGCGGCGGCGGGCTTCGTAAGTGGCGGCGAGATTCTTCCGGTCGAAAGGCTTGCCGGCACGGAGCAATTCAACCACAGCTTCGGCCAGTTGCGTACCCGTGGTCCAGGCTTCGTCCACGCCGGAGCCGGTGAGCATGTTGGTGGAACCCGAACCCTCGCCGATACGGGCAAAGCCGTCGCCGGCCAGAAAGGGCTCGCCGTGCTTGCCTGATTCTTCCAGTGACTTTGCGCCCCAGGAGCGCAGCGTGCCGTCTTTGAGATGGCGCCACAAGGCGGGGTGTTGAATATAGTGCTGCAAATAACGGTAAGCCGTGCGGGATGGGTCTCCCATCCAGGAAGGAACGAAGATGCCTACCGAGACGAGGCGGTCGGGGTGCACATAGAGGAAACCGAAGATCTCCGGCTCCGGATAGCCAAAGGTGTGCCAGACGGTTCCCGGCTCGAGCGTTGTATCTTCCGGCAGCTCGATGACCATCTTCATGCCCAGAGCCCACTCGCGGCGAGCGTGACCTGGGGGCAGGCCGAGGCGCGCGTCGAGAGCCTGGCCGACCGCGCCCACCGGACCATCGCCCACGACGGTCAGTTGGGCCAGCACATCCATTCCGGCCATGAAGCCATCGGCCGGCGCACCGGAGCGGTCAACGCCCTGATCGGCGAGGCGCAGGCCGAGGACAGCCTCCTCAGCCGGATCGTGCTTGCTGCTTGTCTCTGAGAAGATGGGTGCGCTGACCGGTGTGCCGGGCCAGATCTGCACCAGGCCGGTGGCCAGCACTTGCGAGCCGACCCACTGGTTGAACTGTCCAATGGACATCACCAAACCGCCGTGCTTGTGGAGGAAGGCCGGGGTCCAGGGCAGCTCGAAGGCATGGTCGCGGAGGCCGAGCAGCGGCCCTGCTGTGCGCAAGGCTGCATCGGCTGCACGAAGAGTAAGGGAGCGCTGGCTGGCGCCGATGGGGTCCAGCAGATAGAGCACGCGCTCCTGCTTGACCTCGACGGCCATGGGAATTTCGGCTGGATTCAGATCGGGAAAACTGGCGCGAATGCCCTGGGCGCGCGTGACCACGCCGCTGACGCCTGCGGCAAGATCGTCGGCACGCTCGTAACAGAGCACCTGCAACGGCATTCCGGGAGCGACTTTGCTCTCGAAAGCTGGATCTTCAGGATGCTCAGACCATTCACGGGTGAGAGTGGTGAGAAAGCCGCCCATCGCGGGGCCAAAGCCGGCGCATGCAATGTCGACTTCCATGGTGGGGCGGTCGATGGGCTCGGCCGGCGTCTCCGCGTTTAGGTCGTCCGCGCTCATGCGGGGTAGTCCAGGGCTTCGGGAATCATAACCTTGCTGACCGTATCGGCGGCGCGGTCCTTGGCCAGGCGGAAACCGCTCAGGCAGCCGGTCAATTTGTTTTGCAGGCGAAGAAATTCGCTGGAGCCGGCGCAACCCGCGCAGGGGCCGGCCTTGCTGGGATGGCTTCCGTCTTCGGCAAGTACGTCGACAGCCATGACGGAAATGCCCGGCATAGTCTCCTCGAAAAATTCAAGTTCGCTTGCCAGGAAGCACGCCTTGTGCGTTTCATCAGCCCAGGAGGGATGCTGGTTGTATCCGAAGACCAGTTCGCCGCAGATGCGCGAGGCCTCTCCCGCGGCTTGTGCCGCCTGAACGTGGCAGAGGTCGCTGAAGAACTGCAGTGTGCCGTCCAGTCCTTCAGCAGCTACCGCATCTTCAGGGCCGTGCGCCTCGAGTTCGAGAACGTCCAGAATCTGGTAGCGCGAGGCAAGCAGCCAGCAGAGCGCATCGGCAAGGGCGAAGGTAACGCCTTGGCGCTGGCCGTGATAGAGCTTGTTGCCGGAGGGATCGGTGGTCTTCTGTAGATAGTTCAGCGTCCAGAGCCATAGGTGCATGGCCGAAGCCAGCGTACAGGCGCCGGTTCCGGGGTGGTCCGAAGCGATGCGTCGCATGTCGCTGGTCCATGCGCGGAACTGGGCGAGGAAGACCTCGGAGGTCATGGTGACTGTCAACTGGCGGCGCTGCACGGCTTCAGGACCTTCATAGGTGGCTTCAAGCTGCGCGTCCATCCACTTGTTGGCCAGAAAGCCGGGGCAGTCCTCGGTGATGCCGTAGCCGCCCATAAGGCTGACAGCCTCGCGCATCATGTTGGCGCCGTGTCCGGTATTCCAGAGCTTGGTGGCGGGACAGATGACGTTGGCCTCGGCGTCCTTGAGGACATAGTCGACCAGCGGATCAGCCTCCAGCTCGGCGCGGCGGGGATCGGCGGGAGTGAGCGTCAGCAGCTCGATGGCGCGCTGTTCGCTTTCCCTGAGCGCCTTCATCTCTGCACGGCCACCCTGGATGCCCTGCTCTTTGAGGAGTGCAGTCTTGCGTTTTTCCACCGGGTCGATGGTGTCGAAGAGGCGCGCGGCGGCAAAGCCCAGCGAGGTGGCGGCTTCGCCTGTGGCCCACACATCCACCAGGCGGTGCAACGCGTCCTGGCGTTGCTGGATGCCCTGCTCATAGCGAACCGAACCGGGCTTGGCGCCCTCGGCGCCGCGGAAGCGCTCACGCTGATAGCGGATGACCGGCTCGACCGCGGAGAGCAGCTTGGCCGCGGTCATCAGGCCAACGGGCACGCGGGTGCGGCGGAAGACGGCTTCTATGATCTCGCCGTGGCTGAAGTTGGGGACGATGACGCCGTCTTTGACTGTGTATCCGCCCACGATGCGGCTGGCCGGCACTTTCAGATTGAAGATGGGATCGCCGGTGGACGAAAGCTGGTGAACCAGCTTCTTGGTTGGGGTTCCGCGGTCGAAGGAGCCTTCGTCGCCCTCTTCCAGAATGATGACGCAACTGCCCTTGATGCGCGGGTCAATGGAGCCCACCGCGGCGGTGACGAAGTTGGCAAAGGCGATGTTGGTGATGAAACGGCCGCGCTTGTCCACCTGAAGCCAGGGTTCTTCGCCGTCCTTCCACTCGGCCACGCTGATTTTGCCGCTCAACATGCCGGTATCGACGCCGACGTAAGGGATGGGCTCGGTCAGGGCAAAAGCTCCGCGCCAGGGGATGCGGTCCTCGCCCGGCTGCGGCGGGGCGGCCAGCGTCTTGTAGTGCGTGACCTGCTCTTGCGTGCCGCGCTCGTGGATGGGCGAGAGAGCAAGAAAGCTGGCCAGGCTTGCCGTGGCCGCTCCGCCGTCAACCCAGGCCAGCTCAAAGGCCGCCAGCGCCAGCGCCAGGTTCTTGGGCCCGGCGATAAAGCCGCCTTCTTCCGGCTCCATGAAAGCCGCGGTGATGCCGGAGCGGTCGAAGGCCTCGAGCATCTCGGCCTTGGCAGGGGTCCACTCGTGGGTGTTGCGCTCCCCGGCCGCCACCAGGCGCGCCACGGTTCCCCGCGCCACGGCCCGCGCCGACTGCGCGAGCATCTGCAAATCGTAGCGATCGGCATACCGCCAGAGAATCTGGCGCACCGCATCGCCAGGGAGAGTAAGCATGGTTTTCGTCTCGGATAGCGCAACAGTGCCCATTGAATTTGTCCTCAAGCAGCGGGGTTATTGTGCTTGATTGGGGCTCATTTGGCATGTGACCTGTATCACTTTGGCACACCAGCCGGTGCTTTCGGCACGATCGGCGGGCGAGAAAGCTATCTGAAGCATTCATGGCTCTTGCGGCATGTTCATCAAGGCGCAAGTCTTGACCGGATTCGATCGGATTGTTCGCTGTGATTCCAGTCACAGCGGGATTTCGCGGCGTGGAATCTCCTCGGTGGTGTGAAAACCGCCGGTAAAATCCTCCTCCACTCTGTCGCCTTATCCCTGCTTGCCTGGACCTGTGCAGCCCACGCCGCGCAGAAGCCAAAGAATGAAGATTGCCTGGCCTGCCACTCCGACGCGACCATGACGACAGATTCCGGAGGCAAGAAGATCAGCCTGTACGTGGATGAAGGCAAGCTGAAACATTCCATCCACGGAAGCCTGTTCAGTTGCGTGGATTGCCACATGGACGTGAAGGAAGCGGTACACACGACCACGCCGAAGAGGGTCACCTGCGGGCAATGCCATGCGGATGCTCACAATGCTTACGAGCTCAGCACCCACGCGAAGATCACCAGTTCCGGCACGCCGGCGGCGGGCTGCGAAGACTGTCACGGAGGCGTACACGAAATCATGGCCGCGGACGACCCCAAGTCGCCGGTCAATCACGCCAATATTCCTTACACTTGCGGCCGCTGCCATGGGCAGAAGTTCTTGATGGAGTCGAACGGCGAAAGCGCGCAGCCATTCATCTCCTACCAGGAAAGCGTGCATGGACGCGCCACGGAGAAGGGATCGACCAAGGCCGCGGTGTGCACCGATTGCCACGGCTCGCACGAGATTCTTCCCGCCAACAACCAGAAATCGCCGATCTACAAGTTCAATGTTCCGGCCACCTGCGGCAAGTGTCACACGGACATCGATAACACGTTCATGAAGAGCATTCACGGGCAGGCGATTGCGCGGGGCAACCAGATGGCCCCGGTGTGCACGGACTGCCACGGAATCCATTCGATCAAATCCCACTCCGACCCCAACTCGCCGGCCTCGGGACAGAACCTTTCCCGCGATACCTGCGGCCGCTGCCACGAGGGCGTGCGGCTTTCACAGGAGTTTGGCGTCCCGGGCAACCGGGTAACTTCTTACTTTGACAGCTATCACGGGCTGGCCGCGGAAGGCGGTTCGGTGGTTGCGGCCAACTGCTCAAGTTGCCACGGCGTGCATGACATTCTGCCTTCGAGCGATCCCAAGTCGACCATCAATCGCGCCAACCTGGACGCCACCTGCGGCCAATGCCACAAGGGAGTGACGCAAAAGTTCACCCAGACCCAGGTGCATGCCGAAGACGGCACCCATCCCAGGGATATCGGATCGATCGCGGTGCGGTGGGTGCGGCTGATTTACGTAATTTTGATTCTGCTGGTGATTGGAGCCATGTTCCTGCACAACGCCATCATCTGGCGCAGCAAGGCAGTGGCGCGGCGCAGGATGCAGAATCCCATGATGGTTCGCATGACCACCAACCAGCGCTGGCAGCACCTGATTCTGCTGGCCAGCTTCATCATCCTGGTCATCACCGGCTTTGCGCTCAAGTTCCCGGATTCGTGGTTTGCCGAAGTGCTGGGCATGGGCGAGAAATGGCGCGGCATCATCCATCGCGTGGCGGGCGTGGTGCTGATCGGCGCGGGCTTTTATCACGTGTTCTACCTGGCCATTACGCGCGAGGGCCGGCGTTTGATCTGCGACCTGGCGCCCGGACCGAAGGACGCCTTCGATGCCTGGGGAACGATGCTGTATTACCTGGGCATGAGCAGCAGAAAGCCGCAGTACGGCCGCTTCAGCTATGCGGAAAAGGCGGAATATTGGGCGCTTGTGTGGGGCACAGCCTTGATGGCGGTGACCGGCATCATGATCTGGGCCAAGGTCTGGGTGGGAGACCTGGCGGCGCGCTGGGTAGTGGACGTGGCCACCGCCATCCACTTCTACGAGGCCATTCTGGCCACGCTGGCCATCCTGGTGTGGCACTTCTACCAGGTATTTCTCGATCCCGACGTGTACCCGATGAACTGGGCGTGGTGGGACGGAAAGATGCCGGTGGAACACTATCGCCATGAACACGGGCTGGACACCGCGTCAGTGGCCGAGGCAGAAGCCGCAACTGCCGCTGGCGATGCTCAAAGCAAGCCATCCGAGACACAACCTCCGGCTGAATAAGACAAAGGAACAGCCGGTTGCAGTAGACGCACTCTGCGCATTGACGTGACTCGTATCACGTCGATGCGTAGAGTGCATAGTTGTGTCTGCCCTTGAGCGATAGATCGCTTAGTGAGGGCGAAATCCGCAAAGGCAAGGACTCCGGCTGAATTTATCTGAAGGTGGTCCGCTCGAGGCTGGAAAAGAAAACGCCGGTTTGGTACATTGCGCTTTGTGATTCAGGTCACTGCGAGTTTCTTTCCCGAAGAATCTTCTCAAGGATGTAAACCCCGCGAGAAGAACTCTGCAAAAGACGGAGCGAAATCCGCGAAGGGTGAGCCAGGACCGACGGAGTCTATCCTCATTCCTGGAGAAAGTAGACGGCAGGATGATCAGAGCCGTAGTGAACAGAGCGACCTCCAGCGCGCGGCCGGCGCGCCGGGCTAGAGCCTTTACCAGAGCAGGAATCCTGGCCGCGCTGCTGCTTGCGGCAGGTTCCGGCACATTGCGCGCACAGACCGATTGCCTCTCCTGCCACGCCGATCAGGGCTTGCAGGATGCCGCTGGACACAGCGTCAGCGTGAATGGGCAGAAGTTTGCTTCCAGCCTGCACGGCAGCCTGAAATGCACAGAATGCCACACCACCATCAAGGAGTATCCGCATCCCGATACGGTCACGCCGGTCAAGTGCGAGACCTGCCACGCCGACCAGGCTGCCGGGCTGGCGGGAAGCGTGCATTCCAACAAGGCAGACCATCCGTGCACCAGTTGCCACGGAGACGCCCACTCCATCTTCCCCAAGGACGATCCGCGCTCGGCCGTGTATCCGCTCAACGTTCCCCGCACCTGCGGCGCGTGCCACGGCAACGATGCCATGGCCAAGAAGAACGGCCTGCCCAACGTCTACCCGATGTATATCGATTCAATCCACGGGTTTGCGCTGAGCAAGGAGGGGTTGCTGGTGGCGGCCAACTGTCAGAGCTGCCATGGATCGCATAACATTCTGAGCCACAAGGATCCTGCAAGCCCCACCTACAAGGCAAACGTCCCCAAGACATGCGGAACCTGCCACGCGGGCATCACCGCGGACTACATGGGCGGCGTGCATGGAACGGCCATTGCGGCGGGCAATATGAAGGCGCCGGTATGCTCGGACTGCCACACGGCGCACGCCATCCTGCAGCCGACGGAATCTGAGTTCCGCATGCAGTCCACGCCTATCTGCGGCTCCTGCCACAAGGACAAGCTATCCACGTATCGGGATACGTTCCACTCGCAACTGGGCAGCCTGGGCGGTTATGTGGAGACGGCGCGTTGCTGGGACTGCCATGGAGCGCACGATGTTCTGCCCGCATCCGATCCCCGGTCGCCGGTTAACCCGGCAAACCTGGTGAAGACCTGCGGGCGATGCCATGCGGGCGCCAATGCCAGCTTCGTTCAATATCAACCGCACGCCAACGCGCACAACCGCAAACTCAACCCGGCCCTTTACTTCATCCGGCTGTTCATGAACCTGCTGCTGGCCGGGACGCTCACGTTCTTTGTGATTCACACCATACTGTGGCTGATCCGATCGCGTTACGACCAAATCAAGAGTCGGTCGGCAAAAGGAGGAAAGAATGCCTGATTTGGAGCAAGCTACAGGTGGAAGCGGACTGCAAGGCCACAAAAAGGAACGCTTTTTCATGCGTTTCACCCGGGCACAGCGGTACCTCCACGCGGTGCTGTTCACCACGTTTCTGGGACTGGCGGCGACGGGACTGCCGATGCGCTTCAGCGAGAGCTACTGGGCAAGGAAGTTCGCCAGCGGTGTGGGCGGTTTCGGCGCCATTATCTTCTTTCACAAGCTGTGCGCCGTGGTGCTGACGCTGGCGTTTATGGTCCACTTGAAAGATGTTTTCACCCGCGGTGTCGTCAATCGGGAAAAGGGCATCTTCTGGGGATCGAACTCCATGGTGGCCAACTGGAAGGATGTAAAGGACCTGTTTGGACACCTGCGCTGGTTTCTGGGACTGGGGCCAAAGCCGCACTTCGGGCGCTTTGCCTATTGGGAAAAGTTCGATTACTGGGCGGTTTTCTGGGGCATGATCGTCATCGGCTTCTCAGGCTATGCCATGTGGTTTGCCCCGTTCTTCGCCAGGTTCCTGCCCGGCTGGGCATTGAATGCGGTGCTGGTGATTCACAGTGAAGAGGGGCTGCTGGCCATTCTGTTCATCTTCTCCATTCACTTCGTCAACACCCATCTGCGCCCCGACAGCTTCCCCATGGACATGGTGATCTTTACGGGCGTCGAGAGCGAGGAAGGGTTCAAGAAGAAACGCCCGGAGGAATATTCCAAGCTGGAGAACGAGGGCAAGCTGGCGGCCAGGATCAGCGAAGAGCCAGCCACCTGGCTCGTGAACTTTACCCGAGTAGTGGGCACGATTGCGATTCTGATCGGTCTGGTTCTACTGGCACTGACTTTAAGCGCCTATTTCAGGGAGTAATACCAGCCGGTACGTTCGCGTGGAGCGGGCTGGAAGAATACGTAAGCGGAACGAGAGGTCAGGCATTGCCGGCCTCCCGTTCCGCTTTTGTGTGCAATGCGGAAAGCCAGATGCCAGCCGCGTTCAGTAGTTGAGGTTATAGAACCACAGCTGACGCAACTCCGAAAAGGGTGAGTCGATACAATGTCGCTGCACTCTGGATTATGATTCCAAAGGGAATTATTCCTTCTCTACAGGATGGCATGAAGGCATTTTTTGGGAGGCTGGAAGTACAATTTGTGCAGAATCAAAACGCTCAACCAGCAACTGAACCGGAACCTGTACCCGAACCGGCGCCGGCGCCATCACCATCGGCGTTGCCTGGGACCGTGTGAGAGCAGCCTTCGAGCAACCTATTACAATTGTCAGGTTGAGAATGAAGGCAATCTACCACGACAGGAACATGCATGTGACCTTCAGCTACAGCAAGGTCAGTTATGTTGAGTAGCGCGTTCGCGCAGCCACGATTGACAACAGAACCCGAACAGGAAAGAGGATCGGATGACTTCGCCAGTTAACACCAAGTTCATAAGAACTATCTCTGCTGCCATACTTATTGCCGCGCTCGTCGGTTTGGCCAGCATGGCAAGCGCAGCCAAAGATGATAAGAAGGCGCCTCCGCCTGCCAGGTCTGCAGCGCCTGCCGCCAGACCTGCCGGGAACAACGGCGGGGCAGCCTCGCATGGACCAACCAACGGCGGATATGCAACACATGGACCAACCACCGGCAACAGCCCTGCTGTCAATAACCCAAGCCCGGCCGCGGCACCAAGCCCTTACCGCCCAGCACCGACTGCGAATCCCGGCGTCAATCGCCCAGTCATCAGCAGCCCTGCTGTCAATACCCCAAGCCCGGCCGTGGGACAAAGCCCTTACCGCCCAGGTCCGACTGCGAATCCCGGCGTCAATCGCCCAGTCATCAGCAGCCCTGCTGTCAATACCCCAAGCCCGGCCGTGGGACAAAGCCCCTATCGCCCAGGCTCGACTGCGAATCCCGGCAACAATCGCCAAGGCAACTTTCAGCAGACACCCGGTGGCGTCAACCGAGGGCAGCAGGTACAGAGGCCCGGCGGGTTTGGCGGCAATAATTCCCGACCCTCTGTCTTCGGCAATAGCACGCCCAGGGGCAGCAATGAGCGCACCATCGCGAATGGAAGTGCACTGCGCATGCGGCCCAACGGCAGGGTGAGCGACGTGCATGACGCCCAGCGGGGCATCAACGTCCATCATGGACTGAATGGCAACCGCGCAATCTTCGTGGACCGGCCCGACCACAGCCGGATCTTCGCCGAGCGGGGACGCCCGGGCTTTGTGCAGCGCCCGTATAGTTTCCACGGACACGATTTTGCGCAGCGCACGTATTTTTACCACGGCCATGCTTACAACCGCTTCTACCGCGGCTTCGGCTTCCGCGGCTTGTTTTTGAATGTCTATGCCCCTGGGTTCTACTACCGTCCGGCGTTCTATGGCTGGGCCTATAACCCGTGGGACCGGCCCATCTCCTTAAATTGGGGCTGGAGAGGCAGTCCGTGGTACTCGTACTACGGCGGCTACTTCCAGCCGTATCCGTCGTATCCCTCGGCCGCGTACTGGCTCACCGACTACATGATCTCGACGGATTTGCAGGAAGACTATGCGGCGCATGCCGAGGCCGGCGAAATGGACGGCGCTCCGCTCGCTGCGGGTGGGCCTGTGGAGCTTACCCCGGACGTGAAGCAGCAGATTGCCGACGAGGTAAGAAACCAGTTGGCGCTGGAAAACCAGGAGGCGCAACAGAACGCCCAGCAGCAGGATATGGACCCCGGATCCAGCGGCATTGCGCGTATGCTGAGCGACGGCCGCTCCCATGTGTTTGTGGCGGGAAGCGCACTCGACCTGGTGGACGCAAACGGACAGGAATGCGGAATCAGCGACGGCGATGTACTTGGGCTGCAGAATCCGCCTCCTCCCGATGCAACCGCCGCAAACCTGGTTGTACTGGCCAGCAAGGGCGGGGGAGAGTGCCCGAAAAGCGACGTGGTTTCTGTCGCGTTAGCTGATCTGCAGGAGATGCAGAACCACATGCGGGCGAGCATCGACCAGGGACTCCAGGATTTGCAGGCCAAGCAGGGCAAAGGCGGGTTGCCGCCGTTGCCCCCATCCGCACAAAGCCAGCCTGCTCCCGCGGCATTCGCGGCTATGGCGCCTCCTCCCGATCCCAATGCAGGGATTGAGATTCAGCAGCAGACCCAGCAGGCCGATCAGGCCGAAAGCGATGTGACCGCCGCGGCAGGGCAGGATAGCAATGCTACTCCGACTGCGCCTGCCACCGTTACGCTGGGCCAGACCCAGGCCGATGTGGAGGCTATCCTCGGCCAGCCGACCAGTAAGGCGATTCTGGGGCCAAAGGTCATCTACAACTACAGCGGCATGAAGATCATCTTCAAGGATGGAAGAGTGGTCGACGTGCAGTAGAGGCAGCTTACTCCATATCTATTTAGCAAATGCGTCCAGTCGCGGAGGAATCGATCCCTCCGCGCCTGGGCGGTAAAAGCCAGTTGCAGACCCGCTGCTCCGGACATGCGCGAGAAGGAACAACGATCGCAGCGGACTGTGGCTTTACCGGTGAGCCGCTGCAGTGTGTTCTCCTCAGATCCTGAAGTTGTCGGGACGCCAGTCCTTGATACGTTCCTTGATCTGCTTGCGGTTCAGATTTTCTTCAAGCGCCATCTTCGCCAGCTCGACAACTTCGTCATCTGCGGCAAAGCGCAGGCCGATCAACTGATCCTCGCTGAGGCGATAGATTTGCGTATGCCACTCCGAAGGAGCCAGGGCCTGAAGCCGCATGCGCTCCTCCAGCCGGATGATGCGGTCCTGCACCTTGAGCGGATAGGTACGCAGCTTGAAAAAGGGGATGAAGACAGCGATCGAAAGGATCACCAGCCATTCAGAATAGACGCTTAAATGTCTGGCCAGAAAGATGAAGGCCATGACGAGGTTGACGACCAGGACGGCGAACGCAACCATGTGGTACTGCGGATCGAACCGAGCATGGTTTTTGAAATTTTGCGGGACTGACTCACTCATGGATTGCCTTGATTTCTCTCAGACCGGAGTTTGCCGCCCCTGGCATCCGGATTTCCTCGGAGCCTCCGGCAGCGGCGCTGGGGGCCTGAACACCTGCGCTGCCGGGATTTTGCCCGGTGCGTGCTGCAACTGTCAATGCCAATCGATTGTCCGGCCGCAGAACCTGCGGATGGCGGGGAACGGAATGAAAGCGGCCGCGGGCCAGATAATCCGCGAATAATCCCCCCGGCCAGGTAGGGATTCAACAACACAATGGGGACGGCATAGCCGGCGGTGGTAAGCGACACGGCAATATCCTTGATGGAAAGGCTCTGACAGCGATAGCCCGGGACCTGGGGAATCTCAAAAACCGTCAGTTGCTTCTCAAAGTGCTTGCTCGGTCTCTATGTGTGGAGCATATAGATGAGTGCGTCCTGCCCAACATCAGTCACGCATAATTTGGACAAAAACTCCGGGAGAATGTTGCGAACTGCTCCAATGCGAGGGACCGGTAAACAGGCAAAGACCAGGGCTGACGGGAGCCCATAGTCTCTGTTAACGTTCTCTTTCCGGCAATCTTCCACCTCATGGCGGTGCAGAAAGTTGTCCGGCATCCTGATTCCAGTGAGGCTCCTCTTGAACCTGCGATCTCTTGTCCTGCTTGCTCTGCTTCCGGTCGCGACTCTATCGGCGGAAGTGACACTGCCCAAGATCCTCTCCAGCCACATGGTGGTCGAGCGCGACCTGCCGGTGCACGTCTGGGGAATGGCGACGCCAGGGGAGAGCGTGAGCGTGAGTTTCCGCGGAGAGACGCGCTCGACTCAAGCTGGCCCGCTGGGCCGGTGGAGCGTTTATCTTTCTCCGGGCTCGGCTGGCGGTCCCTTTCAGTTACAGGTGAAGGGCACGCCGGTGGCAGGCGGCGCGGATGCGTCCCCGGTAGAGAACATCACGCTGGACGATGTTCTGGTGGGCGACGTCTGGGTCGCCTCCGGCCAGTCGAACATGGAGTTCGAGATGTGGAAGGCGGCTACTGCCGCGCAGGATCTGCCTCATGCGGACAATCCGAACATCCGTTTGCTGTTTGTGAAGAAGCACGCCATCGAGTACCCGCAGGATGATGTGGATTCAGATGGCTGGGCGGCGTCAAGCCCGGAAACCGCAAAGAATTTCTCTGCGGCCGCTTGGTACTTTGCCCGGGAGATCCAGCAAAGGGAGCACGTTCCCGTGGGTGTGATCGACACGGTCTGGGGCGGCACGCCGGTTGAAGCCTGGACTCGCATTGCGGCCCTGGGCGAAGACGCAACTCTGGCGCCTCTGTTTGCCGCATGGGACAGGAAGGCCGGGCTCGAGCCGGACCTGCTGCTGGCAAACAAGAACTGGCAACAGCAGATCGCGGAGGCCAGGGCGCAGGGCCAGCCCCCGCCGCCGCCCCCGGTGGCAGGCCTCGACAGTTGGGGCCCGGGAATGCTTTACAACGGAATGATCGCGCCGCTGACGCCGTTTCCCATCCGCGGAGCGCTCTGGTACCAGGGCGAAAGCAATACAGATTCCGCAAGGGCGCCACTCTACGGTCGCGCCTTCCGGGCAATGATTGAGGACTGGCGTAGCCAGTGGGGTGAGGGCGATTTCCCCTTCCTCTTCGTGCAGATTTCAAATTACAAAGCCACTCCGGCCGCGGACTGGCCCACGGTGCGCGATCAGCAGTTGAAGACCCTGGCGCTGCGCAATACGGCCATGGCGGTGACCATCGATATTGGCAACCCGGATAATGTGCACCCCACCGACAAGGTGGATGTGGGCCTGCGCCTGGCGCGCGGGGCGCGGGTTCTCAGCTACGGCGAAAACATCGAGGACTCCGGGCCGGTTTTCCGCCAGGCAACACCGGAGGGAACGGCGATCCGCGCCTGGTTCGACCATGCAAAAGGGCTGACGGCAAAGGATGGCGCATTGAACGGATTTGAGGTTGCGGGCAAGGACGGAAAGTTCTCTCCTGCCACGGCCACGATTGAAGGCGCAACGGTGGTGGCAACAAGCCCGGGGGTGGCCGAACCGGTGTATGTGCGGTATGGGTGGGCGAACAGCCCGCAGTGCAACCTGTTCAACGGCGAGGGACTGCCGGCCTCCCCGTTCACGTCGGTGCGCTAAGACGAAGCCTAAGGCTGGTTTGCATCGTTGGCGGGGTTCCGCGAGTAGCGGACGACCTCAACAGACGAGGATGCAACCAGCCCCTCTTCGACCATCGCGTCGAGGAGGGGAATCAGCCTGGCGATCTGCTCTTCAGTGTCGATAATGCTCATCTGGATGGGAGCATCCTTGCTGAGTCCCCAGATGCTGGTATGACGAATGCGGCTGGCAGATCCATAGCCTTCAATGCCCCTGAAGACAATGGCTTCGGCAATGCCTAGTTCCCTGCATTTGGCCAGGATGGCCTCATGCAGAGGTTTGCCCTGCCACTTGTCGTCCTCGCCGAAATGGACACGCAACATGCGCGCAGCAAACTCTTCTTTCATGGCCCTTCCTGCCTTTATTGCGAAGCGCTTCCCTGCCCCGCCTGCGCCGCGTCCGGTTCCACATCGAGCGCGCGATAAGCATACTTGATGATGTCCACGTCGGAGAATACAACCAATCCCTCTTCCAGCATCTGATCGACGAGCGGCAGAAAGGCGCGTAGTTTTTCCGCCGTGTCAATGACCGAAAGCATGATGGAACCATGATGCGATGAGAGCAGCGGCTTGTCCTTGTGGATGCGGCGATGCGCTCCATAGCCGAGGATGCCGCGATAGACGGTTACGCCCGCAATGTCGTTGGCGCGCAAGGCTGCAACCAGGGCCTCATGGAGCGGCTTGTCTTTCCAGCGGTCTTCCTCGCTCAGGAAGATGCGCATCATCTGGGCCTTGCCCTCGATTTTGAGGTGGGCGGGCAGAACCGGCATCTTCGGCTTGGAAACCTGCGCGGGTTTGGCAACCGTAGTCTCCTGCATCTCGATCAGCCCGGAGCCGGCCATTTCCTCCAGCTTGCCCAGCAGGGCATCGACCTTCTCGCGCGTCTCAATGAACTCAATCTTGATGGGCAGGCGGTCAGAGATTTCGACCATGTTCGCGGAGTGCATGTGGTGATCGGCGCCGAAGCCAGCCACTCCCTTGAAGACGGTTGCGCCGGCCACCCCGCGATAGAAGAGGAAGTCGAGGATGCTGGAATAGACGGGTACCCCATGGCGCGTGGCCCCGTCGCTCAGGTAGATGGAAACCTTGACGGCCTTGCCTGCATTCAGCATGCTGCCTCCCTTGCGGATACGGACTGAGCCGACTTGGACATTATGAACACGCGAGGATTGAAGCACTCCCGGCAGTGCCGGCGCAAGGAGGTGCGGTTGCGGAGGGCGATCATGAGAGCGCCTCCGCCAGCAGAGAGCCGCCCCAGACGGAGATGAGACCGAGTACCAGGCTGCCGACTGCGTAAATTGCGGCTAAGAAAAAGGCCCCCGAGCGCATGGTGGACAGCGTCTCCCATTCATACGTCGAGAAGGTGCTGTAAGCGCCAATGAAGCCGATGGGAATGAGGAATCTCCAGGCAGGATTCAGGTCCGCGCGCCTGCCCATGTAGGTGAGAGAAAAGCCGATGATGACGCAGGCCGTGATGTTGACCACGAGGGTTCCGTAGGGGAACCTGATCCCCATGCGCCCGCCGATGGTGGAGCCGACCCAGTATCGGGCAATCGAGCCAAGCGCGCCACCCACGGCGATGAGCAGGTATTTCTGCAATGCTTCTCTCTCCCCGTTCAGATTACAGCAAGCAGGGTGGCATTGCGCGCCAGCATTACTCTACGGACCGTGGACGCCCCCGGCAAAAAAAACAGTTACCATTGCTGCGAAACCACATTGCCTGATTGAGTCATGGCAGGAGGATCCCGATGCGAACGTTCAGCAAGGCATTTTCGCTTGCAACTATCTATGGACTGACAACGATCTGGATGGCGGCTTGCCCGATGGGCGCATTGGCGCAAACGGGGACCAAGGCCCCACCGGCAACAATCCTGCTTTCCTCCCGATTTACCGCCGATGCCGGGAGCGCCGCGCCCATGTCAGCAAGTTATGCCGCGGTGCAACGGCAACTGGCACAGGGATGGAACACATGGGACGTGAACAGCGTGACGACGCAGGTGCTGTTGCCCGAGGGACTGGCGATTCACATCGGCCTCAAGCACAACTCCACCCTGGGAGGCGCTGCATTCCTGCAGAATGCGCTGATCGGCAGGCGTGATCCGGGTGCCGAGTTGGTGGTTCCCGGGCCGCACTCCTGGGATGGAAGTTATACCGACCTGCGCATTACGTGGAAGGGTCATAGCTGGCGCATCCAGACCGCGCAGGACGGCGGCGACATGGTGGCTCTGGCAACGCCGCAGCCCTCGCAGCCGGTTTCGCCGATGCCGCCGACACTGGTTTTTTCGGTCGATTTCCTGTGGAATCGTCCGGGAACGGCGCTCAAACACCCGGATTACATTGAGACGCACGGCGAGCAGGGCTCCATACCGGTGTATTGCACCTGCGCGATGCCCTCGGACCATCCCACCAGGGATTACGCGGACATTCCCGCCGGAGGACCGTACTTTTCCGTGGACTTCACCGGGCCGGCCGGAGTGAGCACGGGCAAGCGCCGCACCCTGGCCGAGATTACGGAGATTGTGGAGCGGCAGCGGAAGGCGTACCAGAAACCCATTGCGGAAAAAGGCGATTCCGGCCCCATTGTGGACGCAATTGAAACCACGCTCGGCTGGGACACGATCTACGAGCCGGAAAAACAGAGGGTTATCTCCCCGGTGAGCCGGTTGTGGTGTGTCGGCTGGGGCGGCTATGTGCTCTTCGACTGGGACACGTTTTTCGCAGCGACGCTAGCCGGCATCGGCGACCGCGATCTGGCCTACGCCAACGCACTGGAGATCCTGCGCGAGGAGACGCCTGCGGGCTTTGTGCCCAACTACGCGCGTCCTGACGGCTGGAAGAGCTTTGACCGCTCGGAGCCGCCGGTGGGAGCCATTACCGTGCTCGGCCTGTACCGGCAGTATCACGACCGCTGGTTTCTTGAGGACGCATTCCAGCCGCTGCTGAGCTGGAATCGCTGGTGGAGCGAGCATCGCGATCAGGACGGCTACCTGGCGTGGGGCAGCGACGGCGAGAACCTGCCGGGCAATCTTGACGATCACGCAAATGGAACACAGCCAGGAGCCATTCTGGAATCGGGGCTGGACAACAGCCCGATGTACGACGGCGCGGTGTATAACCCGCAGACGCACATGCTGGAATACGCCGACGTTGGCCTGATGAGCATGTATATTGCGGATTGCAACGCGCTGGCGGAGATTGCAGATGCGCTGGAGAAGCCGGCCGCAGCGAAAGAACTGCGCGACCGCAGCCTCCGCTACCGGGCAAAACTGGAGACGCTGTGGAGCGACGAGGCAGGCATGTTTCTGAACAAGGACCTGCACACCGGCGTACTGAATCAGCGGCTTTCTCCAACGAATTTCTATCCGATGCTGGCGCAGGCGGCAACGCCGGCGCAGGCCAGAATCATGCTGGAAAAGCACCTGCTCAACCCACAGGAGTTCTGGGGGGAGTGGGTTATTCCTTCGATTGCGCGGAACGATCACGGCTTCAAGGATCAGAACTATTGGCGAGGCAGAATCTGGGGACCGATGAACTACCTGGTCTACCTGGGACTGCTGAACTACGATGATGCGGCAACTCGCCGGGAGTTCGCACAGAAGTCCTACAGCCTGTTCCTGAAGGAGTGGAGCGAAAACGGCCACGTGCACGAAAACTACAATGCCGTCACCGGAATGGGAGACGACGTGAGAAGCAGCGACCGTTTTTACCATTGGGGCGCGCTGCTGGGATACGTGGAGTACCTGGAGCAGAACGGAACGGGGAAATCGCCTGCATCCGCGAAATAGAAAACAGGCAGATTCGACGGGCATTTTTTATAAAGACGGGCATTTTTATAAATCTGGCGGGTAATCTGAGGTGTATTCAGCGTACCTGTGCGGCAGGCTTTGAATGCTATAAAATGCTGCGGGGGGATTATCCGCCATGGAGTCAGTCTTGAAATTGAAATCTCGAATTCTATTGCTCCTGCTGCTGTTTGTGGGAGCGTTGTTTTTTGCGGGCCGCGCGTCGGCCCAGCGCGGTCCTGGCGACGAAGCCAAGGCAGCCGCCACGCTGCAGCCTGAAGCCCGCGCCGTGATCAGCCGTCTTTCCGGCATGCGCAATCTGCCCGATGGCGCCTGGAAGATGCACGAGGGCGACCTGGCCCACGGCGAGGCGGTCGGCGTGGACGAAAGCACCTGGACACCCGTCACCGCGAGCACCAAGGCCTCCGCTGATGCGGTTTGGGTTCGCCAGACCTACGAGATTCCTACCACGCTAAAGGGCTACGATCTAACCGGCTCGCGCGTCTGGTTCCAGTTTCACGCCCGCGCCGACGGCCCCATCCCGCAGATTCTCTACTTCAATGGCCGGCGGGTAGCCATGGGCGATGACCTGGAGCCGATAGTTCTATTCGACAATGCAAAGCCCGGCGACAAGGTGGTGGTGGCCGTGAAGCTGCTGCACACCGTGGTACCGAAGAGCTTCCGCGGCGCTACGTTGCGCATTGACTTTCCTGAGAGCCGCCCCAACCCCGAGGATATGCGCGAAGAGTTTCTGTCTGCCGCGCTGCTGATTCCTACGCTTGCGCCGGGCGATACAGCAAAGCTGGCCACGCTCGACAGCGCCATCCGCACGGTGGACGTTGCCGCTCTGGATGCGAATGACCAGCCCAAGTTCGACGCCAGCCTGAAGGCGGCCCGCACCAGGCTGGAAGAGCTCAAGCCGCTGCTCGAGCAAGCCACTTTCCACCTCACCGGCAACGCGCACATCGATGCAGCCTGGCTGTGGCCGTGGACCGAGACGGTGGACGTGGTCAAGCGCACCTTCGGCACCGCGCTGCAGTTGATGTACGAATATCCCCAGTACACCTACACTCAGTCCGCCGCTGCTTATAACGAGTGGATGGCCCAGAAGTACCCCGAGATGAACGCCGAGATTGCCAAGCGCATCAATGAAGGGCGCTGGGAGATTGTCGGCGGCATGTGGGTTGAGCCCGATCTGAATATGCCCGACGGCGAGTCGCTGGTGCGCCAGTTGCTGGTGGGCAAGCGCTGGTTCAAGCAGGCCTACGGCGTGGACGTGCGCATCGGCTGGAACCCGGATTCCTTCGGTTACACATGGCAGTTGCCGCAAATCTACAAGAAGAGCGGCGTGGACTACTTTGTGACGCAGAAGATGACCTGGAATGACACCAACCAGCTTCCCTTCAAGCTGTTCTGGTGGGAGTCGCCCGATGGGTCCAAGGTACTTGCCTACTTCCCGCACGACTATGTGAATACCACGCTGAACCCGGTGCGGCTTTCGAGCGATCTGGCTGCCGCGCGTGAGCGCTCAACCGGCATGACGGACATGATGGATCTGTACGGCATTGGCGACCACGGCGGCGGACCGACGCGCGCCATGCTGGATGAGGGCTTCCACTGGGCAGGTCCGGCAGCCGATGGAACCAGCCACGTAACGCCAAAATACCAGTTCGGCACGGCGCAGACCTACTTCACGGCAGTTGAGAAGCAGATTGCGACCCAGAGTCCGGTGTGGGACTACCAGTCGATCGCCAAGGGCTATACGGCTCCGCCGGCGGTGGCAGGCGCAGTCTCCATCCCCACCTGGAATACCGAACTCTACCTCGAGTATCACCGCGGCGTTTTCACCACGCAGGCCAACCTCAAACGCAACATGCGTCGTTCCGAAGAACAGGTATTGAACGCGGAGAAATGGTCCTCGCTGGCCTGGCTCGACGGCAAGAAATACCCCGGCGACGAGCTGACTGAGGATTGGAAGAAGGTACTCTTCAACCAGTTCCACGATCTGGCTGCCGGCTCCGGTATCGGCGTCATCTACAAGGACGCGCAAAAGGACTACGACGTGGTCAAGTGGTCGACCGATGAGATCGACACGGGCGCGTTGCAGACGGTAACGGAGCGGATCGGCACTACCTCAAAGACCGCAGCCTCCGGTGTACCGGTCATCGTTTTCAATCCGCTAGGCTGGACACGTTCGGGCGATGTGACGGTGAAGTTGCAACTGCCGCAAGCCCTGCCGGAGCAGCACTCCTTCCCGGTGATCGACCCCTCGGAAAATGGCGCTCGTCTGGCCAGCGATGTGCTGGGTTACGATGCGAAAACCGGATCCGTCGAACTGAGGATGCAAGTGTCGGATGTACCCGCTCTCGGCTACAAAACGGTGTACATTGTGCCCGAAGCGGCGCATGACGCCAACCAGGCCGGCGTTGCGGTGAAACAAGCGCCGGACAGCCTGACGCTTGAGAATCAGGCCATCCGGGTAACGGTCAACAAAGCTAGCGGCTGCATCACCAGCCTCTTTGACAAGGTCGCGAACTTTGAGACACTGGCCTCCGGCGCCTGCGGCAACGAACTGCAAGCCTTCAAGGACACTCCAAAGGAATACGACGCCTGGAACATCGATCCGGGAACACTGGATCAGCCGCCAACCCTGCTGGACAAGGCAGATTCGGTCGAATCCAGCAAGACGGAATCCGGTGCTGCTTCCATCCGCGTCACCCGCAACTGGCAGAGTTCGAAGTTCGTCCAGAGCATCATCCTGAAGCCGGGCGCAAACCAGGTGGACGTCGAGAACGATATCGACTGGCACGAGAAGCATGTACTGCTCAAGGCGGCCTTCCCGCTGGCGGCATCAAGCGGATTTGCCACGTACGAGATTCCTTACGGAAGCATCGAGCGTCCCACAACCCGCAACAACAGCTGGGAAAAGGCGCAGTTTGAAGTTCCAGCAATGCGCTGGGCCGATCTGGGCGATGGCAAGCACGGCCTGAGCGTTCTTAACCAGAGCAAGTACGGCTACGACGCGGTGGGCAACATGCTGCGCCTGACGCTGCTGCGCTCCCCCATTTCACCCGACCCGGTGGCCGACCAGGGACATCACCACTTCCATTACGCGCTCTATCCGCACGCCGGAAGCTGGAAAGATGCGCTCACGGTTCGCCACGGATGGGAGTATGACTACCCGCTGTCGGCGGTTGTGACCACGGCCCACGCAGGTTCCTTGCCGGCACGGCACTCCTTTGTCTCAGTGACACCGGAGAACGTGGTGCTGACCGCAGTCAAGAAGGCCGAAGATGCAAACGGACTCGTCTTCCGCGTATACGAGTGGGCAGGCAAAAACGCAACGGCCGAGTTCCGCGTGCCTCCAGGGGCGACGGGCGCAACGGTAACCAACATGATGGAAGCGCCGGAAGGCACAGCGCTGGCAGTGGCCGGCGATGTGGTCAAGGTTCCCATCCATCCCTACGAGATTCTGACCATCCGCGTAGACTATCCCAGCGGCGGGCCAAAGATGTAGGGCAGGTTCCATCAGCACAAAAGGGGGTTCCGGAAACGGAGCCCCTTTTTTTGTTAATCTGATAGCGGCAAGGAGCATGCAAATGAACATTACTTCCCCGTTCTTCGTCGTCCCCGTCATCATTGCCGTCTTTGTGGCGGCCATTGCGTTTGCAACCAGCAGCAAGGAAGATGGCCACTCCTCACACTGATCCCGGGGCGATTCCCGGAACATTTCAGCCCAAGCGGCCGTATAACAGGGCAAGAGGGCGATTGCCATGATTTGGAACAGAACGCGTAAAGCCACAAGTTTGCTGGCCGGACTGGCCTTGGCTGCCGGAATTGCGGGATGCAGGGTGCATGTCGAAAAGGGCACCAACGGCGAGGATAAGAACGTCCAGGTGGATACCCCCTTTGGCGGCGTCCACGTAAACACCGACCAGACGTCGGCCGTAGACCTGGGATTGCCGGTCTACCCGGGCTCCGTATTAGTGAAAGGCAATGGCGACCACAAGTCGGCGGATGTGCATCTCGGCTTCGGCGAGTGGGAGCTGCGTGTAAGGGCGGTTTCTTACTCCACCGCCGACTCGCAGGACAAGGTGAACGCCTTTTACAAGAAGGCCCTGGGCCGCTACGGCGATGTGATTACCTGCCAGGGTCATTCACCGGTGGGCACTCCAACCACAACCTCTGAAGGATTGACCTGCGCCGACGACAAGAACAATACAACCACAGTCCAGATTGACCGGGGCGATTACGGCACCGGCAAGGACAGCCTGGAATTGAAGGCCGGCTCCAAGCGCCACCAGCACATCGTGGGCTTCGAGAATCCCGCAGATGGCCAGACCCGCTTTGCCCTGGTCGCGTTGGATTTGCCTGCCGTGCTGGATAAGAGCTCGGGCAAGAGCGATTGAAGCGCTTGAGCCGGCGCCTGCCTGTTTCTTTCGGAAATCCTGGGACAGGCAGGATGCGCTGAGTATCCGCTTCGATGGGGGATGGCCTACAATTCCAGAAAATGGAAAACACGTCCTCTGATCGGAGCCACTTCTCATGCCAGTGAAAACCCTTCGCCTCTTCGCCGCGGTCCTGCTGTCCGCGGCTGTGTTCTTGTACGCTGCCGAAAAGCCCAAACCCGCCCCCCCGCCGCCGCAGACCGACCCCTACACCGAAGTACAACCCGCCACCGAGTCGCTGGACCTGAACATGTACCAGCGGATTCGCGACGAAGGCCTGAACCATTCGCACATCATGGAATTTGCTTCCGCGCTGATGGACGGTATCGGCCCGCGGCTCACCGGGTCGCCCAACCTCAAGAAAGCCAACGAGTGGACCCGCGACACGCTGACCAAAATCGGCCTGGAGAATGCGCATCTTGAAGACTGGGGCGAGTTCGGCCTGGGCTGGCAGCAACAGAATACCTGGGCGCGCATGGTCACGCCAGACACCGCCGTACTGATTGTGCAGGCCACGCCGTGGTCGCCTGCAACAGCCGGGCCTGTCACCGGCGACGTGGTCTTTGTCAGCATCCAGAACGAAAAGGACTTCGATCAATACAAGGGCAAGCTGGCCGGTAAAGTTGTTCTCTTCGGCGCCATGCGCGAGGTTCCGCCGGTAGGCAAAGCCCTGTTCGAGCGTTACAGCGACAGCGACCTGGCGGAGATTGCCGAGTTTCCAGTCACCGCCGGCGCGGGAGGCCTCTCTCCGGAAATACAGGCCCGGATGCGTGAACGCCAGGAGCGGATGCGCCTGATCGACAAGGTGGCGCAGTTCTTCTATGACGAGAAAGTGGCCGCGGTCATCGAACCCAGCCGCGACGGCAAAAACGGCGGCGGCTCCGGCGGCACCTTCTTTGACGATAACGGCGCCACGCTCGGCCGCACGCCTTACATCGCCGACAAGCGCGTGAAGATTCCGGTGGTAGTGGCGGCCATTGAGAGCTACGGACGCCTGTTCCGGCTCTTCCAGGCACACGTGCCGGTCAGCGTCGAAATCAACGTCGATACCAAATTCACCGGCGAGCACGAGCACGGGTTCAACACGGTCGCCGAGATTCCCGGCACCGACCCCAGGCTGAAAGAACAGGTAGTGATGCTGGGCGGCCACCTTGACAGCTGGACCGCTGGCACCGGGGCCACGGATAACGGCGCAGGAACCATCGTTGCCATGGAGGCGGTGCGCATCCTCAAGGCGCTGGACATTAAGCCGCGGCGCACCATTCGCATTGCCCTGTGGACCGGCGAGGAACAAGGAATCTTCGGCTCCAAGGGATATGTGACGCAGCACTTCGGTTCGGCAAAACTCTCCACCACGCCCGAGCAACTGGCGCAGCCCGAGTACATGCGCCGGGCTGCGGGCCCGCTGGAAGTCAAGCCGGAGCAGAAGCTCATTTCTGCTTATTTCAACGTGGATAACGGCACCGGCAAAATTCGCGGCGTCTATACGCAAGGCAATGCGGCTATCGCGCCCATCTTTGCCCAGTGGATTGCCCCCTTGAAGGATCTCGGAGTGACCACGATTACGCTGCGCAATACCGGTGGCACCGATCATCTGAGCTTTGACGCGGTGGGCATTCCCGGATTCCAGTTCATCCAGGAGATGTTGGACTACGAGTCCCGTTCGCACCATTCCAACGCGGACGTTTTGGAGCGGCTGCAGCCCTCGGACCTGAAGCAAATGGCCATCGTCGAAGCCACCTTCGTCTATAACGCAGCCCAGCGCGACCAGATGATGCCGCGCAAACCCCTGCCGCAGCCCAGCCAGGAAGAAATGAAGCGCGCTCCTCTCGAAGGCATCTTCCCCGGCGCAGTCCCGCCGGCGGAGACCGGCAAGAAGTAGCGATTCCAGGCTGGAAATTCATAAGAAAGAAGTCCGCTCCATGCGCGTCTTGCATCGGAGCGGACTTTTTTGCGGGCGAAATCTAATCAATCGATAGCTAAATATCAAAAAGACAACTTGGTGTGCAGTAAATATTTCGCTCCGGTTGTTGCTGCGGGCAGAAGTCCGGCAGTTGCCATCCAAAGTGGGTCCCAGGGCCTGTCGTGCAACTCCTCGGATTCTGCTACACTGGTCCAAGCGCATTCAAGGGGGCAAACGCGCCAGGCAGCGCCCCAACGATACGCTCTGCAACCCATGTTCGGGGAGTGGCTCAGCCTGGTAGAGCACCTGGTTCGGGACCAGGGGGTCGGAGGTTCAAATCCTCTCTCCCCGACCATATTAATCAATAACTTACATCAACTTACATCGATAGACGGCCAGACTATACAGCTCGGGGTTCCCAATCAACCCCAGTTCCGCTGTTGGGGAGGCCCTCGAGCAGAACTTTCTTATCCTTCTTATGCGGTTCAGAAAATACTGCTTCGACCGCTCAGCCCACTGCATCGACACGCTCGCAACACCACGTCTTTGAATAGACATCCAAAGTGATGCTGCCCGAACTTCCTGTGTGCCCCATGTTGTCACGAGCAACCTCAAGGCGAGCGCCGAAGCGCCGCATCGGGCTGGCGTGCATGGTTCTGAAGCTGCGAAACTCGATGGTCTAGGAAAACCCGAGCTTCTCAGCCGCTGCCTCCACATGCCTGTGAAGCAAGTTAAGCAGATCGATCAGAGATGGATAAGTTCCTTCACGAGTTTCGCGTTGGAGAAGAAGAAATGCAGCGTGCTTTTACCGCGCTGGCACGGGAACATTCCGCAGATCTAGTGAACTTGCAGCTTTCGCCGGTGCATCTGCGCCGATATTGGCCGACACAGTTGCCCCTGGCACACAATTGACTTTACAAAGACGGCAGTCTCGGCCTAGAATTCCGGGCAATTGATCCAACAGCAGGACAATTGCTCGTCGCCGCTCAAGCGGTGATGAGCAATTTCTGCTGCCGTGGATCAGGTTGCTAGGTCTTTTTCGGGCTCCGTATCTTTGCCGGTATGGTATGACAACGCACCCTTCATCGCTCAGCAAGTGGCGCTAGCGCGCCGGAAGAGGAGCATTCAGATGAAGCAGACATCCTTTCGGGCGCAATCACTCTTTTTCCTGCTTCTATTCTTGTGGATTCCGACGTTATCGGGCCAGCAACAGACAGGGAACTGGAGGCTGGTGGGGATAGGTGACTGTCCGGGGCGTGATATTGGACAGTCCTCGGGCTCCATCCCCGTAAGGGGGCGGTGCAATGCCACCTTTTCCGGTTACACCGCAGTGTGCTGGAGCAGCAGCTGCACCTACAAAAACGTGCCGACCGGCTCATGCACGAGAGGAGCCAATCCGGGAAAGATGTATACCTGCGATGCCGCGGCCTCCGGACCATTAACGGCCCGTATCGATCCGGCGGACTCCGAGGTTGCATCCGGCGGCAGCGTCCACCTGGGGCGACTGTCTCAGGTGGCGCGCCCCCGTACAGCTATGAATGGAGAAATGGCGAGCAGCTGAGCAAGGTAACTGACAATACCATCATCTGGTCAACCCTCTACCGGCTGGGGACCGGGATATACGTCTGATTGTGCGGGATGCCACGGGAACCACAGTCGAGACCCACGCCGCAATTCATGTTCATGGTGCCCAGGGTTCAAGCGATAACCCGCCATCGCATGCGCAGCTTGGCGGTGCTGTCGTCAACCTGGCACCCACCGCCTCACAGGAACTCCAGACCAACCGGCCGGGGGGCGATTACATATCCTTTAATCTGGCCACGGCGGATCCCGCGCTGTGCCAGCAGCAGTGTCTCAACGAGAGCAAATGTGTAGCATGGACCTACGTGAATCCTGGTGCGCAGGGAAGCCAAGCGCGGTGCTGGTTGAAATCGACGATACCGAGTCCAACCAGGAATGCATGTTGCGTGTCTGGCACCAAGCAACCTAACAGCCCCATGCGCGCCTCGCCACAATCTGCTCCCAGCACGCCACCCACCGTGGCGCCGCCATCGTTAAGTCCCGTGAACATTGCAGGCACGTGGCGGCCCGGTGCCCGCGGGGAGACCTGGACCTTGAGGGCGCTAGGCGGCAACCGGTACGAGGCTGTGGGGAGCGGCTCCATGAACGCCGCCGGCGTCGCGACCGTTATCGGCAACCGGTTCCGGCTTGACTATACGTGGCAAGAGGGCGGTAAGCACTGGGGTTACTACCAACTGACGGTAGAGCCGGGCGGGAGCAAGGCGTCCGGACGCTTTAAGGACAATCGACCGCAAGAAGGCGCCGTCAGCATGACACGCACTGCGGGGCACTAGCCACGGGCAGGCGAGCCGGGCGGCAAACGCGGTGGTGCAACGGGCCCTTGGTCAGAGACTCTCTAAGGAGGCGAAAGCTCATGCGTATCAACTGGCAGCGTCTGGTAGCAGTTGTACTCCTCACACTCCTGCCCACGGCAGCTCTCCCGTGGGGATCGCTCTATCCGGCGGAGACGCATCAGTACATTATTGCCACAGCATTCGAGCGATTGAAGGCAGACCCCGCCTTTATGCCGACTCTGTTTCCAGCCTTCAGCGCAATCAAGGGTCACGAAGGGGTGCAGTGGACATACGGGAATTACTATCTGCCCACGATGACCGGGGTGGGCGCCGACGGCCACGGCATGTCGACCTACGCCGAACACTACTACAATCCCCAGACGAATGAAGGAGAAGCGCCAAACTCGGTGGCGCAGTACTACTCCGTTCTCATACGGGACAATCTGCTCCAGACGAAGAGCACGGCAGAAGCTGGCCCGAAGGCGGCCGCCTACAGCGCGCATTTCCTGGCCGACGTAACCGTCCCGTACCACGTCAACGGGGCATCGCGAACCACCGCCGAAAAGATCTGGGTGGATCAGGATGCCTTTCGCACAGAGACTGTGACGCTGCCCCAGAGCATCACAGGATTAAGTGCTCTGTCTTACAAGTCGCCCATCAAAGGTCTCAGTCACAACTTCTACACGGAGTTATCGCGATTCATCATCCTGACGGATCCACCCGAACTCAATTGGTTCGATCCCTGGTACTACAACGGAAATGCCGACTTTCTGATGGAGAAGGAGTCCAGCCACATACTTTGGGAAGCGTTTCCAAATGGGGAGGCGGCGAGCACGTTTCATGCTCGTGCCGGCCAGGGCCTCGACGGATACGATCCTCACTGGAAGAATGCCACGCCCACGTTCGATAACCCCTGGATCAGCCAGTCGGAGCAGGCCCGGCAGTTTACCATCTTCCAGGCGACGAAAACGCGGGAGCAGCAAGCGGGGTATTTCGAAAACCCCACGCTCGCACTCCGCGGCGTAATTCGGGCAGTCTACACGCTGTGGCGGCCCTCCTTCTCCGGGCTGCGCCCGGTGATCGAGTTCCAAGCTGATGGAGCGAATGGTTACCGGGTCACCGGTAAGGTGACGAATGCGGCCTCGGCGCCGGCCAGCGGCCTCCGTGCGCGGCTCACCCCCAGCAATTGCACGGTGGCCGGCGAAAAAGAGAAGTCGCTGGGTTCGTCTTTGGCTGCGGGGAAGACGCAGACGGAGTCTGCCTCCTGGCAGGTCCAGCCGATGGCCGGTAAGGCGTGCCAGGTCAAGCTGGAAGTCATTGCCACTTACGCGATCCCGGACCTCCAGTACGCCCAGGTGGAGCGCGCCTTCACACCGCAACATGTCGAACAAAAGGTGAGCGAACCCAAGCCGCCCGAGCCGCCCCAGCAGCCCGAGTTAAAGTACCCGGGTGCAAGGTTCTTTCTGCCAACCTGCCCTGATACTGATAAGAAGGAATGTGCGGCCACAGAAAGGAAGAGTCCGGCGATTCCGCCGGGAGCCACGGTCCACGGCTGGTGGTCGTGCCGTGGAATGTGGAGCGGTTCTGACGTGCTTGGCTGTATTTGCATTCCCAATTCCATGAAATTTGTGGCCGCAGACTACGGCCCCAGGTTCAATCCTCCTGGGTGCAAGTACGATGGCATGGCGTGCGGGTACTAGCCCGGATCGTTTGTGAAGACTGATTTAGCGAAAGTCTTTTGTGCTGCAAACATGTCGAGACGACAATATTTAAGGCGCATTGAGAGGCTTTCGCTTGACCGATGCTACCGCTACAGAGCGTTTGTAGTTTCCAGAGTTTTTCGCCAAGCCGGTGATGTTGGAATTCGACCAGCGGCAGGGCAGTTCCGATGGTGGTAAATGAAGATTCTGGGCTACACTTATGAGTGACCGGTTTATGGTCCATGAAGTGATCGTCAAAAATGTCTGACCAACAGCGAATCTGGCGTGTGGTAGTCCCGATAGCACTCCTCGTGCTGTTACTGGCGTCTACGTTCGGTGCGGTCTGGCACCACCATGGCAATTCTTCTTCCGACTCCTGTCCGCTTTGCCATATGGCCATTGCACCGTCGTTGGCGGGTATTCGCGCATGTGTTCTGGTCCCCACTGGCGCCGGTCCTGTAGCCCATTCCATGAACTTGATCGTCCGTTCCGCCCCGCGGCAAATTCCCGCTCGCGCGCCTCCCGCCTAGCCTCACCATACCTTCCGTGCCGCTGCGGCACGCTCAATGAGTGTATGACCCTCGTGAAGGAGGCTGATTGCCCATGCGTTTGCAACATTTATGTTTTTCATTTTGCTTGGTCTCTGCGTTTTTCTGCGCCGGCGCGGGTGCTCAATCCCCTCCTGCCCAGGACCCGGCGCCGTCTCCGCAAGCAAGCACGCTTGCTCAGAAACCGGGCGCGGTGATCATCTCGCTGGATGACGCCATTCAGATGGCGCTCCAGCACAATCACACTTTGCAGGCTGCCCGCACCACGATTCTGCAGAGCCAGGCGGAAGAAACAACCGCCAATCTGCGCCCCAACCCGGTGCTTATGGGTGACTCGCAGTTCCTGCCGGTCTTCCAGCCGAGTCAATTCAGCCCCGATTACCTTGACAATACGGCTCAGTTTGACCTTGGCGTCAGCTATCTGTTTGAGCGCGGCCAAAAGCGCCAGCACCGTTTGCAGGCGGCCAAAAGCCAGACGGCGGTTGTCCGCTCTCAGGTCGCCGACAACGAACGCAGTCTCGCCTTCAATGTCGCGTCGCTTTTCATCAATGTTGAACTGGCTGAATCCGCGATGGAGTTAGCGACGCAGGATCTCAAGAGTTTTAAAGAAACGGTGGACATCACCGAGGCGCGCTACAAGGCCGGCGACATTGGCGAAGATGATCTGCTCAAGATCAAGCTGCAGATGCTTCAGTTCCAGATTGACCTCTCCGCTGCGCAGCTCGCCAGGGTGCAGGGGCTTTCGGATTTGAGGCAACTGCTCGGGTATGAATCCATCAGCGCTGACTATGATGTTGCCGGGGCCTTCGATTACCAGCCGGTCAGTGGCAACCTGGATGATTTTCAGGCGAAAGCGCTGCTCAACAGGCCGGACCTGCAGGCGGCACGCCTAGCCGTATCCGCCGCAACCAGCCAGCATGAACTGCAACAAGCCATCGGCAAGAGAGATGTCACGGGCCAGGTCAGCTACACGCACCTGGGTTACATCAACGACGTTTCTCTGTTCGGGCAAATTCAGCTGCCTATCTTCGACCGCAACCAGGGAGAGATTGCCCGCGCCGGTTACGCCATCACGCAGGCGCAGGAGCAGGAAAAATTCGCGGGCGGACAGGTGCTGACCGATGTGAGAGACGCGTTTGAGAACCTTCGCAGCAACGATCAGATCGTCGGCCTCTATCGTTCCGGCTACCTCAACGATGCTCAGCAATCTCGCGATATCAGCGAGTACGCCTACAAGCATGGCGCTGCCAGCCTGCTTGATTTTCTTGACGCGGAGCGCAGTTATCGGGCTACTCAGCTCGGCTACCGGCAGTCGCTCGCATCGTACTTGCTCGCGCTCGAACAGCTTCGCGATGCGGTAGGAACCAGGAGCTTACCATGAAGATAGCACCCCTCAATTGCCGCAGGATCCATGTCGCAATGGCCTTGGCATTCATCCTGATGCTTACGGCCTGTCATTCAAATGATAGCGAGAAGGCAAGTCAGATGACTTCTTTCTCGGCGAACGCGACCAAGTCCGCGACCCCGCAGCTCTTCACCATCCCGCAGGACCAGATGTCGCATGTGCAGGTCGTCACGATTGTGCCAATCACCTTGAAGCACATGCTCCGGCTTACCGGCGCCGTCGCGTACAACGCCTTCAATACCACTCCCGTGATTACTCAGGTTGGCGGACCGGTCAGCAGGATTCTGGTGGTGCCCGGGCAGCATGTCAAAATCGGCCAGCCCATGCTCGACGTGAGCAGTCCCGATTACTCGCAGTTGCTGGACTCCTATTTGAAGGCGGCAGATGCCTATCGTTTAGCCGCTAAAAATTACTCTCGCGCACAGGACCTCTATCAGCATCATGCCATTGCGGAACGCGACCTTGAGCAGGCTGAGTCTGACCGCAACCAGGCCCAGGCGGATCTGAATGCGGCTGACCAGGGACTGAAAATTCTCGGGATCAAGAATCCATCGGAGCTCGCGAAAGCTCCTTCGTCGGCGCGGATTCCCGTGCTTGCGCCAATCAGCGGCGAAGTGGTGGAACGCCTGGTCTCGCCCGGCCAGGTGGTCACGGCTGGGCAAACGCAGGCCTTTACCATCACCGATCTGAGTACGGTGTGGGTTCTTGCCAATGTGTACCAGGGCGACCTTGCTTATGTTCAAAGCGGTGACGATGTCGTGGTGCAAACAGACGCGTATCCCGGCAGCTTCCATGGACGGATTTCGTATGTCTCGCCGGCGCTCGACCCCAACACCAGAACGCTGCAGGCGCGCATCGTCGTCGATAACCCAGGCGAGAAGCTGAAAAAGGATATGTATTGCACCGTCACGGTGACTGCCGGCTCGCTTTCCAATGTAGTTGTCGTTCCCAACGCATCCGTTCTGCGCGATGACAATAACCAGCCTTTCGTTTACATAGCCAGCGGCGCAAACCAGTTTGGTAGACGCGGCGTGGAATTGGGCGAAAGCCAGAATGGCCAGACGCAAATCCTGAAGGGCATTTCCGTTGGAGAGAGGGTTGTGGGCGACGGCAGCTTATTTCTTCAGTTTGCTAATTCGCTGCAACACTGAGGAGGCGGCTTCGCATGATTCATCGTATCGTTCAGTTTGCGCTCCGGCAACGGGTGTTGGTCCTGTTACTGGTGGGCTTCATGGCTGCCGGAGGCATCATCGCGTTTCACAACATGCCTGTAGATGCCTACCCCGATCTCTCTCCGCCGATGGTGGATATCATCACGCAGTGGCCGGGTCATGCCTCCGAAGAGATCGAACGCCTGGTTACCGTACCGACGGAAGTCGAGATGAATGGCGCTCCGAAAATGTCCGTAATGCGCTCGATATCGCTGTACGGGCTTTCAGAGGTCATTCTGACTTTTGACGAAGGCACAGACGACTACTTTGCGCGCCAGGTGGTTTTTCAGCGGTTGAGCGAGGTGACCTATCCTGCGGGAGTTACCCCCACGCTTTCACCACTCGCAAGCCCATCGGGGCTCGTCTATCGATATGTGTTGGAGAGCCCTGACCGCACGCCGCAGGAGCTGAAGACCTTTGATGACTGGGTGATCGGACGCGAATATAAACAGGTATCCGGAGTTGCGGACGATTCCGGCTTCGGCGGCACGGTCATGCAGTACCAGGTCGTCCTCGACCCGGCAAAACTTTACGCTTACCACATCACGGTGCCCACCGTGATTCAGCAGCTATCCGTCAATAACTCCAATGCCGGAGGCGGATTCTACTCACAGGGCTCTCAATTCAACTATGTCCGTGGCATCGGCCTCATTCGCGATACATCGGACATTGGCAACATCGTGGTGGGCTCGCAGAATGGCGTGCCGGTGCTGATCCGCGATATCGGCGAAGTTGTCATAGGAAATGCGCCTCGCCTGGGCGAATTCGGCTTCAACAATACCGATGATGCCGTTGAGGGCGTCATCATGATGCGCCGCGGTGAACAAACGCAGAACGTGCTGAAAGGCGTCGAAGAAAAAACCCGGCAGCTCAATGAACAAATTCTTCCACCCGATATAAAAGTGCGTCCCTACTACGACCGAAGCGACCTTGTTCAACTGACCATCGATACGGTCGAACACAACATGCTGCTTGGGATGGCGCTTGTCCTTCTCGTCCTGATGGCTTTTCTCATCAGCGTTCGCGCCGCGGTGATCGTAGCGCTTACCATTCCCCTGTCCTTGCTGTTTTCTTTCATCTTCCTGCACGCAGCGGGAATCCCTGCAAACCTGCTTTCGATCGGCGCTATCGATTTTGGAATTCTCATTGACGGAACGCTGGTGATGGTGGAGAACATCTTCCGCGAGTTGGGCGCGCGCGAAGGTAAGCATTATCACCTTACCGATGTGATTCTGTCGGCTGCAAAGGACGTCGATCGCCCTATCTTCTATTCCGTTGCGGTCATTATTGCAGGGTATCTGCCGATCTACGCGCTCAGCGGCCCCTCTGGAAAACTATTCAAACCTATGGCCGACACGGTGGCGATCGCACTGGTTGGTTCACTGATCCTTACTCTTACACTCGTTCCTGTTCTGTGCGCTTATTGGTTCAAAAACGGCGTTCACGAACGCGTGAATAAGCCTTTTGAATGGGTGCGCGATAAATATGCGGGACAGTTGGAGTGGTGTCTCGATCACCCAAAATCAACGATGATTGGGTCCACCTTGATCTTTGCCGCCACTCTCCTGCTGATTCCTTTCATCGGTGGTGAGTTTATGCCTCATCTCGACGAAGGCGCGCTGTGGGTACGAGCTACCATGCCCTATACGGTTTCGATCGACACGGCAAGCAAATTGTCGCCGGAGGTTCGCAACATTCTGTTGAAGTATCCGATGGTGACCGACGTCGCATCCGAGCTTGGGCGTCCAGACGATGGCACGGATCCCACGGGGTTCTTCAATGACGAGTTCTATGTAGGCTTGAAACCTTACAGCGATTCCTCCTGGAAGTCCGGCAGGATCCATAACAAGGCGGAGTTGACCGCGGATATCCAGAAGCAGCTAGAGTCCTATCCCGGCGTCATCTTCAATTACACGCAGCCCGCCGAAGACGCAGTCGACGAGGCGCTGACAGGCCTGAAGAGCGCGCTTGCCGTAAAAATCTATGGACCCGACCTTAATGTTCTGCAGAGCAAAGCGCTCGAGATCAAGCGCAGGCTCTCTCAAGTGCCTGGATATGAAGAACTGACGGTTGTGCGCGAGCTAGGCCAGCCCAGCCTGCTGATCGACGTCGATCGTGAGAAAATTGCCCGTTACGGCATCAACGTAGCTGACGTTGAGGCGATCATTGAAGCGGCCGTTGGCGGCCAGGCGGCTACTCAGGTCATTCAAGGCGAGAAACTATTCGATCTCGTGGTGCGCATGAAGCCTGAGTTCCGAGAAAATTCACAGCAGATCGGCAACCTGCTCGTCGGGACACCCTCAGGACAGCAGATCCCTTTAAGCGAGCTCTCGAATATTCATGAGGCCGGCGGCGCATCGTTCATCTACCGCGAAAACAACTCGCGCTATATCGGCGTGCAGTACAGCATTGAAGGACGCGACCTTCAGACCGCCGTGCTCGCCGGACAGCGAGCCACCGCGGATATTCAAAGATCTTTGCCCGCGGGGTACCGGATCGAATGGGGCGGGGAGTATGGAGAATTGGTTCAGGCCAAGCACCAGATGGCATACATTGGGCCCTTGGCGGTGCTCATCATCTTCATGATCCTGTTTGTGCTGTACGGAAATTTCAAATTCCCGTTAATCATTTCTCTCGGGGTTATTTTGACCGTGCCTGTAGGCGCGTTGATTGCTCTCAAGATGACCGGTACGCCGTTCAGCGCCTCATCAGGGCTCGGCTTGCTGGCGCTGATGGGCGTTTCGGTCGAAACGGCCGTCATCCTTGTCTCGTACATCAACAAGCTGCGTCTTGAAAACAAGGACATCCGCACGGCAACCCGCGAGGCTTCGCTCTTGCGCCTGCGCCCCATCATGATGACCGCCCTGGTTGCTTGTCTGGGACTATTGCCTGCGGCTCTTTCCACAGGTATCGGCTCTGACACGCAGAAACCTTTCGCCATCGTGATCGTTGCTGGACTGGTTTCGCGGCTCTTCCTCGGCTTCTTCGTCAACCCGGTGCTGTACGAGATGGTCGCCCGCGAGGGAGATGTCTTGCAGGTCTGACCTTGACCTTATCCCGTATGCGAGTAACTGCTGTGCATAGCCGGAGAGCTAGTGCCAGCAATTGGCCGTCAAGTTGAGACAAGGCCAAGCCGGATCCTTCACCCTTTGCCACGCCAGCGGTCCATCATGATCTTTTACTGATCGGATGTTAAGGCGTTAAGGTGAGGGATTCACCATCGAACATAGCTTGTAGTCGGAGCGTAAGCGTTCGAAGTTCCCCTCTTGACCTTGTGGCAGTGTCTAAGGCGGAAGTGTCCACTTTTTTCTAAGTGGACACTTGTTGAGTGGGTCTAAGCGGCTTGGGAAGAATCGGGCTGGATCTGGGCGGCGACGTTCCAGGGCAGCAGTTCCTGGATGCGGTTGATTGGATGGTCGGCGATCGTCGCCAGAACTGTACGCAGATAGAAGGCCGGATCAAGCCCATTGAGCTTGGCTGTCCCGATGAGGCTGTAGAGCGATGCCGCTCGTTGG
>Ga0302320_10003264_pt1 | contig 37882 bp, 27 predicted proteins | sample Bog_T0_3_FD_202130 | JGI IMG/M metagenome (GOLD analysis project Ga0302320, IMG submission 202130) | Peat permafrost microbial communities from Stordalen Mire near Abisko, Sweden - Bog_T0_3 | ecosystem: Environmental > Terrestrial > Soil > Wetlands > Peat | place: Sweden: Abisko, Stordalen Mire... | reverse complement strand
CCGAGAGGATATCGATGCCGTCATTGGCCGCATCCGCCAGCAGAGATGAACTGCCGATGGTGCGCCCGTGCCGGTACTTGATGAGAACCAGGCCCATCTTCGCGCAAATGGAAATAATCAGCGGGACTACCGTCCATGGCGCCGGGGTCAGCGCGTCGGCAGATCCGGTCAGGCCGTGCCATGCAATCAATCCGCCCGCGCAGAACAGAAAATAGCCCAGCAACAAACCGGTCAGGATTTCGACGCGGCCATGGCCGTAAGGGTGGTTCTCATCGGCAGGACGGGCCGCAATGATCAGCCCGATCAGCACCAGTCCGGAAGCGAACACGTCGGCAGTGGATTCCAGACCATCGGCAAGCACCGAGGCCGAATGCCCCCGCCATCCGGCTGTCAGTTTGATGAGCGCCAGCGCCCCGCTGACTGCCATCCCGAGGATTGCGATCTGCCGGGCGCGGCGCATTGAATGCAATTCAGACGGCAACGGAATAATGCCTGGCCAGCAGTCCGGCGACGAACTGGCGGCTGGCATCTACCAGATCCCACGACCCGGCCCAGAAGCACATGTCGATAGTCCACCATTCGATGTTGGGAACGGAAAGCAGCCTGGGCGCCAGCCGGTCGAAATCGATCAGGCCTTCGCCGAATGGCCGGTGCGTGCTGGTTTCATCGTGGTGCAGCGTGCCGTCGCTGTCGATCAGATGAATGGCGCCGATGCGGCCCTGCAGTTTATCCAGAAATTCCGCCACGCCGCCCGGCAGCACGTCGCGTTTCCCATGCTGGCGCGCGCCCACTACCGCGCACATGTAGGCGTGCGAGGTGTCGAACATGATGGAAAAATTCGGATGCCGCACTTCCTGATGCATGCGCACGATCTCTTCCGGCTTGTTGAAGACGAAGCCGGGTTCGAATTCCCACACGAGGCGCACGCCCGCATTTTGTGCGATCTCCGCGCCTTCCGCCCAGATTCGCGAAAGGCGATGGAACGAAGCTTCGTATTCGTCGTCGGGCAGGGAGCCGGGCGCGCTCACGGTATCCACGCGCAGCGTAGGGCTGCCGATGTCGAAGGCCATCTGCACATTGCGCCGCAACAGATCGAGGTACTGGCGTTCGTTCTCTTTAATCAGGGGGTTGACCGCTGAAAAATCGGCTGAGTAGCCGGAAACTCCCAGCCGGTGATCTTCGAGGAATCGAACCAGTTCCATACGCGATTTCCGCGCAGGATATTTTTCCAGCGTGACATGCGGGGGAAAGCCGCTGACATCGATGCCGTCGTAGCCCGCCGCCGAGAGGCGGATCGCAACCGCCTCGAAAGGGATCGGGTCGGCTGCGTAAGGTCCGAACGAGAACGCCCAACTCCCCAGTGAGATTTTCATCGGAAATGCTCGCCCGTATAACTCTAGCATCCGGCCACGCCGGACCACTCAACCCCGGGCCGGGCGCTTGTACGGCGAATTGATATAGTGCTGCGATTCGCGCGCGGCCTCGGCATCGGGCGCGAACTGAATCGCCTGCTCGTATGCCTTGACGGCCAGATTGTGCCGGTTCTGCAGATCGTAAATCTGCCCCTGCCGCATCAGCGCCAGCACGCCGGTATTCAGATCCAGCTCTTTCAACTGATCCGGCGACGCCGTAACCTTTTTCAGATTTTCCAGCGCGTGATCCAGATCGTCGAACCAGAATTGCAGGTTGCCGGTTTCGAAATAAATCTTCTCCCAGGGCACGCGCCCATAGCCCGCCACGTTTTCTTCCTTGCGCTTGGCGATGCCCGCCAGGGTGTCGATCGCATTCCGCCGTTGCCCGGCCGCCCCGTACATCTGCGCCAGTTCGAAGCGCAGCAGATAGTTGCGCGGAAACCGGTCGATCAGCTTCGAGACCAGCGGGATGGCGCGGTTGACCTGCCCCTCGCGGCGATAGAGCGCACAGAGAATGATGTCGGCGTCCACACGATTATCGCGGCCTTTTTGTGCCACTTCCTCGATGGTCGCGAGCCCGCGCTGTTTATCGCCATGAAACCCTGCCACGAATCCCAGCGCGCGCCACGACCAGGACAAGCTGCCCACCACGTAATCGTAAACTCCCTGCAGCAGCCGCGCATCGTAATCGGTTGGATCGATCTGCGTTACATCGTTGTCGTACTTATGCGCTTTGGTCGCATCCGACAACGCCCCCGCCCAGGCCTTCCTGACCAGCAGGTTATAGTTGGCGCGCAGGCTGTAGGCTACGGCCAGCGTATGCAGGGCGTGGGTATCGCGCGGATTTTTGGCGAGCCGCTCCTGACAAATCGCCATGGATTTGTCGATCTCCGCGAAGAAGCGCTTCTCCACCTCCGCTGTGGGTTCCATTTTGGCCCGCCGCAGAAAAGAATTGCTGCCCGTCACCAGCTGACTTTCGAGTGCGCCGTTGCGGTACAGTTCGCGATAGAGCAGGGTGTGCGCCAGATGGTTATGCAGGTCCGGCTCATTGGGATTGGCCGCGACCGCCTGCTCGTAATCGGCCAGCGCCTGGTCGTAGTCCAGATTGTAGAAAGCCTCGTAGGCATCGTCGAGCACCGTGGCGGCACTCGCGAATGAAGCGGTCGCCAAAAATAATATGCAAAGCCTTTTCATACACCCGCTGACTCTTATGCCAGGACACGCGGCGAAAGCCGCGTTTGTTGTGGACCTGAAACAACGCGACTGCCGTCACGTGTCCCGCGAACCACACACCTTACTATTCTAAAGGCCAGTGCGTTGTAACATTCGCCGGATATAGAATAGGCGTCGAGGTTTCACGTATGACACGCCAACTCAGTTTGCTCGCCCTGACCCTGCCTTTATTGGCCACCGCCCAAAACTACACCGCACAGAAGACGACGGACCAGGGTCTCGACATCGTGCGCCTCACCGACGCCGCGCATGGCGTGGAAGTTTCCATCGTGCCCTCCATCGGCAACCACGCCTATGCCATGAAGATTCACGGCAAGAATATCCTGAATGCTCCGGCCGCCGATGCGGGTCAGTTGAAGCAGCGCCCCGGCGCGAGCGGTATTCCGTTCCTCGCCCCCTGGGCCAACCGCATGGCCGATGGCGGGTTCTGGGCCAACGGGAAGAAGTACATCTTCAACGGCACGCTGGGCAGCGTACGTCTGCAACCCAACGGCATCGCTCTGCACGGCGAGTTGACGACCTCTCCTCTCTGGGAAGTGACCTCCGTCGGCGCCGATAAGAAATCGGCCCACCTCACGAGCCGTCTCGAATTCTGGAAATATCCCGACCTGATGGCCAACTGGCCCTTCGCTCAGGAGTACGAGATGACTTACATCCTGGCGGACGGTGTTCTCGAAGTACAGACCACCATCGTCAATAAGAGCGCGGCGCCGATGCCGCTGGCCCTTGGCTATCACCCTTGCTACAAGCTCCCCGATGTCCCGCGCGACGAGGCGGTGGCGCATATTCCCGCAAAGACGGCCGTGATCGCCGACGAGCGGCTCGTAGCGACCGGCGAGATGAAGCCCATGGATCTGCCCGATCCGACGCCCCTGAAGGACCGCACGCTCGACAACGGGTACACGGATTTGATCCGCGGCGCCGACGGTAAGGCGCTGTTCTATCTGGCGGGGCGCGGCGAAAGGATCGAATCCCTTTACGGACCCAAATGGCAGGCGTCGGTGGTCTACGTTCCCGCTAACCAGCAAACCGCCTGCTTTGAACCCATGGCAGGGATCACCAATAGCCCGAACCTCGCGCATGATGGCAAGTATTCGCAGCTGCAAACGCTCGCGCCCGGCGCCACCTGGAAGGAAAGCTTCTGGGTGCGCGCAAGCGGGATATGACAATGAAAATGACTTGCCTGATCTCCTGGCTGGTAATCCCTTTCATGGCGAACGCGCAAAACTACACCGCTCAGAAGACCCAGGATCACGGTGTCGAAGTCGTCTGGCTGACCGATGCCGCGCACGGCGTGGAGGTCTCGGTCGCACCTTCCATCGGCAATCGTGCCTATGAGTTAAAGCTCCATGGCAAGAATTTCCTTTATCTCGGTGCGCCGGATGTCGGGCAATTGAAGCAGCACCCCGGGCTGAGCGGGATTCCATTCCTCGCGCCTTGGGCGAACCGCATGGCGGATAGCGGATTCTGGGCCAACGGCAAGAAATACACCTTCAACGGGGGTGTTGGAACGCTGCATGTGCCGGCCGACGGAATCGTCTCGCATGGCATGCTTTCGACCTCGCCGTTATGGGAGGTAACCGAAGTTGGCGCAGATGCGGAATCGGCCCATGTGACCAGCCGCTTCGATTTCTGGAAGTATCCCGATCTGATCGCCAACTGGCCTTTCGCGCATGAATACGAAATGACCTACCGGCTGCGGGATGGCGTTCTCGAAGTCATCACCACCGTGGTCAATCGCAGCGCGGAGCCCATGCCGCTTGCCCTCGGCTTTCATCCCTATTACAATCTTCCGGATGTCCCTCGCGACGAAGCCGTGGCGCATATTCCCGCAAAGACGGCTGTCATCACCGACGACAGGCTGGTCCCCACCGGCGAGATGAAACCGATGGATCTGCCGGATCCGACTCCGCTCAAAGGCCGCACACTCGATAACGGCTACACGGATCTGATTCGCGACGCCAATGGCCGTGCGACATTCTACGTGGAAGGCGGCGGCAAGAAGATTGAGGTGCAGTACGGACCCAAATGGCAGGTTGCCGTGGTATGGGAGCCGGCCAACCAGAACTTTATCTGCTTTGAGCCGATGGCCGCCATCACCAACGGCCCCAATCTCGCTCACGAGGGCAAATATCCGCAGTTGCAAACGCTGGCTCCCGGCGCCACGTGGACCGAGAGCTTTTGGGTGCGCGCCACCGGAAATTAACTGGCTGTCTGGCTACTGAATCAGTCGGTACGCCTTCATCTGGCGCAGCAAATTGGCCAGATTGATGGGCTTCATCAGGTAAGCGTCGCAGAACTCCTCGAAGCAGCGCATCACCTCTTTGAGATCGTCGACAGCCGTTGTCATGATGATCTTCGCGCCTGCGCTGGGCAGGATTCCCTGGGCTTCCTCGAGCGCCCGCACCTGCCTGACGGCTTCGCGCCCGTCCATTTCAGGCATCATGATGTCCATGCAGATCAGGTGGTACATTTCACCGCGCTCGAGAGCCATGCGGCATGCCTCGACGGCCTCTCTGCCATTGAGGGCGAGGTGACAATCCCCATGGCGTGTGAGGAACGACTGCAACATCAGGCGGCTGGCGAAGTCGTCCTCGGCCAGCAGCACCCTTAGCCTGCCACCATTCCGGTCGTTATGGCCGGCAGGGATGTTCGGGCAGATCAGATCCAGCGCGCTGGTAATTTCGGCGATATCGGCATCATTGCTCATCTGCGCATGCTCGACCAGACTATTCAGTTTTCCGGCGGCCCGCAACAGCACGCGCATACGCGCCGGGGTGGAAAGCACCCTGTGGGCGCGGATAGCCTCCAGTGCGTCTTCCATCCGCTGGGCCAGATCGTGGATGGTCTTCAGCCCCAGCAGGCCGGCGCCGCTCACCGCGTGTACGGCGCGGAAAACGCGATCGATCAGTTGCCGGGTATCGGATCCCGGCGCGGGCTTGCCGCCCGGGAGCCGGCCGATGGCCAGAAGATCCGCCTCAATGGCGACCAGGTGGCCTCGATACTCGACGAGATAATCCTGCGCCAGTTCGTCTTCGAGATTGAGCAGGGCCCGCATCTTCAATTCACCTTGTCAGGCCATACGCCTTCATCTGTTCCAGGAGTTTACCCAGATCGATGGGCTTCATGAGATAGGCGTCGCAAAGATCTTTGAAGCATTGGATTACGTCCCTGATTTCGCTCACCGTCGTCGTCATGATGATTTTCGCGCCGGCGGTAGAGAGAATGCCGTGGCTTTCTTCAATGGCGCGCACGTGCCGCACCGCCTCGCGGCCGTCCATTTCAGGCATCATGATGTCCATGCAGATCAGATCGTATCTCTGCCCGCGAGCGAATGCCGCGCGCACCGCGTCTACCGCTTCTCTGCCGTTGACGGCGACATGGCATTCGCCGAAGCGCATCAGGAAAGTCTGCAGCAGGAGGCGGCTGGCAAAATCGTCTTCCACCAGCAGCACCCGCAGATCTCCGCGGCTCTGTGGCGCCGTCCCGGCAGCACCGGGTAATCCGGCGGCGGCACGCTGATCGGAGCATATGCCGGCCAGTGCAGCCATGATCTCCGTGGTGTCGGCCTGGTTGCTGGTGCGCGGATTATCGATCATCTCGCCGAGCGCGTCGGTGGCCTCGAGCAAGATGCGTACGCGGTTCGGGTTGGGGGCGATGCGGCGCGAGCGGACCAGCGCCAGCACGTCTTCAGTCCGATGGGCCAACTCCCGAACCTTCACGAGATCGAAGAAGTCCGCCCCTCCTTTAATGGAATGCACGGCGCGAAAGACTCGATTCACCAACTCCTCATCGATTCCCGCTCCGCTCTTTTCCATGACAAGAAGGTCTCTCCCCACTGTTGCCAAGTGCTCGCGGCACTCCGAAAGGTAATCCGCCGCCAGTTCGTCGTCAAGGCCGATCACCGGCCTCAGGTCTTCAATGGTCATCTTTTCTTCACCCATCCATTCCGCTCCACAGTGTTTCTGAAGCGATCGAATTCTTCGGTTGCGCGGGGCAGAAGCTCGCCGCAGCGCCCCAGCAGCGTTGTGTCTCCGGGCCGGGCTTCCGCCAACACTTCATCCATCGAAATCGCGATGGCGAGCAGACTCTCCGCCGAAACCGTGGCGGCCGCTCCCCTGATGGTGTGCAACTGGGAATGTACGCCGGGGCCATCCGACTGCTCGAGCCGCCGGCGCAGATTATTCAGCTGGGAAGGGAAGTCTCCCAGAAAGCCTTCGAGTACTACGCTCGCCAATTCGCGGTCTCCCATCAGCCGCCCTAACAAGGTGTCCTGGTTGAAGGCGCGCGCGGCCGGAACTGCCTCGACCGGCGGCAGGCAGCGCGACAATACATCCGCCAGCGGCCCCAACTCGACCGGCTTCGAAAGATAATCGTTCATCCCAAGACGCAGACACCGTTCCCGATCGGTCGGCATCGCGTCTGCAGTGACCGCAATAACCTGAATGTCCGGATGGGACGAAGCGCGGATCAGGCGGGTGGCTTCGAAGCCGTCCATCCCCGGCATCTCGCAGTCCATCAGGACCAGATCGTAGTTCCCGTTCTCGACGGCCGCAACGGCTGCGGCGCCATTTGTAACCACGGTGGCTATGTGTCCCAGTTTCCCCAGTTGGGCCAGAGCTACGGTGCGGTTCACCGGATTATCGTCGACGACCAGAATGCGCGCGCCCTTTCGCGCACGGGTCGTTACAGGCGGAATTGAGTCCGCAGGTTCCGGCGGGTGCGGCGGTTGTTGCGCTGCGCCGGGCGCCTCCGCGAATACTGCCGTGAACCAGAAAGTGGATCCACGGTCCAGCTGGCTCTCCACGCCGATCCGTCCCCCCATCATCCCGGCGAGCTGCTTGCAGATAGAAAGACCGAGTCCGGTGCCGCCATACTTGCGCGTGGTAGAGGCATCCGCCTGTACGAAGGGTGAAAACAGCGCTCCAATCTGCTCCTGTGAGATGCCGATGCCGGTATCGCTGATTGCGAAACGGATGGTTGCCGTACCATTGACTTGGGCCTCCACGTCCGCATGCACCGTTACGCTCCCCTGCGCCGTGAACTTAATGGCGTTGGCGGTCAGATTGTTCAATATCTGGCGCAGCCGGTGGGGATCGCCGATCGCCGTATGCGGAATTGCCAGCGCAACACGCGCGCTGAGATCGAGCCCCTTGGCTTTGGCCTGCACACGCAGGAGCTGAACCAACTCCTCCACAATCTGGCGCGGATTGAAGCTTACGTTTTCGAGAACGACCTTGTGGGCTTCGATCTTCGAGAGATCCAGAATGTCGTCGATCAGCGTGAGCAGACTGCGCCCGCTCGACTGCGCGACCTCCGCGAAGCGCCGCTGCTCCGCGGTCATCTCCGTTCCGAGCAGCAGTTGGATCATTCCCAACACGCCATTCATGGGAGTGCGGATTTCGTGGCTCATGTTGGCCAGAAAACGGCTCTTGGCGCGATTAGCGGCGTCGGCACCCTCGCGCGCCAGGATCAGTTCCGCTTCGTAGCGCTTCTGCCGGGAGATTTCCTCCGCGATGCCGACGATGCGGGTTATTTGCCCGGCCTCGTCGCGAACGGGAAAAGCACGGTCGCGGATCCATTTTTCGGCACCGCCGGGTGTTCGAATGCGGTATTCCGAATCGATGGCTTCTCCCTGGACCTGCCTGGCAAACATCGAATGGGCGTGCTCCAGATCGTCGGGGTGGATGGCTTCGATCCACGACATCGGGCTCTGGTAGAGGCTCTCGCAGGTTCTGCCCCAGACCTGCTCATAGGCCGGGCTGATATAAAGGATTTCGTTGGCGGCGGGCGGCATCATCCAGAACACCTCATGAATGTTCTCCGCCAGTTGTCGAAATTTCTCTTCGCTGCTGCAGAGGTTCTGCTCAGCTTGCTTGCGCTCGCTGATGTTGATGTGTTCGACCAGAATTCGGGGGCGGCCATTGCCGAAGAATCGAGTGATCCGGGCGATGAACCAGCGCTGTTCCGAGGGGCAGTGACACGGATACTCCATCGAATATTGCTGGCGGGTACCTTCGAGGACGGCGCGAATCCCGGCGGCGAGATGAACAGCCTCGTCGGATTCGGGACCGGTGGATCGATCGCACACCGCGAGGTAGTTGGCCCCCTCGCAAAGACATGCGCCCGAAACCTCCCCCCGGTTGGACTCCGCAAAAATTTTCCATGCGTCGTTCACCGCGATGATTGTGCCTTCCTCATCGAGGACGCAGGTGTGAGAGGAAAGGGCGTCGATGGTGGCTTGCGCAAACTCTCGCGAATCGCGTATAGCCTGCTCCGCCAGTCTTCGGTCCGTGATATCGGAGCTGAGTCCTGTATGGCCGAGGAACGCGCCATCCGGCGATAAACGGGGTAGCGCATAGGATCCAAACCACCGCCATTCGCCGTCGCCGCGGCGCACCCGCACCTCTGCCCGGAACGAAGCGTGTTCCCGGAGCGCGCGAAAGAACGCCCCCACGTACGCTTCCTTGTCGTCGGGGTGAAGCAGCAGCGGCCATATGCCGCCCCTGGCCTGTTCAAGCGTGACGCCGCAGAATTCGCGGTACGCACGATTGACGAACTCCGTCTCGCCTTCCGCATCGGTGACCCACATCATCGAGGGGCAGCTGTCGGCGATCAGACGGAAGCGCTCTTCGCTCTCCCGTACCTGCTCCGCGGCGCGCTTGCGCTCAGTGATGTCTTCCACATGAACTATGGAATAAAGCGGTGTGCTGCCGCCGTCGCGCACCAGCGCAACTCTGATGCGTCCCCACGCCGCCACTCCATTGCGGTGGATGTAGCGCCCTTCCGCCTCCAGGCATATGTCGGGATTCTTCCAGAACAGTTCCTTGCGCCGCAAAGCCGTCTCCCGCTCGTCGGGATGGATCAGATCCAGCCAGGGAGTCCCAATCAGTTCCTGTTCGGAATACCCCGTCATCCGGCAAAACGCGGCGTTCACCTGGAGGAAGCGCCCATCGAGGCTGCTCACATACATTCCCGATGGCGCGTGCTCGAAGACGCCGCGAAATCTGCCTTCGCTTTCCTGCAGTTTCCGCCTTGCCTCGACGCGTTCGCTGACGTCGCGGGCTATGGCCGACGCGCCCACGATTTCTCCTGAAGCGTTGCGGATGGGCGAAATCGAGAGCGAGATGTGGATCTCCCTTCCATCTTTGTGTCGCCGGAGCGTATCGAAAGCCCTGACCGTACCCCCGCTCAGAATAATCGCCAGGTTGCGGACGATTTCGTTGCGACGATCCGAGGGAACGAGAGTCGCTACATTTTGCCCGACGATTTCCTCGGGGGTGTATCCAAACAATTTTTCCGCGCCCCGGTTCCAGCTCACGACGGTCCCATCGAGGCCCAGCCCTTTAATCGCATCGTCCGAGGATTCCACGATCGACGCCAACAACGCGCGCGACTGACCGGCCTCATTGCGCGCCGAAACATCGCGAAAAATAACGGAGATACCCACCGCTTCGCCAGCGCGGTTTCTGATGGCCGACCCGGTGACGGATGTGTGAATCCTTCGTCCATCCTTGTGCAAGGTCACGGCCTCGTATTGCGGTATAGCTTTGCCTTGCAATATACCGTCGGTGAAGCCCGGCAGTCTGGGCAGCCTTTCCGGTGGCACCACAATGGAAAATGGTCTTCCGACGGCCTCGCGAGCGGAGTAGCCAAAAGTAGCTTCCGCGCCGCGGTTCCAGGTTCGAATGGTCCCGTCGGGTGAGTACGCGATGATGGCATCGTCGGAGTTTTCCACGATTGCGGCCAGAAATCCCTGTGCTTCCTCGGCCGCACGGCGCTCGGTTACATCGTGCTTAATCGCAATGTAGCTGACAATCGCGCCTGTCGCATCCTCTACCGGTGCGATGCGCATCTCCTCGGTGAATAAGCTCCCGTCCTTGCGCCGGTTGACGATCTCGCCCTGCCAGATCTTCCCCGAGCGAATCGTGCTCCAGAGTTCGGCGTAGAATGCGTCGGACTGAAGTCCCGACTTGAGGATGCGCGGATATTGCCCCACCGCCTCTTCGCGGCGATAGCCCGTCATCGCGGTAAACGCCGGATTCACGTACTGGATGATCCCGTCGGTACCGGTGATCACCACGCCGTCCGCCGCCTGATCGACCGCCGTAATTAGCCCCGCCTGCGCAACGCTGCCGCTTTCCCGATACAAGCTAAGCCTCATATGCTTATCGGCGGGTTGACGGATTTCTTTAGTGTCGATGGCCGATGAACAGGCGGAAGCGCCTGTTCTACATGGCACAGTTCTCCTGTGGTCTGACTGGGGGGCGGGTTGGTTAGCGGGTATTCATGGGTTTTCAGGCGGCTTTTTTGATTGGTTTGGGCGGTTTTGAGAGTTGGCGAGCCTCGTTCAATTGACGGTTTCGGTCGACAAGGAAGTTGAGCTCTATCGCTGAAAATGCAAAGCCATTTTGTGCGGGATCGAAGGTTTCGCGTTTGCTTTCAGCAAGTTGGTGAAGGAGCTGTGCCTCTTCGAGATCCGTTTCGAGCTGGGCTTTGCGTTCGGCCTGGAGGCGGCGGAGTTCGGCCATGTTCTTTTCGAGGCTGCGGTTGGTGCGCGCTGTATAGGTGGTGAGGAGGAGGATCTCTTTGGCGCTGCGCATGAAGGTGGTGGCTTCGCTGAGCGCTACGTCGGCTTGAGGTGCGCCGGAATCGATCTGATTTTTCGGGTAGGTGTGGCCGAGGGCGAAGATGCCGTCTTCGATCGAATGGATGCGGTTGAGGCGCCAGTGGTCGTGGGTGATGAGATTGGCGATCTGGAGTTCGAGCGGGCCGTCGGGGTTTAAGCGGGCGAGGATGGGGTTGCAGAAATCGTCGTGTTCGCGGCGATTGTCGTCAGTCATGATGGTGACCTGTCCGGTTAAGCCGTGACGGAGACCGTTGAGGCGGACTCGCTGTTTGCCTTCCTCGGTGCGGGGTCCGGTGGATTTGAGCGCATTGGTTTCGTTGGCGCGCTGTTGGCGGTCGGAGAGGAGCTGATGCACCTTCTCCAGATTTTTCTTGTCTTTCTCCAGCCTGCGTTGATCTTTGAGTTCTTTGTTGAACGACATAATGTTCTCCTCGGCCTCAGAAGTAGCATGGGGCGGAGTGGGCAAGAGAGCTGAGATCGGTATGTGATTGAAAACAGTGGTGAAGGTTTTTGTCACCCGAATCGACAGGCGTGACCACTGGCGGAGTGGAACTGCCCACCTTATCCTGGATAAGGCCGACCATGCGTCTACGCCCCCGGTCATGCCTGTCGCACATTGATGTGGGCATTTAAGTGCTTTGGTAAGGGCATGCACTTACCACATCACATAGATTCGGCGTTCTCCCTGATTGGGATGACGTTCGGCGTAATCGTGATCCCGGTGATTATCCTGGGGACACTTTTCCTCGCCGCGAAGTAGGTCAGGCGAGTAGTTTTTTCACCACGTTGCCCTCCACGTCGGTCAGCCGGAAATCCCTGCCCATGTAGTTATAGGTCAGGCGTTTATGGTCTAAACCGAGACAGTAGAGAAGCGTGGCCTGGAGATCGTGGATGTGAACCGGATCTTCCTCAATATTGAAGCAGAGGTCGTCCGTCTTGCCCACAATCTGCCCCGCCTTGATGCCACCTCCCGCCATCCACATGCTGAACGCTACCGGATGATGGTCGCGCCCGGCACTTGAGAGATCCGAGGGCTTGCGCAGTTCGGACATGGGCGTGCGCCCGAATTCGCCGCCCCAGACCACCAGCGTTTCATCGAGCAGCCCGCGCTGCTTCAGATCTTTGATCAGCGCAGCCACGGGCTGATCCGTCATTTGACACCGCTTCGTGAGGCCCTTTTCGAGGTCCGTATGGTCATCCCAACTGGCGTGCGTCAACATCACGCAACGAACGCCGCGTTCCACCAGGCGCCGGGCTAACAGACAATTCGTCGCAAAGGTTCTGGTGGGAAATTTATCCACCCCATACATCTCGAGCGTGGCGGGCGTTTCCTTCGAGAAATCGAGTAATTCGGGCGCGGCCATTTGCATGCGAAACGCCAGCTCGTAGGAATTAATCCGTGAGGCGATCTCGGCGTCGCCGGTCTTTTCAAGATGCTGCTGGTTCAGATCGCGCAGAGCATCGAGCGTGGCCCGCTGCGTCTCTTTACTCACTCCCGCGGGATTCGACAGATAGAGGATCGGATCGCCGCTGCTGCGGAATGGCGTGCCGCTGTAAGTGGAGGGCAGGAAACCGCTCGAGAAGTTCGACTCGCCGCCACTGGTCGCGGCGCCCGCGCTCAGCACCACAAATCCGGGCAGGTTCTGCGATTCGCTGCCTAACCCGTAGAGCACCCAGGACCCCAGACTGGGCCGGCCCACCTGCAGCGTACCGGAGAACAACATCAGCTGGCCGGGATGGTGGTTGAAGGCGGGAGAGTGCATGGAGCGCACCAGCGTAATCTCGTCGGCGACCGAGCCGAGTTGGGGCAGACAGTCGCTGAGATCGATCCCGGCCTGGCCGTATTTGCGGAATTGGCGGCGACTGGCGAGCACGGCGGCGGTGGGCTTGATGAAGGCCAGTTGCAGGTTCTTCGTGATGGAATCGGGCAGCGGTTTGCCATCCCACTTCTCGAGTTCCGGCTTGGGATCGAAGAGATCGAGCTGGCTGGGTCCGCCCTCCATGAACATGAAGATGATGTTCTTCGCTTTGGCCGGGAAGTGCGGGGCGGCGCGGCCTTCCTGGGCGAGGACCTGGGCGAGCGCGATGGTGCCGATGCCTCCCGCGGCGTCGCGGAAGAAACGGCGACGGGTTTGAATCTGGCGGAATGTTTGCTCGTTCATAATGGTCTTCAGAGGCCCCTACTCTCGCGTCATAAATTCGTCGAGGTTCAATAAAATTCGGCTTACCTCAACCCAGGGGATGTCCACCAGGCGCGCCGCCTCCTTTTCCGTCGCATGGCGATTCAGACAAAGTTGAAAAGCAAAATCCAGCCGATCCCGAAAATCCCCCGCGCCTCCGTCTCGACGCGATACGCCAAAGCCTGCGCCGCTTCAAAGAAAACGGGATCGTTCAGCAAATCGAGCGCCTGCAAAGCCGTATTCGAAACGCCACGCCGCGTGCACGCCAGCGTCGAATCCGGCTCATCGAAATTGACCAGGAACGGATACGGGGTGGTGCGCTGATAGTGAATATACAGCCCGCGCCGATACTTTTCTCGTCCCGCGTTCTCCACCCACAACTTTCCGCCGCCAAATCCAAGCTCCGCCACGCCGGCCGGCTGAAACGGCTTGATCCCGGGCCCGCCCACATCGGTATCGAGCAACCCGCTCACTGCCAGCGCTTCGTCGCGAATCAACTCCGCGGGCAGACGCAGGCGCGCTTGCCGGGCAAGTAATAGGTTGGCGGGGTCTTTCTGTGCCAGATCGGGGCGCACGGCCGAAGACTGGCGATACGTTCGGGACAGCACGATTTCGCGGATCAGCGCCTTATTGCTCCATCCCAGATTGCGATACTCATTGGCCAGCCAGTCGAGCAGTTCGGGATGCGAAGGTTTATCGCCCTGCGTGCCGAAGTCTTCCGAAGTGCTGACGATGCCGCGACCAAATAACTCCTGCCAGATGCGATTCACGGCCACGCGGGCGGTCAACGGATTCTCCGGCGCCATGATCCACCGAGCCAGATCGAGCCGTGTCGGCATGGCTTTTTCCGACCCGGGCAGGAATCCTGGAACACCTGGCTGAACTTCTTCGCCAGGGCTCTTGTAATCGCCCCGCAAGGCGATGTGCTGGGCGCCGTAATCGCTCCGATCTTCCATCGCGTAGGCCATGCTCAGAGCCGGGAACGTTCTATTCAGCGCATCGAGTTTGCCCGACAATTCCTTGAACCTGGCGGTAAGATCTTTGGCGGTCTCGACCCGCGGTCCCGGCCTGCCAATGAAGCGCGCAGTCAGACGCCTCTGGTCCTGTTGGCTGCGCTCGGCGGCGGGCGTGTGCAGAACGCGGTCGGCGTGGTCGAAGCCCGCGCGCATCTCGGTTACCTGAAAATCCCAATCGGTCAGGACGCCGGGATGGTCCATGGCGCGCACCATGTCCTGCTCCCATTGCTTCTGCAATTCGGGAATGTTGTATTCGGCGAGCAGTGCGGCGCGCTTTTGCTCATAATCGGGCCGTGCTCGCAGATACGAGCCCAACTCGCCCGGCAGCGGCGCCTGGATATTGGTCTCGTCCGCCGCATTGAAGTACGCCATCATGCGATAAAAATCGCGCTGTTTGATGGGATCGTATTTATGATCGTGGCACTGTGCGCAGCGCAGTGTGATGCCGAGGAAAACGGTGCCGGTGGTGCCCACGCGGTCGACCAGTTGATCGAAGCGGGCTTCGCGCTGGTCCACGCCGGACTCGCGATTGGTCAGGGTGTTGCGATAAAACCCGGTGGCGATACGGTCGTTTGAGGTAGCGCCAGGCAGTTCGTCGCCGGCGATCTGCAGAGTCACGAAGCGGTCGTACGGGAGATCGCGATTGTATGCATCGATCACCCAATCGCGATACCGCCAGGACCAGGGGCGTTCCAGATCTTTCTCAAAGCCGTCGCTGTCCGCGTAATGCGCCAGGTCGAGCCAGTAGCGCGCCCATTTTTCGCCATAATGCGGACTCGCGAGCAGACGATCGACGGTGCGCGCATAGGCGTCCGGCCGGTCGTCCGCGAGGAATTCGGCAGTCTCCTGGGGGGTGGGCGGAAGCCCTGTGATATCGAGTGACACACGGCGGAGCAACGTGGCGCGGTCGGCATCGGGCGATGGCGCAATATTCTCCTTTTCGAGACGCGCCAGGATAAAGCTGTCGATGCTGCCGGATGGATGTCCAACCGGCGCCCATGCCCAGTGCGGCGCTACGCTCGCGCTCGCGGGCCAGTCCGCGCCTTGATCGATCCATCGTGTGAGCGTTGCAATTTGAATGCTGCTCAATCTGGCGCCAACCGGTGGCATCACCTCGCCCGTCGAACCCTTGACCATCTGGATCAGACGGCTGTCGTTACTGTTCCCCGCATGAATGACGCGGCGCGCTGAATCGCGATTGTCGAGGCGCAGGCCGGCGAGGTGCTGCTTCGTACCGTGGCACCCTTCGCAGCGCTGCTCGAAGATGGGTTGCACGTCGCGTACGAAGTCGACCCGGCTGCCGGTGGAGGCACAGAACGCCGGCAGTGCGAGAGCGCAGAGGGCAGAGAAGATCCGCAACGGCATTACCGCTTTGATTCTACGCCCATGCGCCTTGCGTGGATCGGCGCCAACCCGCGGAGGCCGATTACCAATCGGCCGGACCCAGAGGGTACCCCAACCAACCTGCCCCACAAAGGCGGTTGGATGTGGTGATTCCCACGACGATGGAGGAAAATTTGCTCTCTGGCAGGGGGAAATGCACTTTCCGGACCCGCTCGCGCCCGCGAAGTCCAGCCGCCTGAAAATCGTCGAGCTGCTGCGGCCCCATTGGATGGCTCTGAGCCTCGCTCTGCTGGCCGTGATCGGCGAAACAGTCACCGATCTGCTGGAGCCCTGGCCGCTCAAAATCATCGTCGATAACGTTCTCCAGTCGAAAAAACTGCCTGCCTGGATCGCCGGCGTCATGAACCACCTGGTGGGATACAATCGGCTGGAAATCGTCAACTTCGCCGTTCTCGCTGTCGCCTTGATAGCCGTGGTCGGAGCCATCAGCTCTTACGCCGAAACGTACCTGACTACCAGCGTCGGCCAATGGGTGATGCACGATCTGCGGCGTACCCTCTACCAACACATTCATCACTTGTCGCTCGCCGAATACGATGAGCAGCGCACCGGCGATCTGATCAGCCGCGTCACCGGGGATATCGCGGCCGTGCAGGATTTCATCACTTCAGCCATGCTCGGCATCCTCGTCGACGTTCTGACGATTGCCGGCATGATCGGCGTGATGTTCTGGATCGACTGGCGCTTCACGTTGATTGCCCTGTCGATCGTCCCCGTCCTTTTTGTAGTGGTATTTTTCTTCACCAAAAGGATCAAGAAGGCATCGCGCGCCGTGCGCAAAAAAGAGGGCGAGCTGCTCAACATCGTGCAGGAAGTATTTTCCTCCATGCGCGTGGTGAAGGCATTCTCGCGGGAGGAATACGAACAGCGCCGTTTCGAGGAACAGAGTCTGGACAACGTGGAAACCGCCCTCCAGGCGCGTTCTCTGAAGGCGAAGCTCGCGCCCATCGTCGAAGTGATTGCCGCGGTGGGGACGTGCCTGGTGCTGGGCTACGGCGCGCGTCTCGCGCTGGCGGGCGAACTCAGCGCAGGCGATCTGATCGTCTTCCTGGCCTATCTCGGCAAGATGTACAAGCCGATGCGCGACCTGTCCAAGATGACCGACACGGTTTCAAAAGCCATGGTCAGTTACGAGCGCATCGAAGAAGTCCTTAATACGGTAAGCCGCGTTCGCAATTTGCCGCATGCGCGCCGCGCTCCGCCGCTGAAAGGGCAAATCGAATTCGATAACGTTTCGTTCGGCTACAGCACGGATCGGATGATCCTCAGGGACGTGGGCTTTCGCATCGAGCCGGGCCAGATTGCGGCATTCGTGGGCTCCAGCGGCGCCGGTAAATCGACCATCGCCAGCCTCATTCCGCGCTTCTACGTTCCCACCGCGGGCGTGGTTAAGCTCGACGGCCTGGATGTCCGCCGGTACACGCTCGATTCGATCCGCCAGCAGATGAGTTTTGTACTGCAGGACAGTATTCTCTTTCGTGCGCCGATCTGGCAAAACATTGCCTACGGAAGGCCGGAAGCCGGGCGTGCCGAGATCATTCGTGCCGCGGAACTGGCCAACGCGCATGAATTTATTCAGGCTATGCCGGAAGGTTACGACACTATGGTGGGCGAACGCGGAGTTTCGTTGTCGGGGGGACAGCGGCAGCGTATCGCGATCGCGCGCGCCATCATCCGCAATACGCCGATTCTGATTTTGGACGAGCCGACATCGGGTCTGGACTCCGCCTCGGAGCAGGTGGTTTTTGAGGCGTTGAATAGGTTGATGGAAGGTAAGACCTGCGTTGTGATAGCGCACCACCTGGCGACGATTCAGCGCGCGGATGTCATATTTGTGGTCTCAGATTGTCAGATCGTGGAGCGGGGAACCCATGACGAATTGTTGGCAAAGGGCGGTCTGTACGCCGAGCTGTATGGACTGCAGTTCGGCACCCGAGATGGACAGGCGGAAGCGCCTGTCCCACATTAATTAAAGGCCGGCCAGGGCGTTGATCCGCTCCCGCACCACACCCACAAAAATAGCGGCATCGTCAGGCCCATAACCAGCGGCCTTAAAACAATCCGTAATCTGAGCATCCGAAAGTTGAGCCAGAATCTGCCCCAGCCATTTCGCGTGCGCCCGCGGGATGTTCTTCGTAACTCCCTCCATATGCGTGCGCTTGGCATAGTTGGCCGGGTCGACCATCTGGATCGCCAACGGCCGGCTCTTCATGAAAAAATCCACCTTCTCAGGAGTCTCTTTCTCAATGAAGTGGGAATGATAGTAATCTCTGAAATCGTTCTTGGATCGCGTCGCGGGATTTCCCGTCTTACCGAAACTGGCACCCATATCGCTGACCACATATCGGATCCCGCCGCTCTTCTCGCGGTAAATGGAATTGTTGACGGTCTTGAGATCCCAGTTATTCACCAGCGCCATCATCACGCGCAAGCCATCCAGTTCCTGCGTGCCGACAAACGGATTACGGAACCAATCCCAATTGCCCACCTTCTTCTGACCGCTGGGCTTGAGCTCGAGGCGCGCGCCGGTAATCACGCCATCCGGGGTTACAAATTTTTCCCCGCGATGCAGCTTCTCCATTCCGTCGACGCGCAGTTCCCGCTGGTAGTAGTCGTAATCGGCGTAGTAACCTGCAGCCCACAGCAGGCGCGTGGCCGCCGTCTCGGCCTGCGATTCCTCGCCCATCTTGACCCGCCAGCGTTTCCCCTTCGCATCTACCACGTCGAACTTCGGCGACGTGCCTTCTTTATCTTCGCGGAGGAATTTAAACGGCCCCTGCGGCTGGTGATCTTTACCACCCGGCCCGTTGAACAGATCGAGCTTGCCGACATCGCCGCGGTCCTGCCACAGAGCACTCGTGGTTACGTTCGGAAAGTCCGTGGAGGGCGCCTTGGCGGCGTTCACACTCCATGCCGTCAGCGCGAAAATCGTAAGTCGGGATAGTGAAGTCACGGACCACGAAAAGCATTTTAATTGCCGATTCGGTTTCGTGCGGATCGTAACAACATCGCTTTGTAACAGACGATCCCTGGATATCGGCGTGCACGAAAGCCGATCGCTTGCACAATGAGACTGTTAATACAGCCACGGGATGGTGTGGAACCGCTGCTCAAAGCCATTAAGGGCGCCCGCAAAAGCATCGACATCCTTATTTTTCGCCTTGATTGGCGAGAATTGGAAACGGCGCTTAAGGCCGCATCGAAGCGAGGGATCGCGGTACGAGCCCTGATCGCCCATACCAACCGCGGCGGAGAATCCAAACTGCGCAACCTTGAAATGCGTTTCCTCGAAGCAGGGATCACCGTCGCGCGCACCGCCGACGATCTGATCCGTTATCACGGCAAGATGATGATCGTGGACCGCCAGACTTTATACCTGCTTTCGTTCAATTTTCTCCACATCGATATCGAACACAGCCGCGGCTTCGGCATCGTGACCCGCCATGCCAAATACGTTCACGAAGCATTGAAGTTGTTCGAAGCAGACAGCAACCGGCAAACCTACACGCCCGGAGTCAACACTTTCATCGTGAGCCCAGCTAACGCGCGCGCGCAGCTGACGGCCTTTGTGGAAAAGGCGAAGAAGCAACTGCTGATCTACGACCCCAAGATCGCCGATCACCAGATCGTCGGCGCATTGCAGAACCTGGCAAAGGATGGTGTGGATGTCAGGATCATTGGCAGCCTGACGGCGCGCAACGCCATACTGCGGGTGGCGCCCCTCACCTGCATGCGTCTGCATACGCGAACCATCATTCGGGATGGACGCGATGCCTTCATCGGCAGCCAAAGTCTGCGGCCGAACGAACTCGATTCGCGCCGTGAAATCGGCATTATTGTGCGCGATCCCAGAATCGTGAACGAATTACTCGGTACCTTCGAGAAGGATTGGGATTCGACGGGTTTTGAGGAACTTCACGCCGCGGGTGTGGAGGAGCAACCCGCACCGGCTCCGCCCGTGGAGGTGGAGCAGGCGCTGGCGACGGCCGTTAAGCAGGCTGTCAGAAAGGTAGTCGCGAAGGCTGGGCCGGAGGTTCTGGACAATGGAAATCTCGCCACGGCCGTGAAGCACACGGTAAAAAAAGCTGTCAAGGAGGCGGTCAAAGAAATTGCTGCGTCCGCCGATGAAGTGTAGTGTCATTGGGCAGCCATGGACAGGCGGAAGCGCTTAGCCCTCATTAGTCAGGCGACGCTGTGGCGGCTACCGAACGCGGCATAGATCCCGAGCCCGATAGCCAACCAGACAAAGAACCGAATCCAGGTAATCAGTGGCAGCCCCATCATCAGCAACAGGCAGCATCCGATTGAAAGCATCGGCACCAGCGGAACGAAGGGAACCCGAAAGCTCCTGGGCCGATCCGGCTGATGGCGGCGGAGCACAATCACCCCCGCCGAAACCACAATAAACGCAAACAAGGTTCCGATATTCGTCAGTTCCGCTAAGGTATCGATATCCCAGATTCCCGCCGGAATCCCCACCACCAGGCCCGCAATCCACGTGCTGATATGAGGGGTCTTATAGACGGAATGCACCTTGGCGAAAATGCGCGGTAAGAGCCCATCCCGCGACATGGCGAACCAGATGCGCGCCTGCCCGTATTGCCCCACCAGCAGCGACGACATCATTCCCATCAGCGCCCCAAACGTCACCACGAGACGCAGCCGGTTATAGCCCATCGCCTTGAGAGCGGTGGCCACGGGCGAATCGTTATTCAACGTTTCGTAGTGGGCAATGCCGGTGAGCACCAGTGCCACGGAAACATACAGAATCGTGCAGATTATGAGCGTGGCGATGATGCCGATGGGAAGATCGCGCTGTGGCCTGCGGCATTCTTCCGCGGCGGTCGACACAGAATCGAATCCGATGTAGGCGAAGAACACGATAGAGGCGCCGGTGAGGATGCCGGAGAAGCCATGCGGTGCGAAGGGCTTCCAGTTCTCTACCTGAATGCCTTTTGCCGCACCGAAGCAAAAGAGCGCGATAGCGGCGATCTTCATCGCAACCATGGCGGCATTAGTGCCTGCGCTTTCCCTGACGCCGCGCACCAGAATCCACGTGACTCCGAGCGTGATCAGCAACGCCGGGATGTTGAAGATTCCAGCCGGCTGTCCGGGGGCGGGGAAGTGCGGGAACGCAATGGCCGCGGGCAGATGAAGGCCGAAGAGATTATCACCCAGATCCTGCAGATAGGCGGAGAAGCCCACCGCGACCGACATGTTGCCGACGGCGTATTCGAGGATCAGATCCCAGCCGATGATCCACGCGACGATTTCGCCGAGGATTGCAAACGCATACGTGTACGCGCTCCCGGCGATAGGAATCATCGACGCCAGTTCGGCATAGCAGAGCCCGGCAAACGCGCACGCGATCGCCACCATGATGAAGGAGATCGCAATGGCAGGACCCGCGCCGGGACGTCCCATCATGGAACCGGCATGAGTACCATGCAGTGCGAGATCGAGGATGGTGGCATGGAAGATGGATTCGATCCTCTCCACATGCCCCGCCGCCGCCGTGCCGGTGACGGTAAAAATTCCCGAACCGATGACTATGCCGATGCCGAATGCCGTAAGGCTCCACGGCCCCAGAGTCTTGCGCAGCCGATTTTCCGGCTCTTCCGAAGCGGCAATCAGCGCGTCGATGCTGCGCGTCCGAAAGAGCCTGTCGATACGGGCGCTGCTCACGTCAGCGTTTGCGCGTCTGGCCCTTGACCATCATCTTGACTTTTTTCTTCTGCGAGCCGCGTGCCACGCCCGCCGCGCGCTTCGCCTTGGGCGCCGCTTTCTTGCGCGCCGCCCGCTTCAATACCTTGCGTTCTTCGGTTGATGCTGCGTTCTTTGTGTTCATCGTATATAAGGTCAGGCTTTCTTCAGTCCCGCGTATTTCTCCACTAATTTCTTCATCCCGTGGCGCTGGAAGATGACGATCAACTTCGCGTCGTCCCCTTCACCCTCACGGCGCACCACCGTTCCCGTGCCGTATTTAGGATGTTCTACTACTGTACCTGTTCGTGCCGGACGGCTGGGAGCAGGGGGGGCCTGGGGCAGCGGCACGCGCGGTTGGACAGGCGGAATCGGCGCGGCGGCGGGTGCATTGAAAAGGCCACCCTGCACGGGACGCGAAACGGTCGGACGCACAGGCGTGGGTGCACCGGCAGGTTCGTCCCACGGCATTCTTCCGTCCGTTTTCGGAGCCACAGGCGGAGGCGAAACCACTTTTGGAACCGGACGGCTAAGCGGCGATCGCAGGGGAGGCGTTTGGATCCCACGCTCCTTAAAGAACTGCGCCACATTCTCGACCGAGTTATAAGTCTTCCCCGTAAAAAGATTCTTGCGCGCGTCCTGCCGAACCTGCCAGCGCTCCGCCGTAAGATCTACCTGCGGAACATCGTCACTCTCGTCGACCCCCAGCACCATTACAAGATTCGACGGAATCTCCGCCAGGAAACGCGATTTCATGGTGCGTTCCTGTTCCCCGCCGCCAAAACGCCGCCGCACCTTCGCCCAGGTCAGAACCAGCCGCTTCTCCGCGCGCGTCATCCCCACATAACAGAGCCTGCGTTCTTCCTCCATGGCAGGTTCGCTCAGGAGAGACCGGCTGTGCGGAAACAGGCCGTCTTCCATACCCGCCATGAACACCACGGGAAACTCCAGGCCCTTGGCGTTATGGATCGTCATCAGGGTGATCTGCGCGGTTTCGTCGATGGCATCCGCATCCGCTACCAGCGCGGCATGATCCAGAAAGTCCCCGACGGTTTCGCCGCGCTCCACCGCCTCGGCTGCCGCGTTCATTAATTCGTTGAGGTTTTCAATGCGTGCCTCGGCCTCGGGCGTATTCTCCTGCTCGAGCATCCTGCGGTACCCGGTGCGGTCCTCGATAAACTTGAGCGCCTCGTTCAGCGGCCTGGTCTGAACGGCCTCGGCCAGTTCTTCGATCATGTTGCGGAACGCAGCCATGGCCGCATGCGCACGCGTGCCGAACTGATTCTCATCGAGCATGCGCCCGATCGCATCCCACAGGGGCATGGTGTTCTCGGCGGCGAATTTCTCCGCCTGCTCGAGGGTAGTGCGCCCGATCCCCCGCGCCGGCACGTTAACGATGCGCCCCAGGCTGATCGAATCCAGCTGCGAAACCGCCAGCTTCAGATACGCGACGATGTCCTTCACCTCGGCGCGCTGGTAATAGCTGAAGCCGCCCACGATGTTGTACTTCAGGGAGTAGCGCCGCATGGCTTCTTCGATCTGCCGCGACTGCGAATTCGTCCGGTACAGAACGGCCACGCGCCGATCGGGATACTGGCGCAGAATCTTCTTGATGGTGTCGGCGATGAACAGCGCTTCGTTCTCCGCATCCTGCGCCGGATAGATGCTGAGCATGTCGCCCTCATCGGCTTCCGTCCACAGCCATTTGCCTTTGCGCTCTTTGTTATTGGCGACCACGGCGCTGGCCGCTTCGAGGATGTTCTTCGTCGACCGGTAATTCTGCTCGAGGCGAATAATCTTCGCGCGCGGAAAATCTTTTTCGAAATCCAGAATGTTGCGGATATCGGCGCCGCGCCAGCTGTAGATCGACTGATCCTCATCGCCCACAACGCAGACATTATCGTGATGCTGGGAGAGCAATCGCATCAACTCATACTGGCTGCGATTGGTGTCCTGATACTCGTCGATCATCAGGTAATTCAGGCGGCGATTCCACGCATCGCGCGTATCCTGGTCGTGGTACAGAAGACGTACGCTTTCGAGCAGCAGATCGTCGAAATCGAGGGCATTGGCCTGGCGAAGCGCTTTCTCATACTCCTCATAAACCGCCGCGATCTTAGTCACACGCGGATCGGCCGACTTGGTATACAGATCCTGCGGCGTTTCCTTCTGGCTCTTGGCATGGCTGATCTGCGCCATGGTGGCGCGATAGGGCATGGCCTTTTCGTCGAGGCCCATGCGCCGGTAGGCGGCTTTGATAATCGCCAGCTGATCTTCGTCGTCGTAGATGGAAAACGTGCGCGTAAAGCCGGGGCGGATGGAAGCCAGCGCATCGCCATCGCGCCGCAGCATACGCACGCAGAACGAATGAAAAGTGGCGAGCTGGGGGTTGGACGAGAGCTCCGCGCCTTCGAGTAGAGACAGGACGCGCGAACGCATCTCCGCCGCCGCCTTGTTGGTAAATGTGACCGCAAGGATCGCCGAAGGAGGCACATGGTTCGCCGTGACCAGGTGCGCGATGCGATGCGTGATGGCCTTGGTTTTACCGCTGCCCGCACCCGCCAGGATCAAAACCGGTCCTTCGGTCGTAGCGACAGCTTCACGTTGTTGGGGATTCAGACCCGAGAGGAAATCCACTGATAATTCATTTTCGCACTGTGGGATAGGCGTGACCCGGTGCAACGACGCACGGACCAGTCTTATCCAGGATAAGTTGCTATGGTCGTCGATGCGCCGGGTCGAGCCTGTCCACATTTCATGTAATATAGTCACCATTGTCATGTCCATGTTGAACAGACGAGAATTCATAGGAGCCGGCCTCGCATCGCTGGCGCTTGCCGCCGATAGCCCGAAAATGCGTTTCGCCTACAGCGGAACCGCGCTCTTCGGAGCCGGCGTCAATCCCCTCGGTGATCAGTTCACCAAAACAGATCAGGAAATGATGAACGCCCTGAAGCTCTGCGTCCGCTTCGGCTACAAGGGAATCGAGCCCTTTCGAGGCCAGGGCACCCTGCCCGACGATCTGCCCAGGCTGAGATCCATGCTCAAAGAGTCCGGCCTCGCGCTCTCCACCGTATCCGGAGGAGGCGATCTGATCTCCCCCGACAAAGCCCCGGCCACCATAGAAAGCAACTTCCGCTACACCCGCGACATCCTGAAACCCCTCGGCTCCCAACACCTCAAAATCAACATCGGAGGACCCGGCGGCCTGCAGCGCCCGCCTGGCGGCACGCCCCTCGAGCAACTGAAGGCCGCTGCGCGCAACACCAACGAACTGGGCAAAAGAGTGAACGAAGAACTGGGCATGAAGATGGGCTTCCATCCCCACATCTGGTCGCCGGTCGAGAACGAGCACGAAATGACAGTGATCCTCGAAAACACCGACCCGCGCTATGTCGGACTGGTCCCCGATACCGCCCACATGGTCCTCGCCAAGATGGATCCGGTCAAAGTGCTGCGCCAGAATTACGCGCGCGTCGTCGCCATCCACCTCAAAGATACCGATGCGAAGTATCGTAACTGGACCGGCCCCACTCCCACCCAGGACGAGCACCGCAAGCACAATCTCTATCAACCGATGGGATCCGGCGGAGTCGATTTCCCGGCCTTTATGGCCGTCCTGCGCGAGCACAACTATTCCTACTGGGTAACCATGGACTACGATGCCGCCCGCAAGGAAGAAGGAACGCTTGAGCAGCAGATGGAGACCAACACCCGCTATCTTCACGACAAGTTAAAAGTATGAAAATTCGCACCCTCGCAGCCACTCTGCTGTTTCTCTTCACACGGGCCTTTGCGGCACAGCCCACTAACGAATGGCTCACCTGGGGATACGATCAGGAGCGCACCGGCTGGAACCGCGCCGAGACGACCCTCAGTAAGGACAACGTTTCCCAACTCGAATTGAAGTGGAAGACGCAGCTTTCGACCGCGCCAAACGAAGTAATTCTCTCCACCCTGACGGCCCCCCTCGTCGCCGTTGTGAACAACAGGACTCTGGTCTACGTGGTTGGCAGCGACAACACCGTCTATGCCATCGATTCCGCTACCGGCAAAGTGGCCTGGCAGCGCGCCTTTCCCAACCCGCTGAAACCCAGAGCGCCCGCCACCTGGCTCTGCTCCAATTCGCAAAACGCCACGCCCGTTGTCGATAAGGAGGCCGGCATCATCTACGTCTCGACCAGCGACGGCAAACTCCGCGGTCTCAACCTCGCCGACGGCGCCGACCGCATGTCCGCCGTCGACTTCACCACGCCCTTCGCGCGCAACTGGAGCCTGAATCTGGTGGATGGAATCATCTACTCATCCTCGGCCCGCGGCTGCGGCGATACCATTGCCCACTTCACCGCCATCGACGTGAAAGATCCCGCGCACCGCAAGGTCGAAAATTTCACCAGCGGTGGACGCCCCGGTGGCGCCTGGGGACGTGGTGGCCTCGTGCGCGGCCCCCGAGGTATGTACACCCAAACCGCCGACGGGCCCTACGATCCCGCCGGAGGTATCTGGGGCGAGACCGTGATGTACCTGAACTTCAAAGATCTGCGCCTCCTCGACAGCTATACCCCCACCAACTGGAAAGCTCTTAACGCCAAGGATCAGGACCTCGGCTCCGCCAGCCCCGTAGTTTTTCCCTTCGAAAAATGGACACTGCTCGCCTCGGCCGCCAAGGAATCCGTAATCACGCTCCTCGATGACGAGGACCTCGGAGGGCAGTTCGACCATCACACGCCCCTCTACCAGACGCCGCGCTGGGGCAATGATGGCCTTCTTCTCGCCGGCCAGGGAGTGTGGGGAGCGCTTTCAACCTGGCAGGACGGGCAGGGAAGACGTTGGCTCCTGCTGCCCATGTGGGGCCCTCCCTCCAAAGACGCGCCGGCTTTCCAGACCAGTTACGGCCCCGCCCCCGAAGGCAGCATCATGGCCTTCGAAGTACGCCTGAACGACGCGAAGGATAAGCCGATGCTCGTCCCCATCTGGATGTCGCGCGACATGCACGTGCCCGATCCGCCCGTTGTCGCGAACGGAGTAGTCTACGCGCTGCAGACTGGCGAAAACGTTCTCCAGAATCAGCCGATAGCGAACGCGAAGTTCCGTAGCACGCCGGTAACTAACGCGGTCCTCTACGCGTTAGATGCCGAAACGGGAAAGCAATTGTACTCGAGCGAAAAATCGATCGACAGCTGGACGCATTTCAGCGAACCCGTGGTAGCCGGAGGAAAAGTGTACATCTCCACGTGGGACGGCAGAGTCTACTGCTTCGCCCTGAAATAATGTGATTTAGCCGCTTCCGTCTGTGCATTCATTCTTCTATGCCCTGGATAAAACTAGCCGCCCTCGCCGACCTCCCGCCGGGGACGGTAATTGAAGTCGAGCGGGGCGAAGACCTCTATGCCCTCTGCAACGTAAATGGCGAAGTCAGGGCCCTCTCCGGAGTATGCCCGCATCAAGGAGGCCCGCTAGGCGAAGGCACCCTCAACGGCGACCTGATAACCTGCCCCTGGCATATGTGGGAATTCGATTCCACCACCGGAGCCTGCGGGTTTTTCGGCGGCCCGCGAATTCCCACCTACCCGGTCCGAATCGAAAACGGAGCCATCCTGGCGGACATCCCGCGTGCCTGAGCTCCCCGAAGTAGAAACCGTAGTTCGCACCCTGCGCCCCGTCATTACCGGACGCCGCATCCTCAACGCCGAATTCCTGGGCCTGCGCGTGCTCCGGGGCTTGCCGCATGAGACCTCCCAGGCCCTCGCCGGACAACGTGTGCGCTCCATCGCACGCCACGGCAAATTCATAGCCATAAAACTCGACCGGGGCTACCTCGTCGTACATCTGGGGATGACGGGCAAGCTCCTCATCGACGCCGCACCCACCAAATGGACCCACGCCATTTTCACCCTCGATCGCGGAGTCCTGCTCTACGACGATCCCCGGCAGTTCGGCCGCATAGAATACGGCGTAGATCTGCCCGAGCGTGTGCGTGCGCTGGGCCCCGAGCCGCTCGAAGTCACGCTCGAAGAATTTGCCCAACGCCTGAAACAGCGCCGCTCACCCATCAAGGCCGTCCTGCTGAATCAATCGGTGGTGCGTGGAGTGGGCAACATCTATGCCGATGAAGCGCTGTTCCGCGCCGGCGTGCATCCCAAACGCATAGCCGCTTCGCTCCGCAAAGACCGTGTGGAGCGGGTGTACCAGGCCATGCGCGAGGTTCTTGCCGAAGCCATCGAAAGCCGCGGATCTTCCGTCTCGAATTACGTGGACGCGGAAGGCAGGAAAGGCAGTTTTCAACTGTCCCACCGCGTTTATCAGCGCACTGGCGAGCCCTGCGTTAACTGCTGCGCGTCGATCCGGCGCATTGTGCTGGTGCAGCGCGGCACGCATTTCTGCCCTAAATGCCAGCGCTGAAAAAATGAATTTCTCACACCGCAAGTAGCGCCCATAAATAGAGTTAGCTCTCATTCAACCAGCGCCGTGAGAGACCCGCGCCTAAAGGATTCCTTCCACTCACCGATAAGTGTCATAGCGACCAATAATAGAGCGGCCGCCCTCCCCGCCTCGTCGTGGAGAAATCTAAACAAAGGATGGTCCTTCATGGACTTATCGGTATTAAAACTCCGCGGCGCAGGAGCATTCGCTGCTCTGCTCGCATCCACTATCTTCGGCGCTGGCAGCCTGCAGGCCGTCCAGGCCGTCAATGCAACCGTCTCCGGCGCCGTCACGTGCAACACGGCTACAGGCCCCGGCACTTCCGCCACTGTCACCGTTAAGCTCGGAACGGGTCTCGTAGGGTCGGCCAGCCTGGTGGTCACTTTGAGCGCGCCCGGCGGCGGACTCGTCGTATCGCCCTCAACGCCCGTCACCTTTCTTCTGGCCAACAATGCCGCGGGCCTGACCTACTCCGTCAGCGCCGCTCCCGGCTGCGTTGGCAACTCCACAGGCAATACCACCCTCGCCTTCACTGCTCCGTCCTCGACGGCTGGCAGCGCTGTGGTGGCCGACACAGTAACCGCAACCACCTCTGCACTCACCGCTCAGCCCGTCACCATCCAGTGCATCGCCGGCGGCACTCCCGGACGCTCACAAACCGTCACAGTGACCTCTGCCGCCACGGGAGGCACGCCCTTCACGGCCGACCCAAGCGGTGGGACGGCCCCCGACGCAGCCCTCGCTGCCTGGGCTACGATAACGCCAGGCACGCCATCGGGCACCGCCAACTCAACAGGTGTCAGCTTCAGCGTCGCAGCGACCGGCTCCGGCGTGTGCGGTGGATACGCACTCAACAGCACGCACACCACATATCTCTATCTCGATAACGCGCCGGCGCCCGCCGCGAAAGTGGCGATCTCCATTACAGTCGTTGCCGCTTCCACACTCTCCGTCACCTACGCCCCCACCTCGAAGCAGTTGACGTATCTGAAGGGTTCCGAGTCGCCGGGCTACGTCGACGTGTCTGTCACTTCGACTCCCGCCGCGCTGACCTATTCCATCGCCAATCTTCCCACCTGGCTTACCACGCCGAACAGCTCGCACGGCGGCCCGTGGACGTTTCGCTTCAGCTCTTCGAGTATCTGCGACACGCTCGCGCCTGGGACCTATACTGGCACCTTCTATCTGACGGCATTTGGCTATGCGGATACTCCCGTCACCATCACGATGTTGCTGACCAACAAGGCCCCGACGCTTTCCGTGAATCTGGCCAGTTCTCCCGGCCTCGTAACCACGGGAGCCACCGCCTCGACGCCGACCAACCAGAACATCATCTGGAGCTATGGATCGACCACCCTTCCGACGCCCGTCATCACCCTGGTGTCGTCCGATTCGCCGATCTCCTACACCACCACTGTCGCCGGCGCTCTCGGACCGATTGTCTCTGCCGTCCAGTCGACGAGTGTGGCCTTCAGCTTCGGCACTCCGGTCAACGTTTCCTTTAACCCGTCGGTCTTCTCATCGTCCAGCCCCGGCAACATCCTGACTGGCACGGTGACATTTACCTACGGCAGCCCCGCCACCAGTGTTACCGTCACTATTAACGTAATCGTCCAGTCTCCGGGTGCGCTCATCACCAGCGTGTCGCCGGCCAGCATACCCACAGGAACTGCGGGCCAGTCCTTCCCGGTAATTCTCTCCGGTTCGGGCTTCGTCAACAGCGTCGATCCCACCCAAAGGACCAAAGTCGGGATATCGATCGGCGGAATCTCCGTCTTCATCGACTCCAACATCAACGGTGTGCAGATCACCAACTCGTCCATCAGCTTTAACATCGCCGTGCCTGCGTCTTCGGACACCTATCTGCCGTTCACGGGGGGTGGCCAGGTAAACATTGGCGTGTGTAATCCCACCACTACCGGAACCTGCGTCGTCAGCACCATCGCCATGCAGATCACACCGGGACCAATCGTTCAGGCCGTCACCAGCGCATCCGCATTCACCGAGGTTGCGCCGGGGACGCTTCCTGTAACCTCTGCCTATGACATGCTCAGCGTATTCGGCCAGAGCTTCTGTACTTCAGGCGGCACTGGATGCAGCAGCACGCAGATCCTTTATGGATTGCCGGATGCCACTACGGATCGCTATCCGCTGTATGTCTCGCCCGACTCCGGCGCCAGCCCGCGTAACCTGACAGCCACCTTTTACGCTCATGGAATCGGCGGCGCTTTCATCGGCAATGCGCCGATTCTCTTCGCCAATAACACCCAGATGAATATTCTGGTCCCGGCCGCGGTAATCAACGCCTCCACGCCGACTCTTTACACCTCCGCTCCGGGCCTGGTCGATCTTGTAGTCAACTTCGGTACCGGCGCGCCACCTTCGTCACTGTCCGTCGAGGCCGCCTCGGCAACATCGGCCATCTTCAACATGACCATTGTTAATGCAGATCCCGGTATCTTCACCGTCGGCGCCGACGGGCAGGGTACTGCCGCCATCCTCAATGCCTCCACATATGCGGAGATCACCCAGGCCAGTCCAGCCGGTATGAATACCGTCGGCAGCGCCTCACAAACCGTTGCGCTTTATGTAACCGGTCTGGGTCTCCCGGACAGCGTTGCAGCCAATGCAACGGGCGGAACAAACACCAACGTAACGGATTGCATCGCCGCGACTGGCGCCGGCGCCACCGTCAGCTATGAGGGCGCGCTTCAGGCCGCAATCGGTGCGTCTCCCGCGCTGACCAACATCGACGGCGCGGTCATCCAGCAGAGCCTGATCGACCCCAGCCGCCTGCCTCCCTGCATGGCATCTTCACCGTCAGGCACCATTCCTACCGTCACCATCGGTGGAATCGACGTGACAACGGTCGGTTACTCCGGATTTGTGGATAGCGCCGTCGCCGGCCTGTATCAGGTCAACGTCACGCTGCCCCTCTCCAGCGCCGCCTTCAAACAGGCCGACGGGGTCACTGTGATCCCCTTCACCAACGGTACCCCCGTGCAAATGCCGGTGGTCGTCACTTCCCAGGGCCTGAGCAGCCAACCCGGCGTCAGCATCTGGGTCGCCCCCCGGCTTACCGTAACGGCCCCGGCAACATTGGGCTATACGATCGGCACTCTGATCACGGTATCCGCCAGCACCGGCGTCACGGTTGTGGGCGGCAATGGTACCTACACGGGCGGTTATACGCTCACCGGTACGCTGCCCCCAGGCATGACCTTCAGCAACGCCACCGGCCGATTCGGCGGCACTCCCACAGGCAGCGGCATGCAGTACATCGAGACCGTCAACGCGGCGGACACCAATAGCCCCGCCGTAACCGGTTCCGCCACCTTTACCCTGACCGTGAATCCGGTCCTCGCTCTGACTGCATCCCCGGCTGGCCCCTTCACCGGTTACGCCGCTGCTTCAGTCCTCCCAGTCACTACCATAACTGCTGCCAACGGAGACGGCACTTACGTCTACAGTCACGTAGTTACTATCGGTGCCGGAACGGGCGTCATCGGCGACGTAACCTTTGACGTCATTCCCGTCGCTGGCTCCTACGTCGTTGCGTTAGCCGGCACCTCTGTGTCGGGTACGACCTACCACGTCGTTGTCACCGCTCACGATACAACCGCACCCGTTCAGTTAACAGGAGGCTATACCTTCGATATAATCCTCCCCTAGAAAGCAATCAAGCTATAACCAACGGCGGCGGCGGGAGCCACAAGCTCCCGCCGCCGTTTTTATTTGTGCCTCGGCCGCATTATTTGTGTACGATGAAACTGATTTTATGAAGCTCCTCGCTCTGATAGCCCTAACCGCAGCCGCCACAACGGCCGCCGAATTCCCGCAGACCGATATCTCGAACGGCATCCTCAAAGCAACTTTCTATCTGCCCGATGCCGAAAAAGGCTATTACCAAGCCACCCGCTTCGACTGGTCCGGTCAGATTCCCAGCCTCGAATACAAAGGCCACACCTACTTTGGAGTGTGGAATCCCGCCCCCTACGACCCCAAACTGCACGACGCCATTACTGGCCCGGTCGAGGAATTCCTCACCGACGGCATGGGCTTGGGCTACGCGGATGCCAAGCCCGGCGGCACCTTCATCAAACTCGGAGTAGGCGTAATCCGCAAGCCCGACGAACCCAAATTCCAGCAGTTCAAAACCTACGAGATCGTCGACGCCGGCAAGTGGACGGTAAAGAGAAAATCGGACTCCATCGCCTTCACCCAGATCGTGAAGGATCCCGCCTCGGGCTACGCATACGAGTACACGAAAACCGTCCGCCTCGTCAAAGGCCAGCCCCGCATGGTTCTCGAACATCGCCTCAAAAACACCGGCATGAAAGTAATCGCTTCCGATGTCTACGAGCACAACTTCTACATGATCGATAAACAACCCACAGGCCCCGACGTTGTAGTCAAATTCCCCTTCGAAGTCCACGCCACAGGCGATTTTCGAGGCCTCGCCGAAACGCGCGGCAAAGACCTGGTCTATCTCAAGGAACTCATCGACCGCCAATCCGCCCAAAGCGAATTAACCGGCTTCAGTGCGGACCCGAAGGACTACGATATCTCCGAAGAGAATCTGAAGACCGGCGCTGGAGTTCGCCAGACTTCCGACCGTCCTCTGGTGCGCATCAACTACTGGTCGATCCGCACCACTGCCTGTCCCGAGGCCTACATCCGCATGCGCATCGAGCCCGGAAAAGAATTCACCTGGCGCATCGCCTACGATTTCTACACCACAAAGTAGAACTTACTTCAACCGGAAATTGATTTCGATCTGCGCCCTGACCGCGACTGGCGCGCCGCATCGACCACACACACGCTGACGCCAGCGCGAAAAGCGGCGTCGCTTTAAACAAAACCAAAGCTATTACTTTTCAGGTCCTCATCGGAGAGCTGCGCCGATGCGGAATCGAGAAATGCCGCCGCCTTCGCCGAGGCATCGAAAAACGTGGCTACCAAACGCTGAATGGCGGATTGCTTAGTCGTTTCCGCGCCATCGCCGGCAGATAAACGTAGCGCAGCCCCTCTTCGACATGTCGAATATAGCGTTTACGTTCCAGCACACGCAGGATCGTGCGCACCGCCGAATAGCTCGGCTGATCCGGCAGGCGCTGCTGGATCTCCTGTCCCAAAGCGTCGCCCCAGCGCGAACAGAATATCCGCGATCTGGCGCACGCGCAGCGATTGGTGTCAACCCCTCCGCGCCAGCCGCACCACCGTTTCGATGTGAAACGTTTGCGGGAACAAATCCACCAGGGTCATGGCCTCAATCGAATACCCGGCAGACAAAACAGCCAGATCGCGAGCCAGCGTAGCCGGATCGCACGCCACAATCACAATGGCCGCCGGCCCAAGCTCGAGCAACCGCGCAGTAACCAACTTCTCCAGCCCCGCACGCGGCGGATCCGCCAAAACCAGATCCGGCGCCGCATTCGCCTCCAGCAGAAACGCCTCCGTCTGCTGCTGCACGACATCGATTCCCAGCCGCGCCCGCCGCGCATTCTGCTTAAGATCGGCCGCCGCGGCGCGTCCCGATTCCACCGCCTTCACGCGCTCGAACCGCCGCCCCAAAGGCAGCGAAAACAACCCCACCCCCGCATACAAATCCCACGCCGTACTCCCCATCGCGTCCCCGATCGCCACCCCAGCCAAACGCGGCGCCAGGAACCGGTTCACCTGAAAGAACGCCGTCCCACTCACGGTAAAAACATCCTCGTTCACCGCATATTCGAGCGGCCCCAGTACCGTCCCCGGCACCTCTTCGGACAGCCATTCGAAAAAAAGCTTCGCCACCGGCTTCTCGGTCCGCAGCACATTCCACTGCACCTGTTTTCCATCCGTGAAGACCTCGATCGACTCCACAAACCGAGGCCATCGCCGATCCCGCACCATGCGCTCCAGCTTCCCGATCGCCTCATTGATCTTCGGCGAAGCGATCGGACACCGGGCAATCGGCACCAGCTTGCGCGACTGCATCTCCCGATACCCGACACGTCCGTTCTCGAAATGGAATTGCGCCCGATTGCGGTATCCATACGGCTCGCCCGACTCCACCGCAATCCGCTCCGCATCGAACTCGATCTTCCCCACCCGCCGCAGCGTCTCAGCCAGAATCTCCCGCTTGAGGCGCAACTGCGCCGCATAGGAAATATGCTGATACTGGCACCCCCCGCAGCGCGTGAAATACTTGCACTCCGGCGCCACACGGTCCGCCGACGCTTCGGTCACATTCACCAGCCGCGCCCGCTGGGCATTTTTCCGCGACCCCGTGCGCTCGGCCTCAACCACCTCACCGGGCAGCACAAACGGAGTCAGAACCACCTCCCCATCCACGCGGCTCAGCCCTTCGCCGCCGTATATCAGCTTTTCTATCTTCAAGATGTCGTCCCAACACCACACTACCCGATACGTCGTTTTCGGGCTTTCCATCAGGGGCAGGGAAGTGTAAGAATAGAGAAATCGGCAGTGCGGGGAAAAATAAATCTGTGAAAAAGACGCTCTTTCTGAGCCCGCCATCCTTCGACGGTTTTGACGGAGGCGCGGGCGCACGTTATCAGGCCAAACGCGAGATCACTTCCTACTGGTTCCCGACCTGGCTGGCGCAGCCAGCCGCCTTGGTCCCCGGCAGCAAGCTGATGGACGCGCCGCCGCACCACCAGACCATGGAGGATGTGCTCGCCATCGCCAACGATTACGAGCTTTTCGTCCTCCATACCAGCACTCCCTCGCTCAACAACGATGTCGCCTGTGCACAAGCCATCAAGGCCCGCAATCCCCACGCCCAGGTGGGCCTGATCGGCGCTCACGTGGCCGTGCTGCCCGCGCAGACGCTTAAAGAAGCCCCGGTCATCGACTTCGTCTGCCGCAATGAATTCGATTACACCTGTCTTGACGTTGCCTCCGGTAAGCCCCTGTCGGAAATTAAGGGATTGAGTTGGCGCGACGCCGACGGCCGCCTCCACCACAATCCCGAGCGCGACCTGATTCACGATTGGGACGCCATGCCCAGCGTGCTCCCCGTCTATCATCGCGATCTGAAGATCGAAAACTATTTCATCGGCTACCTGCAGCACCCCTACGTTTCCTTCTACACCGGCCGTGGCTGCCCCGCCAAGTGCAGCTTCTGCCTCTGGCCGCAGACCATCGGCGGCCACGTCTATCGCACCAAATCGCCCGCCGCCGTCATCCGCGAGATGGAAATCGGCAAGGAACTCTTCGGCAATAAAGTGCGCGAGTGGATGTTCGATGACGACACCTTCACCATCGATAAGGAACGCGCCATCGCCATCGCCAAGGGCATGAAAAAGCTCAAGCTGACGTGGTCCTGCAACGCGCGCGCCCACCTCGATTACGAAACGCTTCGCCAGCTTCGCGACAACGGCCTGCGCCTGCTGCTCGTCGGCTTCGAATCCGGCAATCAGCAGATCCTCAATCGCATCAAGAAGGGCCTGGTGCTCGACACTGCGCGGGAATTCATGCGTAACTGCCGCAAGCTCGGCATTCGCGTCCACGGCACGTTCATGATCGGCCTGCCCATCGAGACCCAGGAGACCATCGAGGAAACTATCCGCTTCGCCCAGGAGATCGACCCATTCTCGATTCAGGTATCGATCGCCGCGCCGTATCCCGGAACCGAGCTTTTCCGCCAGGCCACTGAGCATGGCTGGATCGACAGCAAGGCCATGATCTCCGGCAGTGGCATGCAGGTTTCGACGCTGCGCTATAGCCATCTTTCGCCCGACGAAATCGAGGACGCCGTGGAACGCATGTACCGGCGATTCTACTTCCGGCACAGGCCTATTCTGCGTTTCCTGCGCGAGATGGCTGGCGATCGCCAGATGCTGGTCCGGCGCCTGCGCGAGGGCGGGGAATTCTTCAGCTACCTGCGCGAACGCAAAGAGAGCGCCCGCGCCCGCAATCAGCAATTGCAGACTCAATCCTAGGCGCCGGCTCAGATGATTCCCCGCGTCCTGTCGGGCGTTCAGCCGTCCGGTAATCTGCACATCGGCAACTACCTCGGAGCCCTCGCCAACTGGGTCCGCATTCAATACGATTTCGAAAGCATCTTCTGCATCGTCGACCTGCACGCCATCACGGTCTACCAGAAGCCCGACGAACTGCGGGCTAAAATTCGCGAACTGGCGGCGCTTTTCCTGGCCGCCGGGATCGACCCGAACCACTCACGCATCGTAGTCCAATCCACCGTGCCCGCTCACGCCGAACTGGCCTGGCTCCTCACCTGCGTAACGCCCATGGGATGGCTGGAACGCATGACGCAATTCAAAGCCAAAGCCGCCGCGCAGGAATCGGTGGGCGATGGAATATTCCAGTATCCGGTCCTGATGGCCGCCGACATCCTGCTTTACCAGGCCGCCATCGTTCCCGTCGGCGAGGATCAAATGCAGCATCTGGAGCTCACGCGGGACATCGCCCAGCGCTTTAACTCGCTCTACGGAGACACCTTCGTGATGCCCGCCACCAAGCTGCCCGACGTGGGCGCGCGCATCATGGGCCTCGACGACCCCACTTCGAAGATGAGCAAATCCGCCACCGGAGCCGGACACGCCGTAGCGCTCCTCGATCCGCCCGACCGCATTCGAAAAACCATCATGCGCGCCACCACGGATTCGAATCCGGCCGTCGATTTCGAAACCATGGGTCCGGGAGTGGCCAACCTGCTCAGCATCTACCAGGCCTTCTCCCAGTGGACAAACCACCAAATGCAAGCCCACTTCACCGGAATGCGCTACGGAGATCTGAAGAAGCAGGTGGCCGACATGACCATAGCAAAGGTCGAGCCCCTGCAGGCCCGTTATCGCGATATTACCGCCGACCCAGGCTTCCTCGATCGAATCCTGCAGGACGGAGCCGACGCCGTAACGCCCATCGCCAATTCAACTGTGGAACTGGTGAAAAAAAGAATGGGTGTCTACACCCCCACCCGCGTATGAGGGGACACACGGCGACAGCCGCGTTCGCTTCTTGAAGAGCAAGGCTCAATTCTCGGATGGCCGATGGACCTGGTCGATTACCACTGCGGTAGCGGCGCGTTTCCCTGGCCGGAGCTCAAGACCTACTGATCGGACCGCATCGAAGGTGGAGGAATAAGCAGCCTCAAGCCTTTTCGCAACTTCCGGCGTGACCTCCGGGGCAGGACCCACTGCATCCCCGCCTTGACTAACTTGAAGCCAGGGAAAGAAGAAATCAAACTTCCCCACCGGACCGGTATTATCGACAACCGGAGCCTGGATATCGGGCTGATGTGTGAAACTCAGGGCAAAGTGCGCTATTGTTTCGCCCTTGAAGAGCACCCCGTCCGCGGTCCTCTTCGCAGAATATTCAGTTCCAGGTGCGCTCGGCGTCATCTTGGCACCGGACTTCCGTTGTTCCAGAAAATAGACATTCTGCTGAAATGTTTCCTCGTGAGACACAAGGCCGAACCGATCTCGCAGTAAGGCAAGGACCGGAATGGCAAGCTCGGCGTCAGTCATCTCCCCGGCCCCCCCGCCTTGGCGTCGATGTCATAAGGTTCGTCAAACCACTTGGGAGCGCCGATAATCGTGACGCGTTCGGGCCGATAAGCGACATTGATCAGGAACCTGGCGGTCATATTATGGCCCACAAAACGACCGCCGGGCAACGTCTCTGCATCGAATTTCTTATTGTCGCGCTGCGATGGCCGGATCGATGCGACGTCAAAGGCCGCCGCGCCCTGGGCCGGGAGCGACTGACAGCCAACGATTAAGGCAAGAATCGCTCCCGCATACTTCATGCCACGTGCCTAGCATCTTTTTCCTCGCGTCGCAGCCGTTGGAACCGTACTTCAGACACTCCATTCCTCGGCGGACGACCATTCGTCCGCCTCTGCCGCGGAATCCG
>Ga0302320_10003261_pt1 | contig 37906 bp, 26 predicted proteins | sample Bog_T0_3_FD_202130 | JGI IMG/M metagenome (GOLD analysis project Ga0302320, IMG submission 202130) | Peat permafrost microbial communities from Stordalen Mire near Abisko, Sweden - Bog_T0_3 | ecosystem: Environmental > Terrestrial > Soil > Wetlands > Peat | place: Sweden: Abisko, Stordalen Mire... | reverse complement strand
CCCTGATCCCTGTTTTTCTCACTGCTTCTTTTTCCAAGCGCCTACGATTGCGCCCATGATGGTCATGCCGACCAGCCAGAAGCCGGTGTTGATGGCGAAGAGGGTGTAGGTGCGGACTTCGAAGACGTATTCGGTGGCCAGGGCGGGGAGCACGAGGCCGAGCCATAGCATGGCGGCCACTCTCATGCCGCGGAGCGCGGTCTGCGGGCCGGTAAGTTGCGTGACGCAGGAGATGGCTGTGGCGATAAGCGCCTCTGCGAGCAGCGCTGTGGCGAATTGGATGGCGAGATTGACGCCGATGGAATCGAGCCACTGCTGTGTGCGGCCGATGCCATGCAGCCACGTCTGAAGAAAATACGAGTACCAGCCGGCTTCAAAAAGGAAGCAGGTGATGGCTGCGATGACGATGGCCAGGTAATTCTGCCGCACGCGCGGCTGGTCGTTCAACATTCCGTCCTCCTATCCGATATTCGTACACGCTTGGGCTCCGCATCGGGAAAAGGGATTGCCGGCTGGAACACTTCGCGCAGAATAGGGTCGGTGGGAATTCTAAATTATTTTTGGCGGCTTGTCGCGGCGAGCTTTGAGGCGGCTGGAGTATTCTTCCTCTTCGGGAAGATTCCAGTTGCGAAAACGAGGATGGATGATGAAGCGGATACCGGCTGTGCTTTTTCTCATTGCATGTCTTGCTGTGCCGTTTGCCTGTGCGGCGGGAAACACGATCAAAGTTGCGATACTCGACGGCCAGAGTGGCGGCGCATACCACAACTGGAGGCTGACGACGCCGGTGCTGAAGGCGGAGCTTGAGGAGACCGGGCTGTTTGAGGTTACGGTGATCACCGCGCCCGCGGCGGATGGTGATTTCAGCAATTTCAAGCCGGAGCTGGGGCAGTACCAGGCGGTGGTGATGAATTACGACGGGCCGGACTGGCCGGCGGATTTGCGCGCGCAGTTTGAGAAGTATGTGAACGGCGGCGGTGGGCTGGTGGTGGTGCACGCGGCGGACAATGCATTTCCCAATTGGCCCGCGTTTAACCTGATGATCGGGATCGGCGGCTGGAGAAATCGCAACCAGCAGGCGGGGCCCTATTGGTATTGGAAAGACGGCAAGGTGGCACCCGACGATGCGCCGGGACCGGCGGGGCAGCATGGGGCGCGGCTGCCGTTCCAGGTAACGACGCGGGCGAGCGAGCATCCCATCATGAAGGGATTGCCGCCGGTGTGGATGCATACGCCGGATGAGCTGTATGGCGCGCTGCGCGGGCCGGGAAATAATTTGACGGTGCTGGCGACGGCGCACTCCGACTTGAAGAACAGCGGCACCGGCCGCGACGAGCCGATGCTGATGGTGCTGCGCTACGGCAAGGGACGGATCTTTCACACCACGCTGGGGCATGACGTGTTTGCGCTGAGCTGCGTGGGATTCATCACTACGTTTCAGCGCGGGACGGAGTGGGTGGCCACGGGGAAGGTTACGCAGAAGGTTCCGGCCGATTTTCCGACGGCCAGGACGGTGAGTTACCGCGTGGATATCGCCGAGATGGATCCGGGATTTTTGAATGGGGCTTCTGAGATTGTGAAGAGCGGGAAGTGAGGGGTGGGGAATCCCAGGTCCCAAAAGCGGGACCTGGGGCACCCGACTTATTTCCTGGAGCCTACGGGTTCGAGGTCGTCTTCGGCCAGCGCGTCCTCGTAGGCATGCTCGCCGAATTCGAAGGTGTCGAGCCCGGACTGCTCTTCCGACTCGGTGACCTTGACCGGCGTGAAGATGTCGATGACCCTCAACATGCCGAAGGTAAAGACAAACGCCCATACCGATGAGAAGACGGTGGCGGCGAGCTGCTTGAAGAAGAAAGTGTGATTTCCGAGTAGCAGGCCGTTGGCGCCGGCGGGGTTGAAGGCCTTGTCGGCGAAGACGCCGAGCAGCACGATGCCCAGGAATCCGCCGACCCCGTGCACGCCCCAGACGTCGAGCGCGTCGTCCCAATGCAGCTTGTTTTTCAGGGCCACGGCATAGTAGCAGACCACGCCGGAGATGATTCCGATGATGACGGCGGTGGTGGGCGAGACGTATCCGGCCGCGGGAGTGATGGTGGCCAGGCCGGCGACTGCGCCAGTGAGCAAGCCCAGGAAGGTGGGCTTTTTCTCATTGAGCCAGGCTACGACCAGCCAGGTGACAGCGGCAAAGGAAGCGGCCACGTCGGTGTTGAGAAAGGCTGTCGCGGTGACTGCGTCCACGCGAAACTCGCTGCCGGAGTTGAAGCCGTACCAGCCGAACCAGAGCAGGCCGGTGCCGAGGGCAACCAGGGGAACGCTGTGCGGACCGCGGTCGAGCACGCGCCGCCGGCCCACGTAGAGCACGCTGGCCAGCGCGGCCACGCCGGCGATGTTGTGGACCACGATGCCGCCGGCAAAGTCGAGCACGCCCCACCTTTGCAGAAAGCCTCCGCCCCAGATCATGTGCACGAACGGGAAGTAGACAAAGGTGAGCCATCCGGTTAGGAACAGCATGTAGGCCTTGAAGGTGACACGGTTTGCGAATGCGCCGGAGATGAGCGCCGGGGTGATGATGGCAAACATCATCTGGTAGGCGACATATACAAAGAGCGGAATGCTGTCGTTGGCGGGCGAGGGAGTGCTGAGCGAGATGTTACGCAAAAAGGCGTAGTGCAGATTGCCGATCACGCCGTGCCAGTCGCCGCTGAAGCAGAGGGAGTAGCCGTATGCGTACCAGATCACGGTGGTCCAGCCCATGGAGACGAAGCTCTGGATCATGATGGCAAGCACATTTTTGCGGCCTACGAGGCCGCCGTAGAAGAAGGCGAGACCGGGAGTCATCAGCATCACGAGGCTGGTGCATAGCAGCATGAACCCGGTATTGCCGGTGTCTAGATGGAGCATGAGAATTCCTTTCACTTCATTGAAATCAGAAGACTTGCGCAAGCAGGCCGGGAAGGCGAACGGGGAGCGGAACATAGGACGCATCCGGGTTCGATTTCTCGGGCCGCCGGTGAATATTCGACCTCAGAAAGGGCATAGTCTGTGCGCGGCCTCACACGAGGATGGAGGGCGTGGCGGGGATGTCAACGGGAGGGGATTTGGGGTGGATTTGGGACGGTTGGTTGGGGTTCGTGCTGTCCCACCCTAGCCACAAAAACAAAGACGTGGTGCCCAGAGGGCGCCTAGGTGGGGCACCCGGCAGTTCAGTCAGGCATGGGGTTTTCCCGATCGCTCAAGCAGTGACTCAGAATCTCATGCGCAGGCCGATTTGGATTTGGCGTTCGCGGTAGAAGTCTGTGGCGTTGATGTTCAAGGGCTGCCCGAAGGCGGTGGTATTGGCCTTCAGGCCGGTCAGGAAATTCAGGGTGGGGAAGGTCGAAACGCTGCCGGAATCGAGATAATAGCCGGTGGTTTCTAGTTCCGTGACGTTCTGGTGGTTGAATAGGTTGAAAGACTCGGCCAGCAGCTCGAGGCGGCGCATCTGGCCGAGGTCGAAGCTCTTGCCGAGGCGTAGATCGGCCTTCCACGTATATGGATAGCGATAGGTGTTGCGGCCGATGTTGTAGATGCGTCCGCCTGCGCCGAGACCGTAGACGCGGTTGTCGCCTCCGGAGCCGTTCATGCCGGGGGCGAGGCCGACGATGGCGGTTCCGTTTGACTGGTGCTCCTCGGCGAGCGAGCCAGAGGTGCGCATGGTGTATGGCAGGCCGCCGCGGAACTGGCCGATTCCGGAGAGCATCCAGCCATTGGCGAGGTAGCCGGCCAAGCCATGCAGTTTCCAGGGCGATTCATAGATAACCATGGCGGCGGCGGAGTGGCGGACGTCGAGGTTGCTGGTGCCGTACTCCTGGCTGAAGCTGGCGGGGTCGAGGACATCGCTGCCGGCTACCGTGGTGGTCTCGTTGGGATTCCAGTCCATGGCGTGCGCGTAGGTGTAGTGAGCGTGCAGGGTGAGGCCGCGGCGGCCGTAGCGGGTGACTTTGACCATGGCCGCTTCATAAGTGGAGTTGGCGCGGCTCATGATCTCGGAGATTTGCTGGTAGCTCGGATTGGGGCGGCCGAGAGCGCCGGTGGGGGAGGGCCAGGAGGCGTAAAAGGGAACCGTGATCTGGGAGGATTTGATGGGGCCGAGGCCGGAGGCGTCGACGACGCCGTAGGTGATGGTCTGGGTGCTGGAGAGGGAAGGAAGATTGGTGTCGATGGAGATGGGCAGGCGGCGGCCGAGGCTGGCCAGCGCGGCGGCGGTGACGAGGAGGTGTCCGGGCAGAGCTTCTTCAACTGAGACCACGGCCTGGTGAACCTCAGGGTTGCGGAAGTTGGGCGCGAACTGGACCGCGCCGGGCGCGACCACGCTGGCCGGGGGCCCGGTCAGCACAGAGGGAAACGGAGGCGCGCCGCTGGTGAGAGTGATGGGGTTGAGGCCATCGGTGGAACGAATGAAGAAGCTTTGATCGCCTTTGGCGGAGCCGGTCTGGGTGAGCGCGGTTTCGATGGTGGCGTTTTCAGTGCGGCCGTAGTACATGCCGTAGCCGAGGCGGAGCACGGGCCAGTGGTTCTCCGCGCCACCGATGGCGAGGCTGATGCGCGGTCCCCAGTTGTTGCCCAGGCTGGGCAGCTTTTGAGTCAGCGGCAGATCGGGATTCAAGAGCGCGGGGAGCGGCGGCGGCATCTGCTCGCGGTCCCAGCGCAGTCCGACGGAAAACACGGCGAGTTTGGCCGGCTGCCATTGCGCGGTGACGTAGCCGGCCAGGTCGCTGGTGCTGAGACGCCAGTTGGTGGGGCCCATGGTCTGCGAATAGTAGGAGTAGCAGGGCAGCGCGCCGAGAGCAGTCGCGGTGGGGTTGCAGTTGTGCGGGTTCTCGTAATTAAAGAGGTTTGTCAGGCCGAATTTTTCAAAGGCCAGCGCGTCGCCGATGAAGTTCTGGATTTTTGAGTAGTAATAAGTGCCGGTCTCGTTGCGCAGCAGGCTGGTGGCGTCGGCATTGTGGTCGAGTTCGAAGCCGGCCTTGAGCAGCAGGGTGTTGCGCACCCAGTCCACATTTTCCTGGGCGTGGAGGAGACGTTCGTCGGGATAGCTGCCCTGGCCGAATCGCGAGGGATTGCCGATGGTGAACCCGTAGCGCGAGTCGACCACGATCTGCGGGAGCTGTCCCCAGGCGTTGCCTTTTAAAAGACCTTGCTCGAATGGGGAGGGCGCGTCGGGCCGCGCGGTGAGGATGTCGCGCCCGGCGGAGAGCTGGGTGGTGGCGAGCAGGTTGGGCGTCAGGTAGGCTTCCCAACGGGCCAGCAGCCATTGTTCGCCGGCAGAGCTGGAGCCAAAGCTGTGGTTCCCAAACGATTCGGAGGTGCGGGTGAGGCCGCCGCCGGGCGCATTCGAGTTGGCTCCGATTCCTTCCACGGTGAAGCGATGGCGCTCCGCGGCCTGCCAGTCGACACGGGCAAAGCCAACCCATTGCGCGGTGGCGCGCGGAGCGAGGCCCAGCAACTGGTCCAACTGCTCGAGGCCGGCGGCCGCGTAGGCGGAATTGGGAACGCCGAGGTAGTCGTTGTAGGCCTGGTTATCGTTCTCGCCGAGTTGCGCGCCGAGCAACTGGATCTGCGGGTCGTTGGGGGTGGGCAAATAAAAGAACTCGGCGGGATTTTTTACCGTGGCCACGCCGGGATCGTTGCGGTGATAGCTGTCGAGGGCGGCAAACCAGAAGAGCTTGTCGCGGCGGATGCGACTGCCCAGTCCGAAGCCCCACACGGTTTCGTGGTCCGGAGGGGTGAAAGGAACAGGCGTGAAGGCGGGGGCAGCGGAGGTTCCGGTGTTCTGAACCCACTGCGTAAAGGGATTGCGCGCGCCCCAGGTGTTCTGGCGGTCGAAGAGGAATGCCTGGCCGTGGAACTGGTTTGTGCCGCTCTCGGTTTTGAGGTTGACGCGGCCGCCTGCGCCGCGCGCGCCCTCGGCCTCAACGTTGCCGGCAACGGCCTGCACCTCGCGGATGCCTGACTCGCTGATCGAAAATCCGCGGCCGCCATTCCAGGCCTGTGCCATCCCGCTTTGCGTGCTTGCGGATTGCGCAGAGGAGCCGGAGTCTGGCGCGCGGGGCTCTGAGCCGGCGGCAGCGCCAAAGGCCAGCCGCATGCTTGCGCCATCCACAGTGATGTCGGCGGGCTCCTGGCTTGCGCCGCGCAGCGAAGGCTGAGAAGAAGCGGCAGCGGTGGTGGAGGCGGGGGTATCGAGCACGAACTCCTGCCAGCGGCGCCCGCTTACGGGTAAGGACTGCACCTCCTGCGCGGTGATGGTGGTAGTAACGGCGGAGGAAACCGGATCGGGAATCCGCGCGGCGGCGACGATGGGACGGACGGGGACCGGATGGACGCGCAGGACAGGCTGAAGAGCGGTTGCGGGAGCGATGCCGGCTGCCAGAGCGGGCGCCAGAGGCGGGGGCGGCGTAAGCGCAGGGTGCATCGGAGCGGCAACGGCCGGATGGATGGCTGGTGGAATGGGTATCAAGGCGGCGAGTTGCCGCGCGGGCGCAACGGGCTGGGATGCGGAGGACGGGGGATTGGGTGCGGCAGCAGCGGGCTGGGCCGGCTGACTGAGTGCTGCCGGCTCGGATGCGATTTCGAGTGAGGGGGCAGGCGCAGTTGCAACTGCGAGCGGAAGCTGCGGAGCCGGAATTGGGGCTGGGACGGCGGCGAGCACGGGCGGCGGACGCTCGAACTCGATTGCGGCCTGCACATGCGCTTCATGCCCGGCGGAGACGAAGATACCTTCAAGATGGCCGTTGCCGAGCTGGGGGCTGTCAGCCTCGATGGTGTACTCGCCGACATCGAGCGCGGTGAAGCGGAAGACGCCGTTTCTGGCGGTGGTGGTCCGGGCCTCAGCGCCGGTGGACCCATTGCGCAGGACCACCGCAATGCCGCCCAGCGGGGAGGAGCGCAGATCGGTCAGCTTGCCGGAGAGGGAGCCTGTGGAGGCGGGACGCGGAGGTTGGGCGAACAAAGCCGCACCTGCGCCCAGGCACAGCGCAGCAAGCACAAGCGGCGTAACCGGACTCCGCCTTCGTTCCGCCATCTCAATACCGATTTCCGGGCAATTCCGATTTCCGAGCAAAACCAGGGAGAATACGCAAAACATTGCCGGCCCGCTCTGACGGCGGGTCCTGGATGGAACTGAAGGGCAAGGCGGGCTTTGTCCGCCGCACACTTCCGCGATGATCCAAAATGAAATTAGGAGACGATTCTATGCTGCGGCGCGACGGATATGCGTAATCTGCGTCACACAGCAGCCGATTTCTGAGAAATAGTTAAGAAATCGGGGGTTGGCGCGGGGATTCGAAGCCAGGGTGGCACAGTCCGATAAACTGGAAAGACGGCACTACGGATCTGGGAGTGCCGGAGAGGCTTCGATCACTGACCACTGACCACTGGAAAAATATGTTCATCGATGAAGCAAGAATTCGGGTGAAGGCCGGCGACGGCGGGAACGGCTGCATGGCGTTCCGGCGGGAGAAGTTTGTGCCCCGCGGCGGGCCCTCGGGCGGCGACGGCGGGCGGGGCGGCGACGTGGTGATGAAGTCGTCGCAGCGGCACAACACGCTGATTCACTTCCGCTACAACCCGGAGCACAAGGCGCAGCGCGGCGAACACGGCATGGGCTCGAACTGCACCGGGCTCGATGGGCGTTCGATCACGCTGCAGGTTCCGGTGGGCACGGCGCTTTACGACCAGGAGACGGGCGAGCTGGTGCACGATTTCCAGGAGCCGGACGAGGAACTGGTGATTGCCAAGGGCGGGCGCGGCGGGCGCGGCAACCAGCATTTTGCGACCAGCACACACCAGGCTCCGCGCGAGCACGAACTGGGCCGGGCGGGCGAGGAGCGCAACTACCGGCTGGAGCTGAAGCTGCTGGCGGATGTGGGTCTGGTGGGCTATCCCAATGCGGGCAAGTCGACGCTGATTTCGCGCATCTCGGCGGCCAGGCCCAAGATTGCGGATTACCCGTTCACGACGCTGGAGCCGAACCTGGGCGTGGTGACGGTAGGCGAGGAGCCGGACCAGGAATCGTTTGTGGTTGCCGATATGCCCGGCCTCATCGAGGGCGCGCACCTGGGCTCGGGTCTGGGCGTCCAGTTTCTGCGCCACATTGAGCGCACGCGGCTGCTGGTTCACCTGGTGGATGTGTCGGACGCATCGGGGCGGCCCGACCCGGTGGAGGATTTCAAGGTGATCAACCAGGAGCTGGCCAGCTTTACCAGCAGCGCCGTCGACAACGGGTCCGACCCCTTCTCCGACGACGCCGGCAAGCCTGACAAGCCGAACCACCCCCTGGCCCACAAAGCCATGATCGTCTGCGCCACCAAGATCGACAGCGCCAACCCGGACAAGCTCAAGAAGTTAGCGGCCCACATCAAGCGAAAGAAGTTAGAGTTCCACGCCATCTCCGCTGTAACCGGCCAAGGCATCGAAGAGCTTAAATGGGCGCTCGCGCGGCGGCTGCGGCCCATAGAGGACGAGAAGTAGCGCAGAGCTGGCCGTCGCAAGCCGGCGCATCAGCCGTGAATCCAGCAACGTACGTTCCCTTTCGATCAGACCCCTGTGTCTTTTTGAACAGAAGGCCCAACCCCTGACCCGATAGCTTTTTTGAGCGGACCCGATTCTCTGTGCGCGCATACGTGCAGCCACCCTGGACTCGAAGATCGAGATCCAGGCTTGGTCGATTGGCGCGCCATGCGGGTCAAGCTTCGCGCTCTCTCTGAAGGGGGGAAATCATGAAAATCATAGATCTCCGTGGCATCATTCCTGGGTTGTTGGCACTGGTCTGCTTTATTCCGTCTCCGCTCTCCACGGCACAAAGTCATGAGGCCACAATCTCAGCGAATCCCGGCACGCTGGTCCGCTGGGTAGCGCCGGGCACCGAGCGCTGCACCATGAGAGGCCGCTCCTGGGCCGCGTTGCAGGGAGCCTGCTATTACCCAATCGACTTGTTGGATAAGCCGGGTCCGATCGTCATTGCGCTGCTGGGCTCCGGCCCAAAGCAATTTGCCCACATCTCTGTCGAGCCCAACGATTACGGCACCGAGGAGGTCACGCTCCCCGACATTCCGCAGGCCAACCCCTCGCGGGAGGACCTCAGGCGCGACGCGGTGGACCAGGCTGCGCTGGCCAGGATCTGGGCGCGCAAAGAGGGGCCGGCGAAGTTTACGCTGCCTCTTGGGCCACCGGTGCGGCCACTGCCTGTGGGCAAGTCGTTCGGTGTCAAGCGGGTTTACAACGGCAAACTGGCGGAGCAGGCTCACATGGGGTCCGACTACGATTCGCCGGTGGGCTCAGCCATCCTGGCCGTTGCCCCCGGCACGGTAGTCTTCGCCAAGGAAATGTTCTTCGAGGGCAACGCCGTGTTTATCGACCACGGCGACGGCCTGATCAGCATGTACTTCCACCTCTCCGAGATCAAAGTCCAGGCCGGCCAGGAAGTGAGGAAGGGCGAGACACTCGGCCGCGAAGGAGCGACGGGCCGCGCCACGGGACCACACTTGTGGTTTGGCGTCCGCTGGCATGACGCCCGCATCAACCCCAAATTCGTGCTTGAGGAACCGGCCAGGATCCCGTCCGTGAACCATGTGACGCCATAAAGGTCGATTGCCATTTGGCTGCCGGCCGCGTGAAACGAAGATTGCCGCGAATGTTTCTCTGTTATCCGGGAATCGAAACCAAGCGAAGGCAGCATTTACGCATTTTTCATGCACGTTTTTTCTGGTATTTCGTCTGTGTTGACAGGAGCAAATCTAATTCGCTCCAGCCGGCAACCCTTCAAGTGAAGGCGCCATCTCAACAGGAACGTCGAGAAAAGAAGAGAGTTGAGGGATTTACTTATGCATTCCATCAAGCGCGATATAATTTTCGGCATTTGCCTGAGCGCGCTAGTATTTTTGGGCGCGCTGGCGTGGGGCGGTCCCTTCATCGGGGCAGGCACAGGAGCGACGCCGGTGCAGGCGCAACAAAGCCAGTCTCAAAGCGCAGTTTATTGTGGAACCGTGATGCGGAACGGGGAGCAGTTTTTGCTGCGCGAGTCTTCGGGCCAGATTTACCGCCTCGACGATCCCCAGCATGTGCAGCCGTTTGAGGGCAAAACGGTGAAGGTGACCGGGAAGCTGGACACGGATGCGAAGCTGATCCACGTGGAGCGGATCGAGCCGCTGATGGTGTGAACGGGCTTGACGGCTGACTGAGCGAGATTTGTCTTTGGGCGTTGTGGATGCTGCTGCGCCGTCAGGCGTAAACTTGCCGCGCATCCAGAATCAGCCATGAAATCGTTGCAAAGAGAAGGGTGAATCCCAAGTCCAGGAATCCGGAAATGGGACACCCTTTTTCTGTGTATTTTTCACTCTCAGGGCGAGGATTGCGGGGCGTCAGATCGACAAGGGTTCTTGCCCTTGGATAGGATTAGACGACTCGCCAATGCTTCCACGGATTGCATCGGTCCGCAATTAGCAAAATTTGCCTGAGGGGAACTGACACCATGAAGCGATTCAGTCTTGCTTTTGCATTCATCGCAATCTTTCTTGTCTTGAGCGCACATGCGCAAACGACGCCGCCCGCAACCGCACCAACGGCGGCTCCAGCAACTACGGTTACGCCGGTATCGGCACAAACGGGGGCTCCCACAACTGCGGCGCCGCCGGCAGCGGGAAAATTGGGGGATTGGTGGCACGGAGCCTATCTGCAGCGGCCACTGAACAGCCCGGACGGAAAGAAGCTGCCTCTCATCTCGGTGAGCGGAGATCGGTTTGTCGATCCCACGGGAAAGCCGATGCTGTTTCGCGGGGTGAACATCGCCGATCCCGACAAGATCGAGAGCCAGGGGCACTGGAGCAAGGACTTTTTCGTCAAGGTGAAGGATACGGGCGCGACGGTGGTTCGCATTCCCGTTCACCCGGCGGCGTGGCGCGGGCGCGGAGCCAAGGATTACCTGGTGCTGCTGGACCAGGCTGTGCAGTGGTCGACCGACCTGGGCATGTATGTCGACATCGACTGGCACTCGATCGGCAATCTGCACGCAGGCCTGTTTCAGGACCCGATGTATGAGACCAGCCTGACGGAGACAATGAACTTCTGGCGCACGATGGCCGCGCACTACAACGGAAACCACACCGTGGCGTTCTTCGAGCTGTTTAACGAGCCGACGCTGTTTCGCGGGCGGCTTGGAACCATGACCTGGGAACAGTGGCGGGAGATCAACGAGGACATGATTTCGCTGATCCGCGCTTACGACAAGGACACCATTCCGCTGGTTGCCGGGCTCGACTGGGCGTATGACCTGACTCCGCTGCGCATCAGCCCCATACGGGCGGAGAACATCGGATACGTGACGCATCCCTACCCCAACAAGAGGCCGCAGCCGTGGCCGCCGAAGTGGGAAGAGGACTTTGGATTTGCCGCCGCGACTTACCCGATGATTGCAACCGAGATTGGATTCAGCACGCGCTACGGCCCGAAGAACGAGGGCCTGGAGTACGGCGCGGAGATTACGAAGTATTTGGAATCGAAGGGCATCGGCTGGATTGTGTGGTGCTTCGACCCGCAATGGGGTCCGACCATGATTACTTCCTGGGACACGTTTGAATTGACCGACCAGGGGAAGTTTTTCTCCGATGCGATGCATAAGGATCCGGCGCCGCTCGAAACGGGGTCGGGGAAGTAGGGGCGAGGTCGAGGATCTCGTGAGCTACCATCTTTTGCGCCGGTTTTGGCATCGTATTAGGGGGAACCCTGTGACAGCATGACGCCAAGTGGACCGGCGAAGGAGAATTATGGCGAACCCCAAGAAATGCGCGAATGCGGCCTGTACCTGCGCAGCACCGGAAAAGGGGAAATACTGCAGCACCCACTGCGAGGGCATCGGGGATAAGACCGAGATCAACTGCCTGTGCCGCCACGAGGAGTGCGGCGGCAAGCCTGCTTAAGCCGGGAACCTGGCGCGGATTCGATCGGCGATGAGCGGTCGGCCTGAGCTCTCAGGTTGAACCGGCAGGTCTCTCCTTGACTTGACAACTCTCCCTGTGTGCCCGCGCCGTTTCAATGGAACATCTCATTGTTGAAGGCGGCTCAGATCTGAAAATTCGGATCTGGGCGCCCAATCTTGGCGGTCAGACCTGGGCCACCTGGCCCTCTTGAACGCCACGGACCGTTATCTCAGCGTATGGCCGCAAAGCTTGCAGTGTGAGTGGCCGTATGCACAATCCTTGCAAGTGAAGTGATCTTTGGCGCAGATCTTTCCACCGGCTAGAGGCTTATCTTTACCGCACGAAGCACAAACTCTGCTTGACGACATGTTCTCTCCTTTCAATTCGGATATCCTACCGCACTGTTACGAGGCCGAATTCGATTCACGCGCCGTTTTTCTGGCGCATGGATGGGCTGACCGCACTGCCGGTGGCTACTCTTCCTCTTCCTTCACCGGCCGCTGAAGGAGATCGATTGTCCTTTTCCGGCACAACTGCGCCCTGTCTTCTGCTCCGAGACTTTCTGGAATCCTCCTCGATCTCGCAGCGATTTCTGCCAAATCCATAGTGTCAGCCGTTAGTATTCCATGATTCTTGGCTGTGTCTTCCGCTCCTGATTGAAATCCCGAGTGCGAGATAATCAGCCCGATGATCGGGCCCTTGGCGGAGTGGAACCAAGTTGGAATCTGTGACTCGTCCTTTCTCGGGGTCCGGAACTTGATTTTTTGCATTGCCGTGATAAAGGCGTCTACCTTTTCAACTGGAATTGCCGAATTATATTTCTTGCACTGGCCAATAATTCTCAGGGGGTGAACCCCTCCACCGAACAGGTGGCAATGGCTTGGATTCTGCACATGAGCGAAAAAGTCAACCCCGCCGTCGCCTCCCCCTGGAGTCAGCGAAGTCTCAGTCGCGCCGCCAAGCTGGCTTACGATGCAGCCGAGGGCCTCATATTCCCTGTCGGATAGCCCATCAATCATCTTGAGAAACGCGGGTCGATGCCTTAGGCGAAGCAGATCTCTCTTTTGCAGTCGAGGATGCGAGGTTGGAAGGACGCCTGCCCCGAGCCAGGAGAGGGTCATAGCGGACTCGTCAATGACCTCGAAGCATCTCGTTAGTCCGCGCTTGCCAAATTCCGGTTCACGTGTCAGGAGATACCTCCAAAACACGTGTGCGTTGGCTTCGGCGTATGCCTCTGCATCTTCGGATGACTTTCCGAGTGCCTCGGTTGCACCGCGAGTCAGCAGGTGCTTGATCTGCAAGGGCCGGTCAAACGTCTGCCTGCAAATCCATCTGAGGATCTCAGGTTTCTCTGCCCTTGGCATTAGCTTGGATCTTCCAAATCTGAGATCAGCTGCTTAAGCCGCAGAGTTCTCTCTGAAAGCTGGGATTTTAGTTCTGGCAGCTTCGTCATCTTATGCGGAACATTATCGAGAGCTTTGATCGCGCGCGAGAGGGCGTCAAGCACCTCCTTTACGCGGTCTGTTCCCTCTGCGGATTGCTCCTGAATTGCCTCGGCGCTTGCCATCGCACGGATTACTTCAAGGTCTGAGCTTCCAGTTCTGAACTGTTCAAAATACTTCGGTGAGTTCGTAAGTAATGACGCTAGCGTTCTTAAATCGTCTCGACGCACAATTCGCCTCTTGTCGAAATCTCCCTTCGTCTCGCTTTGCGTGTCTTCGCTTTGGGCTCTCGGGTATAGCCACCCCACGAACTCGTTGAATTTGAGAGTATCCTTGAATTTAAATTTGTCTCCGTCCCAGCCCATCCAATCTCTAATTGACGCGCTGCTACGGCCGAACAATTCCTGGAAGTAGGGATATGATCTCTCGTCTACTTCTGTGAGGTAGTCGGATTCCTCTCTAGCCTGCTTGAATGCATAATACCCTCTTACCCATTGGCCTGCCCCGAAGGGAGACAGCCCAAAGCGCTTACCGACTTCGCCGAGCTTTAGGTTGTATTCTTCCATCTGTTCCACGAGAAGTCTGGCTTTGTTGTATGCGGACCACTCCCTTATGCCTGTGATATGGCGTAGCCCTTGAAATATCCATGCGGCCTCTTGCTCGCTCCCCACATACTGAAGACAGGGTATTGAGTCAAGCGAATGAAGGACGCCGGCGGGTACAACCGAACCGTCGACGCCGATGTTTCTGATCATCTTAGCAGCGGCGATGCGGCGGTTTCCCTCAAGCACAACGTATTTGTCTTTCTTGAAACTTCGTACAACAATTCGATCTATTGGTAGGTAGCCATTTACTTCCATATTCATCCGAAGTTTCTCGACATCGTAGTCGCGGACTAGCAGTCTCAGGGCAGCTTCCTGAACTTGCGCAGCGTCAATTTCCTCGTCGCTCACGGGCTTTGAGTCAGCTGCAACGAAGCGAGGGTTATTCGGGTCAAGATAGATTGCGTTTAGGGGTAGGTCGATTGCTTCGAGCTCTTGGTAAAGGGTGGATGTGGACACTGGCAGCTTCCTTTCCAATCGGAAATCATTGGGTCCATTGGACTATTATAGCCAAATGTCCGAGGTGGCAGTTGGGCGATCTCGGACATTTAGCTCGGTATTACAGCAACGGACGGCGGTTATTCTTCCTCTTCTTCGACGGGCCGTTTGGCGTTGGCGAGGATCTTCTCGGCTACTAACTGCGGGACGATGTCGTAGTGGTCCATCTCCATGCGGTAACTGCCCTTGCCTTGGGTCATGGAAGTTAGTAGCGTGCCATAAGTCAGCATCTCGGCCATGGGAACCTGGGCGTTGATGATCGTGGTACGGCCTTTGGACTCCATGCCAGCTACGCGGCCACGGCGGCTGTTGAGGTCGCCCATGAGGGTTCCGGCAAACTCGTCGGGAGCCTCGATCTCGACCTTCATGACGGGCTCGAGCAGGCAGGGCTTGGCCGTTTCCATGGCCTTGCGGAAGGCGAGACGGCCGGCCATCTTGAAGGACATTTCGTTGGAGTCGACGTCGTGGTAACTGCCGTCGTAGACGACAGCCCTGAAATCGACCACCGGGTAGCCGGCGAGATAGCCGCGGGCGGCCGACTCGACGATGCCCTTTTCGATTGCCGGGATGAAGTTGCGGGGGATTGCGCCGCCAAAGACTTCGCTGGCAAACTCGAAGCCGCCGCCGCGGGGCAAAGGCTCCATGCGAATCTTGCAGTCGCCGAACTGGCCGTGGCCGCCGGTCTGCTTCTTGTGGCGTCCCGGCGCCTCGACCTTGGCGCGGATGGTTTCGCGATAGGGCACCTTGGGAGCCTTGAGGGTGACCTCGGCGTGGTAGCGCTTTTTGAGGCGGCTGACGATGGCCTCGATGTGCGGCTGGCCGGCGCCGGCGATGAGGAACTCGTTGGTCTGCGGGTCGCGGAAGAAGCGAATGAGCAGGTCTTCCTCCATCAGCTTGTGGATGGCGGGGGCGAGCTTGTCTTCGTCGGCGCGGGATTTGGGCTCGATGGCGTAGGTCATGGCCGGCTCGGGAGGAGTGGCGATTTCAACCTGTATCTCCGCGCCTTTGACGCCCAGCGTGTCGCCAGTGAGGGTTTCGCGGAGCTTGGCTACCGCGCCCAGGTCGCCGGCGTGGAGTTCGGGAACCTCGACGGCTTTGCGGCCCTGCATCACGCCCAAGTGAGAGAAACGCTCCTGGGTGCGGCGGGTGTAGTTCTCGAGGGTGGCGTCGTTCTTGATAACTCCGCTGATGACTTTGAAGAAGGTGATGCGGCCGGCGAAGGGATCGGTCATGGTCTTGAAGACCACGGCGGCGACGGGCTCCTTGTCGTCGACTTTGCGGAAGGAGACGCCGGAGTCGTCCGCGTCGGCGGTTGCGGACGGAGTTTTTACGGCGTAGGGAGCGCGCTCGACGGGCGAGGGCGCGTAGACCTTGATGAAGTCGAGAAGATGGTCGAGGGCCATGTTGGCCAGGCCGCTGGAAAAGAGCATGGGGAAGATGCGGTCATCGCGGATGGCCTCGTGGAGCGCGGCGATGAGGTGGTCTTCAGCGATTGTGCCTTTCTCGAAATACTCTTCCATGAGCTCGTCTTTGCCTTCGGCTACCAGTTCGACGAGAGCCTCGTGGCGGGTTTTGGCTTCAGCAACGAGCGAGGCGGGAATTTCGCCTGAGACTTTTCCGCGGCCGTCGCCGCCGGGGATATAGGTAAAGGCCTGCATGGTGACGAGATCGACTACGCCGTGAAATCCCTGGGCGTCGGAGATGGGCAACTGGACGGGAACACAGTTGCGTCCCCAGCGCTCGTGAATGTCGTCAATGAGGGCGCTCAATCCGCTTCCGCCGCCGGCCTTGGGGTGGTCCATCTGGTTGACGAGCACGATGCGGGGAATGTTGGCTTCCTCAGCGAACCGCCAAACGCGCTCGGTGACGGCCTCGACGCCATTCTGGGCGTTGACGAGGACGACGGCGGATTCGACGGGGAGCAGCGCGGCGCGGGCTTCGTGGGTAAACATGTGGAAGCCGGGGGTGTCGATGAGATTGATTTTTACGCCCTGCCACTCGACAAAGGCGACGGCGTTCTGCATGGTGACGCCGCGGGCAACTTCTTCTTCGTCGTAGGCGGTAACGGCCGAGCCGTCTTCGACGCGGCCCTGGGTGGGAGTCATTTTGGCGGCATGCAGCATGGCGGCGATCAAGGTGGTTTTACCGCTGTGCGCATGCCCCACTACAGCTACGTTGCGGATCTCACTTCCCTGGTACGTTTTCATTTGGTTCTCCTGGTTTGGTTCATTTAATTGGGTCCGGACTGGGGATTTGATCTCCCAGACGCGTTGATTTGGATGGAGATTGAGGGCTCGAAAGAGAGTGGAACAGAGGTTTTGCGGGGACGCCCGCGGGGGCGTTCAAGGGGCCGAATTGCCGGGCTCGAGGTCCGGTTCTGCCGTCTTCCTCATCCATTCGGATGGTCTCAGCTGCGCCGGGCGGAGCAGTTGGAGGGATTTCCGCCGGGCGACTTGGTCGAAAAACGGATGCTATCACAGGCGGAGTGTGAACGTCCTGTGACGGGGAACAGGGAGCAGTTGTCAGTGGTCAGTGATCAGTGATCAGGGAAAAGGGACGCAGGGAACAGGTTGGCTTGTGGTAGACTCCATTGATTTGGGAGGGGTGGGGATGAGGAAGGTGTTGCGAATGGCTGGGTTGGTGGCGTTGTTGGTGGGGCTGGCGCCTTGCGTGCGGGCCGCGGACCTGAGCGGGACGTGGAAGGGAGCATTCGACTTTCAGGGCAGCAGCGTGCCGCTGACCCTTCATCTGACGGTTGCGGGGAATGCGGTGACGGGGACGGTGGAGGGGTTGGAGACGTCGCCCGCGGAGATTCACGACGGGAAACTGGACGGGACGACGGTGAGCTTCTGGTTGAACACGGTTTACCAGGGCGATATGTACAAGCTGGTGTACCGCGGGACGGTGTCGGCCGCGGGAGACGAGATTGCGTTCACGTTCGGGACCGAGGACGGAAGCTGGGGCACGCAGTTGACGGCAAAAAGGAGTGTGGATGCGGTCGCGACGCCGGCCGTGCCGGATGTAAACGGGAACTGGAAGGGCGCATTCGAGTTCAACGGCAACAGCGTGCCGGTGGCGTTTCATTTGAAGAGCGCGGGCAGGGTGGTGACCGGAACGGTGGATGGGATGGCTGCCGGGTCGATCGAGATTCATGAGGGCAAGATCGACGGCGATACGGTGACGTTCTGGTTGAACACTGTTTACCAGGGCGACACTTACAAGCTGGTGTACAAGGGGAAGGTTGCGGCGGACCAGATCGCGTTTAGCTTCGGGACCGAAGACGGGAGTTGGAGCGCGGAGGTGAAGGCGGGGAAGAGCATTTAGAGACAGGGAACAGGGAATAGGGAATCGGGAACGAGTGAAGAAGTGAATAAGTGAATAAGTGAATACGCGAGCAGGGAATAGGGGTCAGTGATCAGGGACTGAGCCGGGCACGCGATAGTAGTTGCTTCAAGCGGCTTTGAGAGGATGTGGTTGTGATTTTGCGGATTCGATTTGGGTTTTTTGTTGCCGCTGTTTATCTGATTGTTGCTTGCGCGGGGTTTGCGCAGGCTCCGGGTGCTCCTGCTCCGGCGGCTCCTGCTGCTGCGCGGACGCTGCCGGGATTCGTAATGCCTGCGCCCCATGTGAACGCGCCGCTCAAGGAGATCAAACCCATGCCGGGAGATGGGCAGGGGGCCTACAAGACGCATCGTTACCGCGATCTGTTTGCGGAGCAGGGGCACACGGCGGCGGAGAGCCGGGCGAAGATCGAGAAGGCGTTCCAGCAACTGTTTCACGGCGACGGGCAGGAAGAGTGCATCTACTTTGAGACGGGAGCGAACGCGAACGGCACGTTGGCTTACATGACGGACTGGGCCAACAACGATGCGCGGACAGAGGGGATGAGCTACGGCATGATGATTGCCGTGGAACTCGGCAAGAAGCGGGAGTTTGACGCGCTGTGGAACTGGGCCAATACTTACATGCTGATTACCGATGCGAAGAATCCTTCAGCGGGCTACTTTGCGTGGTCAATGAACACGGACGGGACGCCGCGCTCGACGGGACCAGCGCCGGATGGGGAAGAGTACTTCACCATGGCGCTGTATTTTGCGGCGCACCGGTGGGGCAACGGAAAGGGGATTTACAACTACCAGGCTGAGGCGGACAAGATACTGCGCGGGATGCGGCACCATGCGGATTTGACGGGAACGAGCCCGTTCCGGGTTCATCCCGGCGATGCGCCGTTTACGCCGCCGGATCATCCGTGGCCAAGCCCCAATCAGCACCGGATGGAGGCGGAGGCGAAGGCCGGCGGCGCGAGTCCGCAGACGTTCCGGTTTAACCGCGGGCCGCACGCGGAAGAGATTGGTCCGATGGTGGAAGAGCCGCACTTCATGATCCGCTTTGTGCCTAATTTGCCGGGCGGCGTGACAGATGCGTCGTATCATCTGCCGGCGTTTTATGAGTTGTGGGCGCGATGGGGCCCGGTGGAGGATCGCGCGTTCTGGGCGAAGGCGGCGGACGTGAGCCGGGACTTTTTCAATCGCGTGACGGGGCCGGAGACGGGATTGACGCCGGAGCGGAGCAACTTTGACGGGACAACGGTGATGGGTTTCAACGGAGAAGCAACGCCTTTCATGTACGACTCGTGGCGGAGCGTGAGCAACTGGAGCGTGGATTACTCGTGGTGGGGGAAGGACGATCGGGAGACGGCGCTGAGCGACCGTATCCAGAAATTTCTCTATGGCCAGGGCATCGACAAATTTGCGGACACGTACACGCTGGACGGCAAGCCGACGTCGACGCGGCACTCGACGGGGATCGTGTCGACGACCGCGGTGGGCAGCCTGGCGGCGACGGATGGGCCGGTTGCCAAGGCGTTTGTGGATGCGCTTTGGAAGACGCCGGTTCCGTCGGGCGAGCAGCGTTATTACGACGGGCTGCTCTACCTGATGAGCCTGATGCATTGCAGCGGGAACTTCAGGATTATTGAGGCGGCCCAAAGCCGGTAGCGCTACCTCGACTGGACAGCAAAAACAAAAAGGCCGTGCCCAGAGGGCGTCCGGGCGCGGCACATGGCTGACGGGTTGACGTTTACTTTTCTTTGGATCAGAATTGACGCAAACCTGGATTCCTACCAGATGAGTTACCGCGGAAAGCGCCGCTGGTTCGCTTTTGTGCGGTTACGAGTGACTATGCCGGAATAAATTGAGCCGGCGGAGGACTGAAGCGTGAACGCTGTGCGCATCGGAATCGTCGCGGGATTTGTCGCCTGCCTGACCTATCCGCTAGCTGCCTTTGTTCCGCTTCCCATGCTGGCGACGGCTGCCGTTGCCGCCTGTTTCGGTCCTGCGCTGGCCGTGGCGTGCTTTGGGCTGAAAGCGCTGCTCGACGTGGAGAAGCCAGCTGCCTCAAGCGCGCTGGGTTTGCTGCTGAATGCGTTGGGCGGCGCGCTTTTTGCCGCCATGGCCCTGGTGCAAATTGCGATCGGTCATCTGGTGAAGGACAGGAGTTTCTTTCTTTCGCTGAACGGCATCTGGCTCGGCCTCGATAAGGCATTTGATGTTTACATAGGCCTGGGGACCATCTTTTTCGCAGTCGCCATGTGGCGGCATCCCCGGTTTGGGAGAGTATTTGCAGTAACCGGGCTGGTGATCGGGGCAGGCCTGATTTTTCTGAATTTCTATACATTCCCTTCGTCGCCTGCGGACGCGGGCCTGTTCGATCCCGGCCCGGCTATCGGTCTGTGGTATCTTGCCGTCACGATTCAGATGAGCCGCTCTGTATCCTGGGCGAAGCGCGGTGGGTCTCGGGCCGTTGCGGAACCGCCTGGCTAATCGGCTGCGGGCGACGGCGTTCTGGCAGAGGCCGGAGCGGCCGGCAAAACGGGTTATATGTTGGCTGTGATACATTGTGCTCACGGCTTCCCCTTTCCGTATTCCCCATTTTTCTGTTGAAATTGCGATCCGTTCGAGGTAAGCGCCCATGGCTGCTGCCGATCCCGCACACGACGTGCATCTGCCGCCGGGAAAGATCCTGGACGCGGAGGCGCGCCTGGCGGCGATTGGCAAGTCAGCGCAGCGCAAGGCAAGCCTGCGGCTGATCCCGGTGATCGGAATCGGCTATGGGCTGGCCTTCATGGATCGCATCAACATCAGCTTTGCCTCTCTGCAGATGAATCGGGACCTGCACTTCAGCGCGTCGGTCTACGGGTTCGGCGCGGGACTTTTCTTTATCGGGTACGCGCTGTGCGAGGTGCCGTCGAACCTGCTGCTGCTTCGCTTCGGCGCGAGGCGCTGGCTGGCGCGGATCATGTTCACCTGGGGATTGCTGGCTGCGGCGATGCTGTTTGTGAGGACGCCGCTCGAATTCAACGTATTGCGATTCCTGCTGGGCGTGGCGGAGGCAGGATTCTTTCCCGGAGTGATTTTCTACCTGACGCTGTGGTTTCCGGCGCAGATGAGAGCGCGTGCGGTGAGCCGGTTTTATGTTGCGCTTCCGCTGAGCTCGGTGGTGATGGGCTCGGTGGCCGGATGGCTGCTGGGGCTGGGCGGCAAGATGGGACTGGCGGGATGGCAATGGCTTTTCCTGGTGGAAGGATTGCCGGCGGCGGCATTCAGCCTGGTGATCCTGAAGATGCTGCCGGACGGTCCGGCAAAGGCCGCGTGGCTGACGGCGGATGAAAAGGCGTGGCTGGAAAACCGGCTCGATGCCGACAGCGCGACGGCGCTGTTGGGACACAGTGCCGGAGTGATGCAGGCGTTGCTTTCGCCGAAGGTGTGGCTGATCGGCGCCTACTTCTTTTTCGCGCTGACCGCGAACTACGCTTACAACTTTTCCGGGCCGGCAATTTTGCAGGCGGCGACCGGGTGGAGCATCACCAAAGTCGGGATCCTGGTGGCGTGCTTTGGGTTGGCGGGAGCGGCCGGGATGCTGTTGAACGGCGCGCACTCCGACCGCACAGGCGAGCGGGCGCTGCATTGCATTGTGCCATGTTTAATAATGGCTGCGGGATACCTGGTGGCGGGCTATGCGAAGACGCCGTGGATGCTGGTGGCGGGGCTGGCAGCGGGTTATATCGCGTTCGTGTCGATGCTGGGGCCGGCGGTGGCGGTGCCGACGCAGTTTCTTGCCGGGCGCGCGGCGGCGGCAGGCATTGCCGCGATGAATACGATCACCATGTTCGCCGGATTTGTAGGGCCGTATTGGATGGGCGTGATGAAGGACTACACGGGGAGCTACGAGACGGGGCTGAGGGGGCTGGTGCTGCCTTGCCTGCTGGCGGCGGGAACGATGTATGTGTTGACGCGGAGCCTGGCGCGGCGGCGGGTGGTTGTGGGCGCGGGGCTGGCTGAAGAGACGGCGTGATGAACGCGGCAGCGTGAAGTGGCGCGCGATGGGACGGCCCGTCAGCCGCTACCTCTACATATCGGTCTTCATCCATATCTGTTCTCCTGAATATCGGTTCCAAGGGGGGGTGCCCCCCCCTCCCCCATCTCTGCAAAGAAGCCGTTTGGTTTCATCGGCATACAAAATTTCCTTCGCCGCAGCTACCTCATTCTGCGGGAGTTGACTTGCAGATACGTGACCGCATTGGAGTTACGGGCTTTTTGGGACGGGAGCGAAGGCGACTTAGGATTGAGAGCTTTTCTTACCCGTCCTCTAATTCTGATTGTGCGCCAAACGGAGAATTAATCTGCAAATGGGTCGAAAGAAAAATGAGGGCGGGCGGGGACGGCTGGCCTGGCCGTAAAGTGCGCGTCGTTGGCGGGGCCAAGATAAGACGGGGAGCGGATGGGTTGGACGCTGTGGCGGAGGGACTCTGTGCCGGGAGCAGCCGCGTTGAGGTTCGTGCTTTCCCACCCCTGCGCCGGGAAAAAAGCGCAAGGATAGGGCACCCGGCGTATCAAATTAAGGAAATCCGCTCCAGTAACCGAAACACGATCTCGTCTATTACCTTGTTTTCCCAACCAGCCAGACTTGGGTCGAAGTTGAACTTTATTCCCGCGATATCTGACGGAATTCCAACAAATATCGTATCGTCAAGAAAGATAGGAATTACGTCTCCATTTGGAACCCGTGGCAGGAAGCACTCCCGCTCAAAGGTTGGCCAGATCTTTGTTTCGTAGCTCTTGTCGAGTAGGCAAATCACTAACCGGCATTTCTTCGCGAAAATTTCCCGGAACGTACTGCCCCAGGCCCTCCCGAGAAAATTGGTTTCGAAGTACTCGTCAAAAAAGATGCTTGCGTCGAGAGCTTCGATATTATCTGCGACGCATTTAGCCAGAGTTCGATTTTCTCCTGCAAAGGAAATCGCAAAGTCAAATTCGTAATCCTTCGTGCTGTCTCTGAACCCGCAGTCAACCCTTAGGGATTCCCAATTCAAATGCTTGATATAGTAGAAAACGGCCGGGTCCTCAATCGCGAAATTCTTCGTTTCCGCGCTGTAGTAGAAGAGTTTGTCACATTCCGGTTTCTCGGAGATTAACACCTTCAGGCGGTGTTCCTTGACATTGTTGACACTGCCGCGGACGTCTGGATTTGCATTCGCTAATTCATTCAAATCAACGATTGAACTGTCTTGCTGCCCGATTGCGCGCAAAAGCTTGTAGTATGGATCGTTGCTTGGCCTAAATCGACGCCCCCGGCAAAATTGTTTCACGCCCTCATGGTATGCGGATCGAAGTCTCTCCACGACTCTCGCACGTAAGGCTGACAGATCAATAGTCAATGTTACGGGGTCGTTCTGGGTAGCGAGTATGTCGTGTGCCGCACAGAGGGTCTGACAAAGGTGCTGGGTCAGCCAGTAATCGCCGCGGCTTTCCGCAAATAATGTGTTGTAATCTTCAATTAGGATGTTGAGTTCTTTGCAGCCACTAGAGATGAGCTTCTTAATATCCTCTTCGCGGCCTAGTTGGATTCGGTGGATGCCGACGCGCTTCGCAATGTCAGGGACCAAGTGAATTAGCTCGCTTCCGACTTGGTTAATTCCGACTAGGACAAGCTTTGGCAACTTGGCCATCCCATCGCCCTGCTCAGCAGCCATTTTGGCTAAATCGGCAAGTGCGCTCTGTAAATCGGGATGCAGGCGATGAAAGTCGTCAATTATGAATGTTCCAGAAGGTCGTTCTGTGATGATCTCTGTGATCGTGGTAATGTCTTCAGCCCTTCTTGCACTCAAGGACGTGACGCTGGTCGTGCCGCCGAGCTTTTCGATGGCCTTCGTTATGCACGTTGTCTTTCCCGTGCCGGATTGACCTTCGATGATGAGCGGCTTCCCCGATCTTCGAAGGTCTAAGAATATTTCGTTGAAATTAGGTGGTTGCACAAAAGTAAATTGTGGAACACCTTCCGTCACAAATACTTCTTCCAACAACCGCTTCATTATGATCCCTTCAAGAATCCGACCGTATGTTGCCAGCGCGATATGGCTGGCCTACAAGCAACCATGAACGGAGTGGGCGACATCGACGGTCGTCGACGGATGACGCCGCGCACCTTTGTCGCAGGTTCCCGATATCAATGGGTCGTACCAATCAGATATTAAATCGCCCCGCGCAGGTTTCCAACTGGCGATGTGGCCAAACGACAAGCTCAGCTGGAGTCGAGTCATGCACTGGCGTGGCCCCAACGTCGGTCCAGTTCGGCGACTGAAATCATAGCTTACATTTTTCTGTTTGCTTTCCCGGAAAAAGTTCTTTGGGCCGTGAGTCAGCCGAGGTGAACGCCGGCGCCCCTACCAGCGGATTAGCGGCAAGAGGCTGGAATAGTCGTCGGTCCAGAGGCGGGCTTTGTTGTCTGCGACCGGCACTCTTGCTGCGGCTGCTACCTGAGGCTGCGCGAAAAAGTTGGGGCTATCGGTCAGCAGCATCCAGGTGGCTGTGAATTCGCCGCGCTCATCATTGGCGGCAGAGGTGACACGGCGGACGTCCATGCCGGCGGAGTTGGCGAGCAGCACAATCTCGGGCTCCAGATAGACGTATTGATTGGAGACATGGAAGGCAAGGATGCCGCCGGGCGCGAGGTGCCGCTTGTAGAGCGCCACGGCCTGGGTGGTCAGGAGATGGAGAGGGATGGCATCGCCTGAGAACGCATCGATGACCAGGACATCGAATTGTTGCGGCGGCTCGTTGGCCAAAGAAGAGCGGGCGTCGCCTTCGACGATGGTGATCTGGGCTCCCGATTCGCGGAGATAGGAGAAGAGATTTCGCGCGATGGGCGGCACGGCGGGATTGATTTCGTAGAAGCGGATTCGATCGCCGGGGCGTCCGTAGGCGGCAATGGTTCCCACGCCGAGGCCGACGACGCCGATGTTTCTCGCGCGCTGCTGGCAACAGAAACGCAGCGCGAGTCCCACGCCCGAATCTTCAGCATAGTAAGTGGTAGGCGTTTTGCGCAGCGTGTCGGAGAAGATCTGGGTGCCGTGCTGGATGGTTCCGTTGGTGAGGGTGCGCATGGTAGCGCCGGGATAAGCCGCGAGTGATTGCTTGACGCGGAGGCTGCCGTAGAAGTTGCGAACGGCGAAGAGCGTGCTGCGCTGGTAGCCGATGTGAAGCGTGAAGACGAGCACCAACAGAAGCAGGCTGGCTGTCGTCCATAGAAGGTTCTGTGCCCAGCCGCTGGACCAGGTGACTGCGAGCGCCAGAAGCGCGGTAACCAGAAACGTGAGGGCAAGGTCGTAGTTGAAAGAAAAGACCAGCGGCGATGCGATGCCGATGAGGAAGGAGCCGAGGGCTCCGCCAGCGGCAAAGAGGAGATAAAAGAGCGTGGACTCGGACGCCTGGCGGGGGCGAAGCGCGTAGGCCTCGGTATGGCAGAAGAGGCAGGCGACAAAGACTTCAAACAGGAAAAACGTGAGAGCGATGCTGAGGGGCACGGTTGCGTCGATCTGCGCGAGCATGTAGCCGAGGCCGGCGAGCATGACGACAAGAAAGCGCACGATGATGCCGCGGGGCAGCAAGCGGGGAAACTGGAAAGCCAGGATGAGAGTGATCAGATATACGGCGAGAGGAAGGATCCAGAGTAGCGGGATGGCGGCGATGTTTGCAGTGAGATAGCTGGTGACCGCGCACAACTGCATGGACGCGCCCATGGGCAGGAGAACCCAAAGCAACTTGTGAGTCAGCGGCGATGGGCCGGATGCGGATTCGTCCGGTATTTTGATTTGCGCGGGGGCGAAAGCTGAGGATCGGGTTCGCCACGTAAGGAGCGCGGAGACTAGCGCGAATGCGGCAAACCCGCAGCACCAGACGAGGCGCTGCGATCGCAGGGTCAAATGCGGTTCGACGATGGATGGATAGAGCGCGAGAGCGAGCAGGGAAGCAAGGTTGGAGAGCGCGAAAAGGCGGTAGGGGATGGCGCGGGTCTCAAGGCGCGCCAGCCAAACCTGGAGCAGCGGGCTGGTTGCGCCCAGCATGAGAAACGGGAGGCCGATGGAAAGGCCGAGCGCGGCGAAGATGGAAGAGACGGGATGCTGGGAAGCATGGGTCAGGCCGATTGCCTGCCCGGACCAGGCGATGGCAGAGGCGGTTGCCAGCAGGAGCAGGGCGAAATGCAAAATCCAGCGGGAGCGCCGCGCGAGCCAGTGCGCGTAGAGGTAGGCGGCCAGCAAGGCGGTCTGAAAGAAGACCAGGCAGGTGATCCAGACGGCGGCCGATCCGCCGAGGACGGGCAGGAGCTGCTTGGCGGCGATGGGCTCGACCAGGAAGAGGAGGAACGCAGCGAGAAAGACGGTGATGCCGAAGAGGAAACGTAGCTGGGTCATGCGCAATCTCAAGCGCCTTTTCACATTGGACTGGATCAGCTCTGATTCTACTTCCGGCAGGCGGGGCGGTCAGATGGTGGCCGCGGCGGGCAGGATGTCTTCTACGTCGACCCACTGGGTGGGGTAGTTGCCGGTGTAGCAGGCAGTGCAGTAGCCGTTGTGTTCGGGGCCATCGCAGGCTTTCAGCAGGCCTTCGAGAGACAGGTAGGCGAGCGAGTCGGCCTCGATGAATTTCCGAATCTCTTCAACGGAGTTGTTGGCGGCGATGAGCTCGCGCTTGCTGGGCGTGTCGACGCCGTAGAAGCAGGGAGAGATGGTGGGCGGGCAACTGATGCGGAGGTGCACTTCTGTTGCGCCGGCGCCGCGGACCATGCGAACGATTTTGCGGCTGGTGGTGCCGCGAATGATGGAGTCGTCGATGAGGATGACGCGCTTGCCTTCGAGCAGGTTGTGAACGGGATTGAGCTTGAGGCGGACGCCGAAGTCGCGGACGCGCTGCTCGGGCTCAATGAAGGTGCGGCCAACGTAGTGGTTGCGGATGAGGCCGAGACGGAAGCGGATGCCGCTCTCTTCAGCGTATCCGAGAGCCGCGGTGACGCCGGAGTCGGGAACGGGGACGACGAGGTCGGCATCCACGCCGGATTCGCGGGCTAACTGGCGGCCCATCTGATCGCGGGATTCCTGGACCCATCGGCCGAAGATGCGGGAGTCGGGGCGGGCGAAGTAGACATGCTCGAAGATGCAACTGGACTGCGGGAAGCCGGTGGCGTACTGGCGGCTGGTGACGCCGTCTTCGGTGACCATGACCAGTTCGCCGGGAAGGACGTCGCGGACGAATTCGGCGCGAAGCAGGTCGAAGGCGCAGGTTTCGCTGGCGAAGACTACGGTGTCGGGACCGCCGGGGTTTTTGATGCGGCCGATAGAGAGCGGGCGGAAGCCGCGCGGATCGCGGGCGGCGAAGATGCGGTCGCGGGTCATCATGACGATGGAGAACGCGCCTTCAACCTGGGAGAGCGAGTCGGCGATGCAATCGACCAGCGTGCCGGATTGGGAATGAGCGATGAGCTGGACGATGATTTCGGAATCGGAGGTGGTTTGGAAGTAGGCGCCATCGCGCTCGAGGCGGGCGCGGAGGTTGCCGAGATTGACGAGGTTGCCGTTGTGTGCGATGGCGATGAGTCCCCTGGTGGAGTCGACGCGGATGGGCTGAGCGTTGAGCAGGGCAGAGTCGCCGGTAGTGGAGTAGCGGGTGTGGCCGATGGCCATGGGGCCGGGGAGCTTGGCGAGCACGTCGTCGGTGAAGATCTCAGAAACCAGGCCCATGCCTTTGATGTTGGCGAGGTGCTGGCCGTCGGCGGTAGCGATGCCGGCCGACTCCTGTCCGCGATGCTGCAGGGCGTAGAGGCCGAGATAGGCTTCTCGGGCGGCGTGGGGGTGGTTGTGAATGGCGACTACGCCGCATTCTTCATGGAGAGTGTCCCCTCCGGGGACAGTGAACAGTGAACAGTGGTCAGTGATCAGTGACTTGACGCGGAGCGATTCGGAGATATCGGCGACGCCGGCCACGCCTTGGTAGAGGCGCTGGGTCATGCGGTTACCTCGGTGCTGCGCGCACGGCGGGAAGCGGCTTGGCCGCGAGTGGAAGCGAAGCTCATGCCCGCACCTCATTAAGCAAGGTGGCTTCAAGGGCGGAAGACCAGACGCCCCGGAGGTCGGCGAGCGGAGCGGAGATGAAGGGTTCGCGGTCGACTGAAATCTCGAGGCGCGGGCCGCCGGTGGTTCCGATGCGAGCGGCGAAGATGGTGTATTTGCCGGCCAACTTCTCGATGGCTGAGACGTTGGTTGGGTCGGTGGTGACGAGCAGGGTAGAAGCGGGCTCGGCGAACAGGCCGAAGAGCGGATGAACCATGAGCGACGGATCCTGCTCGACGGTTGCGCCGATGGTGTTTGGAAAGCCTGCCTGGGCGAGGGCCACGGCAATGCCGCCGTCGGAGATGTCGCGAGCGGAGCGGAGCAGTCCCTGATCGGCGAGCGCGGCCAGCAGTTTGTGCAGATCGGCTTCAGCATCGAGATCGAGCGGTGGAGGCTGGCCCCAGAGGCCGCCTAGAACAACCTTGGCGTATTCTGACGAGCCGAAGACGGTGAGCGCAGCCGTGGCCGCAGCCTGAGTGGCCTCCGGTATCTCAGGGACGAAGGGTTCAGGCTGATAAACAGGCAGCGGGTATTGGCTCATGGGGATCGGAACGAGCGGGACTTTCAGCGTGGGGTCAGGCTCTTGGCCACGCGGAACGGGCCATAGCAGCAGAATTGCGTCGCCCGCGGCCTGGAAGTGGGCTGGGATGGCTTTGTTTACGTCCTCAAGAATGCCGACGATGCCGAGAACCGGCGTGGGATAGATTCCCTCGCCGCGGGTTTCGTTATAAAGCGAGACGTTGCCGCCGGTGATGGGGGTTCCGAGCGCGGTGCAGGCTTCGGCGATGCCGTCGATGGCCGCGGAGAGCTGGGCCATGATCTCGGGCTTTTCAGGATTGCCGAAGTTGAGGCAGTTGGTGGCGGCTACCGGGATTGCGCCGGTCATGGCAACTTTGCGTGCAGCTTCGGCCACGGCGTGCATGGCGCCCAGCTTCGGATCGAGATAGGCCCAGCGGCCGTTGCCGTCGAGAGCCATGGCGAGACCGATCTCGCCGATTGGGCCCTCAAGGGAGTCTGGCCTGCCTGTTCCCTTGATGCGCATTACGCCAGCTTCGCCGCCGGGCCCGATTACGGTGTTGGTCTGCACCATGGAGTCGTATTGCTCGTGGACCCAGCGCTTGGAGCAGACGTTGGAACTCGAGAGCAGTGTCTTGAGGTCGGCGGTAAAGTTACGGTCTTCGGCGAGGCTGGCCAGAATTTTCTCAGAAGGTTCAGCGGAGACGGGCGCTTTCCACGTGCCGACGGGGCGGTTGTAAAGCGGGGCATCGTCAGTGAGGGACTGGTTGGGAATGTCGGCAACCAGAACGCCGTGATGGCGAATGCGGAGGCGAGGATCGGGCTGGACGGCGCCGACGATGACGGCATCGAGTCCCCACTTTGAAAAGACCTTGAGGACTTCGTTTTCGCGGCCGTTTTCGGCGACCAGCAACATGCGCTCCTGACTTTCGGAGAGCATGATTTCGTAGGCGGTCATGGCGGTTTCGCGCTGCGGGACAAGATCGAGCTCGACATCGAGGCCGACGCCGCCGCGCGCGCCCATTTCGCAGGTGGAGCAGGTGAGGCCGGCTGCTCCCATGTCCTGAATGCCGACGATGGCGCCGGTTTTCATGGCTTCGAGACAGGCTTCGAGGAGCAGTTTTTCCATGAAGGGGTCGCCGACCTGAACGTTGGGGCGCTTGGCCTCAGTGCCGGCGTGGAACTCTTCAGAAGCCATGGTGGCGCCGTGGATGCCGTCGCGGCCGGTTTTTGCGCCTACATAAATGACAGGATTGCCGGTGCCGGAGGCCTTGCCGTAGAAGATTTCGTCCTTGCGGACCAGGCCGAGGGCGAAGGCGTTGACCAGCGGGTTGCCGCTGTAGCAGGGCTCGAACTTGGTTTCGCCGCCGAGGTTGGGCACGCCAAAACAGTTGCCGTAGCCGGCAATGCCGCTGACCACGCCCTCGACGATCGAGTGGTTCTTATGGAGGAGCTTTCGCTCTTCCGCGCTTTGGTTGGGACCTTCCGTGGTGATCGGTCCGAAGCGGAGGGAATCCATGACGGCGAGGGGGCGCGCGCCCATGGTGAAGATGTCGCGCAGGATGCCGCCTACGCCGGTGGCCGCGCCCTGAAAGGGCTCAATATAGCTGGGGTGGTTGTGGGACTCGATTTTGAAAGCGCAGGCCCAGCCGTCGCCGACGTCGATGATGCCGGCGTTCTCGCCGGGGCCCTGGACGACGCGAGCGCTTTTGGTGGGCAGGCGCTTGAGGTGGACGCGGCTGGATTTGTAGGAGCAGTGCTCGCTCCACATTACGCTGTAGATGCCCAGCTCTGTGAGGGATGGCACGCGGCCGAGGGCGGCCAGGATGCGGCTGTACTCGTCCGCGGTAATGCTGTGCGCGGCGAGCAACTGCGGAGTAATGGAAGCTGGCTCGGGAACGACCGCAGAGGAAGCAGGAGTCATCACGGTTGCCTTCATTGTCGCACGGGATTCAGAGGCGCACTTCAGAATGCGGATGTGGAAAGCAGGGACTGAACCGGCGGCGCGGAATTCCTGGCCAGGCTGGAGCGGGAGGTGCGGAGCGCGCGGGGAACGCCAACGGGCAGCGTGGAGCGTTGGCGGCGGCAGGGCTCACGGGTATAGCGTTGCCGGCAAAGGCTGTGCGATACTTTTTAGGCAGCCCCACCCCGAGCCGGGATGGCGGAACTGGCAGACGCAGCGGACTCAAAATCCGCCGACCCTTGCGGTCATGGGGGTTCGACCCCCCCTCCCGGCACCAATTAACTGATTTTATAATCAACAATCTACGGGGTCGCTCAATCTCGTGTCCATGTAGTGCGCGGATCGAATGTTGCCTGATTGGGGCGCATTTGCACTCTGGCAATCCCTCCGATACGGGTCCAATACAATCCCGGCTCATGGCGTCTGTTAACCGAAAAGTAGTTGCCGAGTTGACCGTTGGCGAGTTGACCGTTAGCCAAGCGGACATAGCCTTTTGTCGGATCATGGCAAGGTGGCACGGGGGCCGCTCGACATGAGGCATCGTCCGCGCTCCAAGGCAGACCGCAAGAAGACCAAGAGCGTTTTGCGCCTGCCTGACGGGTGCATTCAGGAAGGGTTGGCAATCAAGCCAATGTCCGTCACGGCAATTCCCGCTTCCTTTGCCTGATACACGGTATTCCAACCGTGGACACTCACAGATCGTAATAGGCCATAGTCATTACGAGACCTGGATCATCGCGGCGTCAGATGAAAACGGACACTCGTGGGGATGGAAAATCAATAAGATACGGACAATTATCCTTCTTAGTCACTGCGTGAGGATGCGAAACTACTCCCAAGCCCCATATGATGGATAATTATAGCGGTTGTTACTGGATAGACTGGCAGTCTGTTTTTTGCAAATCCGAAGATGCGAGGGCACTCCAACTTGATCACTTCTCAACTGTCGTTTACAGGATTTGTCTGGAAGAATCTCTGGCGCCGACGGCTGAGAACGCTACTGACGCTTTGCGGCATTGGCATGGCCATTGGCGCCTTTGTGGGCCTGGTGGGTTTTTCCCGCGCCTTCGAACATGAATGGCTTCGTATCTACTCCAGCAGCGGCACCGACATTGCTGTTATTCAGCAGACATTTCTAAACACCTCGGTGGACGAGTCGGCGGGAGCAACGCTGAAGGCGCTGCCGCTGGTGGCGCAGGCCACACCGATGATCTACAACGTGATGGATCTGACCCCGGAGGTGAATGCGCTGGTCTTCGGCTGGAAGGCGGATTCCTACGAGTTCCAGTCTCTCCAGTTTCTTTCCGGAGGGCCCTTCCGGGACGGTCACCCGGAAGTGATGCTGGGCGAGCTTCTGGCCGCCAACCTGAACAAGAAAGCCGGCGAGACGCTGGAGATTCAAGGCTCTCCCTTCACGGTGACCGGGGTCTACCGCGGGGGGTCGGCTCTGGAAGCGGGTGGGGTCATTATGCCTCTGGACCAGTTGCAGCAGTTGAGCAGCCTGCAAGGCAAGGTCTCCACATTCCATGTGCGGCTGCGCCCTGTGCCTCCCGGAGAAGCGCCGGAGGCTTATCTGAAGCGAGCCCAGGCGCAGATCGAGGCGGCTCTTCCCGGGCTGCGCGCGGTTCCCGCAAAGGAGCGCGCCAGCAACAACGAGTTTGTGCGGCTGGCGCACGCATCCGCGTGGGGCACCTCGTCGATCGCCCTGCTCATTGGCATCCTGGGGATCGCCAACACCATGGCCATGTCGGTCTTCGAGCGCACCCGGGAGATCGGCATCTTGCGCGCTCTGGGCTGGAAGCGCCGGCAGGTGCTGATTCTCATCCAATTTGAAGCGGTGGTGCTGGGCCTGGGCGGCGGCATTCTAGGCATCGCCATGGGATGGTTCGCTCTTCGCCTGCTGGCCGCCCTCCCGCAAACCGCGAGCATCGTCACTGCGTCGTTTCCCTTGCCGTTGTTGGCGGAAGCCCTGGGAATTTCCGTTCTGGCTGGGCTGATCGCCGGGGCGCTTCCCGCGTGGCGTGGCGCGCAACTTTCTCCGGTGGAGGCGCTGCGCCATGACTAGCCCTATTCTGGAAGGCCGCAGCCTCTGCAAGAGCTATGACGAAGGGCGAATCGAGGCCTTGCGCGGTGTGGACATCTCGATCGCCGCCGGGGAGTATATCGCCATCACCGGGCCCAGCGGAAGCGGCAAGTCCACGCTGCTGCACCTGCTGGGAGGGCTGGACAATCCGACCAGCGGCACGGTGCTCTTCAGGAATGCGCGGCTGGACGCGGATGTTGACCTGGACACCTATCGGTCGGGCAGCGTTGGATTCATCTTTCAGGCGTTCCACCTTATGCCCACACTGCGGTCCATCGAGAATGTGCAGGTGCCGATGCTTGCGTTGAACCGCAACGGGAGGGATCGCGCCGCACGAGCCGGGGAATTGCTCAAGGAAATGGGCCTGGAGCAGCGCATGAGGCAGTATCCCAACCAGCTCTCGGCGGGAGAGCGGCAGCGGGTGGCGATTGCGCGGGCGCTGGCTAACGATCCGGAGATCCTGCTGGCCGATGAGCCGACCGGAAACCTGGACAGCATGAATACGGCGCGGATCATGGAGATCCTGATTGGGATCCAGAAGCAGCGGGGAATGACACTGATCGTGGTGACGCATGAGAATGAGATTGCACACTTGGCTGCCCGGCAGATTCGCATCCGGGATGGAAAGGTCGATGCATGAGAACCGGAGGATGGGCATCAGTCCACCTCTCGCGAGAATCGCTCCTGCAATGCCCGCCGCAGCACCTTGCCGTTGTGATTCTGGGGCAAGCTGCCAACCTCGACAATCCAGATACGGCGCGGCGCTTTGTAGGGCGCCAGACGCTTGCGGCACCAGTCCAACAAGTCGCTTTCGCTGGTCAGGGAGTCCGGGCGTAGTTCGACGGCCGCAACGGGAATCTCGCCCTTTTCCTTGTGGGGTAAGCCGAAGGCGACGGCGTGGATCACCTCCGGATGAGCCTGCACAGCCTCCTCCAGTTCGCGAACGTACACCGAGTAGCCGCCCGATTTGATCACGTCTTTCATGCGCCCCACCAGCCGGATCAGGCCAAGGCGGTTGCGCGTGGCCAGGTCGCCGGTGCGCAACCAGCCGTCGCTGGTGAGCAAGCCCTGACTGTCACTTTTGTCCTTCCAGTAATGCGGAACCAAACCGCGACGGCGGATCTGGCACTCGCCCGTCACTCCGGCTGCCACGGGCCCGCCATCCTGGTCAACCACGCGGACGCGAAACGGCGGCACGGGGAAGCACAGGTCGCCGCTGCCGGGTAACAGCGATAAATCGACTCCCATCATAGCGAGTCCTCCCAGTTCCACCATGCCGTAGCCGTTCAGCAACACCGGCGGAATGCGCCGGCCGCCCGGCAACCGGACGAGAGCGCCGAACGTACGCAGGCGCTGCCGAACGTCAAAGGGCAAGTGGTCGCTGGCCGAGAGCCATAGGCGGATGCTCGCAAGCCGCGTGGGCTCCGGATTGCTGTTGACCAGCCGCGCCAGCATGGCGGGTACACCGACGAAAGCGGTGATGCCATAGCGCTCGACAAGGTCCAGCGCCGCGGCGACATCAAAACGATCGAGGAAACAGCCGGGGATGCCCGTCATCAGGCCATATAGCGCAATACTGACAGCCATGATGTGCGACCAGGGCAGCGCAATGAGCGCCAGATCCCTGGGCCCCAGAAACAGTCCGGCCAGAACCGTGGAGGCGCGCGCCCCGAGCAGGGCGCTGCTGGAAAGAGCTGCGCCCTTGGGAAATCCGCTGGTCCCGGAGGTGTGAAATACAGTCACGGTCGCACTTGGATCGATGGAGGATGGTGGAAACGGCGCGCCAGTATTTGTATCGCCTGTGGGAACGCGTACGAATCCGTCCAGTGTTTCCGGCTCATTGTCTGCCTGGATCCAGGTGCGCACCTGCAAGGCCGAGCGGTCGACGATATTGCGCTCGAAGACCGCCTTGTCGGTCACCAGGATATCCGTGCCGCTCTCGGCCAGAATGCGGCGCACCTCGGGAAGGGAGAGAGTCGGGTTCAGCGGAACCGCGATGCCGCCGGCGCGAATGATGGCCAGAAACCAATGAAAGCATTGCCGGTCGTTGCTGCGGTAGATCGCGACCGGTTGGCCGGGACCGAGCGCGACCGAGCTGCGCAGAAAGGCATCGATGGATCGGACATCAGCGTGCAGGTCCGCGAGATGAAATGTGCCGCCCTGCCCGACGGAGACTTTGCAATTCCCCTTCCGCCGAACCAGCTCATCAACGAGATTGGCCACGGTGACGCGCCTGTCACGCGAGAGTTGATAGCGGCGGAAAATGTTCATTGGACAGGCACCGGCTTGCGGCCCCAGTCGCTGGCGACGCAGTAGTGGAACAGGCGGTCAAGATAATCCAGCACCCGCGGCGGGGACACGCCGACGGGTTCCAGCAGCCGCTCGGCGTTGCTGGTATCAAACTGCATGCGCATAGTGAAGTAGTCGCGGTAGGCGCGGCCATCACGCAGCACGCGGCGCTTGCGTCCCCATAAGGCGAGAAATAGCAGCGGCCGCACCGCGGCGAAGAAGAACTTCGGATCGACATAGCGCGGCTCGCGCACATGGAAGTACTCCGCCGCGCGGCGGGCGATCTGCTGGATGGTGGCGCTGCCGCGCGGCCCGGCGCACAGGTGGACCGTGCTGCCCAGGGCAGCCTCATCGAACACAAGCCGCGCGACGGCGGTAGCGACATAATCGACTGGTACGATGTCAAGCACGGCATCTGGAAAGCCCGGCACAGTGCGCCACAGGCGTCGCGCATAGATCTTCAGGGGCCAATACATCATCTTGAAGCTGGAGGTGGCGCCGCTGCGGGAGTCGCCCACGATGATGCTGGGACGCAGAATTATCCCGGGCAAGGAGCCGAGCCGCGAGCGGACCAGCGCCTCCGCCTCGGCTTTGGTCTGTTCATAGGTGTTGCGGTAGCTCTGGCCCACGGCGAGTTCGCTTTCGCGCACCAGGTCCGTGCGCTCGCCTGCCACATAAGCCGTGCCGACGTAGGCGAGGCTGCGAAGCTGGCGCGCGCCGGCGGCGAAGTCCAGCACGCGGCGGGTGCCCTCGACGTTGATGCGGCGCGCCTCGCCGATCGAGTGATCGAACCGCACCGTGGCGGCGGAGTGAATCACGCGAGTCGTCTCCGCGGAAAGGCGCTGGTAAGCAGCGGCGTCCAGCCCGCAGTTGGGCTGGCCGACATCCCCGGAATAGACTTGAACGCGGGACCGCTGGGCCGGAGGGACAAACAAATCGGCGCGTTGCTGACCGGATTGGCCGGGCCGGTCGCGGATAAGCAGCGCCAGCTTGGCGTACGGTTTCCGATCCAGCAATTCGTGCACCAGTTGCACCCCGAGAAAGCCAGTGGCGCCGGTGACAAGGATGAATTCTTCGTTATTCATTCAGGAAGCAACCTCAATGATCGAACAACTCGAAGGCATGTGAACGATGATCCTTGGGTGCACGGACATCAATAAAAATAATGCACCATTGTACACGGAGCACATGCATAAGGAGCGTCGTCGGATACCGGCCTTGAAGCCAGGGTTGTAGGGCAACAAGAAAAAAGGAGATAACGCTTCCAAGCTAGAATAAACCCTCAACGAACCTGTTGCGCTATGTCGATCCGAGCCCAAAGCGGGTGCAGCATGGGCCATTTGGTATGGAAGATTCAGTCGTGATCGAGAAGGAAATGGCAGACTACAAGCGTGTTGCCGCCGTGGGGCAAGACGTGGTGACCAAGTAGAGGACAGGAGCGCATGGCGTCCCCAGTTGTCCCGCACCAATCTAGATCCTCTCCATCGAATTAAACCACTTGGCCGCCTGGCAGAGATTGAAGCAGTGCTGACATTTCCGTCGATTTGTGGCTGATTGATGAGCCGTCTTGGCTAGCTAAATTGTTCTACGGAAGAGATACGGAGGACCTGGCCGCGGGGATATATATTTGGGGTATTTGCATTCGGGGCGATTCATACCGCCAACTCGGAAGCAACCCTCAACTGGGGCGGAAGCACATGAGCGCGTGGTGAACTGATTCGCCATTTTTGACCCGAATCGAAGGTCGACCGAACGCGACTCTCGTTTCCCCTCAAATCCCGTGTACTTGTAGCGTACTCAAGAACCGCGTTTCCTGCGTTTTGATAGTTTTGAGCATCCATAAAAATCAACAACTTATTTAGAATCAATACGAACCGGCAATCCGACCCCCAAACCGGCACCACTTAACTATTTTATAATAAGCAGTTTATGCGACATTATGTCTACTTGTCCTCGTGGCGTGCAGGTAGGTCAAATGGAACCCTAATCAAGAATTCCCAGTGTTCAGGCTGAACACACCAATGTGAGTCACGTGCAGCTTCAAAATGCTCTCTAGTTCCTGCGGGGCTCCTGGCGTGATTCCGACCGTCTCGGAGCAGTTGCCAAAGCTGCGTCAATCCGGACCGCAACACGGTCTCGTGCCGGCACATAATAAACAACTTGAGCGGATCAAATTGCATCCCATTCACTAAGAGTGAATATGCGATTCACAATGTCAGGCGGGTCATGAAGACTGAACAGCACAAGAGAAGATCCGCCCTCGGACAATCGTCCGAAGGCAGAGAACTAAACATCGAAAGCGCGACCGCGAGTTACGAGGGATGGATGCGCAGTTGTACTGCGGTCGTCTCGTCCGATCTTCGATCGAAACACGAGCAAATGAAGGAGAGCCCATTCCTTTTCTTGAGGGGTACCTTCTACAGGTGGGCTCAACTCTGGCCGTCTCTCTGTGCAGAGTTGTGTGACGCACCGAAGGTTCTCGCGGTAGGGGATCTGCATGTCAATAGTTTTGGAACCTGGCGGGATGCCGAGGGGCGACTCTGTTGGGGTGTCGACGATTTCGATGAGTCTTACCCCCTGCCCTACACCAACGACATCGTTCGTTTGGCCGCAAGTATGAAGATCGTCATCGATGCCGGCAGCCTGTCCATCAGGTTCAAGGACGGATGCGATGCCATCCTGGACGGATATTTGCAATCACTGCGCGAGGGCGGTTGTCCGATCGTCCTCGCCGAACGAGAGCAAAAGCTGGACAAACTGGGAGCGGACAACTTCAAGCCGCCTTCTGACTTTTGGGGGAAGCTAAACCGTTTGCCAACTGTCAGGCACTCGCTTGCCAACGACCTGAAGCATGCACTGCAGAAGACGCTGCCTGACCCGAAGATGGAATACAAAATCGTCCGACGCCAGGCCGGGATGGGGAGTCTTGGACAGAAACGATTCGTAGCAATCGTCAGATGGCAGGGTGGCTTTATTGCCCGAGAAGCAAAGTCGATGCTCCCTGGTGCCTGCTCCTGGTTGAATGACCGGATTGGGCATCGTCAGTCCTACTACGAGGAAGCGATCAGCTCTGCAATACGCTCTCCTGACCCGTTTCAAGTTATCGAAGGATCATGGT
>Ga0302320_10003260_pt1 | contig 37907 bp, 37 predicted proteins | sample Bog_T0_3_FD_202130 | JGI IMG/M metagenome (GOLD analysis project Ga0302320, IMG submission 202130) | Peat permafrost microbial communities from Stordalen Mire near Abisko, Sweden - Bog_T0_3 | ecosystem: Environmental > Terrestrial > Soil > Wetlands > Peat | place: Sweden: Abisko, Stordalen Mire... | reverse complement strand
TCGAAACCTTCGTCCACGAGGTCGACGAAGCGGTCGCTCATCGAAAGATCGACGGCCACCTCGGGATAGAGCGCGAGAAAATCGGGCAACGCCGGGGCGAGATGCAGAAAGCCGAAGCTCATCGGCGCGCTGAGGCGTAGCCGCCCGCGTGGCGCCGACTGCAATTGGTTTACCGCGAGATCGGCGTCCGCGAGGTCGGCGAGAATGCGCGACACGCTTTCGAAATAGCCGCGCCCCGCCTCGGTCAAGGTGAGCGAGCGGGTCGTTCGCTGGAACAACCGCGCGCCCAGTTCGGTCTCCAGCGCGCCGACGAGACGACTGACGGCGGATTTCGACACGCGCAAACGTCGGGCGGCCTCGGAAAAGGATTGCGCCTCCGCCACGCGGACGAAGGCTTCGATGGCGGCGAGGCGATCCATATTGTTGCTTTCATCGCAACAGTGTTGTGCCTCCTTTATGAATTGTTCCAGGAAACGTCGCAAGCTAAATCAGCGTCACTGCCGGCGAGATCGTCGTCCGGCGCTGGTTTCTCAACGAAAGGGTCTCTCATGTCTCTCGCCACGTTCCCCACCGCCAAGCCGATCATTCCCGCCCTCGGCGTCCTCTACAAGTCGCTTTCGCCGATCGCCGACGCCGTCGTTCGCGTCACCGCCGGCCTGTTGTTGCTGCCGCACGGCGCGCAGAAGCTGTTCGGCATGTTCGGCGGTTACGGCGTCGAGGCGACCGGTCAGTTCTTCGCGGCCAAGCTCGGCCTGCCCGCCTCGCTCGCGCTGGTCGCCGGCCTCATCGAGTTCTTCGGCGGCATCCTGCTCGCCCTCGGCCTGCTGACCCGTCCCGTCGCCGCGCTGGTGTTCGGCCTGATGGCGGTGGCGGTCGTGCAGGTCCATCTCGGCATTGGTTTCTTCTGGACCGCCGGCGGCTTTGAATATCCGCTGTTCTGGGGCATCGTCGCCCTGTCCTTCGTCGTGCGCGGCGGCGGACGCTATTCCGTCGACGCCCTCATCGGCGCCGAAATCTGACAACCGTTAGGCGAGCGCTCCGGCGCTCGCCGCTTCGAGGATAAGCTCATGTCCGTCACCGTTCGACCCGCACTCGCTCGCGGCCATGCGAACCATGGCTGGCTCGACAGCTACCACACGTTCTCCTTCGCCAATTACCATGACTCCCGCTTCATGGGCTTCGGCCCGCTGCGGGTGATCAACGAGGATCGAGTCGCGCCGGGCGGCGGATTCGCCACCCATGGCCATCGCGACATGGAAATCCTTTCCTATGTCATCGAAGGCGGCCTCGCGCACAAGGACAGCATCGGCACGGGCTCCGTCATTCGGCCGGGCGACGTGCAAGTGATGTCGGCCGGGACCGGCATTCGCCACAGTGAATACAACGCCTCGGAACGGGAGCCGGTCCACTTCCTGCAAATCTGGTTGCTGCCGGAGCGGCAGGGACTCACGCCACGTTATGATCAGAAGACCATTCCCGAAGCCGAGAAGCTCGGCCGACTGCGCCTCGTCGCCTCGCGCGACGGTCGCGAGGATTCCCTGCTCATTCATCAGAACGCCGATGTCTACGCCTCGCTGTTGAGGAAGGGCGACGTCGTCGAACACGCTTTGAAGACCGACCGCAAGGCATGGGCGCAAATCGTCAAAGGCAGCGTCGAGATCAACGGCGTCGAAGTCCGCGCCGGCGACGGCGCCGCGATCGAGAACGACGCCCGCGTGGCGATCGTCGCGCGCGAGGAAGACGCGGAGTTGTTGCTTTTTGATTTGTGAAAAGCGCATCGCGACAGCCCTACGTCAATCAAGTTTTCGTGAACATGAGCCGGCCGCCGAAAGCGGGCGGCTCATCGCGTTCCAAACGCCGCTCGGCCGAGAACCGCGATCAACAAAACCCGTCATCGATCGGTATAGGTACTTTCCGAGTCTGAAAGACAACGCCGGCCCGCGCTAAGTGTTAATTCGCGATGGCGCGCCACGTGGTTCTCTATTGATTTGCGCGTGCGCTTCCAGCTCGCTCGGGAGAGTCGCGCGGACTCGAGCTGTTGGCCGGCCGTCACAACCGGCGCGATGGAAAGGGGAAAACGCGAGCATGCGCAATGCGGCCTTCGACTTGCCCAGCCCCGACCGGACAGCCCTGTTTCTGGATGTGGACGGCACCATGATAGACTTCGCCGTCACGCCGTCCGAAGTCGTCGTACCGGATCGGCTGGTCGACGACATCGCGACCATCGAGCGCGCGCTCGGCGGCGCGCTCGCCGTCGTCAGCGGTCGAACGACCCTCGACATCGATCATCTGTTTCAGCCGCTGCGGCTGCGCTCGAGCGGCGTTCACGGCGCCGAAATCCGCTACGATCCGTTGATGGCGGTCACGACCGCTCCAACCGCCCATCTTCTGCCGACACGCCTCTGGCAAGGCCTGGAGGACATCTTATCGGCGTTTCCCGGCGCCGCCGCCGAGAACAAACGCTTCAGCTTCGCCGTCAATTATCGCGCGGCTCCCGGCCTCGGACCGCGCTTGCTCGACGCGCTTCAAGAATTCGCCGCCGCGGAGCCCGCTTTCCAACTGAACGTCATCGAAGCCAACCTCGCCTTCGACATCAAGGGAGGATGCTTCAACAAGGGCGCGGCGATCGATGACTTTCTGACGCGTTCCCCGTTCGCGGGTCGAGCGCCCATCTTCATCGGCGACGATTGGACGGACGAATCGGGATTCGCGGCGGTCGAACGCGCCGGTGGAGTCGCCTATTCCGTGGGGACGGAGCGGCCCAACGTCAGCGGCGTGTTCCCCAATCCGGCGATGGTGCGCGAATGGCTCGGTCGCGCGGCCGCGGAGATGGCGCTGTCATGATTGATCAGAGCAAGACCCAACACCGAAACCTCGACCTGGCCTTGATCGGCAATTGCAGCGTGGCGGCGCTCGTCGATCGCGACGCGCGCATCGTGTGGTGGTGCTTTCCGCGCTTCGATTCCGATCCGGTGTTTTCCAACCTGCTCTCGGGCGATGAAGAGAAGGGCTTTTGCGAGGTCGATCTGCGCGACCGCGTCGAGTCGGAATCCCGCTATATTCGCAACACGCCCCTGGTTGAAACCATCCTGACCGACGCCAGCGGCGCCAAAGTGCGCGTGACCGATTTCGCGCCGCGGTTCGAACGGCACGAACGCACATTTCGGCCGCCGCAGATCATCCGGCGTATCGAGCCGCTCGAAGGCCTGCCCCGCATCGTGATCAGAGTCAGGCCGACCTTCGACTACGGCCGTCCGATGCAAGACATGGTCGCGGGATCGAATCACATCCGCTATATGGGCGGCGAACAGGTGATGCGACTGACGACCGACGCGCCGCTGTCCTACATCAAGACCGAGACCCCTTTCGTGCTGACCAAGCCGGTCACGTTGATCTTCGGGCAGGACGATCCGTTCCGCAGCGCGATCGACGTGACCAGCCGGGAGTTTCTCGACCGCACGCGCGAGCATTGGCTCGAATGGGTGCGCCATCTCGGCGTGCCTTTCGAGTGGCAGGCGGCGGTCGTGCGCGCGGCGATCACGCTCAAACTCTGCCACTACGAAGAGACCGGCGCGATCGTCGCCGCGCACACCACATCCATTCCCGAGGCGCCATCGACCGAGCGCAACTGGGACTACCGCTATTGCTGGTTGCGCGACGCCTTCTTCGTCGTCGACGCGCTCAATCGACTCGGCGCCACCAACATCATGGAATCCTACATCAACTATTTCACCACGGTCGCCGCGAACGCCTCCGACATGCGGCCCGTGCATGGAATCATTCCTTTCAGCTCGCTCGAGGAAGTCTTCGCTCCGAATCTGAAGGGGTTCATGGGGCACGGTCCCGTGCGCGTGGGAAACGAAGCCGTGATTCAGACCCAGCACGACGTCTACGGCAGCGTGGTGCTCGGGGCGATGCAGATGTTCGTCGATCAGCGTCTGCCCCGGATGGGCGACGAAGCGCTGTTTCGTCGATTGGAGCCGCTCGGCGAACAGGCCTGGTTGCTCGCGTTCGAGCCGGACGCCGGAATCTGGGAATACCGTGGACGCGCCCGGGTGCATACCTATTCGGCGGCGCTGTGCTGGGCCGCGTGCGATCGCCTCGGGCTGGTCGCGGCTCGATTGAACCTGGCGGAGCGGGCGCATTATTGGGATTCCCGCGCGGCGACGATCAGAGACAGAATTCTGTCCGAGGCCTGGGACGAGGAGCGGCAGACCTTGACCGGCGCGCTCGGCCACCCGGAACTCGACGCCAGCGTGTTGCTGTGCGCCGAGCTCGGCCTGATCAAGCCGTCGGATCGACGATTTCGTGGCACCTGCGACGCCATCGGACGCGATCTCATGCGCAACGGCCGCATCATGCGCTACACCGCGAACGATGACTTCGGCTCTCCCGAGACCGCGTTTCTCGCCTGCAATTTCTGGTACATGGACGCGCTTTGCCTGATCGGCAGAAAGCAGGAAGCGCGCGAGATGTTCGAGACGATTCTCGGATGTCGAAATTCGTTTGGCTTGTTGTCGGAAGACATTCATCCGCAGACCGGGGAGCTTTGGGGTAATTTTCCGCAAGCCTATTCCATGGCGGGCATCATCAACACGGCGACCCGTCTTTCATCGAGTTGGGAGGAAGCATGGGCTCGCGACTGATCATCGTTTCGAACCGCGTCGCGGTCCCGGAACCGGGCGGCAAACAAATGGCGGGCGGCCTCGTGGTCGCGGTGAAAGCCGCGCTGAGAGGCCGCACGGGCATATGGTTTGGTTGGAGCGGCAAGATCGACGAGACGAAGACCGAGCAGCCTCGCGTTCATCAACGCAACCATATCACCTACGCCGTCATCGATCTGTCGAAGACCGACTTCGAGGAATATTACAATGGGCTGGCGAACCGCGTTCTCTGGCCCATCCTGCATTATCGCGTGGATCTGCAGGAATATTCGCGCGCCGACCAGTCCGGCTACATGCGCGTCAATCGCATCTTCGCCGACAGTCTCGACGCGTTGATCAAGGAAGACGACGTCATCTGGGTGCACGACTATCATCTGATGCCGTTGGCGCGGGAGCTGCGCGCGCGCGGTCACCTCAATCCCATCGGCTTCTATCTGCACATTCCCTGCGCGCCGTTGGACATCCTGCGCACCTTGCCTCACCACGAGGACATTCTCGGCGCGCTGACCTATTATGATCTGGTCGGGTTTCAGACCGAGAACGATCGCGATAATTTCGCGGCTTACGTCATGGCGATGGACGGCGCGAAGGCCGGAAAGAACTTCTCCTTCGAAGTCGAAGGGCGTCAAACGCACATCGGCGCTTTTCCCGTCAGCATAGAGACCGCCACTTACGCACGTCTCGCGCGCAACGCCGCGCGCTCACCGTTCTCGAAGGAAATCGCCGAGAGTTTCCTCGGGCTGCGCGTCGTCCTGGGCGTCGATCGGTTGGACTATTCCAAAGGCATCATCCAGCGCATCAACGCGTTCGACCGGTTTCTCGAACTCCATCCGGAGTGGCGCTCGCGCGTCATACTCCTGCAGATCACGCCCAAGAGCCGATCCGACATTAAGGAATACGCCGAGATCGAGGATGAGGTGACGACGCTGATCGGCAGGATCAACGGACGTTGGGGCGAAGCGTCGTGGACGCCCATTCGCTATGTCAATCGCTCCTATTCCCGCACCGCGCTCTCCGGCATGTACCGCGCCGCCGACGTGGCGTTGGTGACGCCGCTTCGCGACGGCATGAATCTCGTCGCCAAGGAATTCGTCGCGGCGCAGGACCCGGAAGATCCCGGCGTGCTCATCCTGTCGCAATTCGCGGGCGCGGCGGCGGAACTCACGGGCGCGCTGATCGTCAATCCTCACGAAGCCGAGGGCGTGGCCGCCGCGATCAAACGCGCGTTGGAGATGCCGCTGGATGAGCGTCGCGAACGCCACGCCCCGATGCTGGAACATCTGCTCACCCACAATGTAGAGCATTGGGCGGAGGACTATCTTTCCGCTCTGGCCGAAACGCGGCAGCGCCCTGGATTGCTGGCGGGATTGCGGGCTCTGTTCAGCCCCGCCGCGCCCGCTTCGTCGGCCCCGAAGGCGCCCACTCCCGCTTGGTCGCGCCCGAACGGCGCGTGAGGCTTTCAGACTCCGCTGATGGTCACCGCGACATCCGCCGGACGCACGGTGTAGGGCCAGGACGTCACGAGCACATCGGCGCCGGCCGCCGCGTAAGCCCGCGCATTGCCGGGATGCACGCCGCCCGCTGCGGCGAGTACGGGGCGCGCTGACAGCGCGGCGAACGCGCTCGCGACTTCGGCGATGGCGTCGGGCTCGAACTTTTCCGCCTGAATCACGTCGAAGCCCGCGTCGGCCGCCTCGATCGCCTCGGCGACCGAGTTCACCTCGATGACGAGCTTCTTCTCGGGCGCGCGCGACCTCAGCTCGCGGGCGAGCGCCGATATTCCGGCATCGGGAAGGAAGGCCCTGTGCTCGGGAAAGACCAGGATCGTTTCGGACAGGCCGAGGCGATGTGGAACGGAGCCCGCCGCCTTGATCGCGGCGATCGCGAGCGCCTTGGTTCCCGGAGCATTCTTGCGCGTGCAGGCGACGACGATCTCGGGACGAACCTCTCGCGCCGCGACAAGAATGGCATTCGCGGCGGTCGCTACGCCCGACCATATCTCCACCAGCGTCTGCGCGACCTTCCAGGCCTTCAGCACTCCCGCCGCCGGTCCCTCGCCTTCGAGAATCGGCTGACCCGCGCGAACGCTTGTTCCGCTCCGTTCGAGCACGCGGACGTTCCCCCCGACGAGCGCGAGCAGCGTCGCCGTTTCCTCGATCGCCGACACGATCATCGGACCGCGCGCGGCGAAGCGGATGCGAGCCTTCACGTCGCCGATGCCGAGCGCTTCGGTCGTCAGATCGCCGTAAGGCGCATCCTCGAACAACAAGCGTTCCAGTTCCAATGTCGTCAGCGCCGACACCGGAGTTCAGACCTTCGTCTTCGGCGTCAGATCGACGCCGCTGGCGCGGCCGATATGGGTCGCCAGCATCGGCACGTAGTCCTGATCGCCGCCGGCGGCGTGCGCGAGGGCGAAGGCGTTCTTGGCCGCATTGCCCATCGGGTTGGGAACGCCCGCCTCGTCGGCCATCGCCTCGAGATAGCGCAGATCCTTGAAGGCGTTGGCGATCGTGAACTTGTGCGCGTCGCGGTCTCCCTCCAGCGTCCAGCGCATGAACGTCTGGTAGAAGCCGCAATCCATGCGCCCGCCGCTGATGACGCTGTTGAAGCGATCTGGCGAAATCCCGACCTTTTGCGACAGCGCGAGCGCCTCGGAATAAAGCGCGGCATAGCCGAGCGAGACGAAGTTGTTGAGCAGCTTCATGCGATGGCCGTCGCCGACGCCGCCGATGTGGACGACGCGCCCCGCCCAGGTCTCCAGCACCGGTTTCAGCCGCGCGAAAATGTCGTCGCTGGCGCCGACCATCGTGTCGAGCTTGCCCTCCCACGCCTCCTTCGGCGTGCGGCTCAGCGGCGCATCGACGAAATGCACGCCGCGCGGCGCGAGTTCGGCGGCGAGCGCGAGCGTCGAATTGGGGTCGGAGGTCGAGCAATCGACGATGAGGGAGCCCGGTTTCATGCCGCTGGCCAAGCCATGCTCGCCGCGCACGATCGCCTCGACATCCCTAGAACCCGTCACACAGAGGAACACGATCGAGGACCGCGCGGCGACTTCCGCCGCGGTCTTCACTTCGACGGCGCCGCGGAGAGTCAAATCCTCGATCGCCTCGCGCTTGCTTCGGCCGAGAATCGTCAGCGGATAGCCCTTGTCGACGATATTCTTCGCCATGCCGTGGCCCATGAAGCCGAGGCCGATGAAACCGATCGTTTCGCTGGTGGACGTCATGAGCGTTTCCTCTTGATGGGTCTCGTAGCCCGACTACGCGCCGTCGCCCGGCACGTATTGCCGCCAATTGTGCGCTTCCTTGAAGCCGAGCACTTCGCGCGTTTTCTTGTTCGACAGCGGCGCCTCGAACTCGCCCATCTCGCGCGTGATCCTCACGTTGGGGCAAGCCTTCGCCAGGAACTCGCGGGTCGGCGTATTGAGCGTGATCGTATCGTTGACCGCGTTGAACACCTGAAAACCTAGCCCGTCCTTCTCCAACGCCAGATGCACGATTTCGCCGAGGTCGCGCGCGTCGATGTAACTCCAGGCGTTGCGCTTGCGCGACATCGGATCGGCGAGGAATTTCGGGAACATCCCATATTCGTGCGGCTCGATCACGTTGCCGATCCGCAGCGCGTAGATGTCGGCCTCGTAGCGCAAGGCGAACGCGCGGGCGGTCTTTTCGGCGACCACTTTCGACAGTCCATACGAATCCATCGGGTCGGAATCGTAGCTCTCGTCGAGCGGAAAGCTGTGATAATCCTTATCGCCCTCGGCGAAGCAGACGCCGTAGGTCGTCTCGCTCGAGGCGATGATGACCTTGCGCACGCCGAGCTTCATCGCGGCCTCGATCACGTTGTAGGTGCTGACCACGTTGGCCGCGAAGGTCGTGTTGTCGGGTTCGAGCAGCACGCGCGGAATCGCGGCGAAATGCACGACCGCGTCGGGCGCGCTCGGCGGCTTGCCGTCGTTGAAACCGTCGAAGCCGAAATGGGTGGTGAGCGCGTTGAAGGTCTGCCCGCTGTCGGTGAGATCGGTGATCAGCGTGTTGACGCCGGGCAAATCGAGCGGTTTCAGATCGACATTGAGGATCTTGTAGCCCTTGGCGAGAAGATGCGGCACGGCGTGCCGCCCCGCCTTACCCGTTCCGCCCGTGAAAACGATGCGCTTGCTCATGAAACATTCCTTGTAGTCAGTTCATACCTGTCGTGGCGCCCGCGCGCTTCAGACGCATCACGGCGTTGTCGAGCGCGCCGAGAAAATTCGAACGATCGCGCGGCCCGAACGCTTTCGGACCGGACGTTTCCTGCCCCGTCGAACGCAGATGGTCCATAAGATTGCGCGTCGCCAGCGCCATGCCGACCGAGTTTTCGTCGAAGCGCCGGCCGTTCGGCGCGAGCACCTCCGCCTTCAGCTTGACGCAGCGACTGGCGAGCGGAATGTCCGAGGTGACGACGATGGCGCCCGGGCCGGCGCGTTCGACGATCCAATCATCGGCGACGTCGGGACCCGCGGCGACGACGACGCGCTCGATGTCCGGCGCTCGGGGAATCTGAATCGGGCTGTTGGCGACGACGAAGACCTTGACGCCGTAACGCGCGGCGACGCGATAGGTCTCGTCCTTGACGGGACAGGCGTCGGCGTCGACGAAAATGCGCAGGCGAGGTTTTTCGGCTTCCATCGCCAGCAATGTAGACGTCTTTTCACGCCTGCGTCCAACGGGCGAGAGAGCGGCTCGCGCCGCCCTCTCGATGGTCTCAGGCCGCCTTGGCTTGCGGAGCCGCTTCGGCGTTCTGCATGGCGCGCATATAGAGGTCGAGCAGCGATTCCTGCTCGTCGCGCTCGTCCTTGTCCTGTTTGCGGATGCGCAGGATTTCCCTCAGCACCTTGATGTCGAAGCCCTCGCCCTTGGCCTCGGCGAAGACTTCCTTCTTGCCTTCGTTCAGCGCCTTCACCTCCTCGTCGATCTGCTCGATGCGCTCGATGATGGAGAGAATGCGATTTCCGGCGATGCCGACGGTGTCGTTCTTTTCAGTCATGTCTTGCCTCTCGTGATGCGAGGCGGAGGCTAGGGCCGTGAAGGTTGCCGAGGGGTTAACGGATCGCCGCCAATCCCCAGGCATTTTTTTATCGTCGCTCAACCACCGGGCGCGAACACCCGCACGCGATGGCCGTCGGGATCGAGTCCGAGAAACGTGTAGCCGAAATCCACCCGAATCGGCGGATGCGCGACCGCCGCGCCGCGCGCTTTCCATTCGGCGAAGGCGGCGTCGACTTCCGAATCATTTTTCAGAGCAAAGGCGATCTCGCCGCCGCCCGGCGCGCCGGCGGGCGGCCGGACCTCGTCGCGGCGCCAGAGGCCCAGCATCAGGCCAGTCCCGGCCGGAATCATCGCGAATCCCGGCGAGGACTCGATCGCGGGGCGGCCGAGCGTGCGCGCGTAAAACGCTTCGCTGACGGCGACGTCTTCGACGTAGAGGAGGATGAAGGCGATATCTGACATGGCGGGCTCCCGTGTTGTGGACGGGAGAGCCTTAGCGCGGCCTGCTGCCAGATTCTGTCAGGAGGCTGCGGCGGCCTCGACGGTGGGGAGGAAATAGGCCTCCACCGGCCCGGTCATGCGGATCGTCAGCAGATTGCCCTTGCGGTCGCGGGTCTTGCCGATCGGCGCGCGAATCCAGTTCTCGCTGATGCAATATTCCTCGACATCGTCCCGCTCGCGGCCCTTGAAGCGGATGCCGACGCCACGCGTCAGCGCCGCCTCGTCGTAAAACGGGCTCTTGGGGTCGATGCAGAGGTGATCGGGCGGCTGATCGGTCATGCCATTCCTATCGCCCACGCGGGAGGGTTCGCCGCGTGCGCCGGGTCAGAAGCTCGCGAAGTCGCGAAGCTCAGCTCGCGAGCGCCTTGACGCGCTTGGTCAGGCGGGCGATTTTCCGCGAAGCGGCGTTCTTGTGCAGAATGCCCTTCTGAGCGGCGCGCGCCACCAAAGGCTCGGCGTCGTGCAAGGCGGTCGCGGCGCCGGAGGCGTCCTTGGCGGCCAAAGCTTCCTCGACCCGACGGACGAACGTGCGCATTTCGCTGCGACGCGACTTGTTAACCGCGGTGCGGCGCTCGATTTTGCGAACGGCTTTCTGTGCCGACTTCGTATTGGCCATGAACTCTTTATCCTTCACTGCGCCGACACAACTGGTCGTACGCTCAAACCCCAAGGGGCCGGGTCGAAGCCCAGCCTGTTGGCCCGGGCTTATAGCCGCTCGCCGCGCGGAGCGTCAACCATCGCCGGGGCTTTATTCTCGGCGAGTTTTCGTCGGACGACGTTTGCATGACAAAAATAATTAAGGCAATTTTAACCAAGGCGGCACGAGACTTGCTAAATACCCTGCGCGCCCACATCGCGCGCGTGTCGAAGGAGCCCGAACCCATGGCGGAAAGCGGTCGAAGCCGCAAGGCGCTGATCGTTCTGCACCAGGAGCATTCGACGCCCGGGCGCGTGGGACGATACCTGCAGTCGCTGGGCGTCGAACTCGACATCCGCCGCCCGCCGTTGGGCGACCCGCTTCCCGACCACCTCGACGACCATGTCGGCGTCATCATCTTCGGCGGCCCGATGGGCGTCAACGATCCCGAGCCGTGGATTCGCCGCGAGATCGACTGGCTCGACATTCCTTTGAAGAATGACAAGCCGATACTCGGGCTTTGCCTCGGCGCGCAGATGCTGGCACGCCAATTGGGCGCGCGGGTGTTCACGCACGACGACAGCCGTGGCGAGGTCGGCTATTACGGCTTGAATCCGACCCCGGCGGCCGACCGGCTGTGCTGCGCGCGCTTCCCGCGCTACGCCTATCAATGGCACTTCGACGGCTTTGATCTGCCGGACGGCGCGCATCTACTCGCCGGCGGCGCCGGCGATTTTCCGCATCAGGCGTTTCGCTATGGCCGCAACGCGGTGGCGCTGCAGTTCCATCCCGAGGTGACCTACCAGATGATGTGCCGCTGGACGACGCGCGGCGCCGAGCGTCTGAGCCGCCCGGGCGCCCGTCCGCGCGAGGAGCATCTGGGCGGATGGTTCCAGCATGACGGCGCGGTGTCGAACTGGCTGAAGTCGTTCCTGGCGGCGTGGACGGGCGACAATCTGCCGGCGCACGCCGTCACCGCGCCCGCCAAGCCGGCGCCCACGTCGGAGCCTCGAATGCAGGCGCCTTTCGCGGCCGCCGCCTACTGAACGCTCAGAACAGCGTCGGCGCGTCCGCGGGCTTTTTGGCCTTCGCGGGCTTGCGCGGCGCGCCGGGTCCGCCCGCCGTCGCATCGATCTCTCCATCGGCGAATTGAATTTTCAGCGATTGCGGCGGCAAGACGTCGGCGGCGCGGTGCAGCGGGCGACCCTTTTCGTCCTTGACCAGAGCGAACCCTCGCGCGAGCACGCTGCGATAGCTCACCGCGCCGAGAAGCTGCGTGGCGCTCGCGACGCGGTCGCGGCGCCGACGCAGCGAATCGGCGAAAGCGCGCCGCAGCCGAATCTCCAGGCCCGGCAGCGCTTGCGCCCGCTCGCGCGCGCGCCGCCGTTCCGCCGACAGAAGCGCCTCCCATCGCCGCGTCGCCGCCGCGAGACGCTCGGCGCGACGCCGCGAATCGCGCGAGGCCTCGCGCGCCAACGCCACCGTGGATTGGCCGAGCGCGTCGCGGAAGCGCCGCGTCAATTGCTCGCCCGCGCGCGCCAGCCGACCCGCCAGCGCGCGCCGCCGCTCGACCGCCGCGGCGAACAGAGCGCGCGGCGAATGACGCGTCAGCTTGCGCGACAGCAGCGCGATCGACAGCGCGCGCGCGTCGAGCCCCGCCCGCACTTTCGTCTGGATCGCGGCGCCCGCTTGATCGAAGCGCTGGCGCGGGCCCGCGAGCAATGCCTCGCCGGTGGGCAAGGCGCGCGCGAGCGCCCGGAGATCGCCGCGCTTGCGCTGCGCGAACCGCAGCATCGCGCCACGCCCGCGCCCGTCGAGATCGGCGAGCCGGGCGAGCAGTTCGGAGCGCACGGGCACGCTGAGTTCCGCCGCGGCCGTGGGCGTCGGCGCGCGCACGTCGGCGGCGTGGTCGATCAGCGTCCAGTCGGTCTCGTGGCCGACGGCGGCGATCAGCGGAATGTCGCTGTCCGCGGCCGCGCGCACGACGATCTCCTCGTTGAAGCCCCAGAGGTCCTCGAGCGAGCCGCCGCCGCGCGCGACAATCAGCAGATCGGGCTGCGGAATCGGGCCGTCCGGCGGCAGCGCGTTGAAGCCGATGATGGCGCGCGCCACTTCCGCCGCCGAGGTTTCGCCCTGCACCCGAACCGGCCAGACCAGGACATGGACGGGGAAGCGATCGGCGAGCCGATGCAGGATGTCGCGAATCACCGCGCCGGTCGGCGACGTGACGACGCCGATGACGCGCGGCATGTAGGGCAGCAATTGCTTGCGCGCGGGATCGAACAGTCCCTCCGCGGTGAGTTTACGACGTCGCGCGTCGAGTAGCGCCATCAGCGCGCCCACGCCCGCCGGTTCGATCGTCTCCACCACGATCTGATAGGACGACTTGCCGGCGAAAGTGGTGATCTTGCCCGTCGCGATGACCTCGAGGCCCTCCTCGGGACGCACGCGCATGCGCTGGAACACGCCTTTCCAGATCACGGCGTCTAGCCGCGCGCCGGCGTCCTTCAAGGAAAAATAGGCGTGTCCCGAGGAATGCGGTCCGCGATAGCCGGAGATTTCCCCGCGCACGCGCACATAGCCGAACCGATCCTCGAGCGTGCGCTTCAGCGCGCTCGACAATTCGGTGACGGAGATCTCCGTCGCGTTCGAGGCGATGGTTTCGGATTCGGCCATGGCGGGACTATGCCCGAGCGCGGGCCGCCGGACCAGACGTCGCCGCTCCCCCTCGCGCCATGCTGCCGCCTTCTTGTGTCGCCAGGGAGGGAGCGTTAAGCCATGCTTAAGAGGCCTTGGCCGCGGGCGACATAGGGACTTGCCGAAAACGATGCGAGATTATTCTTTGGGCCGATGGGGTCGTCGGACGACCCGCCCCATCGTCTGGACGTTCGTGGCGGCCTTGGGCCTCGTGGCCGCGTTGACGGGAACAAACCCGGCGCTTTCCCAGGGCGGCGACTGCGATCGTCTGCGCCAAGCCATCTCCGACGCCTCGCGCAACAGCCAGGGCGCGCAGTTCCAGGCGGCGGCGGAGCGCCAGCGCGGCGAGATCGATCGCACCAGCGCCTATGCGCATTCCATCGGCTGCGACAACCGCAAGTTCCTGTTTTTCGGCTCCGAAGCGCCGGCGCAATGCGGCCAGATCAACGCGCAAATCTCGCGGATGCGGGCGAACCTCGACGACTTGCAGTCCCGCGCGGGCGGCGGACAGGGCGGACGCGGCGAATTGATCGCGCGCTACAACGCGGAGTGCGGCAGCCAGCAAGCGCGTCCCGGCGGCATCCTCGACACGCTGTTCGGCCAGCCGAAGCCCGGAGACGTCACCAACGAGCCGTTGACGCCCGAACCCGGCACGGTGGAAAAGCCGGTGGAGGCGCCGGGCGAGGCGCGCGCGGGCGGCAAAGCGGTTTGCGTGCGCTCCTGCGACGGCGCGTTCTTCCCCGTCTCCTATTCCGCGAGCGGCGGCCGGCTCGACGGCCTGCAGGACATGTGTCATGCGCTCTGCCCCAACGCCGACGTCTCGCTCTACACCTACCCCGCGAGTGGCGACATCGAACAGGCGGTTTCGATCACCGGCGCTCGTTATATGGATACCCCGACCGCGCTGAAATTCCGTCAGTCTTTCGATTCGACCTGCTCCTGCCGTCGCCGCGGACAGAGCTGGGCGGACGCGCTCGCCAATGCCGAGGTGAAGCTCGGCCGCGAGGACAAGACCGACATCATCGTCACGCCGGAGAAATCCGTCGAACTTTCCAGGCCGAAGGCGGACCCGAAGGCCGTCGCCAAGGTGGACCCGAAGGCCAAGCCGTCGAAACCCGGCGCGGCGCCGACGCCGTCACCGACGCCCACGCCCGGCATGACGGCCGCGCCGGGCGCCGTCACCGACGCCAACGGCGTCGATACGGTGCTGAGCCAACAGGCGGCGACGATCAGCCGGGAAGCCTCGGGCATCGCCGGCGGCGATTCGCCCACGGGCGCCACCGTCGGCGCGGATCAGGGCAAGAGCGTCGATGCGGTCGGCCCCGACGGGGTCAAGCGGAAGGTCAGGATAATCGGGCCAACGCTTTAGCGCGTCCGATCAGAGGCAGCAGCGCCGCCAATTCGGGACCCGCCTCCAGCCCGGTGAGGGCGAGCCGTAGCGGATGAAACAGCGCGCGCCCCTTGCGCCCGGTCTCGCGCTTGAGTTCGCCCGTCCACTCGCTCCAGGTCGTCGCGCTCCACGGCTCGGCCGGCAAGCTCGCCGCCGCGCTGGCGAGAAACGCCGCGTCCTCGACGACGGGCGCGACATCGCCATGAACCACTGTCCACCAGATTCGCGCGTCATCCAGTTGCGTCAGATTGCCGCGCGCCACCGCCCAGAACGGCTCGGCGCCGGGTCCGGAAACACCTATCGCCGCGAGGCGCTCCGCGACCGACGAAAACGGCATGACGTGCAAGGTCTTGGCCGAAAGCGCGCGCAACTCCGCTTCGTCGAACCGCGCCGCCGCTTGCGAAAGCCGGCTGAGTTCGAAGGTCGCCACGAGTTCGTCGAGCGAGGCGATCGGATGCACGGATTCGGCCGAGCCGACCAGCACCGCGAGCGCCGCCGCCGCGAGCGCTTCGACGCCGCTCTCGCGCAAGGAGGCGATCGAAAGCGCGCCGGTGCGCTTCGACAGCCCCTCGCCGCTCGCGTTGGTGAGCAGGTTGTGATGGCCGAACATCGGCGCGCCGCCCGAAAGCGCGACGAATATCTGGATCTGCACCGCCGTGTTGGTTACGTGATCCTCGCCGCGGATGACGTGGGTGACGGCGAGATCGACGTCATCGACGACCGAGGGCAGCGTATAGAGATACGAGCCGTCCTCGCGCTGAAGCACCGGATCGGACAGCGACGCGCAATCGATGTGGCTTTCGCCGCGCACGAGGTCGCTCCAGCGCACGGTCTCGGGTTCGAGCAGAAAGCGCCAATGCGGACGCCGCCCCTGCGCCTCCAGCGCCGCGCGCTCCTCATCGGTCAGCTTCAGCGCGGCGCGGTCATAGATCGGCGGCCGGCCGAGCGCCTGCTGCCGCTTGCGACGGCGATCAAGTTCCTCCGACGTCTCGTAGCAGGGATAGAGTTTTCCCATTTCGCGCAGCTTCGTCGCCGCCGCGTCATAGAGCGCGATGCGTTCGGACTGGCGGCAGACGAAATCCGGCTTCACGCCGAGCCAGTCGAGGTCGACCGCGATGGACTCCGCGTATTCGACGCGCGAGCGCTCGAGATCGGTGTCGTCGTAGCGCAGGATGAACTTGCCGCCGCGGCGGCGCGCGAACAGCCAGTTCAGCAGCGCGGTGCGCGCGTTGCCGATATGGATGCGGCCCGTGGGCGAGGGCGCGAAGCGAACGGTCGGAACGGTGGACATGCGCCTTCATAGAAGCGTCGCGAGAACACGGCAATAAGGGAGACCGCGCGATTCGTACGCAAGCGGTCAGGAAAAAGATATGACGATATCGGCTATGGCGGCGGGCGCCGCGGCGACGGGACTCGGGGTCCACGCCCTGAGCGCTCTGTTGGCCGCCCGACGTTGCCGCGAGACCAAGCCCGCCGACCCGGCGCCGGCGAACCTGCCGCCCGTCACCATCGTGCAGCCGCTGTGCGGCGTCGAGACGTTCTCCCGCGAGACGCTGGCGTCCATTTTCGCGCTCGATTACCCCGAATACGAGATCGTCTTCTGCATCGCCGACGGCGCCGATCCGATCGCGCCGCTGGTGCGCGGCTTCATGGACGCGCACCCCGGGATACCCTCGATGTTGCTGGTCGGCGACGACCGCGTCAGCGGCAACCCGAAGCTCAACAACGTCGTGAAGGGCTGGAAGGCGGCGGCGCACGACTGGATCATCATCGCCGATTCCAATGTCGCCATGCCCCGCGACTATATCACGCGGCTGCTATCGCGCTGGCGGGCGGATTCCGGCATCGTATGTTCGCCGCCGATCGGGGCCCGCGCGCGCGGGTTAGCCGCGGAAATCGAATGCGCGTTTCTCAACACCTATCAGGCGCGCTGGCAATACGCGGGCGAGGCGGTCGGCTACGGCTTCGCGCAGGGCAAGACGATGCTGTGGCGGCGCGACGTGCTGGACGACGACGGCGGCATCGAAGCCCTTGGCGCCGAGATCGCGGAGGACGCCGCCTCGACGAAACTGGTGCATCGCGCGGGTCTGCGCGCCCATCTCGTCGATCGCCCGTTCGCGCAACCGCTGGGCCACCGCCGCCTCGGCGACGTTTGGAAGCGGCAATTGCGCTGGGCGCGCCTGCGCCGCGCGACCTTCGCGCTCTTTTTCGCGCCCGAAATCTTCACTTCGAGCCTGTTCACCTTCGCCGCCACCGCGGTCGCCTCGGCGCAATGGGACATCAGCCCGCTTGTCGGCCTCGCGCTGGCGGCGCTAGTTTGGTACGGCTGCGAGGCGGCGTTGGCGGCCGTCGCGGGCTGGCCGCTGAACTTGAGGTCGCCGCTCGCGTGGATCGCGCGCGACCTCATGCTGCCTTGGCTCTGGGTGCAGGGCTGGGTTGGCGACCAATTCGAATGGCGCGGCAACGCGATGACCGTCGGCGAGGACGACCTCGCGGCCGACGGGGCGGGGATGGAGCGATAGGGCCAAGTGGGGGCGCCGAAAAAAACTTGCCCCGGGCTGGAACCATTTCGCGGACGTCACGGGCTGCCCCCAAGTCGCCATATTCGCTGTTTAGTTCATCTGCCGTTCATTCCCGTGGCCGCCAGCTTGAAATCGTGGCGCCGTTTGGGTTAATTAGTTTGGGCAAAGATTTGTTAACCGGCGCGGCGCAGAATTGTCGCACGCCCGCGCTGGCAAGCCCGGTTACAGGCGGAGTTTTTATCGCGTTGAAACGTCGCGTAGGAAGTCTCAGCTAGATGACACAGGTTATCGAAGCGCCGCCGGCATGGATGGGTTTTGACCGCCGTCGGATTTCGCGGCAGTTCGTGATTCAGAATGTGCTCGGCGTCGTCGCCATCGGCGCGAGCGCCGTGGCGGGCGCTTGGATCATGAACACGCGGCTGGCGAAAGCGCCGGATTTCGTCGAGATTCATGTCGACGCCACTTCGCGCAGCGTCGCGTCGAACCCTTTCGGCGCGCTTTACGCCCCCGGTTTCGCCTCCCCCTCCCCCTCCTCGTCGAACCGGCTGGCGCTGAGCCTCGCGATGGCGGCCAAGCTCGGATCCGCTCCGGCGCCGGCGCCCGACAGACTCGTCGTCAAACCCGCCATTCGACCCGACGAGGTAGCGCCCCTGCCGCCGCCGCGTCCCGTGGATCTGGCCGTGCTGGAGAGCCCGCCGTTGCCCGTCCCGCGTCCGGCGGACCTACGCGCGGCCGACTCCCGACCGGCGGATTCGCGGCCCGCGGACACGCACGGCGCGAGGGCGGCGGTCGCGCCCGCTGCTCCGGCCGACGGCGGTTCGTTCCTGCAGAAGCTCTTCGGCGGGGCGCCCTCGCAGCCCGGGGCCACCCTCGCCTATGCGGCGCCCGAGACCACCAGCATCACCCGCGACGCGCGCAGCAATCTGCTTTCGCACGCCGCGCCGGAAGCCCCGCGTTTCAGTCTGTTCGGCCCGTCGCCCACCAGCGTCTTGAGCCGTTACGACAAATATACCGCCGTCTACGACCTGACCGCGCATGTCGTCTATCTCCCGAATGGCACGCGACTGGAAGCGCATTCGGGCCTCGGCGATCGTCTGGACGATCCTCGCTATGTCAGCGAGCGCGGCCGCGGCGCGACGCCGCCGCATCTCTATGAGCTGACGCCGAGAGAGCAGATTTTCCACGGGGTTCAGGCGTTGCGGCTGACGCCGGTCGGCGGCGACGGCGATATCTTCGGACGCGCCGGCCTGCTCGCGCATTCCTACATGCTCGGTCCCAACGGCGACTCGAACGGCTGCGTGTCGTTCAAGGACTACGACGCCTTCTTGCAGGCCTATCAATCCGGGCAGGTCAAGCACTTGGCCGTCGTCGCGCGCCTCGACTAAATCCCATTACCCTTCCGTGCTCCACGAACGCGGCGCCGTATTGGCGCCGTGCTTGAGCTGATGCTCCAGCAAGATGAGCGCGTCGGCGGTCATGTCGGCGTCGAGCAGCGCGCCGTGCTTGTGATCCCGCTCGCTGGTGTCGAGCACCAACCGATCGCACATGGACGTCAGCGACTTCCCCGCGCCGGGATAGAGTTGCGCGAACAGGATCTGCGTGCAGATGTATCGCTCGCGTGCGAAAGCGCTCTCGCCCCACGGGATGACCTTGGCGCGCGCGAATTCGTAATCGAGGAAGTCGCGCTCGTTCTTGTAGGCGTGCGCGACGATCGGCGATTCGCCGATGAAGCTCTTCACCTGCTCCAGCACGGCGGGAAAACGCGGCGCGCCCTTGAGGTCGCCGGGCTTGATCTTGTGAATCTGGATCGCGGCGGGTTCGATCGGCCCATCCGGATTGACCAGCGTGCGCCAGGTCTCGCCCTTGCGCCATCCCTCCCCGTCGCGCAGCATTTCGACGAAGCCGAGTTCGATGACGATCCCCGGCGGCTTCCAGGCGAAGGGCTGCTTGCGGATGAAGTCGGCGTCGGGCGTGCGCTTGCCCGTGGTCTCGGCGTCGAAGGCGACGAGACGGTCGAAACCGTCGAGAAAATTCGGCGCGTACATGAAGGGCCTCCTCGGAGCGGATTCGTCCTACCCGCTTTTGGCGGCGGCGTCACGATTTCCGCGGCGACTGCGACGTTAGGCTACGGTTTGGAGACGCGACAAACGATGTCGTGCGGCTGGCAGGCGATGCCCGGCGTCGAACAATGCGCGGCTCCGGTCGCGTCGCGCGAGCAGGTCGCGCAACTGTCGTTCCACTCGAGGCAAGCTGGCGTTTTCGCGCCGAACGCTTGCAGCGACACCTCCGCCGGAGTGAGCGGCGCTTCGGACTGAGCGGCTGCGGACGCGACGCCCGTCGCCAAAGCGAACACCAATGCGGCGACGAAAGAGCGAGTCATCATGGTTGAAGTCTCTACCGCCGCGCCGCCGATGGCAAGGCGCTTCAGAAATTCAGCCCCTTGGCCTGACGCACCCCCGCGAGCTCGCTGACCTTGCCGATGACGCTGTCGGACGCCGGGCCGTCGATCGAGACCAGCGCGATGGCCGAACCGCCCTTCTCATCCCGGCCGAGCGCGAAGGTCGCGATGTTGATTCCGGCCTCGCCGAGCAGACCCGCGAAGCGGCCGATGAAGCCCGGCTTGTCTTCGTTGGTGACGTAGATCATCGAGGGCGTGAATTCCGCGTCGACCTTGATGCCCTTGATCGACAGGATGCGCGGCTTGCCGTCATGGAACACCGTGCCGCCGACCGAACGCTCCTGCTTCTCCGTCGTCACCGACAGCGTGATGAAGCTCTCGTAATCCGCGCGCGATTCGCGCGTCACTTCGTCGATGACGATGCCGCGCTGCGCTGCGACCGTGGGCGCCGAGACGACGTTGATGTCGGCGAGCGAGGGACGCAGCAGACCGGCGATCGCCGCCGAGGTGAGCGCCTTGATCTTCAACTTCGCGACGGCGCCCTCATAGGTGATCGTCACCTTGGAGATCGGCGCGTCGGTGAGCTGGCCCGCGAACGAGCCGAGGCCCTGCGCCAGCGCGATGAAAGGCTTCAGACGCGGCGCCTCCTCGGCGGTGATCGAGGGGAAATTGACCGCGTTGGAGATCGCGCCGCGCATCAGATAATCCGACATCTGCTCGGCGACTTGCAACGCGACGTTTTCCTGCGCTTCCGAGGTCGAGGCGCCCAGATGCGGCGTCGCGACGACGTTGGGATGACCGAACAACGGGTTCGTGGTCGCCGGCTCCTCGACGAATACGTCGAAGCCGGCGCCGGCGACATGGCCGGAATCGAGCGCCGCGCGCAGCGCGACTTCGTCGACCAGACCGCCGCGCGCGCAATTGATGATGCGAACGCCCTTCTTGGTCTTGGCGATGTTCTCGGCCGAAAGGATGTTCTTGGTCTGCGCGGTCATCGGCGTGTGCAGCGTGATGACGTCGGCGCGCGCGAGCAACGCATCCAGATCGACCTTCTCGACGCCCAGTTCCGCCGCCCGCTCCTCGCTCAAGAAAGGATCGAACGCGATGACGCGCATCTTCAGGCCGATGCCGCGGACCGCGACGATCGAGCCGATATTGCCGCAGCCGATGATTCCGAGCGTCTTGCCAGTGATCTCGACGCCCATGAAACGGTTCTTCTCCCACTTGCCGGCTTGGGTGGAGGCGTCGGCGGTCGGGATCTGGCGCGCCAGCGCGAACATCATCGCGATGGCGTGTTCGGCGGTGGTGATCGAATTTCCGAACGGCGTGTTCATGACGATGACGCCACGCGCCGTGGCGGCGGGAATGTCGACATTGTCGACGCCGATGCCCGCGCGGCCGATCACCTTCAGGTTCTTGGCGTGTTCGAGCAGCTTGGCCGTGACCTTGGTGTTGGAGCGGATCGCGAGCCCGTCATAGTCGCCGATGATCCTGGCGAGTTCGTCCTTGTCGAGGCCGGGCTTCACATCGACCTCGACGCCGCGCTCCTTGAAGATAGCAACGGCGGCGGGAGAGAGTTTATCGGAAATGAGAACGCGAGGAGCCATGAGAGTGGACCTTTGGATGGCGCGCGGCGCCGAATGAGGGGAATCCCTGCCCCCTTGCGGGGGAAGGTGGCGCGTAGCGCCGGATGAGGGGTCGGTTTCAACCGCCGCTGGCGTTGCCAATTTGGAAACGAAGCGTCGGCGGAGCCAACCCCTCATCCGTCATCGCTTCGCGACGCCACCTTCTCCCGCAAGGGGAGAAGGGGCTGCGGTCTGTCACGCCGCCTTGGCGAGCTTGGCGGTCTCGACCGCGAACGCGTAGTCGAGCCACGCCGTCAACGCGACGACGTCGGACGTCTCCACGGTGGCGCCACACCAGATGCGAAGGCCGGGAGGCGCGTCGCGATAGGCGCCGATGTCGAACGCGACCTTCTCCTTCTCCAGCAGACCGGCGAGCGCCTTGGCGAAAGCCGCCTGCGCGTCGGCGGACAAAGCCGAGATCGCGGGATCGACCACTTTCAGGCAGACGCTGGTGTTGGAGCGGGTCGCGGGGACCTTGGCGAGGAAGTCGATCCAGGGGGTCTTGGCGACCCAATCGGCGATCGCCTTGGCGTTGGCGTCGGCGCGGGCGAACAACGCCTTCACGCCGCCCAGGCTCTTGGCCCAGTTCAGCGCGTCGATGTAATCCTCTACGCAGAGCATCGAAGGCGTGTTGATCGTCTCGCCCTCGAAGATGCCGGCGATCAGCTTGCCGCCCTTCGACATACGGAACAGTTTCGGCAGCGGCCACGCCGGCACATAGGTCTCCAGCCGTTCGACCGCGCGCGGGCTCAGCACGATCATGCCGTGCGCCGCCTCGCCGCCGAGCGCCTTCTGCCAGGAGAAGGTTACGACATCGAGCTTGGCCCAATCGAGTTCCTGCGCGAAAGCGGCGGAAGTGGCGTCGCAGATCGTCAGCCCCTTGCGGTCGGCCGCGATCCAGTTGGCGTCGGGAACGCGCACGCCCGAGGTGGTGCCATTCCAGGTGAAGACGACGTCATTGTCGAAATTGACTTTCGCAAGGTCGGGAAGCTCGCCGTAAGGCGCTTTCAACGTCCGCGCGTCCTTGAGCTTGAGCTCCTTGACGACGTCGGAGACCCAGCCTTCGCCGAAGCTCTCCCAGGCGACCATGTCGACGCCGCGAGCGCCGAGCAGCGACCACATCGCCATCTCGACCGCGCCGGTGTCGGAGCCGGGGGTGATGCCGATCTTGTAGTCCGCGGGAATGCCGAGCACTTCGCGCGTCAGGTCGATCGCGAGCTTGAGCTTGCTCTTACCAATTTTCGCGCGATGCGAACGGCCGAGAGCCGCGTCGTCGAGAGCTTGGGGGGTCCAGCCGGGCCGTTTGGCGCAGGGGCCGGAAGAAAAACGCGCGTTCACAGGCCGCGCGGCGGGCATATTCGTCATAGCTGCCATCCTTTCAGATGAGCGCCTCTCGTTGGGGAGAGGTGTCCCGCCGCCGCTGCTAAAGCAATCGGCGAGGAATGGCAAGCTGACGAGTCGCGGACGTTTAGCCGCGGCGCCTGCGGCGTCCGCCGCCCATTCCGCCCGCCGGCGGCGCGCCGGAATCGCCGTCGTTGTAGGAAGGCGCCGGCTCCGCCATGCGCTCGTAGCGCACGCCGGTGAAAAACAAGATCCGCGCGCCGGCTTCCGCGACCGACGGGCGCGCGGTTCGTGCTTGCCCCTCCCGGGGTCGGAACAGAATGATTTCGCCCATCGCCATTCCCCAACGGCGCCCGTGTTGTCCCGAAACGGCGCGCCTCGGGTCTCATTACGTTGAGCGAAGGTTAACACTTGGTCAACGAGATCGCGCTAATTCTAGGAAACCCCACGGGTGAGTTAAAGGAGCCACACTTTTGCAGCCCGAGACCATTTCCGGCGCCCTGCCCTTTCTGGGCTCGCTCGCGCGCAGCCCCCGGAGCGAGGATCGGCTGCTTTGGCTGCGCGTCGCGACCGATTATGTGCTGCGGGCCGAGACGATCGACGCACGGTTTCTCGAGGCGTTCGAGGTCCACTTTTCCGCCTGCCTCGAGGGTTGCGACGAAGACTGCCGCCTGTCGGTCGCCAGGAAATTGCTGACGCGTGAGCACACACCGACGAAATTGTTGACGATCCTCGCGAGCTTCGGCGGCGAGAGCGCGCAATATGTCTTGTCGAACGCGCGCGACTTTCCGCGCGAGGCCCTTTGGGCGGCCGCCGCTCACCCCGAGACGGCGCGCGCGGTCGCGCGCCGCGACGATCTCGACGAGGACATGGTCGACGCGATTCTGGCGAGCGGCGACCCGGAGGCGCCCGCGATTCTCGCCGAAAACCCCGGCGCGCCGCTGAGCGCGGCGGTGACGTTCGAACTGGCGGCTCTCGCCCACGATCGCCTCGAAGCGAACAATGACCGGCGGCTAGCCGAAGCTCTTCTCGCGCGTCAGCCCTCGAGGCTGGAAATCGCCTCGTTGTTTCTCGAAGCGAACTCGGAACAGAGGAAAGGGCTGTTGCTCGCGGCGCAGCGCGCCGAACTCGGACGCGCGCGGGGCGGAGCGAGCGTCAGCGCGCCGCGCGAATCGATCGACCGGCTCGAACGTTATGCGCTCGCCGGCGAGATCGAGGACTTCGCGGCGGCGTTGGCGAAGACCCTCGGCGCTGCGCTCGAACTCGCGCGGCGCATCGTCTCCGACCGATCCGGCGAGGCGCTGGCGGTCGCGCTGTCGGCCATCAACGCGCCCAACGACGTCAGCGTGCGCATTCTCACCGCGACCGACATGCGCGACGGCGGCGGCTATCGTCGCCTGGGCGCGCTCGCGCGGTTGCAGGATGCGTTGAGCCCCAGCGCCGCTCGGCGAATCATTTCGTCGCTCGTAGCGGTGACGGCGTCGCGCGAACGCATCGCGCCCGCGACCGCGCCGACGCCCGCGCCCTCGGCGCGCCCCAGCGTTCCCGCTTCGACCGAACGTCGTCCGCGCCCCGCGCCCTCGCCGCGGATGGAGGAGCCGGCTTCGCCGGCCGTTCAACGCCGGCGGCGAGCCTTCGCGCTGCTCGCCGCCCAGGGTTCCCGCAAGGACTAGCCCAAAAAGCTCAGCACCGTCGGCGCGAGATAGCCGAACGCCATCAGGATCGCGCCGATAAGACCGAGCGCGCCGGCGACCCACGCCAACACCGTCATTCCGGTAATGATCGCCGCCGAGGCGAGCACGATCGCGATCTGCAGCGCGCCGCTGGCGAACTCGAAATGCTCGAGCTTGTGATTGGCCGCTTCGCGCTCCTCGCCCGCTTCCTTGGCGCGTTCCTGGATCTTGTCGAGGCTGTCCTCGGGATGCTTGGTGTCGTTTTCGAACTTCGCGACGGTCGCCTTCCAATCGCCGATCTGTTTTTCGATCGCGGCGTGGGCCTTTTCTTCGGTCACGCCGACAGACGTGGCTTCCAACGATTGCGCGGCCGTCTCGGCCAACGAGGAGCGGAGCTTCTTGGCCTGATAAAAGTTGAAGAGGTCCGACGCCTCGATGTTCTTTTCCGTTGAGAGATGTTCGAATTTCTTCGCGCCCGCCTCGGAGAGCGCCAGGAAGAGCGCCAAAATCGCGATGATCAGGGCGACTTTCTTGTCTTCGGACTCGGTGGCGTCGTCCAGCGAATTACCAGGCTCACCCATGTTGATCCCCCGTTTTAGATATGATGGCCCGCCCTTCGGTCATGAAACGGAGCGGTTTCTCGGCATCGCTCAACCGCGCGTAAATGTCACGCGCGGAAAGCGGCGGTCATCTCTCTGAAGCCATCGGCTTCTCGAGGGTTTGCGCGAGTTCCGGGGCATGACCGGCGCCCGGCTCGCGGCGGGCGAAATTCACGATCTGCGCGGCGGCCGGTTCGTCCGGCTCGACCGCGGCCGTCCCGCGCGCGATGTCGCGTCCGAGCCGGGCGATCGACTGTCGCAGCGCCTGATCGCCCTTGGCGACACTCTGCGCCGCCGCCATGGATTCGGTGAGCCGCGCCCGCAGCAGTTCGACTTCGCGTTGCAGTCCGCCGCGATCCGCGCGGGCGGCGCCGAGCGCGCCTTCCGTGGTCGCGTGCGAGGCCTTCAACGCTTGAAGCTCGGCTGTCAGCGCGTTTTCGCGCGCCCTCGCCGCCTCGAGCCGCGCATTGGCGCGAACGCCGTCGTCGCGGCGCTGCGCCTCTAGCCGCTCCAGCGCCGCGTCGCGTTCGGCGAGGCGCGCGATATGGTGGCCACCGGCGAGCGTCAGCGCCTGCCGCGCTTCCTCGCCCTGCGCGATGCGAGTCTCGGCCTGCGCCAGACGTTCGCGCAGGCCCGCGGTTTCGGCGGTCCGTCCCTCGAGTTCGACTTTCAGCGCCTGATGCCGCGCGGCGGCGACGTCGAGTTGCTCCTTGCGCGTATTGGCCGTGTTGGTGCGCTCGGTGAGCGCGGCGGAGAGCCGGACGCGCTCCGTTTCTGCCGCACCCGCGGCGGCGATCGAGGCGCGCCTCAGATCGGCGAGTTCGACTTGCAGGCCGGTGACCTTCGTCTCGAGGCCGGCGATGGTGGCGCGGTTGTCGTCGATCTGAGTTTCCAGTTCGGAAACGCGCGAACGCGCGAGCGCGAGTTCGCTCTCCGTCCGATCGCGCTGCCCGGTGAGATCCCGCAGTCCTATCTCCTGGGCGCCGATCTGCGCGCTCAAGTCACGCGACTCGGTCAGCAACGCGGCGATCTCGAACCGCTGCCGCGCGATGTCCTCCGCGCGCTCCGCCGATTGCTCCTCGAGTTGAACGATTTGCGTGGCGCGTCGACCGAGTTCGGCCTTCGACATCGCGTGGTCGTCTTGCACGGCGGCCAGCCGCTTCTCGATGCGGACAATCTCGACCGCGTGCTGGCCGCGAAGCGCGTCGCGCTCGGCGCGAGCCTGGGTCTCCGACAGGGGAGATTGCAGGCGCGCGCGCGCGGCCGCCAGTCGGGTCGCGCGACGCGAAATCGCGGGCGCGGCCAGCAAGGCCAGCAAAGCGGCCGCTAGAAAGCCGATCAGAAAATATATCGCCGATTCGACCAAGGACGCGCTGAAGCTCCGAAAAGATCGACTACAATCGCACGCCCGGGCTGATGTGGCAAAGGCGACCTCGGAAGTGCCCGCGTCAGAAAGGATTCCAGGTGGCGTGAGGCGTGAATTTGAGATAGCTGAGGTTGACGCCGAGCCGCGCGCCCACTCCGGTGCGGATGGGCACGACGACCATGCCGTCCGCCCCGAGGGCGGTGAAACCGAACCCGCCGACGAAATAGGCGGAGCCGTCCAGGCCGCCGAAACGCCGGTAGATCGCGTTCACGGCCGGCAGGTTGTAGACCAGCATCATGGTGCGATCGCCGTCGGCGCCCGCGTCGAAGCCGACCGAGGGCCCCTGCCAGTAGATTTTTTCGTCGCCGGCGTTGCGCGTGTACATCTTGCCTTCGCCATAGCGAAGACCGCCCACGAAGGCGGCGGAGGCTTCTTGACCCAGCACGTAGCCGTTCGGCAGACCCCAACGTCGGGCCGCTTCCTGAACCGTCTCGGCGAGGCCGCGCGAAAGCGCGCCGAAGAATCGATGGCCGCTGTCGACGACCTCATCGAGCGCGAAAGGTGGAGGCGCGTCCGCGAGAGCCGGAGTAGCGACGACGCCGACAGCCAGCGCGGCCGCTCCGGCCAGCACGTCTCGACGCGTGATATTCGACATCCCGGACACTCCTCCGTCCCCCGCGCCGGTGATTCCGTTGCGGAAAAGAACAAGCCTTTCCGCGCAAAGGTGTCGCCTTCAAGGCGAATCACCGGGCGTCGTCGGGGCGTCAGACTATCGCGTTTTACGCTTTACGCCGTGTTAACGATGCGGCCGGTCGATGTCTCCCCAGGCGACGAAACCGCCGTTTCGCAATCCGACCCCGATCTTTCCATAGTCGAGCGGTTTCCCGTCCATACGCAAGACGATGCCGCCCGCGGCGCGAAGCACGGCGTCGCCGGCTGCCGTGTCCCACTCCATCGTCGGCGCGAAGCGGGGATAGACGTCGGCGTTTCCCTCAGCGATGACGCAGAACTTCAGCGAGGAGCCCGCCGACTTGCGCTCGCCGATCGGCAATTTGGCGAGGAACGCCTCGGTTTCGGGGTCGGCATGCGAGCGGCTGGCCAGCGCGACGAGCGCCGCGGGCGCCGGGCGGGTCTTCAGGCGGCGCCAGGCGCTCGGATCGGGCAAGTCGGCGCCGACGGGAACCTCGACGAGATGGGCGGTCTCGCCGGCGAACCACAAACGGCCGATCGCCGGGGCGTAGACCGCGCCCGCGATCGGCGCGCCGGCCTCGATCAGCGCGATATTGATCGTGAATTCGCCGTTGCGGGCGATGAATTCGCGGGTGCCGTCGAGCGGATCGACGAGAAAGAAGCGTTGCGCGATTTCGAGCGCCTTTCCGGCCGCGGCGGCTTCCTCGGCGACGAGCGGAATCCGCGGCGCGAGGATCTTCAGTCGCGCGGTGATGATCGCCTCGGCGCGCTCGTCGGCGGCGGTGACCGGGCTGCCGTCGGACTTGGTCCTCGCGTCCGCCGCGCGTTCGTATTCCTCCATCACCTCCGGACCCGCCTCCAGGGCGGCGCGCGCGAGAGCGACCGCGAGCGCGTCGCGCGCCGGGAGAGCGGCATCGAAGTCCGGCGTGGCCTCGGTCATGATTCGTCCTTTTCCTGACAATGATCGGGCGCCTGTCGCCGCCGGGGCTCGAATCCGCTACGATCCGCTCCAGCCGATTCGCGCGATTGACCACAGGACTTCGCCAATGACAATCCTCGCCCTCGACCCCATGGACCTCGCGGCGTTGCTCTGTTCGCGCGTTTGTCACGACGTGATCAGCCCTGTCGGCGCCATCGTCAACGGCCTCGAGGTGCTGGAGGACGAAACCGACCCGTCCATGCGCGAAGTCGCAATGGAACTGATCAAGAAAAGCGCGAATTCGGCTTCGGCGAAATTACAATTCTGCCGGCTCGCTTTCGGCGCGGCCGGGTCCGTCGGCGCTACGATCGATACGGGAGACGCCGAATCGGTCGCGCGCGGACTGCTGGCGACGGAAAAGACGACCCTGGCCTGGAGCGGCGCGCGGCAGTTCCTCGCCAAGAACAAGGTCAAGCTGCTGCTGAACCTCTGCCTGATCGCCGCGGCGACGATCCCGCGCGGCGGCATGCTCGGCGTGGAATTTTCCGGCGCGGGCGACGCGATCACGCTCCATGTGACCGCCAAGGGGCCCAATCCGAGGCTGGCGACCGGCGTCGTCGATCTGGTGGCGGGACGGCCCGAGAATGGGCGCGTCGACGCGCATACGATCCAGCCCTATTTCGCCGGACTTGTGGCGCGCGAGTGCGGCATGGACGTCGAAGTCGAGACCTTGGCCGATGGATTCGCGTTCGTCGCCAAGCCCGCCGCGACCGTCGCGGAATTGCCGGCCGCCGAGACCGTCGCCTCGGCTTAACCGCGCATTGACCGTGGCGTCGAGAGCCGCGTTACATTTATCCCGATATTTCAAGGCTTCTTAATAAGGCCGAGGCACACTAGGGGCGCGATGTTTCGTCGCGCTGGGTGGAGCCGATCCGAATGGACGCATTTTTCTCAGATTGCCTGCCCGAAAACTCCGCGGCCCGTGACCGCGGACGCGAAACCGCGCGCTTTCGCGCCCCGCCGAGCGTGATCGCCGCATGAGTGGTCCCGCCGAAAATTCAAAATCGACAGCAACCTGAGGAGCGCAACCCGTGAAGAATGTTCTCGTCATCGACGACTCGCCCGTCATCCGCAAGATCGCTCGCCGCATTTTCGAAGGCATGCGTTTACGCACCACCGAAGCGGCCGACGGCCGCCAAGCCTTGGCCGCCTGCTCGTTTCTGATGCCCGACGCGATCTTCGTCGACGGCAGTATGCCGGTGCTGGACGGCTTCGAATTTCTGAAGGAAGTGCGCCACATGCCGGGCGGCGAGAAGCCCAAGATCATCTTCTGCACGAGCGAGCATGACGTTTCGCAGATCGCGCGCGCGATGCATGCCGGCGCTGACGACTTCATCATGAAGCCGTTCGATCGGGACATCATTCAAACGAAATTCGAAAACCTCGGCGTGTGCTGACCCTCGCGAAGCGGCGAGGGGATGTCCCCACGCCGCCGCGGCGAGAATTCAAGTCATTCCGAAACAGGGGGCTCGCCGGGAGCGTCGGGCGCCTGGGGAGCCGCATCGTCGGCCGCTCCGCCATGGAAACCGTAGGGTGAACGCAAGCGCCGACGCCGTCCGCGCGGAAAGCGCGCCTCGCCCTCGGCCGGAGGCGCGAAGCCCTCTGCGGATTCCGGCGCTTCCCCCGTTGGCGCCACGGTCTCCACAACGGGCTGCGGTTGGTTCTCCGGAGGTTCCGTACCGACGACGATGCGCGGCGCCGCCGTGATGAACGCGGGCAGAGCGGTGGGCGACGGAGCGTCGATCACGGGTTGCGGATCCCGCGGCGGATTGGGTTCGCGGAAAGGACGAAACTCGCGCTGACGGCCTTCGTTCGGGCCGCGGTTGTCGCGTTGACCTTCCTGTCGATCCTGGAACGGACGATCCGGCCGAGGGCCGCGGTCCTGATGCCGGTTCTGCTGCGGGCGATCCTGCCGGGGCTGATAGCCGTTGTTGCGATCGGGCTGGTTGGGACGTTCGCCGTCGTAGGGTTGACGCTCGCCGTAGGACACTTGCTGCCCCCCAGCGGCGGGCTGCTGGCCGTAGGGGGGTTGCGGCGGCGGGATGTAGGGCGTCGGCGCGCGTTCCGGAGGCGAGGCGAACCGGTCGAGCACGCCGCCGTCATCCTCGTCATCACCTTCATCGTCGCCTTCGCCGGGCGGCCGTCCGCTCTGCGCCAGCGCTTGCGCGGCTTGCGCCGCCGCGATCAGACGAAAATAGTGTTCGGCGTGCTGCAAGTAATTTTCCGCCGCGACCGGGTCTCCACCCGTATGCGCGTCGCGCGCCAATTGCAGGTATTTTTCCGCGACATGATGCGCATTGCCGCGAATCTTGACGTCGGGACCATTGGATTCGTAGGACCGCGTGAGCGGGTTGGGTCCACGACGATTATTGGTGGGACGCCCGCGCATACGCTTGTTCTGACCTGGTCTCATCTTTTATTCCTTGAAAGTCCTCGTCCGCGATTTGCTTGGTGATTTTGGAGTCCAGGCGAGCGGACTTGCGCGACCATGTCGCGCGGCCTGACCAACCTTCGAACAACTCTCGATCATGCGGAATGGTTGCTGGCGGGCCGACCCCGCTTTGTCTTCGTCTCAGCGCCGTTCGCCCCCGGACGGCAGATCAACGATCATGGGGAAGATCGGCTGTCTCTAAGTTACAGCCGTTCGTCGCTTGGGATCTACACATCCGACGCCCTCGGCATCGACGTGTCGAACCTACCTGCCCGCTGACGCGAGCCCTTCAGCGACGAAACTCTCGTACACACTAGCCCCTTTTTCAGGAATCGCCAAGCGTCAAATTCACCCGTCGCCCGAGCGGTCTCACCGCGCCTTGAAACGATTCCGCAACAGGTCGAACATCGCTCGCGCCGCCTGGATTTCGCCGCCTTGCGGGCCGTGGCCGCGTGGCTTCGGGTTCCAGGCGTAGACGTCGAAATGCACCCAAGCCTTCGCGCCCTCCACGAATCGCCGCAGGAACAGCGCGGCCGTCACGGAGCCCGCGAAAGGGCTGCCCGGCGCGTTGTTGAGATCGGCGGCGGGGCTCTCCAGCATGGAATCATAAGGCCGCCAGAGCGGCATGCGCCAAAGCGGATCGCCGACACGGGCGGCGTGGCGGGCGATGCTCTCGGCGAGGTCGCCGTTGTCGGTGTAAAACGGCGGCAGATCCGGCCCGAGCGCGACGCGCGCGGCGCCGGTGAGGGTCGCGAAATCCAGCAACAGCTCGGGGGCGTCCTCGGCCGCGTAGGCCAGCGCGTCGGCGAGGATCAGGCGGCCTTCCGCGTCCGTGTTGCCGATTTCGACGGTCAGGCCCTTGCGGCTCTTGATGATGTCGCCCGGGCGCATCGCGGCGGCCGAAATGGAATTCTCGACGATTGGAATCAAGACCCGCAACCGTACATCGAGCGCGGCCTCCAGAATCAGCCGCGCGAGCGTCAGCGCGGTCGCGGCGCCGCCCATGTCCTTCTTCATGATCTCCATGCCGCTGGCGGGCTTGATGTCGAGCCCTCCCGTGTCGAACACGACGCCCTTGCCGACCAGCGTGACCTTGGGCGCGTCCTCGCGGCCCCAAGTGAAATCGACGAGACGCGCGGGTTCGGCCGCCGCCGCGCCGACGACGTGAATCAGCGGAAAGTTCCGGGCGAGGAGTTCATCGCCCCGGATGACCGTGACCTCGGCGGCATGCGCCTTCGCCAGGGCCGTCGCATGGGCCTCCAACGCGCTCGGCCCGAGGTCGTTGGTCGGCGTGTTGATGAGATCCCTGCCGAACGCCACCGCCGCCGCGACGCGTTCGATCTCCGCGAAATCGACTCCCGCCGGCGCTTGCAGACGGGGCCGCGCGGCGCCGTGCGATTTATAGCGATCGAATTTATAGAGCCCGAGCAGGAAGCCGAGCGCCGTGAGTTCGGGCTTACGCGGCGGATTGGCGAAGCGATATTCGCCGTCCGGCAGGGAAGTGGCGAGTTTCCCGGCCATCAACGGATCACCGTTGACCGAGCGATCCTCGCCGAACAGGACGCCCGCGAGCGCGCCGTTCGCGTCGGGAAGCAATTGTATGCGGCCCGGCTTGGGTTCGAAGCCGCAAGCGATCGCGAAGCGGGCGGCGGTCTCGCCGATGGCTTCGCGGGTTTCGTCCCATGTCTCCGGCGCGACGAACCAGATCGGCGTGGCCGCGACGGCCTCGGCGGGCGGCGGCTCGGTCGGGATGTGTTCGTTTGCTCCCATGTCTCGAACTTTCATTCTCGCGGCGGGCGGTCGCCAAGCGACTCGGCCGCATTAACCAAGCGTTAGCGTTAACGAATTATTGCTGGATTTGAAATCGCCAACCCTGGACGCTCCCATGTCGCTCAACTCCCGTCGCCGCGTGTCCCGCCTGTTCGGCGCCGCGGGCTGGATCGCCCTGAGCGTCGCCGTCTCGGCGTTGGGGGGATGTCAGAGCTTCGGCGACGTCACCGGTTCGATCACGGGCTCGCATCAGGCCATGCCCTCCGACGAAGCGTCCTTACGCGACTACGCGGACCACTGGGGCAAGGTGTACGACAAGAACCCCGGCGAGAAAGTCGCCTCGATCAATTACGCGCGGGCTTTGCGCGCGCTGACCCGTTACACCGAAGCCGCCGCGGTGATGCAGGCGGCTGCGGTGAAGTCTCCCAGGGACTTCGAGGTGCTGGGCGCCTATGGCAAGGCGCTCGCGGATTCCGGGCAGTTCGATCAGGCCAAGGACGTGCTGACGCGCGCCTATCCCGCCGAGCGTCCCGACTGGACGATCCTGTCGGTGCAAGGCTCGGTGGCGGATCGGCTCAACGATCACGACCGCGCGCAGCGGTTTTATCGCGACGCCCTCAAGATCGCGCCCGGCGAACCCAACGTGCTCAGCAATCTGGGCCTGTCCTACGCGCTCACGAAGCAATTACCGCTCGCGGAGGACGCGCTTCGCGAGGCGGCGAAGAGCCCGCGCGCCGACGCGCGCGTGCGGCAGAATCTGGCGCTCGTGCTCGCACTCGACGGTCGATTCTCCGAAGCCGAGCAGGTGAGCCGGCAGGATATGTCCGCCGACGCCGCGGCCAAGAACGTTCAGGCGATTCGCGCGATGATCGCGCAAAACGATTCCTGGCGCACGCTGCAAGCCGGAACGGCCAAGCCCAAGCCCAAGGGCGCGACGCCCCACGAGGCGCCGCCCGCGATCGAGGCGCCGACAGGCTGACGCGTCAGACGACGCCGATGCCGATCCCGACATAGGCGAACCCGCGTCGGCGCACGTCCTCGGGACGGTAGACGTTGCGCAGATCGACGATCGAGGGCGCGGCCATGCGCTCGGCGAGACGGGCAAAATCGAGCGCGCGGAACGAATCCCATTCCGTGACGATCACCAGCGCCTCGGCCCCTTCGGCGCAATCGTAGGCGTCGGCGCAGAACGCCACGTTCGGCATCAGCGGGCGCGCCTGCTCCATGCTCGCGGGGTCGTAGGCGCGCACCTTCGCGCCCGCGTCCTCCAGCGCGGTGACGATCGACAGCGAGGGCGCGTCGCGCATGTCGTCGGTGTTGGGCTTGAAGGCGAGACCGAGCAGGCCGACCGTCTTGCCGCGCACCGATCCGCCGCAGGCGGCGATCACCTTCTTGGCCATGCCGCGCTTGCGCTGCTCGTTGACGGCGGCGACCGTCTCGATGATGCGCATCGGCGAGTCCGCGTCCTGCCCTGTCTTGACAAGCGCCAGCGTGTCCTTGGGAAAACACGAACCGCCGTAGCCGGGGCCCGCGTGCAGGAATTTGGCGCCGATGCGGTTGTCCATGCCGATGCCCCGCGCGACATCCTGCACATTGGCGCCGACTTTCTCGCAGAGGTCCGCGATCTCGTTGATGAAGGTGATCTTGGTGGCGAGAAAGGCGTTCGCGGCGTATTTCACAAGTTCCGAGGTGCGCCGATCGACGAAGAACAGCGGCGGCTGGTTGAGGTTCAGCGGCCTATAGATCTCGCTCATCACCGCGCGAGCGCGGGCGTCGGTGGTGCCGATGACGATGCGATCGGGCCGCTTGAAGTCGCTGATCGCCGCGCCTTCCCTCAGGAACTCGGGATTGGATACGAAGACAAAATCGGCGTCCGGCCGCGTCTCGCGGATGATCCGCTCGACCTCGTCGCCGGCGCCGACCGGCACTGTCGATTTGGTCACGACGACGGTGAAACCGTCGAGCGCGAGCGCGATCTCGCGCGCCGCCGCGTAAACATAAGAGAGGTCGGCGTGGCCGTCGCCGCGCCGCGAGGGGGTGCCGACCGCGATGAACACCGCCTCCGCGCCCTTGACCGCCGGCCCTATCTCTCCGGTGAAGAACAGGCGCTGGCCGCTCACGTTGGCTGCGACGATGTCCTCGAGGCCGGGCTCATAGATCGGGATTTCGCCGCGTTGCAAAGCGGCGATCTTGGCCGGGTCCTTGTCGACGCAGGTGACGACATGGCCGAAGTCGGCGAAACACGCCCCCGACACGAGACCGACATATCCGCTTCCGATGACCGTCAATCGCATGAGCATTCCAACAAATCGAGGCGTTCCGCGTCTATGCGTCCAACGCCGCGATTTGACAATCCACCGACGGTCCCGCTCAGGCGGGTTCGAACACGATCTTCTGCGCGCCTTCCCAGAGGGTCTTGCGCCCGAGCGGGTAGAGGTTCTCGAGGCCCGAGGTCAACGTCAGGAAGTGGTTGCCGGAGAGTTGCCCCGCCTTGGAGGCGAAATTGACGCAGCCATAGGCGACCAGAATTTCGGTCTCGCTGACGCCGCCGGGATAGAGGATGATCTGGCCCGGCGCGGGATAGCAGGTGTTGTTCTCGTAGCCGACGCCGAAATCCAGCTCGCCGAGCGGAATCCAGACGCCCTCGCCGCTCCAGCGCACATGCACGATCTGGCTCTCGAACGGCAGGCGCGCGAGAAACGCCGCGCAGGTCTTGGGGGCGAGATCCGTCTCCAGCCGGGCGCCGAAGACGAACGGACCGGCGGTTACTTTCAGTTGGGTCATAAGCGGCGCCTTTCGGGCATGATGGTCCGCTCTTGGGTAGCGCGACGCGGCGAACGCCGCTAGGGTCGTACAGGCCGGAATTGGCGCAAGAAAACGAAAACTCCTTCTGATTTTCTTCAGCGCGGACCGAATTCGAGACTGTCATGACCCCGACGCCCTATGATCGCGACCTCGACCGCAACGCCGCCAACCATGTGCCGCTGACGCCGCTCTCGCTGCTCGAGCGCGCCGCTCTGGTGTTCCCGGATCATCTGGCGATCGTGCACGGCCCGCTGCGCCGCAACTACCGCGATTTTTACGCCCGCTCGCGCAAGCTCGCCTCGGCGCTCGCCCAACGCGGCCTCGCGCGCGGCGACACGGTGGCGGTGATGGCGGCCAACACCCCGGCGATGCTGGAATGCCACTACGGCGTGCCGATGTGCGGCGCGGTGCTGAATACGCTCAACACCCGCCTCGACCCGGCGGCGATCGGCTTCATGCTCGATCATGGCGAGGCCAAGGCCCTCATCGTCGATCGCGAATTCTCGCCGATCGTCGCCGCGGCGCTGAATCTCGCCAAGGTCCGCCCGATCGTCATCGATTACGACGATCCCGAATACGACGGCCCGGGCGAGCGGATCGGCGAGATCGAATACGAGGATTTTCTGAAAACGGGCGACGAAAACTTCGAGCGGGTGGGTCCGCTCGACGAATGGGACGCGATCGCGCTCAATTACACCTCGGGCACGACGGGCGACCCCAAGGGCGTCGTCTATCACCATCGCGGGGCCAGCCTGCTCGCGATCGGCAATATCGTGACCGCCGACATGGGCCGGCATCCCGTCTATCTCTGGACGCTGCCGATGTTCCATTGCAACGGCTGGTGCTTCCCCTGGTCGATCAGCGTCAAGGCAGGCGTACATGTCTGCTTGCGGCAGGTGCGCGCCAAGTCGATGTACGACCTGATCGCTGAACATAAAGTGACGCATCTCTGCGGCGCGCCGATCGTGATGCAATTGCTGCTCAACGCCCCGGCGGCGGAGCGACGGCCGCTGCCGCATCTCGTGCGCTTCTTCACCGCCGCCGCGCCGCCGCCCGCCGCCGTGCTCGGCGCGATGAAGGACGCCGGCTTCGAGGTCACCCATCTCTATGGCCTGACCGAGGTTTACGGCCCCGCCGTGGTCAACGACTGGAAAGAGGAATGGGACGCGCTCGACGGCACGGCGCAAGCCGCGCTGAAATCGCGCCAGGGCGTGCGCTATCACGCGCTGGAGGCCCTCGACGTGATCAACCCGGAGACGATGCAGAGCGTCCCCGCCGACGGCGTCACCATGGGCGAAGTGATGTTTCGCGGAAATGTCGTGATGAAGGGCTATCTCAAGAACAAATCCGCCACCGACGCGGCTTTCGCGGGCGGCTGGTTTCATTCGGGGGATCTGGGCGTCAAGCATCCCGACGGCTATTTGCAGCTCCGGGATCGTTCGAAGGACATCATCATTTCCGGGGGCGAGAACATTTCGTCGATCGAGGTCGAGGACGCGCTGTTCGAGCACCCCGCCGTCGCGCTGGCGGCCGTGGTCGCGCGCCCTGACGAGAAATGGGGCGAGACGCCCTGCGCCTTCGTCGAATTGAAGCCGGGCCAAACGGTGACCGCCGACGAACTGATCGACTGGTGCCGCGCGCGTCTGGCGCGCTACAAATGTCCGCGCCACATCGTTTTCGCCGAAATCCCGAAGACGTCGACCGGCAAGGTGCAGAAGTTCGCGCTGCGTGAAAAGGCCCGGGCCATCGAACTCCCATGAGCGCGCGATCGTCCTGGATGGCGCACGCGCGCGCCGCGCTGACCCATTCGCTGCGCGCGGCGGCCAAGCGGTTTCCGCATCCGGGCGAGGACGAAGCTACAGCCATTCATGACCTGCGCAAGGAATTGAAACGCGCCGCCTCGCTCTCGCGGCTGTTCGCCCCGATCGTCGACGCGCCCGCCCATGCCGCGCTCGACGTCATCAACGCCGCCCGGCGTCAGGTCGGGCGCGCGCGCGATCTCGACATTCTGCCCGGCGTGCTCGACAGCCTGAAATGTCCCGCCGCGACCCACGACATTCTGATGCGGGCGATCGCGGCGGAGCGCGGCGAGGCGCGCGGCGCGCATGTCGCGAGCGACGTCGAGCGGCTTCGCGCGGAACTCGACGCCGGCGCCGATTCCGTCGCCGAATGGGATCTCGGCTCCGAGTCGGTCGACTTGCTGTTGCATTCGCTCCGTCTGACCTATCGTTCGGCCAAACGGCGCGGGCGGCGCGCCTGGGTGAGCGGCGACGCCGACGATCTGCACGATCTGCGCTGCCGCGTCGTCGATCTCAGCCTGCAAAGCGCGCTGTTCGAATCGGCGTGGCCGGCGATAGTCGCCGCTTATGGCGCCGAGTTGCATCGGTTGCGGCAGACGCTGGGAGACCACAACGATCTGACGGTGCTGGGCGAGTTCGCGCTCGCGCGCCGCGAATTGCCGAGTGAGGCGGGAGAGCAAGTCGTCGCCCTCGTGCTGCGTCGCCGCAAGCCGCTGGAGCGTAAAGCCCATGCACAATTCGACCGCCTGTTCGCGGAGCGGCCGGGCGCTTTCACGCGGCGCATCGCGGCCTATTTGTCGCATCCCCAGCGCAAGGCGCGGGAGTAGGGTCGGCGCCGAACGTCATGGCGAGCGAGGCGAAGCCATCCACACTTCAGACATCCTGATCTCGACTGGGTTTGGGACGGATTTTCGGGAATTTTGATTGGCGCTTAATTGAAGGATTTAATCGCGTTTCGGGTTAGAAGGGGTGATCTCGGCGCGCGAGAAGGAC
>Ga0302320_10003258_pt1 | contig 37914 bp, 32 predicted proteins | sample Bog_T0_3_FD_202130 | JGI IMG/M metagenome (GOLD analysis project Ga0302320, IMG submission 202130) | Peat permafrost microbial communities from Stordalen Mire near Abisko, Sweden - Bog_T0_3 | ecosystem: Environmental > Terrestrial > Soil > Wetlands > Peat | place: Sweden: Abisko, Stordalen Mire... | reverse complement strand
TGAGACGATGCCCTTGATACCTCTTCGGATTGAAGCGATATCACCCCATCTTCCTAGAGTAGCGTCCTTTGCGATAACTCCAAATCCGCATTATCAGGGTGTTGAAAAACCCCTCGTTTAATTCGTTCGGCGTACTTGGTCTTTGAAATTTAGCTAATTTTTCTGGATTTAAATCGTCAGTGGGGCGGTAATTCACCGGTTTGTCTCACCGCTGGGGTAGTGTCCATAATTGCTCCAGCCTTGCCGGTCCGTTCTCTTCTAGGCAAATGCTGCCCGTGGGGGCGAGTGCAATAGTTTCACATACCGAAGTAAATTGTAGGCGGTCAGCTTCAACTCGGATAGGAACTTGTTCTTTTCAAGTCCTCGAAGTGTCGTCTTTCGATAATGGCCTCGCGTCTTGAGCCAACCGAAGACCTGCTCGATCAACTTGCGCTTTCGTTGGCTGACTCTGAAGCCTTCATGCCGATAGGTTCTCCAGTCCACGCCTTTGATCCGCACATTGATCCTTGGTGCGACGTGGGGTTTTATCCGTAGTCTGCGGAGGCCGGTGACGAACTCACGAGTCAGATAGCCTTTGTCAGCGCCACCAGTTGTCGGCTTGAACCCCATGCGCCTGAGCTTCCTGAAATTCACGAGAGCCTGCTTCGTCTCAGTGTCGCCAACTGAGAGACCGTAGCTTGAAGCCACGACGAATCCGTTGCGATTCTCCATCAGCGCATGCAGCGAATGGCAAAGCATCGCCCGATGGTGATCGCCTTTCCGCAGTAGCCGCGCTTCGGGATCGGTCGCGGATGCGTGCGTCAAGTTGCTACGCTTTTCTCCGCGGAAGTCGACGCTTGGATTCTTGCCGGCCGGGCCACCTTTGGGGCCACCATCCTTGGGCACGAAGCTCTTCATCGACGCCCAGGCTTCAATCAGGGTCCCGTCGACTGTGAAGTGCTCGTCGGAAAGAAGGCCATCGCCCTTGATCCGCTTTACGACCGCGTTGAAGAATTTCTCCGCAACGTTTTGCGATATGAGACGTTGGCGGTTGGTGCTGAAGCTCGAATGATCGAAGCTGTCTTCTTCGAGGCCCATTCCCAGGAAATATCGGAAGGAAAGATCGAAGTCCAGCTTCTCGCAAAACAGGCGCTCACTGCCGATAGAATACAGAGCCATTAAAAGCGTGCTTTTGAGCAACGTCTCAGGCGGCACCGAAGGCCGGCCGGTGTGCGAGTACAGCTTTTCAAAAACGGGAGATAGCTTGGCGAGCTCTTCATCCACAATTGGCTTAATTAGACGCAACGGATGCTTTTCAGGCATCCGCGCCTCTGGAGAAATGCTAGTGAACAAAGCTTCTTGGGATTCGTGCCGACCACGCATATCCACCTCGTCAAAAGAATCGCCTATTAAGACGCTTTTCTTGAGGTTCCCGTTCCAAGATCAAAGCCGTTGCGGGAGTTTTTCAACACCCTGATAACGGCAACGAGCCCGTCTACTACACGGCCGTCACGGGCTATGACTTGACAACGGGCTGGGGTAGCCCGAATGGGATGGCCATGATCAACGCGCTGGTGGGAACAATTGCTACGCCCACACCGAGCTATACAAAGACCCCGACACCCTCGCGGACGCCCACGTTGACCGTCAGTGCCACCCGGTCGCCTAGCTTCACCCGAAGCCCCAGCCCTACGCTGACGGCGACGCTTACACCCAGTGGCACGCGCACCGCCACTCCTACACGCAGCCCCACGCTCACGGCCTCCGCGACCCGGACGGCCAGCTTTACGCGCAGCCCGACGCCCACGGCCTCCGCGACCCGGACGGCCAGCTTTACGCGCAGCCCGACGCCCACGGCCAGCAGCTCCCGGACGCCCAGCTGGACGCCCAGCCCTACCCCGACGCCAAGTTTGACGGCAAGTTCAACGTCGACCATCAGCCCTAGCCAGACGCCCAGCCCCAGCGCGAGCGCGACCGAAACGATCACCCAAACCTTCACGCCAGCTGCGACGTTAACGCCTGCCGCTTGCTGCGCATCGGGCGCAATATGGCAGACGGATACGACCACGGCGGCCTTTGGGCAGCGCCAATGGGTAGCGACCACCGTCTTCAAAAATCAGATGTGGGCGATCGGCGGGAATAAAAATGACGCAACCTTTGCCGACGTCTGGAGCTCGCCCAACGGGAAGGATTGGTCACTTATCCAGGGGAATGCCCCGTTCGGTATCCGATACACTGGGGCATTGACCTTTGATCCCCAGGACGGCAACGGCCCCAGGCTGTGGGTCATCGGTGGGGGGAGCTATCCAACTTGGCAATTTAATGACGTTTGGTCTTCTCTGGATGGGGCAACCTGGACAGAGGTCACTGCAAACGCGGGATTCCCGGCCGGGAACACGGGAAGCCTGGTTTACGCGGGCAAAATGTGGGTCATGGGAATGGACGGCAGCGTTTGGTCGTCGAGCAATGGATCCACTTGGACACAGGCCTCCAGTGCGGCTGGTTGGGCGAACGACGCGCCGCATGCGGTGGTATACAACGGAGCGATGTGGGTCGTCGCGGACACCGGCACCGCGGACACGGTGTGGACTTCTACGACAGGTAGCACATGGACCCAAGTTCCCATGACGAACGCCTTCCCTTATCGGAGCCGTTTTGTCCTGACGGCTGTCTGCGGGCAGCTGTGGGTCACGAGTGGCTATGCCTATAACGGAGGATTCACTTATTTCAGAGATGTATGGACCTCGACTGACGGAGGAAATTGGTTTTCAGTTCCTCAAACATCCGGGTATGCACCCCGCACCGGCGCTTCAGGTTTGGTTTTCAATAACACGACTTGGCTGATTGGTGGTTCCAACGCAGGTACATTCTTCGCGGAGGTCGATAACGACGTCTGTGATATACCGACTCCGACTATGACGCCAGCGGCGACGTTGACGCCGGCCACCTGCTGTTCGTCGGGTGCGACATGGAATCTGGACACGGCATCGGCCGCGTTTGGCAATCGGTCCTTCTTTGGTTCGGCGGTCTTCAACAACAAGATATGGGTCGTCGGAGGCATCAACTATCCCACCGGGAACAAGGCCGACATCTGGAGTTCGGTGAATGGATTCACTTGGACCCAGGCGAACGCGGCGGCGCCGTTTGGATCCCGCTATGCGCCCCAACTGCTGGCCTATGGATCGGATCTTTGGATGATCGGTGGCAGCGGAAACAACGATGTTTGGAATTCGCCGGATGGCGCGACTTGGAATCAGGTCACCGCGTCGGCGACGTTCCCGCCCCGATCCGGATTCCAGAGTGTGGTCTACAACGGGGCCATGTGGGTGATTGCTGGTGGCGGACTGAACGACGTGTGGTCGTCCACGGATGGGGCGACCTGGACCGAAGTGACGGCGCACGCCGCGTTTCCTGTCCGGTCCAATTTTGGGGCGACCGTTTTCAACGGACAGATGTGGGTGATCGGAGGTGCCGGGTCGGGCGGGATGCTGAACGACGTTTGGAGTTCGTCCGACGGCGCTACCTGGACCCAGGCGACCGCGGGGGCCCCGTTCCCGATCCGCGAAAACCTAGCGGTGACGGCACAATGCGGGCAATTGTGGGTGATGTCCGGGCGAGGGACTGGGACGGGCTACTATCCGCCGTTCTATAGTGATGTTTGGACATCTCCGGATGGGGCCAACTGGACTGAGGCAACGGCCAACGAAGGTTACATCAACAAAGAGGGTGCTGGTGCATTGGCATTCAACAACACGGTCTGGCTGATGGGGGGCGACAATCCGGGGCACGGCCCGGCTTCGGTGATCAATGCCATCTGCGACAGTGGCACGCTCACCCCGGGTGCACTCGCCGCCGCCAAGGCCGACGCCCGCCTCAATCCCAAGACCCCGGAACCCTTCACGAACCGTAAGGGCATCCTGGCGACTTTCCCCAACCCTGGTCGCGACCGGATCCTGGCCAGCTTCAACGTGGCTTATCCGGGAACCGTGGTCCTGGCGTTGGCGGACGTCACGGGGAACCAGGTGCGCCGATGGCCCTTGGGGACCCTGGCGGCGGGGGAACAGCAGACCTGGCTGGATACGTCCAGCCTAGCCACGGGGCTGTATTTCCTTAGCCTGCAGTTGGACACAGGTTCTGGCCCGACCCTGCAGGCGCTTTTCAAGGTCGCCATACTTCGGTAAATGCACAAAATTGGAACGGCCCGCCCTCACCGGCGGGCCTTTCTTTTTTTGACCCAGAGCAAAGCAGCATGCTAAACTCCTACCCAAGAGCCTCTACCGATTCTTGAGTGGAGCGACCTGAATGAGCGTGACCCTACGGTACAGCGGCACCCTGAAGGATCCGGCTCTGCTCCCGCGCCTGCGCGAGGAGTTCCAGGACATCGCGGCCACCAACGGGTGGCCGGTGGATGTGCTGGAGCGGACCCTGCCCAAGGGGCGGCCCGCGGGCGGGCGCTTGCTGGCGCCGCCGGTGGCGGTGGAAGGTCTGAAGCTGGTGGTGCACCCCCAGACCGACCCGCTGTGGCTGACCTTTGACGAGCAGGGCGCCCTGACCCGGCTGGACCCGTACCCCCTGGGGCTGGGCAGCGGGGTCCCGCGCTACGGTTTCCTGCAGCAAGCCCAGGCCAGCATGCAGACCAGCATCGGCGGCAGCGACCTGCACCGCACAGTGGTGGGCCTGCTGGACTACCTGAAGCGGGCCTACTTGCCTGACCTGCAGGTGCTCGACGACAGCGGCTATTGGCATGACCGCGATGACGCGGCGCTTGAGCGCTTGATGGACCGGCGCTAAGAAATATAAAAAATAAAATCAGCGCAAAAGGCAGGCGCGCAGCCCTTAAACGGGGGGCGCGGCCTGCCTTTCCGCATTCTTGGGCGTTTTTCAAGCCCTGACGAGGCCCGTGAGCCGCACCCAGAGCGTCGTCGACCTGAACACCCTCAACGAGCCGCAGCGCGAGGCTGCCGCCCACGTGGACGGCCCCATGCTGATCCTGGCGGGCGCGGGCAGCGGCAAGACGCGCGTGGTGACCATGCGCATCGCCCACCTGATCCAGGCCAAGGGGGTGGACCCCAAGAGCATCCTGGCGGTGACCTTCACCAACCGCGCGGCCATGGAGATGAAGGAGCGCCTGGCCAAGCTGATGGGCGGGCCCAAGGCCATCGACGGCATGTACGTGAGCACCTTCCACGCCTTCTGCGTGAGGTTCCTCAGGATCGAAGCCCCCAAACTGGGCTTCAGCCGCGATTTCAGCATCTTTGATGACGACGACCAGACGCGCCTCATCAAGGAATGCATGCACGAGCTGCAGATCGACGAGAAGGTCATCAAGGCGCGCTCGCTGCTGTGGCGCGTGGGCCAGGCCAAGAACGCCATGCTGACGCCCGACGCCTTCGACGAGCAGGCCGACGGCGAGAACGACCTGCTGGCCGCCAAGGCCTACCAGCTCTACCAAAAGAAGCTGAAGTCCAACCAGGCCATGGACTTTGACGACCTGATCAACCACACGGTGCACCTGTTGAGCACCGACCCGCCCACGCTGAAGTCCTGGCAGGACCGACTGCGCTACTTCATGGTGGACGAGTACCAGGACATCAACCCGGCCCAGTATAAATTGATCCGCATGCTGTCGGCCGGGACCAGGAACCTGGGCGTGGTGGGCGACGACGACCAGAGCATCTACAAGTTCCGCGGCGCCGACATACGCAACATCCTGGATTTCGAGAAGGACTTCCCGGACGCCAAGGTGGTGAAGCTGGAGCAGAACTACCGCTCCACCCAGCGCATCCTAGAGGCCGCCTGGGCGGTGGTGAGCAAGAACACCGGCCGCAAGGACAAGAAGCTGTGGACCCAGAATCCTTTAGGTGATCTGATCACCTACTATCAGGCCCCCGACGAGGTGGAGGAGGGGCGCTACATCGCCGGCCAGATCGTGTGGCTGAACCGGCGCGAGCAGCGGCCCCTGAGCCATTTCGTGGTGCTCTACCGCACCAACGCCCAGAGCCGCGCCATTGAGGACGCCCTGCGCCGGGAGGCCCTGCCCTACCGCATCGTGGGCGGCATGCGCTTCTACGACCGCACCGAGGTGAAGGACTGCCTGTGCTACCTGAGGCTGCTCCTGAACCCCGACGACATGATGTCGTTGAAGCGCATCATCAACATGCCCCCGCGCGGCATCGGCGACCTGACCCTGGAGAAGGTCCAGGCCCACGCCTGGAGCAAGGGCCTGACCATCTACGGCGCCATGCACGAGGCCGACCAGGTGCCGGGCCTGCAGCTGAAGGCGGTCAACGCCCTGAGGCGCTTCTGCGAGGTCATGGACGAGCTGCGCGCCAGCGTGGAGAGCGCCGGCCCGGCCTGGCTGATGGGCGAGGTCGTGAAGCGCAGCGGCTACCTGGACTTTTGGATGGCCGAGAAGAGCACCGAGTCCGAGATGCGCGTGGAGAACGTGAAGGAATTGGTGGCGTCGGCGCTCGATTTCGAGGAGCGCGCCTCGGAGAAGACCCTGCGGGCCTACCTGGAGATGGTGGCGCTGGCGTCGACGCTGGACAAGACCGCCGACAACGCCGAGCAGGTGACCTTGATGACCCTGCACAACGCCAAAGGCCTGGAATACCCGGTGGTCTTCCTCACCGGCCTTGAAGAGGGCCTCTTCCCCCATGCCAACGCGGTGGAGGAGGAGGGCGGCGTGGAAGAGGAGCGGCGGCTCTGTTACGTGGGCATCACCCGAGCCCGTGAGAAGCTGCACCTGACCTGCAGCATCAGCCGGCGCAGCTTTGGCAACCGGGCCTACAACCCCCACAGCCGCTTCCTGGAGGAGATCCCCCCGGACCTGATGGAGGGCTTCCAGGCGCTGCGCAAGGAGGAGGACCACACGGCCGGCGGGGGGACCACCGTGCCGTTCCTGGACGACCTGCCCCAGGATGAGATGCACGCCGCCTTCAATTTCAAGCTGGGCGACCGGGTGCGCCACGCGGCCTTCGGCACGGGCCTGGTGATCAAGGCCCGCAACGAGGGCGCCGACATGCGCCTGACCGTCAGCTTCATGAACTTCGGCCGCAAGGAGCTGATCGCCTCCAAGGCCAACCTGGAAAAGCTGTCCCCCGAGAACTGAGAGCGAACCATGGCCCTGACCAAGCAAGAAGTCGAGAAAGTCGCCGTGCTGGCCCGCCTCGAGATCACGCCCGAGGAGACCGAGCGCTACGCCAAGCAGCTCAACGCCATCCTTGAGCACGCCCAGGACATCGCCAAGCTGGACGTCACCGGCGTGCTGCCCACCGCCCACATCCTGCCCATGCAGAACGTGTGGCGTGAGGACGTGGTCAAGCCCAGCCTGCCGCGCGAGGAAGTGCTGAGCAACGCGCCGGACAAATCCAAGGGATGCTTCCGCGTCCCCAAGATCATCGAGTAGACGCCATGCCCCCATTGCATGAATTGACCCTGACCCAAGCCGCCGAGAAGCTGGCCAAGAAGGAGCTGACGTCGGTGGAGCTGACCCAGGCCGCGCTGGCCCGCATCGCGGCCGTGGAGCCCCAGGTGCACGCCTTCGTGACCGTGGACGCCGAGGGCGCCCTGAAGGCCGCCGCCGAGGCCGATGCCCGCCGCGCCAAGGGCGAGACGGGCCCATTGCTGGGCATGCCCTTGGCCATCAAGGACAACCTGAGCACCCGCGGCCTGCGCACCACCTGCTCGTCGAAGATGCTGGAGCCCTACATCCCGCCCTTTGACGCGACCGTGGTGGCCAAGCTGCGCTCCGCCGGCGCGGTGTTCCTGGGCAAGGCCAACCTGGACGAGTTCGCCATGGGCTCGTCGACCGAGAACAGCGCCTTCGGCGTGACGCACAACCCGTGGGCCCTGGACCGCGTGCCCGGCGGCAGCTCGGGCGGCAGCGCGGCGGCGGTGGCGGCCGGCTTCGGCTTCGGCGCCCTGGGCTCGGACACGGGCGGCAGCATCCGCCAGCCGGCCAGCCTGTGCGGCATCGTGGGCCTGAAGCCCACCTATGGCCGGGTGTCGCGCTACGGCTTGATCGCCTTCGCCAGCTCGCTGGACCAGGTGGGTCCCATGGCCCGCACCGTGGCCGACGCCGCGGCCTTGAGCCAGGCCATCGACGGCCACGACGCCATGGACTCCACCAGCGTCGACAGCGGCGTGCCGGGCTACGCCGCCGCTTTGAAGCGCGGCGTGAAAGGCCTGCGCGTGGGCCTGCCCAAGGAGTACTTCGTCGACGGCATGGACCCCGAAGTCGCCGCCAGCGTGCGCGCAGCGGTGAAGGCGCTGGAGGCCCAGGGCGCCACGGTGAAGGAGGTCAGCCTGCCTCACACCGAGCATTGCCTCAGCGTGTACTACCTGCTGGCCACCGCCGAGGCCAGCAGCAACCTGGCGCGCTTCGATGGCGTGCGCTACGGCTTCCGCGCGCAGGCCGACAGCCTGATCCCCCAATACATGAAGACCCGCGCCCAGGGCTTCGGCCCCGAGGTGAAGCGACGCATCATGCTGGGCACCTACGCGCTGAGCAGCGGCTACTACGACGCCTACTACAAGCGGGCCCAGCAGGTCCGCACGCTCATCGTGCAGGATTTCGCCAAGGCCTTCGAGCAGGTGGACGTGATCGCCACGCCCACGGCGCCCACGGCGGCCTTCAAGATCGGCGAGAAGGCCGACGACCCCATGACCATGTACCTGAGCGACATCTTCACCATCAGCATCAACCTGGCGGGCGTGCCCGCGCTGAGCCTGCCCTGCGGCTTCACCGCGCAAGGCCTGCCCATCGGGCTGCAGCTGATCGGCAAGGCGTTCGATGAGCCCACGCTGTTCGCGGCCGCGGCCGCTTACGAAGGGGCTCACGACTGGAAAGACCGTCGGCCCGCTCTGTAGCGGTCCACGCAGCGATCCCCCCATCAAGGAGCCACCATGGAATGCCGTTCCTGCGGTAACAAGGCCAAGTTCCAAGCCCTCATCACCGACTACAAGCCCATGGAGATCTGGGAGTTCAACGGCACCGAGGTCACCCGCTTCGCCCAGCCCGACGCCGGCGACCTGGAGGCCAAGGTCAGCTGCCTGAAGTGCGCCAGCGAGGACGTGGACAAGCAGGGCTTCGACGTGGAGGCGGCCCAGGCCAAGAAGCTGGTGACGCTGAGCGACGAGGCGTGGGACGAGAAGGTGAAGGCCTAAGCAGCAACCCGGATCACTGAGGATGCGTCATGCCGCTGTCTGATTACGAGATCGTCGTCGGCCTGGAGGTCCATGCCGAGCTGAGCACGAAGACCAAGATCTTCTGCTCATGCGGCAACCAGTTCGGCGCGGACCCCAACACGCTGGTGTGCCCGGTGTGCCTGGGGCTGCCGGGCACCCTGCCCGTGCTCAACGGCCAGGCCGTGGAGCGCGCGGTCATGGCCGGCCTGGCCCTGCACTGCCCCATCGCGCCCTTTTCCAAGTTCGACCGGAAGCAGTACTTCTACCCGGACTTGGACAAGGCCTACCAGGTCAGCCAGTTCGACCTGCCCATCTGCGGGCCAGGATACCTGGACGCGGATGTGGAGGCCGGCCCGTCGACGGGGTCGGGGCCGCGCGGGACGGTGAAGAAGCGGTTCGGCATCACGCGGATCCACATGGAAGAGGATGCGGGCAAGCTGCTCCACGCCGGGTCGGCGCAGATCGGCGGCAGCGAGAGCAGCCTGGTGGACTACAACCGCGCCGGGGTGCCCTTGATCGAGATCGTGGGCGACCCGGACATGCGCTCGCCTGAGGACGCCGAGGCCTACCTGGCGGCCCTCAAGGAGATCCTGCGCTACCTGGGCGTGAGCGACTGCAACATGGAGGAGGGCTCGCTGCGCTGCGACGCCAACATCTCCATCCACAAGCCCGGCACGCCCTTTGGCACGCGGGTCGAAGTGAAGAACATGAACAGCTTCAAGAACGTGGGCAAGGCCATCCTGTCCGAGGCCCAGCGCCAGATGGAGCTGATCGAGTCCGGCGGCAAGGTGGTCATGGCCACGCGCGGCTGGGACGCCGACAAGGGCGAGACCCGCGCCATGCGCACCAAGGAGGAGGCCCACGACTACCGCTACTTCCCCGAGCCGGACCTGGTGCCGCTGGTGCTGGACGCCGCGTTCATCCAACGCATCAAGGACCGCCTGCCCGAGCTGCCCGAGGCCAAGCGCCAGCGCCTGATCGCCGAGTACGGCCTGCCGGCCTACGACGCCGAGGTGCTGACCGCCGACGCCGCCCTGGCCTCGTACTACGAAGCCGTGGCCAAGGCATCAGGCAACCCTAAGGCCGCCAGCAACTGGGTGATGGGCGACCTGCAGGCCGTCTTGAAGGCGCTGGGCGTGGGCATCGACCAGAGCCCCATCAGCCCGGCCCACCTGGCCAAGCTGATCGGCCTCCTGGACAAGCAGGTGATCAGCGGCAAGATCGCCAAGTCCGTCTTCGAGAGGATGGGGCAGGGCGGCGGCGACCCCGAGGCCATCGTGGCCAAGGAAGGCCTGGTGCAGGTCACCGACACGGGCGCCATCGACGCCTTCGTGCTGGCGGCCATGGCCGCCCACCCCACGGTGGTGGAGGAGTACCGCAGCGGCAAGGAAGCGGTGCTGGGCTTCCTGGTGGGCGCGGTGATGAAGGGGAGCAAGGGCAAGGCCAACCCGGCGCAGGTGAACGAGGCGCTGAAGCGGCTGCTGAAGGCTTAGTGGGGCCTGAAAAGGTAGCCAAGGGACCGGGATGGGTCGGGGTTCCGGAGGGAGCGGACAGGGCTCCCGAGGGGATGTCCGGCCCGGAGGGACCCCGGCCCGTCCCGGTCCCAACTTGTTTTTAAGGTCAGCGTCCATCGCCTTTCTTCAGCCTCGGTCCCCCAGAATGCCCGTTGATCCCCGTCCCATCCTCACCATCCTGTCCCTGGCCGCCGGCGGCGATGGCGTGGCCGTGCTGGCCGACGGCCGCACCGTGTTCGTGCCCCACAGCGCGCCGGGCGACCAGGTGGAGCTGCGGGTCACCGAGGAGCACCAGCGCTACGCCCGGGCCGAGGTCCTGCGCGTCGTCAAGCCCGGGCCTGACCGCATCTCCCCGCCCTGCCCGGTGGCCGGCCGCTGCGGCGGCTGCGCCTGGCAGCACCTGGACTATCGCGCCCAGGCCAAGGCCAAACAGGGCTTCCTGCGCGAGGCCCTGCGGCGCATCGGCGGCTTCGAGGAGCCGCCCCTGGGCGACTTCATCCCCGCCGAACGGCCCTACACCTACCGCAACAAGGGCCAGCTGCCCGTGGCCAACGCCCCCGACGGGGGCCTGCGCCTGGGCTACTACCGCGAGGGCAGCCACAGCGTGGTGCCCCTGCCCGACGAGGGCTGCCGGCTGCTGGAGCCCGCCGTCAACCACGCGCTGATGTTCGTGCGCTCGCAGCTGCCCAAGGCCAAGCTGCAGGCCTACGACCAGCGCAACGGCGAAGGCAACCTGCGGCACGTGATGGTGCGGGCCAACACCAAGGGCGAGGCCATGGTGGTGCTGGTGACCAAGGCGCCCATGGTCAACCATTCCATGCAGGTGGCCGCGGGCTGGGTGGGACAGGCCGGCATCGTCAGCGTGCAGAGCAACATCCAGGACAAGAGCGGCAACGTGATCCTGGGGCCCCAGACCGCGGTGCTGGCCGGGCCCGAGTCGCTGGTGGAGCGCCTGGACGGGCTGGCCTTCCGCCTGTCGGCGACCAGCTTCTTCCAGGTGAACCCGGCCCAGACCCTGCGGCTGCTGGGGGCGCTGAAGTCCATCCGCCCCTGGGCGGCGGGCGAGCAGGTGCTGGAGCTGTACTGCGGCGTGGGGACGCTGAGCCTGCCGCTGGGCAAGCTGGGCCTGCGGGTGCACGGCGTGGAGAGCCACCCCGCCGCCGTCGAGGACGCCCGGGCCAACGCGGCCGCCAACCAGCTGGCCAAGCTCAGCTTCAGCGTGGCGGACGCCGCGACCGCCTTCAACGCCCTGCCCGCCGGCTTCACGCCCGGCGTGGTGCTGATGGACCCGCCCCGCAAGGGCCTGGACAAGGCGGTGGTCGAGGCCATCGTCGCCGGGCCCGCGCAGGAGGCGGTCTACGTGTCCTGCGACCCGGCCAGCCTGGCCCGCGACCTGAAAGCCTTGGCGGCGGCCGGGTTCAAGCTTGAAAAGGCGGTGGGGGTGGACCTTTTCCCCCAGACCGGCCACGTGGAAAGCGTGAGCTGGTTGAGGCGTTCCAAGGCTTGAAAGCCCGGCCGACGCCGCCTATAATCCACTGCTTTCGTGCCTGGGCGCTGTCGTGACCGGGCCGCACAACCTGAACGTCAGCCCGAGCCCGGGCCTGGACGCCTTTTCCGCCTTTGGGGCGGGGAAGGCGTTTTGTATTTAGAGCACCGCGGGGCGATCGCCCCGCTCATGGGAGGCACCATGCAGCGCAAGTCCTTCTTCACCTCGGAGTCCGTCTCCGAGGGCCATCCCGACAAGATGTGCGACCAGATCTCGGACGCCATCCTGGACGCCATCATCGCCCAGGACCCGCGCGCGCGCGTGGCCTGCGAGACGGCCACCACCACGGGCGTGGTCTTCGTCGCCGGCGAGATCACCTATGCGCCCCATGTGAAGGTGAACATCCCCGAGATCGTGCGCAACACGGTCAAGGAGATCGGCTACACCGACGCGGCCATGGGCTTCGACTACAAGACCTGCAGCGTGATCGTGGCCGTGGGCCAGCAGAGCGCGGACATCGCCATGGGCGTGGACCGCGACGGCGCCGGCGACCAGGGCATGATGTTCGGCTACGCGGCCAACGAGACGCCCGAGCTGATGCCCCTGCCCATCAGCCTGGCCAACAAGCTGGTCAAGCGCATGGCCGAGATCCGCAAGACCGGCCTGGTGAAGTACCTGCGCCCGGACGCCAAGAGCCAGGTGACGGTGGAGTACGAGTACGGGATCCCCAAGCGCATCGACGCCATCGTGATGTCGAACCAGCACGACCCGGGCATCAGCCAGAAGAGGATCCAGGCCGACCTGATCAAGCACGTGGTGAAGAAGGTCATCCCCGCCAAGCTGCTGGACAACAAGACCAAGTACTTCGTCAACCCCACGGGCAACTTCGTCATCGGCGGCCCCCACGGCGACGCCGGCCTGACCGGCCGCAAGATCATCGTGGACACCTACGGCGGCATGGGCCGGCACGGCGGCGGCGCCTTCAGCGGCAAGGACCCGTCGAAGGTGGACCGCAGCGCGGCCTACGCGGCCCGCTACATCGCCAAGAACATCGTGGCCGCCGGCCTGGCCGACCGCTGCGAGATCCAGCTGAGCTACGCCATCGGCGTGGCCAAGCCCATCAGCGTGCTGGTGGACACCTTCGGCACGGGCCGCATCGACGAGGAGGAGATCTCCCGGCTGGTGTTCAAGCATTTCCCGCTGACCCCGCGCGAGATCATCATGCACCTGCGCCTGCGCCGCCCGGTGTTCAAGGCCACGGCCGCTTACGGGCACTTCGGCCGCAGCGGCGAGGGTTTCACCTGGGAGAAGACCGACAAGGCCGCCATCCTGAAGAAAGAGGCCGGCCTTTGAGCGAGCCGCTGAAGCGCCTCCGGATCGGGCACTCGCCCGACCCGGATGACGCCTTCATGGTGTGGGCCCTGGCCGAGGGCCGCCTCAGCCTGCCGGGCTGGCGCGTGGAGCTGGTGCCCCAGGACATCGAGGGCCTGAACCAGCGCGCGCTGACCGGCGAGCTGGAGCTCACGGCCTTCTCGGCGGGCGCCTACCCCCAGGTGGCCGGACGCTACGCCCTGCTGGCCACCGGCTCCAGCTTTGGCCGCAACTACGGGCCCATCGTGGTGACCCGCGAGGCCCACGACGCCGCCTGGCTGAAGGGCAAGCGCATCGCCGTGCCGGGCGCCAGCACCACCGCCTTCCTGCTGCTGAACCTGGCGCTGGAGGGCTACACCCCCGTGCAGGCCGAGTTCACGGCCATCATGGGCATGGTCCAGGCCGGCGAGGTGGATGCCGGCCTGCTGATCCACGAGGGCCAGCTGACCTACGCGCGCGAAGGCTTCCACAAGGCCCTGGACCTGGGCGCCTGGTGGGCCCAGCGCACGGGGCTGCCGCTGCCGTTGGGCCTCAACGCCGTGCGCCGCGACTTGGGCGCCGAGGCCATGGCCGCCGTGGGCGGCCTGTTCCGCCGAAGCGTGGACCTGGGCCTGGCCAACGAGGACCTGGCGGTGGCCTACGCCCTGAACTTCGGGCGCGGGCTGGACGCCGAGACCGGCAAGGCCTTCGTGCGCCAGTACGTCAACCAGGACACCTTGGACATCCGCGGCGAGTGCCTGGAGGCGCTGCGCCTGCTCTACACCCTGGCCGTCGAGCGCGGCTTCCTGGGCCAGGTCCCCGACCTGGCCGTCTTCTAGGGCCCCCATGGCGCTGCTCCACCCATTCCTCAGCATCTTCCACAGCGACGGCATCCGCGCCCTGATCGAGGCCTACGGCCTGGGCCTGGTCTGCTTGATCGTCTTCGCCGAGAGCGGGGCCTTCCCCATGCTGCCCGGCGACAGCCTGCTGGTGATCTGCGGCATTTACGCCGCCACGCCGGGGCCGGGCGGCCAGGGCGTGCTGTCGTTGGCGCTGCTGCTGACCCTGGTGCCGCTGGCCGGCGTGCTGGGCGGGCAGGTGGGCTACAGCTTTGGGCGCTGGGCTGGGCCGGCGGTGCATCAGTGGAAAGACCGCAGCTGGGGCTTCGTGCCGCTGTATCGCCGCACCTGGCTGCAGCAGACCGATGGCTTTTATAAGCGTTGGGGCGGCTTCGCCGTGATCGCCGGCCGCTGGGTGCCCTTTGTGCGCACCGGCGCGCCGCTGCTGGCTGGCGTGACCCGCATGCCCTTCGGGCGCTACGCCGCGTTCAACGTGCTGGGCGCCATCGGCTGGGTCGGGTCCATGGTGCTGGTGGGCTACTTCCTGCCGCCGCTGTGGGCGCAGGCCTTCCCGGCCTATCGGCTGGAGGATAACATCGAGAAGATCGTCGTGGGGGTGGTCCTGCTCTCGCTGCTGCCCATCGCCTACACCTACTGGCAGGAGCGCCGCGGCGGCGCCAAGCGCAGCCAGCCCACCGCCAAGGCTGGGCGGCCCAAGGCCAAGGCAGCCGGCAAAGCGGCCCGCCGCCGGGCCCGATGAACGTTTAAGCAGCTAAAAAGCCCGCCGTCGAAATCCTTTTTGTCGTCCCGGTCACAGACTGCCGCGCCGCATCGGCCCCACACTAGGGGGTCCATCCACGCGGGGAGGCTCTGATGCAGGCGCGCAGCGGCAAGACGGCAGGCATTCTGGTGTCGGATACCGACGCCTGGTTCGTGCGCCGGGCGCTGGCCGGATTGGCCCCCGAGCTGGAGTCGCTGGGCTGGTCGTGGAAGGCTTTCGAGCTGAAGGGCCGCCGCGACTTGGACTACCACCGCTTCATCGAGGCCGTGTCGGATGACGCGGGCATCAGCGGCCTGGTCTACGGCCACCTGAAGCTGAGCCTGCCGCAGCTGGCCCGCTTCCGCCAGCGCGGCCTCAAAGTGGTGGGGCTGACCGAGCGCTTCGACGGGATCGACTGGATCACCGTGGACGAGGTGCAGGGCGCCTACCTGGCCACCCAGCACCTGCTGGACCTGGGCCACCGCCACCTGGCCCTGGTCAACGGCCCGCCCACCATGATCCAATGCGCCCTGCGCGAGGACGGGTTCAAGCGGGCGCTGATGGAGCGGGGGCTGCGGCCGGGCCGCGAGCTGGACGTGCGGGTGCTGAGCATGGGCCTGGACGAGGGGCGGGAGGCCGCCAACCTGCTGATGGACTTGGCTGTCCGCCCCACGGGCATCTTTGTGGCCGCCGGCGACGTCACCGCCTTGGGCGTGCTGGAGGCCCTGGGCGACCGCGGCATGAGCGTGCCGCAGGACGTCAGCGTGGTCGGCTTCGACGACCTGGAGGTGGCCCGCCTGACCCAGCCGCCGCTGACCACGGTGCACCAGCCGCTGGAGGCCATGGGACGCTGGGCCGCCCGGCGCCTGGTCGGCGCCGTCCAGGCCGAGGCGGCGCACCAGCCGCACGGCGAGATCCTGGCGGCGGAGCTGATCCAGCGGGGCAGTTGCGCCCGCCTGGCCGGTGCCATGGCGCCGAGCCGATGACCATTTCAACCCCCGGGCCCCAGCCCGGGGGCGCCCGAGAACGCTGAAGCCTCAGCCGCCTCTCGAAACCCCAAGAGGAGGCCCTTATGCCGACCCTGAATACCCCCGCCCACAAGGTCAAGGACATCGCGCTGGCCGAGTTCGGCCGCAAGGAGATCGACATCGCCGAGCATGAGATGCCCGGCTTGATGTCGACCCGCAAGAAATACGCCCCCCAACAGCCGCTGAAGGGCGCCCGCATCTCGGGCAGCCTGCACATGACCATCCAGACGGCGGTCCTGATCGAGACGCTGAAGGCCCTGGGCGCCGACGTGCGCTGGGCATCCTGCAACATCTTCTCCACCCAGGACCACGCCGCCGCCGCCATCGCCAAGGCCGGCATCCCCGTGTTCGCCTGGAAGGGCGAGACCTTGGACGAGTACTGGGACCTGACCATGGACTGCCTGACCTGGGACGACGGCAAGGGCGGCATCATCGGGCCCAACCTGATCCTGGACGACGGCGGCGACGCCACCTTGGCGGTGCACCTGGGCGTCAAGGCCGAGAAGGACGCGTCGGTGCTGGACCAGAAGACCGACAACAAGGAATTCCAGATCATCCTGAACGTGCTGAAGAAGCGCCTGGCTCTGGACAAGACCTTCTGGACCCGCACCGCGGCCCAGCTGAAGGGCGTGTCCGAGGAGACCACCACCGGGGTGCACCGCCTCTACGACATGCAGAAGAAGGGCGAGCTGCTGGTGCCGGCCATCAACGTCAACGATTCGGTCACCAAGAGCAAGTTCGACAACGTCTACGGCTGCCGCGAGAGCCTGGTGGACGGCATCAAGCGCGCCACCGACGTGATGATCGCCGGCAAGACCGCCTTCGTGTGCGGCTATGGCGACGTGGGCAAGGGCTGCGCCGAGATCCTCAAGAATCACCGCGCCCAGGTCTGGGTCAGCGAGGTGGACCCCATCAACGCCCTGCAGGCCTGCATGGCCGGCTACAAGGTGGCCCCGGTGGAGGACGCCCTTCCTTACGCCGACATCTATGTCACCACGACCGGCAACTGCGACATCATCACCATCGAGCACATGGCCAAGATGAAGGACCAGGCCATCGTGTGCAACATCGGCCACTTCGACAACGAGATCCAGGTGGAGAAGCTGGAGAACTACCCCGGCGTCAAGCGCCTGAACATCAAGCCCCAGGTGGACAAGTACACATTCCCTGACGGCCACAGCATCTACCTCCTGGCTGAAGGCCGCCTGGTGAACCTGGGCTGCGCCACCGGCCACCCCAGCTTCGTGATGAGCAACAGCTTCACCAACCAGACCCTGGCGCAGATGACCCTGTGGAACGACAAGCACGAGGTCGGCGTCACCACCTTGCCGAAGAAATTGGACGAGGAGGTGGCCCGCCTGCACCTGGCCCACTTGGGCGCCAAGCTGACCACGCTGACGAAGAAGCAGGCCGACTACATCGGCGTGGAAGTGGATGGGCCCTACAAGGCGGAGCACTACCGCTACTAGGGACAGGCGCCAGGCTTGAGGCCCCATGTTCATCCCCAACTTCACCCTGGCCTTGTTCCTGGCGGCGATGACCTGGGTCGCCATCAACCGCTCCCTGCCGCCGGCCCCGGTGGGCGGGCCCGTCTACTATGCCGACGCCCCGGTGGCCTGGCCCTTGCAGCCGAAATACCGCTTGAACGCCTATCAGGCGCTGAGGTCCAAGCGGGTCATCCTGGCCGATTTTGATGACCGCTGCCTGCCCGTTCTGGCGCGGCACATGGTCGGCGGCAAGGAGCAATGGCGCATGGTCTGGCTGTGGGACCACCGGGGGCGCCTGCGCTGGCGGCTCTGGGAGGACCCCTACGGCCGCGTCACCCGCCGTCAGGAGCTTTTTTAAGCAAGAAGGGCCGCCCCCAGGGGCGGCCCTTCTTGCTTCAGCGTGGTCGGAGGCGGCTTACGCCGGCGCCAGCTCCTTCGCCGGCTCATCCCAGTACTTGAGGATGTTGTACTTGGTGTCGCGCTGGGCCGGGCGGAAGCCCGCCTCGCGGATGGTGCCGGTGATCTCGGCGATGCTGGTCGTCAGCTTGTAGTTGGCGCTGAACAGGACGCTCTCCTCGAAGATGGTGCCACCGAAGTCGTCCGCGCCGAACAGCAGGCCCATCTGGCCCACTTTCTTTCCCTCGCCGAACCAGCTGGCCTGGATGTGGTCCACGTTGTCCAGCACCAGGCGGCTCAACGCCAAGATGCGCAGGTACACGCTGGGGCCGGGCACGGCCTGGCCCTGGGCGGTCATCTGCTTGCCCAGGGGCGTGTTGTCCGGCTTGAAGCTCCAGGGGATGAAGGCCGTGAAGCCCGGCTGGCCCTTGGCCAGGGACTTATCCTGCAGCTCGCGCAGCCGCAACAGGTGCTCGACCACGTCCTCGGCCGTGTCGTGGTGGCCGTACATCATGGTGGCCGTGCTGCGGTAGCCCAGGGCGTGGGCGGTCTCGTGGATCTCCAGCCAGTGGCCGGTGTCCACCTTGGTCTTGCTCATCTTGGAGCGCACGCGGTCGGTCAGGATCTCGGCCCCGCCGCCGGGCAGGGTGTCCAGTCCGGCCTTCTTCAGCTCGGTCAGCACCCATTCGATGCTCTGCCCGCTGACCTCGGTCATCTTCCAGATCTCGGGGGCGCTGAAGAAGTGGGGGTGGGCTTCGGGCACCTCGCGGCGGACGGCCGCCACGAAATCGGTGTAGAAGCTGAAGGGCAGCTCGGGGTTGAGCCCGCCCTGGATCAGGAAAGTGGTGACGCCCTGGTCGCGCGCGGACTGGCGGATCTTCTCCACCATCTCCGGGATGCTCCGGGTGTAAGCGTCCTTGTTGGCGTCCGCCACCCAGGTCACCTCGGCCTTGGGGTGGCGCCGCAGGCGCGCTGCGTGGGCCAGGTCCCCGATCTCCAGCAGGGGCGCTTCCTTGTACAGCGTCAGGGCCTCGGCAGCGCTCAGGCGCTCGCCGCGGCGGGACTTGGCATACAGGGCGTTCAGGTCGCTCATGGGATCCTCAGGCAGGAAGGCCCCTATTTTGCCTGACTGCAGTCAATTATCAAGGGGTCCCTCCGATCGCAAAATGCCCCTATTTGACGGCCTGATATGGTCACATTTGGTTTCTTTGGGACGCGAAATTTGACGCAGGAATAGGGTACTATGCAAGCATGGCTCCCCGGTGGAGGGATGCCGAATGCGTTTTCCGGTCCCTGCATGACCTTGTGCAACGACGACTCTTTCGCTGGGCTTGCGCCCGGTTCGAATCCTTATGGCTATCAGCCCGGGGCCGGGCCAGCGAGGCGCAGCGTCCCCCTGTCCGTGGCCATCATCACCAAGGATGAAGCCGCCCATATCCAGGCCTGCCTGGCCAGCGTGGCGTTCGCCCGCGACGTGGTGGTGGTCGACGCCAAGAGCGATGACGGCACCGCCATCCTGGCCCGCCAAGCCGGCGCCCGGGTCTTCGTGCGGGAATGGCCGGGCTTCACCCTGCAGCGCAACTTCTCGCTGAAGCAATGCCGCTACGATTGGGTGCTGTCGGTGGACGCCGACGAGCGCGTCAGCCTGGACCTGGCTGTGGCGCTGGCGGCGGCGCTGGCCCAGGGGCCGCAGGGGCAGGCCTACCGCATCCCCGAGTTGAACTGCTATTTCGGCCGCTGGCTGCGGCATGGCGGCATCTATCCCGGCCATCATGTCAGTTTTTTTGACCGCCGCCGCCTGAGCTACGGCTCCAAGTCCGGGGATGTGCACGAGGACGTGAGCGTCAAGCAAAGCGGCTTGTTGGACGGCCACATGCTGCACTTGGCCTACCCCAGCTTCCAGCTGGCCCTGCAAAAGCTCAATCGCTACACCGACCTGGAGGCGCGGGGCCGCTATGGGCGCGGCGACCGCGCCTGCGCCCTGGACCTTTTGCGCCGCCCGATGGGCCGCTTCATCAACAATTTCGTGCTCAAGCAGGGCTTCCGCGATGGGATCCCGGGCTTCCTTTACTGCTGCCTCACCGCCTTGTACGCCTTCAGCTTCACGGTCAAGATCTGGGAGCTGCAGCAGGCCGCCGCCCGTCAGGCGGCGCCAGCGCCTTCCAAAGCCCGCCAGCGCCGCTCGAATTCGGCGGCGCCGGCCAATTCTTCCGTCCCCAGTTTGTAGCGGATGCCCCGCAGGTAGGCCAGCACGGCCGCCTCGGGCAGGCCGGTGCGCAGGGCCTCGGCCCGGGCCACCTCCCCCATGTCGCCCAAAGCCAGGTCCACGGCGCTGAGCACGCTCAGCGCCAGCTCGCCTTTGGCGCGCGCCGGCAGGCTGGCGCGCACCGCCCAGCGGGCGAACACGAACGGCTTGCCCACCCAATCCATCCATTCCGCGCTCAGATCCACCTGGGGCTCGCTGCCGCCCAGCTGCAGGTGCCGTTGCAGGGCTTGATCGCCGATCAGCAGCTGCGCGGCGCAGGGCTGGCCCGGGTCGACCAGGCGGAAGTCATGCACGCCGTGGCGTTGCCGCAGCCACAACTGCAGCAGGCGCACGGTGGTGGCGGTGTGGGGCGTCACGCTGATGGCCTGGCCGGCCAGGGCCTGGGGCCGGTCCTCGCCCACCAGCAGGATGCTCTGGATGGGCCCCGCCCCGCAGACGCCGGTGTCGCCCAGCCATTCGAACTCGCCGGAGCCGACCAGCTCCAGGCCGTGGGCGTAGCTGAAGGGGGCCGCGTCCAAGCGCCCGGCCAGGGCCAGCTGGCCCAATTGGCGCGGGTTGCCGCGGGTCAGCTCGTGCTGCTGGAGCCAGCGGGCGCTGAGGAAGTGGAAGTGCGGCGCCATGTTGACGAAGGGGATGATGCCCAGCCTCATGCTGCGGCCTCCTGCCTGGGAAGGGAGGGATGGGCGGGCAGCAGGGCCAGGGCCAGCGCCCCCGCCAGCGCCGCCAGCGCCGAGACGCTGAAGGCCGCGCCATAGCCGTGCTCGCGCGCCAGGCGCCCCAGCAGCCAGGGGGCCGCCAGGTTCCAGGGCGCGGTGAAGGTCCCGTAGAGCCCCATGAACGCGGGGTGTTGGCGCGGATGGGCCAGGCGCAGCAGCCAGGGGATCATGACGCTGCCGAAGACGGCGTTGAAAAGGCCGGCGCACAGGAAGGCCGCGGCATCGGCCCCCAGGCCCAGGCCCGCGGGCAGCAGCCACAGGCCGGCCAGCAGGGGCACGAAGGCCAGCCCCAGCGCCAGGGCGGGGCCGCGCCTGTCCAGCAGCCAGCCCAGCCCCACCGCGCCCAGCGTGGCGCCCAGGGCCAGGGCGGGGTTGAACAGCTCGAAATCGCCGTTGGCGTGCCCGTGGTCCTTGGCGAAGCTGGTGAAAAGCTGGGTGGACGCCGAGGCGAACTGCAGGCATACCACGATGACGCCGAAGCCCAGCCACAGGCGGCTGCGCCGGGCCGCCTGCCAGCGCTCCTTCAGGAACACGGCCAGCGGGCCGGGGGGCTGGGGCGCCGGCGCCAGCGGCCGCGTCTGGCCCAGCAGCCACACGCTGAGCGCCTGCACCACGAAGGCCAGGCCGAAGCAGGCCGCGTAGCCCCAATGGGCCCCGCCGGCCTGGGCCAGCCGGGCCCCCAGGATGCCGCTGAAAATGGTGCATAGGCCCGCGGCCGAGAAGCACCAGCCGAAATAGCGGCCCAGCAGCTCCGGGGGCACGTTGCGGCTCGACAGCGTGGCCCAATGCGGGACCACCACGCCCAGGCCCATCCAATGCAGCGTGACGCCGGCCAGCAGCAGGCCCCAGCGCAGCCCGTCGGGCAGGGGGCTGAGCATGAGCAGGGCCAGCAGCAGCGTGATTGCCAGGGCGGGGGCGTGCATCCAGGCGGTGCGCTTGGGGTCGGTCCAGCGGGGCTGGAAGGCGAAGGCCGACCAGAGCTGGACGGCATTGCAGCCCGCGAACAGGCTGGCCTCCAGCAGGCCGGCGTCGGCCACGCCGCGGCCCAGGTCGTGGGCGGCCAACGGCAGGATGGTGAAGGGGTTCACCAAGCCCAGCGCCGCGCCCCACAGGGCTTCGTGCGTCACGCCCAGGATCAGGTTGCGTTCAATGGGGTCCATAGGGGGGACACCCTAACGCCGGCGGAAGGGCGGGTCAACGCCGCCCAAAGCTGGCCAAGGCGCGGCCATCGCGGTAAAATCCAGCCCTCGTTTTGGGAGGTGGGACCATGCATCGATCGATCCTCGTACTCGCGCTTCTGGCTCTGGCCGCGGCGGCTCCAGCCTTGGAGGTGCCGTCCGGCAAGGCCGCGCTGGTCGAAGCCGTGGTGGGCAAAGCCGGCGTCGTGACCGTCAAGGGTCTGCAGCCGTTGAGCGTGGGCATGGCCATCAGCTTCGGTGACCGGGTCCGCACCGGCGAGAACGGCCGGGTCTTCCTGCGCCTGCCCAACCAGGCGGTCACCCGCTTGGCCGCCAACACCGAATTGACGCTGGACGCCCCGGGCAAGCGCAAGGGGACCTTCCTGAGCCTGGCCAAGGGTTGGGCCCGCTTCTTGGTGGGCCAGCGCCAGCCGGACGAATCCTTCGAAGTGGCCACCCACAACGCGGTGGCCGCGGTCAAGGGCACGGACATGGAAGTGGGCGACGACGGCAGCACCCATGCCCGCGTTTGGGACAGCGAGCACCATCCGGCCCTGTCGTTCAGCGACCCCAAGACCGGCCAGGGCGTGGACCTGAACCCGGGCGAAGGCGTGGACTACGATGGCGCCGCCTTCAAGCGGCTGCAGGACCTGGTGCGCGCGCTGAAGGATGCCGAGCAGCGCTACAAGGGCCTGCCCAAGCCCGAGCTGGGCGCGCCGACCGGCGGCCAGGGCGGGACCGGCGGGGGCCCGGCGCCCACGGCCGCGACCACGCCGCCGCCCACGGGCAACCTGGATGAAGGCATCAAGGAGGCCCTGAACGAGCTCAGCCGCGACATGAAGGCCGACGCCGGCCGCGACGCCGCCGACAGCAGCTCGGACCTTGCGGCGGGCCGCGTGGCGGTGGACCGCTTCGGCGTGCAGGTGCAGGTCAGCAACTACGTGGTCCATCCCCAGCCCAACGAGCTGCTGCTGGCCACCTACAGCCTGCGCACCAGCGGCCCCATGGAGGGCGTCAGCTACGCCACCCAGGACACCCTGTGGAACACCGCCCTGCCGGCCGATTGGACCAGCGTGGTGCGCATGGGCCTCAACGACCCCGCCAACATCATCTACGATTCGGACCATGTCGCCACCGGCATCAGCTATTACCGCACCGCGGAGATCACCCAGATCGGCGACGGCCTGGGCGACCTGTTGGTCAGCAACACGGCCTGGGGCAGCCCTTACTCTTACTATGGCTACTTCTATCAGGCCTATTACCAGGACCTATGGGGCTTCGGGCCCAGTCAGCCGGCCGGTGTAGAGCTCATTTATTACCTGTATTCAGCGCAATCGTCCGCCGGTTCGCTGGCTGGCGACGTGGACGCTGGCGCCTTGGCGGCCACAGGGGGGGTACCCTATCCCTGCACTTATCTCTATCCCACCGCGGCCGCGGTGGACGGCGGCATCAGCCTGACCTACAGCCAAGCCGGCGGCCTGGTGCAGACCATCCATGTGCTCGATGGCCAGGGCAACGTGCAGGCTCAGCCTGGCAACGAGGCGGGCGCCTACCAGTTCGGCGGCACTGTTGGCAGCACGGACTTCCTGGGCCTGGACCATGGCTGGAACATCGAGGTCAGCTACAACGTGCCGGGCCTCTTCGCCCAGCCCATCGACCTGGTGGTGATGCCGCAGATGTTCGACTTGATGGAGGGCTTGCAGCCCTTCCTGCAGGCCAACAGCGGTTACATCAACGGGACCAACCCGGGCGGCAATGGCGGCGGCGGCTGCGGGGGGGGTGGGTGCTGATATGGGAGCGATGATGCGCAAGACCTTTGGATTGCTGATGCTCACGGCCCTGGCGGCTCCGGCCTCAGCCTTTGATTTCAAGCCCCTGCTCCAGGCTGACGCCCGGGCGGGCCACGAGACCGAGGCCAGCACGGCCCAGGATAATTTCGCCTGGGACGGGCAGCTCTTCTTCCTGCCCAGCTTGGGCTTCGGCTCGGCCGGCAGTTTCCTGCCCCTTTTCGCCTACCTGCGCGATGACCGCGATGTGGTCGTGGAAGAGGACAGCATGACGGTGGAGCGCGACACCTTCCTGGCCCGGCCGCTGTACCGCTACTCGCTGTCCCCCAGCCTGGACCTGAAGGCCTGGGGCAGCGCCAAGCGCGCGGTGACGTTGGAGAGCTACCAGGTGGCGTGGAGCGAAGGCCTCTACGACTACGAGGAGTATGGCGGCGGCGTGGGCGTGACGTACAAGCGCCCCGGCAAGGACTTGACCAGCGCCGACCTGGGCCTGGAGCTGCTGCATCGCGGCTACCCCAATTGGCACGAATCGGGCGTGTCGCTGACGGCGGGCGCCAACTACTACGACAAGGATTACGACGGCACCAAGCTGACCCTCAGCTTGGCGGGCCCCGGCGGCCCCGGCTGGGGCTGGCACAGCGACTGGACCTACCTGTATCGCGGTTACACCGATGCCTTGCTGGAGGACATCAACGGTTTTCAGCCTGGGACGTCCCGGGAGGACCAGTTCATCTTCAGTGAAAGCCACCTGACCTGGATGGCGGGCGCCTGGACGGCGGACCTGGACTTGGAGCTGACCGCCAATCTCAGCAACGAGAACTACATCGATACCAGCGCGGCCCAGTACATGTCCGGCTTTTACGATTTCGAGTCCGAGCTGCTGGGGCCCAGCATCACTTACGCGCCCCGCGGCCCGGCCGGGCCCAGCCTGATCCTGGGGCTGTCGATCCTGAACCGGACTTACCTTTCCCCCGGCGGCAAGACCGGCCGCTTGATCCGCAACGACGACGGCACCTATGCCCAGGCCGACGAAGCCGACGTGGAGCAGCGGTACCACATCGACGGCGGCATCCCTCTGGGCGCGGGCCTGTCACTGGTGGGCAACGCGGACTATACGGTGGTGCAGAGCAACCAGAGCGTGATCGGCACCTACCGCCCGGCCTACGACCTGTTCCGCTTCGACCTGGGGCTGCGCTACCGGCTCTAAGGCGCGACCGGCTCGGGCTGGAGCAAAGAAGGCCTTCCCCTCGGGGAAGGCCTTCTTTGCTTCAGGGGCGAGGCGCCGCTCGATCGGCCCCGGGCGGCCCCTGGCCAAGGGCATCCAAGCCCAGCTTCGCGTAGGGCGGGGCCTTCCATCCGGTCTTGACCTGCGCCCGGATCCCCTGCGCCAACGCCAGCCCCGCCGGCTGATCCAGCCCCAAAGCCAGCGCCTCGCGCTGGGCGATGGCCACGTAATGCCAATTGTCCGGATAGTCGCGGCGCAGCTCTTGGACGTAGGGCAGGGCCCGCTGGGGGTCGGGCTCCTCCTCCACCAGGATGCGCGCCAGCACGATGCGGGCCAGCGGGGCGGTGCGGCCGCCCAGGCGCCCGCCGCTTTCCAGCAGGGCGATGCCGCCGGGGATGTCGCCCTTCAGGCTCAGGAAGAAGCGCAGCACGCCGCCGAGGCGCCCGCAATAGTACAGGTACTGGCCCAGCCCCAGGTCGGCGGCATGCGCCTGGGGGTCACGCTGCTTGGCCAGCAGAAGGGCCTCGTTGGCCCGCTTGCCGGTCTTGTAGGCGGCCAGGTAGCGGTCGCGGGCGATCTGCACCAGGCCCACCGCTCCCAGGGCCACGCCCTTGTAGACCTGGCCCCGCGCGTCCGCGTGGGCCCGCTCCCAGGCGTCGGCGTCGGCCAAGGCCTGGGTGCTGGCCGCGTCCATGCGGGCCTGCAAGGCATCCACGGTGTCCGCACCGGCATCGGCGGCCAAGGCCTCATCCATGCGCGCCACCAGCGCCCCCTGCAGATAGATCACGGGGAGCGGGTGGCCCGGCTGGGCCGCGATGGCGCCATGGGCGTCCGCCTCGGCCTGGTCGAAACGCAGGTTGTTGTAGTCCACCAGGCAGGCATCCATCAGCGCGGCGGCCGGAGGAAGCAGGTCATCGGGGTCGGGCGGGGCCGTGGGGTCGGCCGCGGCGTGGGCAGGAGACGCGGCGGGCAAGAGCGCGAACAGCAGGGCGTACAACGCGTGCTTCAGGTCGGGTCCTTGAGCGAAGCGGCCCCCTGGGCTGAGGGGCCTTTCCCATTGTCCCAAAAGCCTCGCCGCTGGGCCAGGGGCGTTGGGGGCGGAAGCGGGCTTAATGCATGCGTAACCATGGCGACGCCAGGGCTTAGCGTGGTGGCGCTAGCCTGGCTGGGGGACATCGATCACCCATGCTGCCCGAGCCCACGCCATGCCTACGCCGACCCACGATAAAGCTTCAGCGTTGAACCTGTTCTTGGCCGCCTTGGAACGCCTGCCCGGGGTGCGCTTGGCCCTGCTATGCCATGAACCCGGCCCTCTGGGGCTGGCCCCGTCGGCCCGCTCGCTGCCCTTGGACCCGGGGCGCGCCGCCGGCCTCCGCCTGCTGGGCACAGAGGGGGTTTGGCGCGAGCTGCCACCGGGCCTGGACCGCGTGCTGGGCTTGTACCAGGGGTCGGCTTGGTGGGCGGCGGGCATCGAAGGCTTGGGCTGGGCCCTGCTGGAGCTGCAGGAGGGCGCCAAGCTGCCGTCCGAAGCCGTGACAGGCGTGCTGGAGGCCTGGGCGCTGGCGTGGGGCTTCGAACGCCGCCAGCATGGGCAGGAGCAGGGCTTGCGGCAGGCCGCCCAGCGCCGGGCGGGCCGCCTGAAGCAGCTGATGGATCAGGCGGTGCTGGGCATCTACCGCTCCAATCCGGCGGGCCGCCTGAGCGTGGCCAACGCCGCCTTGGCGCGCCTGCTGGGCTATGCGTCGGTGGAGCAGCTGCTGGCCCATCCCGGGCCCGCGCTGGAATTCTACGCCGAGCCCGGCCGGCGCCTGGCCTTCTTGGAGCGGCTGCGGCATCAGGACGAGCTGCGGGACTTCGAAAGCCAGGTGCGGCGGCGGGACGGCTCGCTGCTGTGGGTCAGCGAGAACGTCCGGGCCGTGCGGGACGCCCGCGGCGGCCTGCGCTGGATCGAGGGCATGGTCACGGACATCAGCCGGCGGCGCCTGGCCGAGGACCAGATGCTGATGGCCACCTTGAACGACACGCTCACCGGCTTGCCGAACCGGGGGCTCTTGCTGGACCGCTTGGCCCAGGCCCTGCGCCGCTGCCGGCGCGAGGCGGACCTGGGCTTCGCCCTGCTGGTGGTCGACCTGGACCATCTGGGCGTGGTCAACGAGAGCCTGGGCCATGCCGCCGGGGATGCCGTGCTGCTGGAGGCCAGCCGGCGCCTGGCGGGCCTGCTGCGCCCGGCCGACACGGTGGGGCGCCTGGGCGGTGACGAATTCGTGCTGCTGCTGGAAGGGGTGCAGAAGCCGGAGGCCGCGGTGGCCGTGGCGGACCGGGTGCAGGCCGCGCTGGCCCAGCCGCTGACGCTCAATGGCGGGGAAGTGGCCATGAGCGCGTGCTTGGGCATCGTGCTGGGCGGGCCCAGCCATCCCTCCCCCGAGCACCTGCTGCGCGACGCGGCCACCGCCTTGCAGCGGGCCAAGGCCGGCGGCCCGGGCCGCTGCGAGGTCTTCGACCCCAGCATGCAGGTGGCCGCCGCGCAGCGGCTGGCCATCGAGCATGGCTTGAAGCGGGCCGTGGAGCGCGGGGAGATCAGGGCGGTGTTCCAGCCCATCGTCGGATTCCCCCAGGCGCACCTGCGGGGCTTCGAGGCGCTGGCCCGCTGGGTCCATCCACAGATGGGGGTGGTGAGGCCGGACCAATTCATCGCCGTGGCCGAGGAGACCGGCCAGATCGAGCGCCTGGGCGCCCAGATGCTGGAGCTGGCCTGCGCCCGCGCCGCCCAGTGGGAGGCCCAGGCCGGGTCCCAGGCCTTCGTCAGCGTGAACCTGTCGCCCCGGCAGCTACGCTCCATGCCATTGCTGCCGCTGGTGGGCGAGGCCCTGGCCCGCCATCGGCTGGCTCCGTCTCGCCTGAAGCTGGAGCTGACCGAGAGCCTGCTGATGCAGGACCCCGGCCAGGGCGGGCGCATACTCAATGCCTTGGCGGGCTTGGGCTGCCCGCTATGGCTGGACGATTTCGGCACGGGCTATTCGAGCCTGGGCATGCTGACCCAGTTCCCCTTTCAGGGGGTCAAGCTGGACCGCTCGCTGGTGCGGGACCTGGGGTCCTCGGAGCGGGCCCGCCAGTTGCTGGAGGGCGTGCTGACCCTGGCGCGGCGCCTGAAATTGCAGGTGGTGGCCGAAGGCGTGGAGGACGCCGGCCAGGCGGCGCTGCTGGCCCAGCTGGGATGCGACATGGGCCAAGGCTACCTTTGGGCCAAGCCCTTGGAGCCCGACGAGGCCCTGCGCTTCCTGATGCACCAGCAGCTCCCCGCAGCCCCCATTTGAATCCCCCACGAGGCCAGCATGAGCCCAGTATCATTTGAAACGGCGGCGCCGACGCCGCTGGACCCCTTCGCCGACGGGCTAAGGGTGCTGGTGGTCGAGGATTCGTCCACCGCGCGCGTCTGGTTGAGCCATCTGCTCCGGAGCCTGGCTCCCCAGGCCGAATTGCTGGAGGCCTCCGACGGGAAGGCCGCCCTGCGCCTGCTGAGCAGCCGGGCCGTGGACCTGATCGTCTGCGACCTGCACATGCCCGGCATGGACGGGGCCAGCTTCTTGCAGCTGCTGCGGCGCAACAGCCTGCTGCGCCGCAAGCCGGTGCTGGTGGTGACCGCCGCGCCGCAGGATGCGGGGATGGAGCTGGAGCAGGACCCCTGCGCCCGCATCCTGCCCAAGCCGCTGCAGGCGGAGGCGTTGCGCCTGGGGATGCTGGCCTTGTTGCGATGACGCCGGCGGGGCGGCCCCGTCCAGGGCCTTGAACAGCGGCACGGGATCCAGCTTGGCGTAGGCCGGCGGCCGCCAGCCGGCGTCCCACTGGCGGCGCAGGGCCAAGGCCAGGCCGAGCGCGGGCGGGCGGGCGAGGCCCAGCTTCAAGGCTTCCTCTTGGGCCAGCTTGGCGAAGCTCCAGTTCAGGGGGTAGCGTTGGAACGCCTCCTGAACATAAGGTAGGGCCGCCTCCGGGTCGCTTTCCTCCTCCACCAGGATGCGCGCCAGGACCAGGCGCGCCAGCACCGCCGAGCGGCAGTCCGAAGCGGCGCAAGCCTTCAGCCGGGCGATGCCGCCGGGGATGTCGCCCGGCAAGTCCAGGAAGAAGCGCAGGAGGCCGGCCATGCGGCCGCAGTAGTAGAGGTATTGGCCCAGCCCCAGGTCGGCATCGGCCAGGCCCGGCGAGCGCCGCTGGGCCAGCTGCAAGGCGGCCTCGGCGCGGCGTCCCAGCTGGTAGGCGCGGATGGATCGGCCTTGGTAAAGCGCCAGCAGGCCCTGGGCGCCCAGGCTGTTGCCGATGTAGAGCTGGGCCCAGCCGTCGTGGTAGGCGGCCTCCCAGGCGGACTCGACGGCGTCGGCCTGGTCCGATGCCTGCTGGAAGCAGCGCAGCAGGCCGGGGTCGATGCGGCCCGCCTGGGACTGCTCGTAGGCCAGCGAGACCAGGCAGCCCTGCAGGTGGACCAGCGGCAGCGGATGCTGGGGCTGCAGGGCCATGGCTTCGCGGGCCTCGGCCTCGGAGCGGCTGAGATCAAGGCGGTTGTAGTCGTCCAGGCAAGCCGCCATCAACTCGGCGGTGCGGCTCAGCAAGCCGGGGGCATCGGCGGCGGGCAGGGCCGGCGGCAGCGCCAGGGCCAAGGCCAATCCGGCGAGGAGCGGGCAGCGTGGCAGCAAGGCTTCAGCGGCGCGAAGGGGGGGCGGGGCAGGAGCCGATGTTACGGCGTGCCCGCATCGGGGCGGTGACGCTGGGATGACGGGGAGGCAACACCGCATAAAAAAAGGGGCCCTCCACCGAGGGCCCCCAGGTCTTGGCTGTGACCGCGGCCTCAAGCCGGGACGGGCACGCCCACCTGGTTGTAAAAGATGTCCCGCTCCACCGGCTCCTTGCCGGCTTCCAGGATCAATTGGCGCATGGCGCCCTGGGCCAGGCCGATGGGCGATTGGTTGCCGGCCATGTGCATGATCTTCTCCTGCCCGATGGTGCCGTCCAGGTCGGTGGCGCCGAAATTCAGGCCCAGGCTGGCGGCCTCGGGGCTCAGCAGCACCCAGTAGGCTTTGATATGGTCGAAGTTGTCCAGCAGCAGGCGGCTGGCGGCCAGGGTGCGCATGTCCTCGGTGGCGCCCTGCCGGTTCACCGGGATGCCGGTCTTGCCGGGGGTGAAGGCCAGGGGGATGAAGGCCATGAAGCCGGGGGCTTCGTCCTGCAGGCCCCGCAATTTCAAGATATGGTCCACCCGCTCCTGGTAGGTCTCGATGTGGCCGTAGAGCATGGTGGCGTTGCTGCGGATGCCCAGCTGGTGGGCCTCGTAGTGCACCTCGCGCCACTTGTCCCAGCCGATCTTGGGCCCGAAAAGCTCCTTCCGGATGCGCTCGCTGAAGACCTCGGCGCCGCCGCCGGGCACCGCGTCCAAGCCCGCCGCCTTCAGGTCGACCAGGATGTCCTTGATGCTGCGCCGCTCCAGCCGGGCGAACCACTCGATCTCGACCGCGGTCCAGGCCTTGATGCCCAGCTTGGGGTACTTGTCGCGGAAGGCCTTCACCAATCCCAGGTAGTCCTTGAATTTCCAGTCGGGGTGCAGGCCGCCGACCATGTGCACCTCGTTCACGCCTTCGCCATGCGCCAGGATCTCCTCCAGGCCCATGGTCCAGCCGCCGTCCTGGCCCTTGCGCCGCGCGAACTCGCAGAACTTGCAGTCCAGCACGCACAGGTTGGTGGGGTTGCACTGCCGGTTGGTGACGAAGTAGGCCTTCTTGCCATGGCGCCGCTCGGCCTCCCAGGTGGCCATCTTGCCCAGGCTGTGCAGGTCGTGGGTCTGGAACAGCGTCATGCCCTCGTCAAAGGACAGGCGGGTCCGCGCCTGCACCTTGTCCCAGATGGGGGCCAGGGCCTGGTCGCGGAAGTCGAAGGAGGGCAGGGCTGGGTTCATCGGAGCGGTCATCCAGAGGTAGCCAAGGCGCCGGTCACACCTTGACTGGCGTCAAGTCAGGTTGAAGTCCTAGATTTTAAGGTCAAAAACCGTATTCATGCCACCGTTCATCCACCCGCCTCACGATTTTGGCCGGCATCTCCACCGGGTCGGGATACCCGTTCTTCCATGTGGCATCGATGCCCATGACGCCTTCGTGGCTGGGCCAGGCATGCCGCAGCGTGCTGCGCTGGAACTGGATGTCGCGGGCGGCGTCGAAGCGGGTGAAAAGGCCCCAGCGCAATTGCACCGGGTCGGCCAGCTCGATGTCCTCGCTGACCAACGCCAGGAGCTTTATCTTGCCCAGCGGGGCCTGGGCCAGCAGGCGGCCCAATTCCAGTTCGGCGCCTTTGCCCTTGGTGGCCACCGTCACCACCAAGAGGCTGTCTTCCAACAAGATGTGATCGACGTACTTGGCGCCCAGGATGCGCTTGAGGGCGGCGGGCTGGAAGGCCTTGGGCTTGGGTGATCTGGCGGCCTTGGCTTTCAGCGTGGCGCTGCGCGGCGCGGGCAGGTTGCCGCGCAGGCTGGTGGCGTCCAGGATCAGCTTGGAGCCCAGGTTCATCTGGAAGCTGGTGAAGTCCAGCGTGTCCTGGGTGGTGCCGGGCAGCAGCAGCACGTCCTCGCGCGGGTCAAAGTTCTTGGCCAAGGCCTGCAGCACGGCCTTGAAGTCGCGGCTGTCCACGTCGGCGTCCAGCACCACGACCACCTTGCACAGGCTCAATTGGCCTTGGCCCAGCAGGCCCAGCGCGGTCTTGATGCCTTCCTTGGCGTGGCGCTGCTTCACCGAGACCGTCAACAGGTTATGGAAGCCGGCCTCGAACCAGGTCCAGAAGCCGGCGATCTCGGGGTGCATCAGCTTCAGCACGGGCTGGCTGAACTCGTTGATGGCCTCGCCCCAGACCTGGTCCTCCTGCGGCGGCTTGCCCACCACGGTGGCCGGATAGATGGCGTCGCGGCGGTGCGTCAGCGCCGACAGCTTGAAGGTGGGGTAGAGCCCGGCGTGGCTGTAGTGGCCGAAATGGTCGCCAAAGGGGCCCTCCCTGCGCCGGTCGGCCAGGTCGATGACGCCTTCCAGGATGAACTCGGCGTTGGCGGGCACCCATAGCGGCTGCGTCTTGGCCTTCACCAGCGGCTGGGCTCGGCCGCGCAACAGCCCGGCGAAGGGCAGCTCCTCCACGTCCTCGGGCAGGGGGAAGATGGCGCTAAGGATCAGGGCCGGGTCGCCGCCCAGGGCCACGGCGCAGGGCAGCTGGCTTTTGGGCCCGGCCTCGTGGGCGTGGGCCTCGGTGCCGCGCACGATCTGGTAGTGCATGCCCGTCTCGCGGCCGTTGTAGACCTGCATGCGGTACATGCCCAGGTTGCCCTTGCCCGAGGCGGGGCTGACGGTGTGGACCAGGGGCAGCGTGATGAAACGGCCGCCGTCCTGGGGCCAGCAGCGCAGCACCGGCAGGCGCGTCAGGTCGGGTGTGAGGCTGACCACATCCTGCACCGGGCTGCCGCCCAGCTTTTTGACCCGCATGCTGAGCAGGCGCCCCAGCGCGCTGCGGCTCTGCCACAGCCCCTTCAGGGTGGGCGGCTGCAGGCGCTTCACCATGCCCGCCAGCCGTTGGCCCAGCTCGCCCGGCTCGGCGCCCAGGCCCAGCCGCAGGCGCTCCTTGGTGCCGTTGAGATTGATGGCCAGCGGGAAGGCGGAGCCCTTCACATGCTCGAACAGCAGCGCCTTGCCGCCGCCCAAGCGCATCCAACGCTGGGCGATCTCGCCGACCTCATACTCGGCGTCCACTTCGGCGGTGATGCGGTGCACCTGGCCGTGGGCGTCCAGCAGGCGGAGGTATTCGCGCAGGGTCATGGGTTCGTTTCAGGGATGAGGGCGTCGATGAAACCGGCTTGGATCAGCGTGGTCAGGATGTCGAATTGGCCCAGGAGCAGCCGGAACCCGAAATGGTAAAAAAGCCGCTGGCCGTCGGGGAGCTTGATCATGAGGCCCACGGCCATGGGCGCCAGCACGGTCAGCTTGATCAGGAAGAATCCCATCTTCCTGCCGCTGGTCAGGGCCCAAGCGCTCCGCCAAGGCCGGGCTTGCCCCCGCATGACCCTGTTCTGGGCGACGTCGTAAAAGAGCCAGAAGCGGATCATGAGCAGGGTGACCGCCAGCGCCAGCGCCAGGTAGGTCAGCGTCAAGGCCAGGTTGACGCTGGATTGGAGGGCATGGTTGGAGCTGTAGATGTGGAGCTGGGAGAAGAATGTCGGGCTCAGCAGGTTCGTCAGGGCGCCCATCACGGCCAGGTAGGCGAGCTCAAGGGCGAAGATCCGCAGGGTCCGGGGCCCCAGCAGCAGCAGGCGGGTCTTGGCCGGGTCACGCGACCGCATGGCCTCGCAGCAGGCCAGCACGGTCCCCGCCAGCACCGGGGCCTTGAGCAGGTCGATCAGGGCCCAGGCCCAGAATTCAAAGGGGTCCGAATAGGGCCGCTTCAGGCCGGCATAGGCCAGCGAGAAGCCCGCCAGGCAGCTGCCGAAGACCAGGAACGCCGGGAAGTGGCGCCGGTAGGCCGCCCACGCGCCCCGCGCCGCGTCGCGCAGGGACGCCGAGCCGCCGCCGGAGGCCGCCAAGGGCCCAGCGTCCTGGCCTGCGGGGCTCACTTCAGGAACAGCCCGCTGATCAGGAAATACACGCCGCCCAGGCTGGTCCCCAGCGACACGAACCACAGCGGCTTGCGCTTGGTCAGCACGGCGATGGCGCCCAAGGCGATGGCGATCTGGAACAGCGTGACGCCCTTGCTGAGGACCTCGTGCTTGGCGAAGAGCTGCTCGCTCTCCTTGCCCAGATCCGTGCCCTTGTCAAAGAGCTCCTTCTGCTCGTCCTTGTACTGCTCGGCCTTCTTGACGTCGTCCTCGCTGGTCTTCTTGCCCAGGGCTTTCAGCATCTCGACCTTGCTGGTCAGCACCGCCGACTTGATGCCCTTGGCCTGGTAGTAGCTCCAGTTGTCCGAGGCTTCGACCCGCTTCAGCAGGGACTCGTTGGCGAAGGCGCCGGCAAAAAGGGCGCACACGGCCGCCAGCACGGCGATCAAGGCGCTGCTCAGCGCCACGCCGGTGTTGAAGCCGCCGCCTTCGTGGGCTTTCTCTTCCATGGCTTCATGCAGGTGCTCGGTGGGGACTTCGATCTCTTCGGGCATGGTGGCTTCCTTGAGGACGGTTTTGGGGGCGGGAAATAGGGGTCAGGGTTCCAGGTCTTCGGCTTTCCACAGGTCGCCCTGGGCCTGGCCCAGGACCTGCAGCACCCGCTGGCTGAAGCCCTTCAGCACGGCTTCGGTGCTCAGCGGGTTCATGTAATAGGGCGGCATGATGGGCATGATGATGGCGCCATCGGCGCTCAATTGGGCGGCGTTGCGCAGGGTCTGGGTGCTCAGCGGCGTCTCGCGCAGGCATAGGATCAGCTTGCGGCGCTCCTTCAACGCCACCAGGGCGGTGCGCGTCAGCAGGGTGTCGGCGATGCCGCAGGCGATCTTGTTCAGGGTGCCGGCGCTGCAGGGCAGGATGACCAAGGCGTCAAAATGGGTGCTGCCACTGCTGGTGGGGGCGCTCAGGTCGCTGTCGGGGAAGACCTTGTCGACCAGCTTCCCCACATCCGCCATGGTCAGGCTGGTCTCGTGGGCCAGCAGGTGCTTGCCCCACTGGGTGAAGATGGCGTGCTTCTCGCCTTCCAGGCGCGCCAGGAAGTCCAGCGTGAAGGCGATGCCGGTGGCGCCGGTGACGCCGATGATGGTCCTAGGCATGCGCGGCTCCTAAAGGCTCAAACGCAGGCTCAGCAGGATGCCCGCCGCCACGGCCACGCCGATCCAGGCGTTGATGGTGAAGAAGGGCGAGCCGGGCTCCAGGCTGTAGCCGTAGCGCTGCTCCAGCAGCAGCAGCACGCCGGCGGGCGCCATCAGCGCCCAGGCCATGGGGCCGGCCAGGGGCACGAGGGTCTCCTTCACCAGGGCGCCCAGGCACAGCAGCGCCGCGCCATGCAGGACCAGCCCCAAGTCCATGGCGGTGCTGTGGCCGAAGATGGCGGGGATGCTTTGCAGGCCCGCCTGGCGGTCAAAGTCCTCATCCAGCGTGGCATACAGCACGTCGAAGCCGGCCACCCAGCAAAAGGCGAAGCTGCTCAGCCACAGCACGGCGTGGTTGGGGGGGAAGTCGGCGCTGTAGCCCAGGGCGCCGCCCAGGGGCGCCAGGGCCAGGCCCAGCCCCACGCCAAAATGGGCGGCCCAGGTGAAGCGCTTCATCAGGGGATAGATGGCGAACACCGCCAAGGGCACCGGGGTCAGCCAGATCAGCCAGGGCGCCAGGGCCCAGGCGGCCGCCAGGTAGATCAGGGTGCCGGCCAGGACCACCAACCAGCCCTGGGTCAGCGTCAAAGCCCCGGTGGGCAGCTCGCGGCCGCAGGTGCGGGGGTTCTTGGCGTCGTATTGACGGTCAAAAAGCCGGTTCAAAGCCAAGGCGGCGGCTCGGGCGCCGCTGCCGGCCACGATGATCAGGCCGATCTTGCCCCAGTCCAGCTGGTGAAACCCGCCCCAGGGGCGGGCCAGCGCGGCGCCGGCCAGCAGCATGGGCAGGGAGAACAAGGTGTGCTCGATCTTCACGAACTTGGCTAGTTTGGTCAGCATGGCCCCATGGTAAGCATTTGCGGGCCGTCAGGCAAGCCGGGGCTCTTGTGAAACGGTGAAAAGGCTTGCTATACTTATCCTTTGCGACCCTGGTCCCTTGGACCAGGGACTATGACCTATTGCGCCTTCGCCTTGGGATCCATGGGCCTTTACCAACGCATGCTGGGCTACGCCCGCCCCTACTGGCACTGGCTGGTGGCCGCGATCCTGTGCTCCACCGCCACGGCGGGCCTGGAGACGCTGTCGCTGTACCTGGGCAAGATGGTCATGGATGAGGGGTTCTTCAACAAGAACCCTGACCCGGCTGTTGCCAAGCATGTCTTGGGCATGGTCTGCCTGGCGTTGGTGGCCGCCATGGTGGCCAAGGGCCTGTTCAGCTACCTGGCCGACATCTTGAACAACGGGGCCAGCAACCGCATCGTGGCGGATGTGCGAAAGCGCATCTTCAAGCAGCTGATGAGGCTGCACCTGGGCTACCACCAGCATCATCAGGTCGGTGCCATGAGCGCCAGCATCACCTACGACAGCCAGCAGATGCAGGCCGGCGTGTCCGACGTGGTGGGCCGGGTCATCGGCTCCAGCATCCGCATCGTCTTCCTGGTGGGCCTCATCATCTACCTGAACTGGCGCCTGGCGCTGGAGGTCATGGTGATCCTGCCCCTGGCGGTGGGCCCGCTGGTCTACTTCGGGCAGCGCATCCGCCGATTCTCGCACCAGGACCAGGAGCGCATGGCGTCCCTGGGCTCCGTGCTGAACGAGGCCTTGCAGGGCTTCAAGGTGGTGCTGGCCTTCGGCGCCCACGACCACGAGATCGAGCGCTTTGACAAGCGCGTGGACGACCACGTTTGGGCGGTGCTGAAGAAGCTGCGCTACGCCGCGCTGAGCTCGCCGGTGATGGAGTCCATCGGGGGCCTGGCCGCCGCCCTGATGTTCTATCTGGCCGGCATCAAGGTCATCGACAAGGGCATGACCTTCGGTGAGTTCGTGGCCCTGGCCGGCGCCATGTACAGCCTCTACCCGCAGATGAAGTCCCTCAACGGGGTGAACGTCAGCATCGCCGGGGCCCTGGCGGCGGGCCAGCGCATCTTCGACCTGCTGGACACCGAGCCCGTCATCGTGGACCGCCCGGACGCGGCGGCGGCGGGGCCCCTGCGCGGCTCGCTGCGCATGGACGGCGTGCGTTTCCGCTACGCCACCGGCGACGAGGTGCTGCGGGGCCTCAGCTTCGAGCTGAAGGCCGGCGAGCGGGTGGCCTTGGTGGGCAGCAGCGGCGCGGGCAAGAGCACCCTGGCCGACCTGGTGCCGCGCTTCCACGATGTCAGCGGAGGGCGCATCCTGTGGGACGGCGTGGACATCCGCGACCTGACCACCGCCAGCCTGCGCGGCCAGATCGCGGTGGTGGCCCAGGACACCTTCCTGTTCAACGAGTCCATCGCCGCCAACATCGCCTACGGCAAGCCGGGCGCCAGCCGCGCCCAGATCGAGGCGGCGGCCAAAGCGGCCTACGCCCATGACTTCATCCAGCTGCAGCCCCAGGGCTACGACACCCTGGTGGGCGAGCGCGGGGCGCGCCTGAGCGGCGGCCAGCGCCAGCGGGTGGCCATCGCCCGGGCCTTGTTGAAGGACCCGCCCCTGCTGATCCTGGACGAGGCCACCAGCGCCCTGGACACCGAGAGCGAGCGGGCCGTGCAGCTGGCCCTGGAGGCCCTGATGCAGGGCCGCAGCAGCCTGGTCATCGCCCACCGGCTCAGCACGGTGCAAAGCGCCGACCGCATCGTGGTGCTGGACGCCGGCCGGGTGGCCGAAGAGGGCCGGCACGCCGAGCTGCTGGCCGAGGACGGCCTCTACGCCCGCCTTTATCGGATGCAATTCCACGACCAGGCCGCCCCCGCCGCGGAGCCGGCATGATCCTGCCGCGCAAGGCCCTGGGCCTGAGCTTCGTCACCCCGGTGGCCTACGACTTCAACTACGCCCTGGCCGCCATCGCCGCCTACTATCCCGTGGCCGACGAGGTGGTGCTGGGCCTGGATGTGGACCGCGTGTCGTGGTCCGGCGCCCGCTACGACTTTTACGACCAGGCCT
>Ga0302320_10003257_pt1 | contig 37923 bp, 39 predicted proteins | sample Bog_T0_3_FD_202130 | JGI IMG/M metagenome (GOLD analysis project Ga0302320, IMG submission 202130) | Peat permafrost microbial communities from Stordalen Mire near Abisko, Sweden - Bog_T0_3 | ecosystem: Environmental > Terrestrial > Soil > Wetlands > Peat | place: Sweden: Abisko, Stordalen Mire... | reverse complement strand
AAGGCCATCTACCAGTGGCTCGCCAACTGGAATGGTGCCCCCACGCCCTTCGTATGGAAAGCCTCGGCCGACGTAATCCTCGACAAGGTCAGACGCTGTAAAGAATTAACTAGGACAGGAGACTAGCTCAGCAAATCATCGGAGTGAAGTGGCCTGAGGGGCGGCTGCTCCATTGCTGAATTCTAGCTCGAGCGGGACAGCGAGACAATGCAGATCGCCGTCGTCGGGCAGGGGGCTCGGTCTGAAGGCTCAACTGGGCGCCGAAAGAGAATTGGCTTCCCAAACCGAGAATGCGAGCGCCCCGATCCGACTACAATAGATGTGTGACCAATACCTCCGTTCCCACGGCCCCTTCCGTGGGCTTTATCTCGTTAGGCTGCCCCAAAAACCTCGTCGACTCCGAGGTCATGATGGGCCTGCTCGACCGCGCCGGCGCGCGCCTCACGGCGCAGGTCGACGAAGCCGATATTCTCGTCGTGAACACCTGTTCCTTTATCGACACCGCCAAGCAGGAGTCGGTCGACACGATCCTGGAGATGGCGCGCCATAAAACCGCAGGAACCGCCCGCAGGCTGATCGTCGCCGGTTGCCTGGTGGAACGCTATCGCGACGAGATCATGAAGAGTATCCCCGAGGTCGATGCGGTCGTCGGCACCGGCGAGCTCGAGTCCATTCTCGAAGCCGCGGGTTTGTCATCGCCCGCGCCAGCCGCCTCCGAGTCACCGTTCCATATCCTCACCGGCAAGCAAGCTGCCGAGGTGCGGCCCGGCCTGGAGTCCCGCTCTGCCACGCACAAGTCAGAGCCGCAATTCCGGCAGGAGGGCGATGCGCGCGAGCGCCAGGGCCGCTTCAAACGCGACGATTGGCAAGGCGCCGCCCACTTGTTGCCCACCTATCTCTACGACGAAACCGTTCCCCGTTTTTTGACCACTCCCAAATCCTCGGCCTATATAAAAATCGCCGAAGGATGCGACCACCCCTGCACGTTCTGCGTCATTCCCAATCTGCGCGGCAAGTTCCGCTCCCGTCGCTTTGAATCCGTGGTCGCCGAGGCCCAACAGCTCGTCGCCCGCGGTGTGAGGGAGATTACTCTCATCGGCCAGGACACCACCTGTTACGGAGAAGATCTGGGTATCAAAGACGGGCTGGCCACGCTGCTGGATGCGCTGGCCCGCGTCGAAGGCCTGCGCTGGCTCCGCTTCCTCTACGCCTATCCCAATCGCATCACCGGCAAGCTCTTGGATACCATCGCGCGGCACGACAATATATGCAAATACCTCGATGTGCCGCTGCAGCATGCTTCACCGGCCGTTCTCAAGACGATGAAGCGCGGCGCGGGCGCCGACCTCTTTCTGAAAACCCTTGAAAAAGTCAGGTCCGCGGTTCCGGGCATCGCTCTCCGCACCAGTTTCATCGTTGGCTTTCCCGGCGAATCGCTCCGCGATGTGGAGATTCTGGAACAATTCATCACCGAAGCAAAGTTCGATTGGCTGGGCGTCTTCGGCTATTCGCATGAAGAGGGATCCGAGGCATTTTCGCTCACCGCGCAGGTGCCCAAACGCACCATCGAAGCGCGCAAGCGCAGGATCATGAAGTTGCAGCAATCCATCAGCAAGCGCGCCAAACAACAATGGGTGGGCAGTCGGCTGGTGGTGTTGGCCGAGGGTGAGAGCGAAGAGACACCGCTGCTGTGGGAAGGCCGCACGCAGTTCCACGCTCCGGAGATCGACGGCAAAGTGTATATCAACGATTTCGCCGAGTTGGGCGCGGAAGTCACCATCCTGAAGCCGGGAAACTTTTACCAGGCGGAGATCACGGAAGCGCACGCATACGATGTGGTGGCACGGGTGCTGAGCGCGGCGGTTTAGGCGAAAACTCTTTCGTCACCTTCCTTAGGTTACGAGGGTGTTAGGTTTTGGGGCGAGCGAAACATCCCTTTTTCCGCTGAGCCTGCCCCGAATCCGCTAGGATGAGGCTGGGTGATGCCAGTCACGTTTATGGGTTTGGGAAGATCGGCCCGATTCCAACCACCGTTTCAGTCTCGAACTTACAGGCTACAAGCAACCTGAGGATGGCTGTGGACACAGTCGAAGTAACAGCGACCGGCAACACGCTGCTGGGCCCGATCGCAGCCTTGGCGCGGCAACGCAAGACATGGTCTCCGCAGCTTCTTGCGGGGGTTGTCTGGCGTGGCCTTGGCAATCTAGGGGCGCATCGCCGGGTGGTGCGTCTGCTCAAGTCCCCGGTGCTCGCTGAAACCGCCCGAAACACCCCACGTTTTGCTTTCAAGTACCTCACCCACGACTATCTTGCGCGCGGGCTCAGCACCGAGCAGCGCGCGGGCTGCTTCCTCCACCATTACCGTCGCTTGCAAGCCACGTTCCCGGAGTCCTTCCTGCGCCAGGTTCTGCTGCGCAACATTCAGCTGCACGCGATCGAATTGGACGATCATCGCTTTGCCGTCACTCTTTGTCTGTCGAGAGACTACGATAAGGAAGGCGAGATGTCGCTGAATTTCAGCATGGACGGCGGGGAGATCTTTCTGATGACCTTTACCATCGTCCCCGGTGAGGTCGTACATTCGGAGGCGCGCGAAGTGCTTCTGATCTCGCGCGTGCAGGGCATGAAAGGCGTCTACCGGCAGGTCCACCAGTCCACAAAGATCCTCTACGAGGTAGCGCCGGATGCCATTCTGCTGGCAGCACTGCAGGGCATCGCGCTGGCCTGCGGAATCGGCGAAGTCGCCGCGGTTACGGCTGCCCGGCAAAGCTCCTACACGCAGGAGTCCGCCGATGAGTTCTGCCAGGCCTACGATCGTTTTTTTCAGGGCCTCGACATTCCCCAAAGCGCAGACGGCTTCTTCCGCACACCGGTTCCCATCGATGCCAAGCCACTGACGCAAATCAAGCGCGGCCACAAGATCCGCACCAAGATCAAGCGCGCCTTCAAACAGAGCGTGCAGCAGGCTTGTGCCGAGTTCATCGCGGCCCAGATGCTCCCCGGCAATCGCCCGGCGCTTCCCTTGGAATCGCCATTCCCCGCGGAATAGATCCACCTATCCGGCGACGGTCTCGGCGCGGGTCCAGCATTTCCACGTCGTAGGAAATGCCGGATGAGACCGTCCCCGAAAGGATGAGAAAATAGCCTTTCGGACATTTCCGAAGACCTGAACGCCATGCCCCCGAAGAAAAAACCCGCGAAAGTCCTGCGCTGCCCCACCTGTGCCGAACTTGTGCCTTTCGATGGAGAGGACTTCCCTTTCTGCGGCGACCGCTGCCGCAAGATCGATCTCGGCAAATGGGCCTCCGGCGTCTACAAAATCAGCTCGCCGATTCTCGACCCCGAGGTGCTGGAAGATCTTGGCGCCTTCGGCGGCGGTCACAGCAAAAGCGGCTCCGATGAAGAGTGACCTGCCCGCGGCGGTTCCAGGGCAGGAGTCACGCTCCGTGCCCTGGTGGGCTATCGCCACCTTCTTCGGGGCCGGATTCGGCAAGCCGGGACCGGGCACGTGGGGCTCAGTGGCCGCCGTCCTGGTCTGGGCCGTGTACGCAGCCTGGATTCACCCCTCCCCGCACGCCCTGGTCATCGCGCTGGTCATCGCCATCACGCTGGCCATCGGCCTCGGCGTACCGGCGGCCACAGTCGTTGCCCGCCAGTCCGGCCGCAAAGACCCGCAGATTGTTGTGATCGACGAAGTAGCCGGCGTCTGGATCACCCTGCTCTTCAGCCCCTTTGACTGGCGCCACGGCCTCATAGCCCTCATCCTCTTTCGTGTCTTCGACATCACCAAGCCCTTTCCGGCTCGCCAGCTGGAAAACCTGCCCGAAGGCTGGGGCATCGTCTTCGATGATGTGGCGGCTGGGCTGTATGCTTGGTGTGTAGCATCGTTGTTACGGATTTGGATTCACTGATCCGGGCGCAGCCGATTCCATCTGCGGAGCCGCAACCATCCTGGGCAAAGCCACATGCAACGGCCCTGCTCATGCGAGCTAATTACCTTCAAAACCGGAAGCGAGGGTCACCCGGAGCGGAGCGATTCGAAGAATCTGCCGTTGTTTCTCGGAGATCTCGCCACCAACAAAAGTAGGAAAAGACCATGCCCCGCGCCCGTGCTCAATCCGCTGCCTCTGACGTCTTCCCCGACCCGCGCATCGACGATGTCATCCCCGCCGCCGCCCTTCCGCTCGGCGAGATCGAGCTGATCGGAACCCACCTGGGCCCGCTGGTCTTTGGTCCGCCCGCCGTGCTCGTCGACGGCCATTCCGCTCAAGTGCTCCTGAGCCGCCCCACCCGGCTCGCCCTGCGCGTGCCCGAAGAAGCGGGCACGGGCCTTATCGAAGTGCGCAGCCCCTCCGGGGCAAGCAATACAGCGCCCGTGCGCGTCGCCCGACAGCTCTCCGCTGGCTTGCACCCGGTCACCAGCCCCGCCGTCAGCCGCTCCGGCATGATCTACGCCACCATCTCCGGCCCCAGGGGCAAGCAAACCCCTGTATCGATCGTCCGCGTCAGCCCCGACGGCCGCGGCACTCCTTTTGTCACCGGGATCCTCAACGCCACCGGTCTCGCATTCAACCCAGAGGGGGACCTGTTCGTCACCTCCCGTGCCGAAGGCAACGTTTACCGCATCGACGCCTCCGGCGAATCCACCATCTACGCCGAGGGCATGGGTGTTGCTACCGGCGCCGCGTTCGACGCCCAGGGAAACCTCTTCGTCGGCGATCGAAGCGGCACCATCTTCAAGATCGATCCCGAGCGCAAGATCTTCGTATACGCCACGCTGGAGCCATCGGTCGCCGCCTATCACCTCGCCGTCGACGGCGAAGGTACGCTCTTTGTCACGGCACCCTCGCTGAACTCCAACGATTGCGTCTGGGCCATCGACACCCACGGCCAGTCGAGGCCCTGGTTTCGCGGACTCGGTCGTCCCCAGGGCCTCGCTCTTTCCAAGGAAGGCGATGTCTACCTCGCCGCCTGCCTGCGCGGCCGCCGCGGCCTGGTTCGCGTCACCGCCAGCGGGGAAGCTTCTCTGGTTCTCGCCGGCCCCAACCTCATCGGCGTGGCTTTCTCGCCCCTCGGCACCACCGTCCTCGCCACCAACGATGCTGTCTACGCCGTCAACCTCGGCGTGGAAGGACTTCCGCTGTTTTAGTCGCGAGCTGTCATCTTTTACCTGTCATCTGTTCCCTGTAAGCTGTTAGCTGACCATGAAATCCGAAATCATCGCCGTCGGCTCTGAGATGCTCACCCCGTTCCGTCAGGACACCAACTCCCTTTATGTAACGGAAAAGCTGAATGAAATCGGCGTCACCATCGCCTTCAAGACCATCGTGGGCGACCGCAAGAAAGACCTGGTCAACGCCATTCGCACGGCTCTGGCCCGCATCGACATCCTGGTGGTGATGGGCGGGCTTGGCCCCACGGAAGACGACCTCACCCGCGAAGCCACCGCCGAAGCTCTGGGCCTGACGATTCGCCGCGAAGGCTCGCTCGTAGCCGCGCTCCATGCCCGCGCCGCCACCTGGCGCATTCCCATGCCGTCGAACAACCTCAAGCAGGCCGAGGTCATCAAGGGCGCCACCGTCCTCACCAACAACAACGGGAGCGCGCCCGGCCAGTGGCTCGACACGGTGTACGAAGGCCATCGCAAGCTCATCATGCTGATTCCCGGCCCGCCTTCGGAGTGCAAGCCCCTGTTCGACGACGAATGCCTGCCGCGGCTCAAGGAGATCCTGCCGCCGCGCCACATGGCCAAACGCACGCTGCGCGCCGCCATGATCCCCGAATCGCAGGCCGACAAGCTCCTGGCCCCGATCTATACGCTCTACGCCGACGTCGAGACCACCATCCTGGCCCACGCCGGCGACATTCAGCTCACGCTCATCTGCACCAAGGCGAACCCCGAACTCGCCCAGCGCCGCGTTGACGAACTGGCCGGCAAGCTGGAGGAAGCGCTGGAAGACTGGCTTTACTCCTCGGGAGCTGAGGCAAGCGACTCGCTCGCCCAGATCGTGCACTACTACCTCGGCCTGCGCCAGGCCACGTTGGGCGTGGCCGAGAGTTGCACCGGCGGCATGATTGCCGAGCGCATCACGAGCGTGCCCGGAAGCTCCCGCTCATTTCTCGGTGGAGCGGTGGTGTATTCAGACACGCTGAAGGCATCCTTCGCCGGCGTCCCGCCGGAGCTGATTGAAAAGCACGGAGCGGTCTCCGCCGAAGTCGCCCAGGCCCTGGCCACAGGGATCCGTCTCAAGACCGGCGCGACCCTGGGATTGGGAGTCACCGGCATTGCCGGCCCCAGCGGCGGGAGCGAAGAAAAGCCCGTCGGCCTGGTCTACATTGCGCTGAGCGATGCTGCCAAGAATGAAGTGCTGGAGAAAACCTTCCGCGGCGACCGCAACAAAATTCGGGAATGGACCACGCAGCAGGCGCTGGATTTGATTCGGAGAAGGCTGCGATAGCGGGTGCGGCATAAATCAAGACGACAGCGATGCAACCCAGGAAGGTGGAATACCCCTTCCGATTTGACCCGCTGCATCCGACTGATCAAACCCGGGATCCCACTTCAAGCCGCGCAGACCACCCGCCCCACGCGGATCAACTTCTCCCGCTTTCGCGTCTCGGCAATCTCATATGCCGACTGCATCCGCATGAGCGTATCCATCTTCACTCCGAAGGCTTTCTCGATGCGGAGAGCCATGTCTCCGGATAGGCCGGCTTTGCCGTTCAGCAAACTGGATAAGGTGGGCCGGGAGACTCCGAGAGCATCGGCGGCAGCGGTCACTGACAGTCCGTGCGCCTCCACAATCTCCGTCTTGATGAAATCGCCGGGATGAGGTGGATTCTTCATGGGCATACAATTGTCTCCGATCTTCTAGTGGTAGTCCTCTAAGTTCAAAACATGGATCTCACGTTCAATTGGGTCGACCCGGAAGGTCAGCCGCAAATTGGCAGTCACGCTCAAGCTCCAGATGCACTTTCGATCCCCACTGAGCCTATGCGCCTTCCAACCCGGAAGAAGCCCGAGTTCCGATTCGTCTTCCATTGAATCCAGAAAGGCAAGCATCTTCCTCAGCTTCCCGGCGGAGTCCGGCAGAACGCCTCGCGGACTGTCTTCCTCATAGAGCCTCTTAAGGCCCTTGTGAGCAAAGCTCCGGATCTTCATCTGAACAACTGTAGCCTGTAGCCTTACACATGTCAATCCGCGAACGGATTGCGTCGACCTCCGATTTGCGCTATAGATTCGTTGTAGGAGGTTTCCGCAATGAGCAATGCGAATGACGTGATGACGCAATCGGAATGCGTGCTGGTGCGCGGCGGGAGACAGATTACGGGCAAGCAAGGCCTGGATTACACCGTCGGCATCTCCGCCGAGTCGGCCGGCGCACAGGGCATCCACATGCAGATGCTCACCATGCCCCCCGGAGCCCGCGCCAAGGCCCACAAACACGCCACGCACGAGACCGCCATCTATGCCGTCAGCGGCGTCTCCCACGTCTGGCATGGCGAGCACCTCGAGCATCATTCCATTGTTGAAGCCGGCGACTATTTCTACATCCCCGCCGACGTGCCGCATCTTCCCTATAACCCCAGCAAGACCGAAACAGTGGTGGCCATCATCGCCCGCACCGATCCCAATGAGCAGGAGAGCGTTGTCCTGCTTCCTGAACTCGAATCCATCCATCCCTCCTGAAGCTTGTCTCAGAAGGGTCTCAACGGCATCGAGGTCCATGCGCCAGGGAGCGCACTCTATGGTGTTTGCCAAACGCTTGCGGGAAGGTGTCATCAGCGGGCAGATCACCAGCAGCATCCGCATCTGGACCAGTCCGCACGTCAAAGTGGGCAATCGCTACGGCATGGGCGATGGTGCGATCGAAATCGAATCCATCACGCCCATCGGATTCCCCGACATTACGCCAGAATTAGCCCGGGAATCCGGCTTTCTCGGCGTGCTCGATCTTCTCAAAGTGGCCAGACACGGAAAAGGCAACCAGGTCTACCTGGTCCGCTTTCACTACATCCCGCCACGCTCCATCGCCAAGAGCCGCAAGCCGTCGTCCGGCGCATCCACTTCCTGACAATCTCCCCGCGCGGCTTGCCCATCAGGCCCACGTTCGCCTTGAAGCAGAGCTGGGTGGTTTTCAAATTGACAGGACTTGATTTCCATTCCTCTTTTTCGAGCCGCACCCAACATAACTCCAGGGCCGGACCACGCGGGACCATCCGCCGGCATCTGACTCATTCACGGGACACGATCCCTCGCGTCCCGGAGAGTTTTCAAGAATCTCGAGAAGGAGAACTCACAATGACAGACAATCGTGTGCGTGCCGGGGAACGAAATGAAGACCAGTTCACCGCCATGCTCGAGTCACAGACATCTTCGCTGCCCAGCAGTTTATTCCTGGCTGCGGCTGCCGCATCCATCGTTGGATCGCTGACGTTCCAGGCGGTAGGCAAGAAACATGAAGCTCTTTTCGTTGGACAATGGGTTGCCCCATTCCTGCTTCTCGGTATCTACAATAAGCTTGTCAAGCAGCACGGCTCCGACGCTGCGGCGCGGCATGCAGACTTCGCCGGGGATGGAATTTAATGTCCTCTTAACCGTCCCGATCGAAGAAATAGGCCGAACAAAAAAGGTCAGTCCGCACAGACTGACCTTTTTGTTTTTGGGCTGGCTCTGCAAGTTGCAAACCGATGTCTGAACCCTGACACCGGATGCCTGCTTTTACTGCTGCAGCACCACGGCGTCGCCTTCCTTCAGGCCGCTGACAATCTCCGTCACCGATCCATTGGAAAGCCCGACGGTGACAGGAATTTTGCGGGTTCCGTCCTTCTGCTTCTTGTCCGGAATCTCCACCGACGCATTCTTCTGGTTGTCGTAGGTCACAGCATTTTCCGGTACTGTGAGCACGCCCTTGTGTTCGTCGAGGAGGATCTCCGCATTGGCGGTCATCAGAGCCTTCAGTTCTCCGCCCGGGTTGTTGATGGAGACGCGCACTTCGAAGGTCGTCACGTTATCTTTCTCGACGCCCATCGGAGAAATCTTGGTCACCTTGCCATTGAAGGTACGGTCGCGAAAGCTCTCCACCTTGATGCGCGCCGGCTGTCCCAGGTAGACATGCGCAATGTCCGCTTCGTCTACCTTGCCCTGCACGTATACTTCGTTGACATCGCCTTCGGTCATCACAAGGGTTGCGGTTGAACCAAGTACCAGGATGGAACTTACCGCGTCGCCAATCTCCACGTCGCGCGACAGAATGACTCCGTCCATCGGTGCAAGAATCGTGGTGTAACCCTTTTGCTCTTCAAGCTGATTCAGAGTAGCCTGGCTCTGCTGGACCTGCGCGCGCGCCTGTTTCAGCTTGGCGAGATCCACACCAATCTGGGCCTTGGACGAATCGCGCCGCGTCAACGCCGCAAGATAGTCCTTGTTGGCGTCGTCAAGCGCCTGGCGGCTGACGATGCCTTCCTTCTGCATCTCCAGATTGCGGTCCAAGGTCAGCTTGTACATGGGCAAGTCCGGCGCGGCCGCATTCACTTTGTCCTGCTCCACGTTGGCCTCGTAGGTCCCTACATTCGCTTCCGCACTGGCCAACTGCGCGCGCTGCGCAGCCACCTGCGCCACGATCTCCTGCTGATCCAGCTGGGCCAGCTGCTGCCCTTTTTTCACGCGATTGTTAATATCCACAAACAGCTTTTCCACAATGCCCGAGGCCTTGCTCTTCACTTCAACTTTGGTAATGGGTTGAATCTTGCCCGTGGCTACAACGGAGCGGGCCACATCGCCGCGTGTCACCTTGGCCAACCGATTGGCGTCCACACCCGCGCCTTTGGCCAGGCGCGCCACCCCCAAGCCGGCCACCAGCAGAACCACAACCACGCCGGCACTCAACCAAATCCAAAACCGCTTGCTCCTACGCGCTGCCGCCACACATTCCTCCAGGTTCCGTGAGCACCCGCTGCTCCACAACGCAAATCAAATCAGTTCGTTTCACGAAGTTCCAACATCGCAAGCGCTTGTCTTTGAGACGTCGCCCATGTCTACCTGTCACACTCTACGTATTGGCATGGCTCGCGGTTCCCGCTCCTGCGCGTCCATGCAAAATCGTGCTGCACTCTTTCTGGGAACCGCTCAGCAATCCGCAGCGTATCTCTCTCCAGGCAGGGGTTGCCGAGTCTAAATCTCCATGCAGAACTTCACCGACACTCTCGGGCAAGTCTTTCGTGCCATCCTGGCGAACAAGCTGCGCAGCTTCCTCACCATGTTCGGCATTGCGTGGGGAGTGGGATCGCTGCTGGTGCTGGTCGGCCTGGGCGAGGGCTTTCGCTCCGGGCAGCACAAGCAACTGTCCACTTTCGGCAACGACCTCGTCATGATGTGGAACGGCACCATTCCCGCGATCGCCAACCAGCACACGGGAATGCGCCCCTACCAGTTCACACCGGGCGACGAGGCTGCCCTGCGCGCCCTTCCCGAACTGCGCGCCGTCACCGGCTTTCTGCAGAGGAACGATCTGTACGAAGTCAGCGCCTACGCCAACTCCTCCGGCCAAGTCGTGGGGGTTGAGCCGAACTACGCCGTCATCCGTTTTGTTCCCGTGGCCGAGGGCCGATTCATCGACGCCACGGATTTGGCCGAACGCCGCCGTGTCGTGGTGCTTGGCTCGAAGGGAGCAACCCTGTTGTTTCCCGGCCGCCCCATGCTGGGAGAGACCATCAATATCAACGACACCAAGTTCACCGTCATCGGCCGCGTGTCCAGCATCAGCCGCGGCAACAACGACGGCGACAACTCCAAGGTGTACGTTCCGCTCTCCACCATGCAGGAACTGTTTGCCATGAAGGGTGACAACGTGGCCCGCGACGCGCTGAGTTCCATCCAGTATCAGCCTGTCACAAAAGGCGACACCACGGCCGCGGTTCCCGCCGTTCATCGCGTCATTGCCGAACGCCACGGCTTCGATCCCAGCCTCAAAGACGCGTTTGAAGAGTGGGATACCATCCAGGAAGAACACATGATCGGGGCCATCTTCAACGCCATGGATATCTTTCTCGGGGGTGTCGGCATCGTCACTCTGGCTCTGGGCGCGGTCGGCATCATCAATATCATGCTCGTCTCGGTGACCGAGCGCACGCGCGAGATCGGGCTCCTCAAAGCGTTGGGCGCAACCAAACGCAGCATCCTCGCCCAGTTCTTCTGGGAGGGCCTGCTGCTGACAGCCGTCAGCGGGATCATCGGGATTGTTGTGTCGGCGGGAGGCATGTGGGCCTTGCAGCAATTGCTCACCGGCAAAGTGCCGGGCTTCGATCCGCCGCGCCTGGTGCCCTGGTCCGCCGCCATGGCGCTGATCTGCCTGGTCTTGTGCGGTGTCGTCGCGGGTCTTTACCCAGCCAGCAAGGCCGCAGCGCTGGATCCGATTGAAGCACTGCGCAGAGAGTGAGATCGTCGGCTTTCAGCTACGAGCACTTCGCTTCTAGCTGGGACAGATCAACGCAACCCCTGGGATCGCATGCCCCGCCTCTAGCTGAAAGCTAGAAGCGAATCGCTAGGAGCAGTTTTTATGTTCAAAGACATTCTCGGTCAGGCATGGGAAGCCATGGTCTACAATCGGCGCCGAACGGCGATCACCATGGTCGGCATGGCCTGGGGCATCGCCACGGTTGTGCTCCTGGTGGCCTATGGCGCGGGTTTCAGCAACGCTATTGAGAATATCTTCGCGAAGTTCGGCACCAACACCATCATCTTCTGGGGTGGCCGCACCAGCCAGCAGGCGGGTGGCGACAAAGCCGGCGCCAAGGTCCGCTTTACCCTCGACGACATCGATCGCGTCTCCAATGCCGTCCCCGGCATCCTGCACATCTCGGCCATGTCGTCGAAGGGCGTCACCGTGCAGAACGATCTGCACACCTACTCATGGAACGTGAATGGCGTTCGCCCGGTATACCAGGAGATTTGGAAGCTCAACCTCGACCAGGGCCGCTTCTTCAATGGAGCCGAAGATGAGCAGCGCGCGCACGTATGCATCCTCGGCTCGGAGAACAAGACCAAACTGTTCTCCGGCGGCTGGGCGCTGGGCGAGACCATCCGCATCAACGGCGAGGCCTTCACCGTGATCGGCGTCATGAAGCCCAAGATGCAGGAAGGCGACAACGACGACAGCAACCGCAACATCTACATCCCCTACAACACCAGCAGCGACTTTATCGATCTGCAATACGTCGATAGCATCTGGCTCGACTATCGCGGCGATCACGAGATGGTGGAGAAGGCCTTGCGCGAGACCATGGCCGCCGCACATCACTTCTTGCCTGGCGATCACAATGCCATGGGTGTCGCCAATTTGATGACCCAAGTCAAGGTCTTCCGCCTGCTGTCCATCGCGTTGTCCATTCTGCTCACGCTGGTCGGAGCGCTCACGCTCGGGATCGCCGGCATCGGCTTGATGAACATCATGCTGGTGGCTGTGCAGCAACGCACCCGCGAGATTGGTATCGAGAAAGCTCTCGGCGCGCAGCGCCACCACATTCTCATTCAGTTCCTGGCTGAAGCGATGGCCATCACCGGCGTGGGCGGGATCGGCGGCATCGCCCTGGCCTACATCGTCTCGGCGCTGGTCGGCCGCATCACCTTCTACAGCGCACTGGCCAAGAATGCCGAATCGGCCGACATCCGCCTCATCATCTCGCCGACCTCGGTTGTCGTGGCCACGCTGATCCTGGCCATCACCGGGCTGGTGAGCGGCATGATCCCCGCCATCCGGGCAGCGAATCTGGACCCCATTGAGGCACTGCGCTACGAGTAGCCGCGCTACGGAAATTTCTTCCCGATTCGACGCATTGTCCTGGCCAGCACGAGCAACCAAGTCACAGGTAGACGAGGTTCGAACAGGAGCGCCTATGCCTGTTTTGTCTTGAATCGGGCGGAATTGGGAAAACCTCGTCATCGCCCGGAAGAGGAGCGAGAATCGGGCGTTCTGTGGCAGTTTCCGAAATGGTGTAGACCCGAAATTCATGGGTTTCCCACCCTTTCCGCAGGAAAAAGCGGAAAGGATGGGGCACGGAAGTCTACAGCAAAACCAAAATGCCTTTAGCGCCAATGCAGAGACATCAGTCGAAAAGAAGCCGATCTGGGAATGGAGATTTCCACCCCGATCGAGCTCTGGGTTGACTTAGCTGACGTAGCTGCCCACCGTGGTGCTGATCCCCTGAAAGGCCGTGGCCAGGCTGCTGGCCAGAAACTTGGAGGCAGCCGTAATTCCGAAGGACAGCAAGCCGAGCACGAGAGCGTATTCGACCATGTCCTGCCCATCAATCCGGCGAACCAATTCTTCCAATTTCAGCAAGAGAAGCAGAGCAAGTTTATTCACGTTTGGTCTTCCTCCAGGCGAATGCAAGGCCCAGTATCGGGGAAATGCCCATATACCTAGCAATTTCGCTGCCGAAACCTTCTTCAAAAGAATCAGCAGATTGGGTGAGCTGCCCGCGCCCCTTCGATGCGATGAGTGTAAACAGCTGTTTACACGCGAGCGTTGGCAAACCGGCTGTATACAGCTTGCTCTTCGCAGAAAATCGGCTTTCGCTCCCGCAAGAAAGACATCCTTCCGGGAGCGAGACACACGTTTCAGCTCACGAGCGACCGCATCTTCTCCATTTCGATCAGATGTGCAATTGCCGCCACACGGCCATAGGAATCAATCCGATCCGCAGGCTCGTAGGTATCGGTGACCACGATCAGTTCATCGGCTCCCGTTTGTTGCACCAACCTTTCGAAAGCCGTCTTCACGGTCTGGTTCGACCCCACGATGGCCGCTCCCAGCCGGCTCTCGACCGCCGCTCGCTCACCCGGCGTCCACAAGCCAGCCATCGTCTCCACCGGCGGCAGAAGCTCGACCGGCTGGTTCCGGATCAGACGCAGGAATCGTTGCAGGGGAGTTGTGAAGAGCCGTTGCGCAGCCGCATCGGTCTCCGCCGCGATCACTTGCGCCGCAACCATCAAGTGCGGAGCGGCCAACTCGGCGCTCGGTCGAAACTGCGTCCGATAGAGTTGCGCCGCGGCGAACAAGGCATCTGGAGCAAAATGGGCCGCAAACGCGAACGGGAGTCCCAGCTTGGCGGCAAGCTGCGCGCTGAAGGTGCTGGAACCAAGCAAGGTGACCGGGACCCGGCTTCCCTGTCCAGGATACGCGTGGACCACCTGCCCGAGCCGTGCCGGGCCGAGATAGGCACGCAGTTCTTCAAGAAGCTCGGGGAAATCGTCCCCTGTCTGGCCCAGGTCCCTGCGCAGCGCGCGCATGGTGTAGCCGTCGCTACCCGGCGCCCGCCCCAGTCCCAGGTCGATCCGCCCCGGATACATGGCGTCCAGCGTACCAAACTGCTCGGCGACGACCAGGGGCGCGTGATTGGGCAACATCATGCCGCCGCTGCCTACGCGGATCGTGTGCGTCGCGGACGCAACATGGCCGATGAGGACCGCTGTGGCCGAACACGCCAGTCCGGCAATTGAATGGTGCTCGGCAAGCCAGAAACGCCGATAGCCCCATTTCTCGGCTTGCTGGGCCAATTCTACGGCCCGCTTGATCGCCTTCGCCGCCGGCTCATTTGCCCGCATCCCCACCAAGTCCAGCACCGAGACCGGCAATCCGCGCTCTGCTTTTATACTCATGCTCAAATAGATTCCCGGGCAGCCTTTCGGATGCGTTCGGATTCCAAGAATACGAACGCATCCCCGTGGCTCAAACTGGCAAGCCAATTGACTGCACCGTTTGACCATCGATAAGTGATAGACATCACAGGTCTCGTGCACCGATCGATGAAAAGATCGGGAGATTCGCAAACGTTGTGTGCGCCATATCACTGGAAACTGATCTCCCTTTCACCCACCCCGGAGGCTCCGCTGTGAATCTCGACCCATCCGCGTTCGTTGCCGACCCGGAACTGCTCCATGACCTGGAACCCCAGACCAGCCAGATCTCCTTCGAGCAAGAGACAATTCTCTTCGAGCAGGGGAATCCGGCTGCCGGCCTCTACATCCTGAAATCCGGCCCTGTGACGCTGCGCATGGAGTCCCCGGCAAACTCGAATGTTCTCTCCCTGGAAGCCAGCCCTGGCTCGCTGCTGGGCCTCCCTGCTGTGATTGGCGACGTGCCGTATACGCTGACGGCCACCGCCCACCCCGGCGCGGTGCTCGGCTATCTGACGCGAGAATCGTTTGCGCGGATCATGAGCACCGACGGGCAGCTGGCGCTCAAGGTCTTGCGGGTGATGGCGGCTGAAGTCCGATCGGCACGCCACGTCATCCTGCAGCAGAGCGACAAGCCGAGACGCCGACGCGCCCGAAGTCCCGATTGACGCCCTCCCGGCATCCCTGAGAGACTCAGGCCAATGCAATATCGCGGAAAAGTGGAATTTGCCCAGGAGCGGAAGATCCGCGAACGGAACACCCCCATCTACAGGTCGTGCCACTGGCCCATCTGGATCTGGGTCTTTTTTCTGGCTCCCGGGCCGCTCACCTTCTCCCTCTTCGCTCACGGATTCAGTTGGCCCAACGGCATCTGGCTGGGCGCCGTCCTGGTGGGCACCGGGATCGCCGCTCTGCGCGGCAAATTGCCGGGAGCCGAGCCGCGGCCTTACATCCTGCGCTTCGACGAAGACCGGCCTAACCCCCTCTACCGGCGGGTTTGCTATACGTTTGCGTGGAGTGCCGCCATCACCTTCGCCACCCTCAACCTGGCCGGATTGGTGGGCTCAGCCGTCACCGGCGTCTGGTACATGAGCCAACTCTATAAGTACGCATATTTCCCGCTATGCGGCCTGATCCTGCTGCTGGGCGCGCTGGGAAAGTTGCCCCGGGTTGGCCCTTCCACCAAGGGAGAAGGCATGGAGCGGCGCTATTTTTACGGTACGGTCTGGGCGGTCACGGCCGCTCAAACCCTCCTCCTTGTGCTGTGGAAAACCGTGCCGCATACGCAGGCAGGCAACCTGATGAAGCTCCTCGCCTATGTTGCCGCCTTGCTTTTCATGGGTCTGCTTTCCGCGCAAGGCAAGCTCTACCGCACGCGGCCCATCCTGCCTGGCGAAGTCATGGTGGAATAGAAACGCCAAAAGAGCGCGCCGGGCAAACCATGAACGCCATGGCCGCGCCAGCGGCGTCTGCCCCACCGCAGGTGGCTGCCCCACTGCAGGTGGTAAACTCGCACTCGATATGGTGTTTGCAAGCCTGATCGTGGTCGCGGTGGCTTACCTTCTGGGATCCATCCCGGTAGGCTACCTGCTGGTCCGTTTCTTCCTGAAGCAGGACGTGCGTTCCATCGGCAGCGGCAACATCGGGGCCACCAATGTTCTGCGCTCCGGCAACAAGGGGCTGGGCGCTGCGACCTTTCTCGGAGACATGCTGAAAGGCTGCCTCGCTGTCTATTGCGGAGGCCTGGTCGGCTTGGCGCTTGCGCCCGATGCGTTGTTGCGCAACATGCAGGCGCTCGCTGCGCTCTCCGCCGTCCTCGGCCACGTCTTTACGGTGTGGCTGCACTTCAAAGGCGGAAAAGGTGTGGCCACGGGCTTCGGCGTCTTCCTGGTAGCCGCACCGAGTTCGGCGCTTTGCGCGATCACCGTCTTCGCTTTGATCCTGCTGATCACACGTTACGTCTCACTGGCCTCCATTCTGGGCGCTGCCAGTTTTCCCGTGTTCGCCTTGTTTCTTGTCCAGGGCGAGCGGCCGCCGTTTTTCTTCGTCGTTCAGTTTGTTGTGCCTCTTATCATTATCGCCAAGCACCACGAAAACATCCGTCGCCTGCTCACGGGCACGGAATCCCGCTTTGGAGCCAAGAAGCCCGCATGAGCCGCATCGTCGTTCTCGGTTCCGGCGCCTGGGGTACCGCCCTGGCGCTCGCCTTCCACCGCCGCGGCGGCCACCAGATCACGCTCTGGTCGCACTCGGACGAAGAGGCGAACCAAATCTCCGCAGCGCGCGAAAACACGCTCTTCCTGCCTGGTTTTCCGCTGCCGGAAGACCTTGCCGTAACCAGCGGCTTTGAGCGTCTCGCCGAGGCTGAAATTATCGTCTCCGTGATCCCGTCGGAATTTCTGCGGCCCACGCTGCTGCGCGTACGCAAACACCTCCACAACGGGCAGTTCGTCCTCTCCGCAACCAAGGGAGTGGAGAACAACACCTATTTCCGCATGACCGAGGTGATTTCCGAAACGCTGGAGCCGGCCGGCCTCCTGCTCTCCATTGGGGCGCTCTCCGGGCCCAGCTTTGCTTTGGAAGTGGCGCAGGGCCAGCCGACGGCCGTGACCGTCGCCTTTAGCGATCCCCAGATCGCTGCCCTTTTTCAGCAGGAGTTTTCTTCCGAGACTCTGCGGCTCTATACGTCCACCGATGTGATCGGCGTGGAACTCGGCGGAGCGCTCAAGAACGTCATCGCGATTGCGGCGGGAGTGGCTGCCGGCATGGGGCTGGGCTACAACTCCGCGGCTGCGCTGATGACGCGCGGCATCGCCGAAATCACGCGCCTGGCGGTTGCCTGCGGAGGCCTTCGCGAAACGCTCGGCGGGCTGAGCGGTGTGGGCGACCTGGTGCTCACCTGCACGGGATCGCTCAGCCGCAACCGGACTGTCGGGCAAGCATTGGGCCAGGGGCGAAGCCTGCCGGAGATCCTGGAAAGCCTGGGCGGCAAGGTGGCTGAAGGCGTCCTCACCACCCGCGCGGCTCTGGGACTGGCGCGCCAGCACAATATCGAGATGCCGATCACCGAACAGATGGAACTTATCCTCGACGAAGGCAAAGACCCGCGCGAAGCCATTCGGGACCTGATGCTGCGCCCCGGCAAACACGAGCAACACTAGCTCTCAGCCTCTTTGAGGAAGCCGCCAGTTCGCGCAGATGTGAGGCGTGCCAGTTCCGAAATGAGCCTTAACTTCCGTCATACGACAGCGATTCGCTCGTCCGACGTCGACGAACAGCACGCAGGCGCCGATTTATTGTGCCTGGGGCCAATTGCCCGGATTCAAGTTAGGTCCGGCATCTGAGTGTGATGGTGCGGTCGTTAAGGTGAGCCTAGATTGACCGTCGAGAGCCCGACGGTCTGGAAACTGCAGTCAAGAGTGCCTTGTGTCCCCCTGGTGACTCTGGATGCCCCGTGGTGTTGCGCTGTAAAGCGGCCGTCTACTTTGGTACGACAACTAGTGCGTTGACGTTGTCCCGGCCGTTGGGGCCGGCATTGATCAGGAATGGCGAGCCGGGGGCCGCCGCGATGGTCGTGCCACTGACGGTGTAGACGTACATCGTGGAATCGCTTACGGCATACAAATGATTGGCTTGGTCCCAGGCAATGAAATCGATGGGCGCATTTGTGAGAATTCCGCTCAAGGGAGTGATCGGCTTTGCTCCATTGAACTGGAAGACCTGCAGTCCAGGCTCCGCAGGACAGCCTGAGCAAACAATGTTGTTTGAGGCGACAGAGAGGAATTGTCCGGAGGGAGACAATTGGATTGAGTTCACGTTGACATCCGGAGTAGGCATATTCTGGTACGTATTGGTCGAACTGATGTTGCCTGAACCGTCCACCGTATAGCTCGCTAGTTGTGTCGGAGTGACGTCACCCTCGTCATCGTTGCTGAAGGCAGCCACAGCAAGATGATTTACCGAATCAGCACTCAAGCCGACGCCTACCCATATCGGGGTTGCGCTTGGCGGCTCCGGATCGGTCTCAGTGATGCTTAAGAACTGCAACATTCCAGTGCTGTCGGGGACAAAAGCTGCGATTGCTGGCGGGTTCGACGCCGACCAAATTTGGTTGCTCGCGTAAGCGAACTTGTTGTTCCCGGTCATTGTCGGAGCCGAGGTTAACCAATACTCCTGATTCGCCCCGGTGTTGTATTCTGCGCTGCCGACGAATGTGAGGGCGCCAGAGTTTTTGGCGAACTGGAAGCTCTGCAATGCTCCGCAGGATCCGCCATTCGCCAGGAGCACGTATAGGCTCTGGCCGGTCTTGTCGAAGCCTGCGGCGGCGTTGGTGCCGCAGGCGGCGCCGAGGTAGTTCTGAGTATCGATCTCGGATGCCTGCTTCTCGATGGCCCCATTCGATGCAACGGGATAGGTGTGGATGTAGTTCGTTCCCACAGAAACAAAGTATTTGCCATTGCTGCCTGCCATCAGGCCCGTGGTCTGGAAGGGGGAGCCGTATACAAGGGAAAGTTGTCCGCTAGCTGCTGTGTCGTAAAGGAAGACGCCCTGCGCTGTTCCGACATAGACATAGGCGATGGGCGGGGCGGGGGTTACCGCTTGAGCGTGTTCCTCGGGGAAGGTCTCGGATGAGTTCTGCGTCAAAGCCGGTCCTGCCGCGAACAGGGCAAGACTGACTAGGATTACGTATCGTGAAATCGTTATTTGCGTCTTCATGGGCTGCTCCGCGGTTCTGCTGCAAAGGAGAAGAAATCTCAAGAGGCGACTGATCGGATGCGAAGACCCGGCGCCAAGGGATGGCTCGTTCCATCGCGCTCAGAGTTTCGGGACGACGATCAGGCCTTGAATGCCGTAGGCATTGGGTGCAACGAAGGGAGATCCCGGCACTTCGTTGATGCTGGTCGGCGTCACCGTGTACACGTACAACATCCCGGTGTCATAACTCAGGGCATAAAGATGATTGTTCTTATCCCAGGCCAACTGTTCAATGTCGACTCCCTGAAGCAAGGGCGCGCTGTAGGCGGTGATGGGGGCTGCGCCGTTGAAGTGGAAGATCTGAATCCCCGCGCTATTGCCAACAGAGCCGAGTACCAGCAACTTCCCTGATGGCGACATCGACATGATGCTGGGGTATTCCAGAGTCGGTATGGGCATTTCCGCGAAGGTATTTGTGGAACTGATGCCGCCGCTGCTGTTGATGGTGTAGCTAGCTAGCTGCAGCGGACCAAATTGCGAGCCAACGATCGGAACAACCTCCGATTGAACCAAAGCGGCCAGATGACCGGCGTTGTCCGCACTCAATGCCTGTGGGTAATACTGCATCGAAACACCTTCTTGGGACTCTGGATCGGTCTCAGTAAAGCTTTGCATGACGACCAGAGCGCCGCTGGCGAGGCGCTGAAACGTGGAGAAATACGCCGGCACGCCCAGGTCGGTGTTAAACACACCATAAGCAAACTTATCGTTGCTGCTGAAGGTAGGCACTGTGCTGGGATCGGGCTGCCCGGCGTCCTGGCTGAAATACTTCATGTCGCCCAGGAACGCAAACTCACCATTGGAACCTATCCTGTAGGACTGCCACGCGGCACAAGTGTAATAGATATAGGGTGGCGTACCTTGATTGCTCCACAGCGATATGTAGAAGTCCTGGCCCGTGTGATCCAGGATCGCGCCATTGGGACTCCCGTTGCTGGTGACGCCACACTCCGAACCACCGTAGTTCTGCGTGTTGATCGCGCCGGCCTGCTTGCCAATCGCGCCATTGCCACCGATGGCATAGGAGTGCAGCCACGTATTCCCGACGCTGATGAGGTATTTGCCGTTATTGCCTCCCATTTGGCCAAGGGTCGCGAATGGCGAACCTTTCACCAGCGTGAGGGCGCCATTGGCGGCCGCATCGTACGCGTTCACCCCGTTCGTGGTTTGAACGTAGACATAGGCGACGGACGCAGGTATGGTCGTTGCGGATTCCACGGCAAGGGGCGTACTGGAAGCGATCTGGGTGAAAGCGATTCTTGCCGAGAACACGGCAAGGCCAACCAGGGCTGCATATAGTGCAACCGGGTGTCGGTTCATTGGATGCTCCAGTTCTGTTGTCTGGGGCGACAACGTTAGAGGGGGAAGGAGTTATAGCGCACCAATGAGTCTAGGCTACCGGCAGAACTCTATATGTATCTGCCATCACATTAGGCGGTCGCTCTCTTCGAACAAGCCGGACATTGCGGCGGGACAGCTTCCGCATTCACTAAGCCGATATATCGATTCCGAATGTATAGACAATCCGAAAGTTACAGCTCAGCTGGGTCATTCATTGTGACTCAAGTTTCCCGCCTTGCGCAGAATAACCCTCCGATCACTGTGGATTCAAAGACACTTTCTCCTGGAACTCAAAAAAGGCCCCCCCACCCCCGGATTTCGTCGTATCGATCTGACAGAAAGCATGTAACGTCCATGTTGAACCCAAAACAGCACGAAACACAAAGGGTTTACCCTTCCGGCAGGCCGTCACTTGCGCTCGCCAAGGGGAAAATTCCCGGCTCTCCTGTCCAGTCTCGGCCCATGCCGAAACACTTAGCCACCCGCAATCGCGCCGATAATCAGCACCGGTTCGCGACCCTGCACCACCGGAGCAGGCAGTTCCGCATCCACCGGCTCGTGCGACCAGTCCTGCTCGCAGACGAAGAAGCGCAGGAAGGCACGGCGCTGACCAGTCGAGTAGTCGCGAATGGTGCCCCGCAACGTTGGATACCCGGCCTCCACGGCATCCAGCACGCGGCGCAGCGTGATGGGCGCGGCGACCTTCAACTCAACCTCGGCGCCCACGGCGGCGAGCGTGCGCAGATGCTGAGGCAACACGACACGGATGGTCGAGATGGGCCCCGGGGCATCAGGCAAGGGTCTGCACCTCGACGCTGAGCACGGCCGGCAGATCGCGCACAATCGGAGCCCAGGTGTCGCCGCGTTCGAGGAGGCATAGACCTGTCCGCCGGAGGTGCCGAAGTAGATGCCGCAATCGTCGAGCGTGTCGACGGCCATGGCGTCGCGCAGCACGTTCACGTAGCAGTTCTGCTGCGGCAAACCCGTGGTGAGCGCCTCCCACTCGTTGCCGCCGGTTTTGCTGCGGAAGACGCGCAGCTGACCGTCGGGGACGAAATGCTCGGAGTCGCTCTTGATGGGCACCACGTACAAGGTTTCCGGCTGGTGGGCATGGACGTCGATCACAAAGCCAAAGTCGGTGGGAAGGTTGCCACTCACTTCGCGCCAGTTCTCGCCGGCGTCATCGGAGCGCATCACGTCCCAGTGCTTCTGCATGAAGAGCACATCGGGCCGCTGGCGATGCATGGCGACGTGGTGCACGCAGTGGCCCACCTCAGCGGTTGGATCGGGCATGAAGTTCGACACCAGGCCCTTGTTGATGGGCTTCCAGGTTTTGCCGCCGTCGTCGGTGCGAAAGGCGCCGGCGGCGGAGATGGCGATGTACATCCGGTCGGGGTTGGCGGGATCGAGGATGATGGTGTGCAGGCACATGCCGCCGGCGCCGGGCTGCCAGTGCGGACCGCTGCCATGGCCACGCAGGCCGGCAAGCTCTTCCCAGTTGGTGCCGCCGTCGGTGGATTTGAAGAGGGCGGCATCTTCAATGCCGGCGTAGACGGTGTCGGGATCGCTGAGCGACGGCTCGAGGTGCCAGACGCGCTTGAACTCCCAGGGATGCGGAGTGCCGTCGTACCACTGGTGGGTGCCGGGAACGCCATCGTAGGCGAACTTGTTGCCAACCGGCGCCCACGTCGTGCCGCCGTCGTCGGAGCGCTGCACCACCTGACCGAACCATCCGCTGGACTGCGATGCGTAGAGACGGTTGGGATCTACCGGGCTGCCCTTCACGTGGTAGATCTCCCATCCGGCAAAGAACGGGCCGCTGACCTTCCAGTCGTTGCGCGCGCCGTCGGCGGTAAGCACGAAGGCTCCTTTTTTGGTTCCAACCAATACCCGCACACTGCTCATGGGCCCGGTCCTCTTTTGCTGAGGTCAAAATCCTTGCTCTGCGATTCTTCCCGATCAAAAAGAAGATGGCAAGGATTTTTTCGATTGCGGACGACGAACTGCATTGCGGCGGCATACAATCGCCGCGCGGCCTACACGCCCAAGCTTCCCGCCGCGAAATAATCCAAGATCGAGGACGAACCCCATGAAATTCATGACCACGTGGGCTGCCTTTCCAGGAGCCACCAAGGAATGCGTTGAAAAGTTTCTCGCCGGAGAAGCCGCGCCCCAGGAGGGCGTGAAGCTGCTGGGCCGCTGGCACAAAGCTGACTGCAGCGGCGGCTTCAGTCTCTACGAAACCGACAATCCCGTGCAACTGTACAAGGGCGCCGGGCGATGGGCAGACCTGATGGAACTCACCACTACGCTGGTCATCGAAGACGCCGAGGCTGGACCGGTTCTTGCTGAGATTTTCGGCAAATAGCGCGCTGCAACCGGTGGGGCGAGCGGAGATCAGCGCGTTCCGCCGACCTGTTCGCCCGCCACACTGCGAGCATGCAGCACCTCCGGCAAGTCTCCGTCGGCCTGGGCCCAAGCTTTAAGGAACGTCTCATAACCTGCGCGCGCGCCCGAACCATCGCGTTGCAACTCCGCAATGCGTGCCAGACCATAGAGGCCGAAGCCGGAGTTCGGGCGCTCCTCCAAGGCCGCTTCATACGCCGATTTCGCAGCGGCATAGTCTTTGGCGCGAATCAGTGCAGCCGCTTCATTCTCACCCACCGGGCGAATGTAGAACGGCGGCTCATGGTAGCCGAGCTTCTTTTCTTCGGCGGCCGCCTGGGTGTAGACCTTCTTGCCTTCTTCCAGCTTGCCTTGGGCAATGAGCACGCCGGCGCGCAGCTCCAACGAAGCTACGGCCAGACACTTCATCAACGGTCCCGGCTCGGCATCCGGCATCGCAGGCGCCATGGGAGGTTCGTCTTTCTTCGTGTCCTCCTTCTTGTCTTTGTCTTTCGCGGAATCCTTGGCGGCCTGCACTTGTTCCACGCGCCACAGTCCGGCATCCATCCGCTCGCTGGCAGCCTGCGCCGCCGCCACGTCGATGGCCGCGGCGTCGGGATTCTCCAGCGCCTTCATGCCGCGCGCATACTCGCTGAGCTCGTTGGAGAGAAAGCGCAGGTTGGCGGTCTTCTCCCCTTCGCCCAAGCTGGATTGGCCCAGCATGGTGAGCACCGCATCCCAATCCCCCACACGCAAGGCCACCGGCAAGCGCTGACCGAGGCGCGCCATCTGATCGCGCGCCGACCAGATATAGAGCGTTGCCGAAAGCTTGCCGCGTGCAGCACTCAAACGATCGCTCAAGGCATCCGCTGCGCTCAGCTTGCCCTGCTCCATGAGATTGGCGATGGCGTACATCATGTTGTGCACGTAGTTCCAGTCGTTGTCCGGGGTCTCTTGATAGGTGCGCAGGTAACTCTCATCGGCTTCAGTCGACGCAGCAAACCAATGCTCCGCCTCCGCATAGTTACCCACGCGATAGAAAATGTGGCCCGGCATGTGCACCATGTGGCCAGACGTGGGCGCCAGGCTGGCCAGCAGCGCAGCGCTCTTCAGCGCATTTTCCGGGTGGTTGCTCGGCTCCATGGCATGAATCCAATAATGATGAGCGGCCGAGTCATCCGGCGCATCCCTGATCACACTCTCAAGAATGGCGATACGCTCCTTTTGCCCCGCCTTGGGCTCGCCCTTTTCGTCGTATCCGTCGCCGACCGCTTCGGCCAGGAAGATCCGCGCCTGAATGTCCTTGGGATTCTTGGCGACCAGCTTGCGGAGGAACGGGATGGCGGGCGAGAGCTTGTCGTCGTTCTTTGCTTCAGATTCGGCTTGGGCCGCCTCAATGTACAGCTTGCCCTCCGCTCCCGCGTGGCCCTTCAGTTCGACGGCCCGCGCCAGAGCCTTCTTCCCATAAACAGCTTCATCGCTGCGGCGAAAACCCTCCGCCTGGGCCAGGCCCCAATAGCACATGGCGCAGTTGGGATCGACGCGGATCGCCTGCTCAAATGCCTTGATCGACTCGTAGTCCCAGAAGTCGTGCAGCAGGCTCAGCCCCTGGTCGAACCAGGCCTGGGCTTCGGGGCTTGCTTTGATCGCAATATGGCTGTTGCCAATGCCGGTCATCTTCACCGGCACGGGAAGTTGCTCAGGGGGAGGGATTGGCTGCATATCGGCCATGTTGTGCATGGCGCTTATGCTCTTGCACTGCTGCGCGGCCATGGGTGAGTTGGCCACTATCGCAAGAGTGGCCGCGGAAACGGATGCGGACGCGACAACGGACAGGAACGAACATCGAGTCGAGGGCGGGAAGCCGTGCGGAGTCATGGCGTCAATATACCCGAGCAACGTGGACCCTGGCACCCAAGTCATTCGCCCCCGAAAGCCGCCCTTCGGCCCCTGATCTCTGATCTCTGAAACCTGATCCCTGTCTCACTGTTCTAAACTTGAAGTTGGAACCTTGAATGATCTCGCTCTTCGGCAGCAAAAAGGACACACCGGAAGAACCGCAAAAGACTGGCTTCTTCGACAGGATGAAGCAGGCGGTCTCGCGTACCCGCGAGTCGCTCTCAACCAAGATCGAAGGCATTGTCGCGCTGACGCGGACGGTGGACGAATCGAGCCTGGAAGACCTTGAATCTGCCCTGCTGACCAGCGACCTGGGCGTTCAGACCACCAATCGCATCCTGGAGGCCTTACGGGACCGAGCACGTCGCCAGGCCATTGAAGGGGGCGACGAGCTGCGTACGCTTCTAAAGCAAGAACTGCGAGCGATTCTGGACGCACCTCTGCGCGAAAATCCACCGGCCGCGCCGCCAGCCGACGTCCCCTTCGTCACGTTCCTGGTGGGCGTGAACGGAACCGGCAAAACCACCTCCGCGGGCAAGCTGGCCGCCTGGTTTCGCGCCCGCAACCAGTCCGTGCTCTTGTGCGCAGCCGATACATTTCGCGCGGCTGCCATTGAGCAATTGGAAGTCTGGGCCGGCCGCAGCGGCGTGCAGATGATCAAGACCCGCCAGGGAGGCGACCCCGCTGCGGTGCTGTACGACGCAGCCTCCTCGGCCAAGGCGCACAACATCCAGGAGCTCATCGTCGATACAGCCGGGCGCCTGCACACCAAGACCGGCCTCATGGACGAGTTGGAAAAGATGCGGCGCACCGCAGCCAAGCTCATCCCAGCCGCCCCGCACCAGGTGCTGCTGGTGATGGACGCAACGACGGGGCAGAACGGATTGCAGCAGGCGCGGCTCTTCACCCAGGCCGCCGGCGTCACGGGCATCATTCTCACCAAGCTGGACGGCACCGCCAAGGGTGGCATCGCCGTAGCCATTGCCCAGGAGTTGAATCTGCCGGTGCGCTACGTCGGTGTAGGCGAGCAGATGACGGACTTGCTGGAGTTCGACTCAGAAGCTTTCGTGGACTCGCTGCTGGGATAACCCGGCCCACACTTCTCCAACTATGTTGGACTGCGGTGCCGTTCAGGCGGTCCGGGTGAAACGTGCTCCGGGAAGTTCTTCAGAACAGACAGTTTTCTGCTTGCCGGTGGCTCCCTCCACAAAACGAGTCACACTTCTACCCTCGTGACCCGCTTTGCGAGTTGGTTAGACGGCTGTGGCGCCGATGCTCTCCAGGTTTGCGAGAATCTCGTCTGAAAGATCGAGCGTTGCGGCTTGGAGATTTTCATGCAGATGCTGCACCGACGACGTGCCGGGGATGAGCAGCATATTCGGCGACCGATGGAGTAGCCACGCAAGCGCAACCTGCATGGGAGTGGCATCGAGGGACTCGGCCACCTCATTCAGCTTGGTTGACTGCAACGGCGAGAACCCGCCCAGCGGGAAGTATGGAACATAGGCGATGCCCTGGGCGGCAAGGTCATCAATGAATTCGTCGTCTGCGCGCTGGGCCACGTTGTAGAAGTTCTGGATGCACACAATTTCCGTGATCGCCTGCGCCTCGGCCAGCTGCCTGGGCGAGACAGTGCTTAGGCCGATATGCCGAATCAAGCCCTGCTGCTTCAACTCGACCAGCGCTGTCAGCGGCTCTTCAAATGGCTCGTCCGTCGGCCCCGTCAAACCGCCCAGGCGAAGATTCACGACATCGAGCGCATCGAGGCCCAGATTTCGCAGATTGCTGTGCACCGCATCGATGACCTCCTGGCGCGAGCGAGCATGCGGCCATGAGCCATCGGCGCCACGGCGCGCACCCACTTTGGTCACAATGACCAGATTGTCCGGGAAAGGATGGAGTGCCTGCTTGATGAGATGGTTGGTGACATGTGGACCGTAGAAGTCGCTGGTGTCGATGTGGTTCAATCCGGAGGCGATAGCCTCGCGCAGGACCGCGATTGCTCCGGGAACATCGCGCGGGGGGCCCCACACTCGTTTGTCGCCATCCTGCCCAGCAAGCTGCATGGCGCCATAGCCCATGCGCTTTACGGTTATTGAAGTGTTGGGAAACCTAAAGGTTCCGCCCAGTACCGATTGTGGCTTCGAAATTTCCGTCATTTGTATCCTCAGGGGTTTACGGTGCTCATGTCGAGAGATGTGCCGAGTAGTTGCGTTTACATTGATTAGATGAAGGAAGCTTCAGTTTAGGAGTTCGTATTTGCGAAAGCCACCGCAAAGCACGTTGGAGCCGCGGAAATCGCCCTCCCAGGCTCGATCCGCTGCCAGTGTCGACGCAGTTCTTAAGGCGACAATTCAGGTTTTGCTGAAGGTCGGCAAAGAGAATTTGACAACGACACGAGTCGCAGCACGAGCCGGGGTTTCGGTCGGCACACTTTACCAATACTTCCCCAACAAGAGTGCGTTGCTACGGGCGGTATTGCGGCGTCATCTGGAGGAGGTCGGAGCAGTTTTAGAAACGGCATGCCGCGAGCAGGCGGGAGCTTCGCCGGAGACGATGGCGACGGCGCTTGTAACCAGCTTCCTCAACGCGAAGATGAAAGATGTCAGGGCCAGTGTTGCGCTGTATTCGGTCAGTTCGGACGTCGATGGCGCGCAAATCGTGCGGGAGATGAGTCAGAAGGCGAACCGTGCCATCGCCGCTATGCTTGCATCCGCAACGGATGGGCTGACGAGCGATCCAGAGCTCGTGGCTTCGATGCTGCGGGCCACGATGGCTGGCGTGAGCCGCCGGCTGCTCGAGTCCGCGTCGCCGGAACTTGAATTCGAGAGGGTGCGCGATGAGCTCGTGATTCTGGTATGTGCGTACCTTCGCGCTCGCCCCAAGCGCAGCACCTGACCATCGGCAGGTGGCCCACCCTTGACCCATTACAAACTGAGGGTGCCCCAACCTTGCGGCTTCTTCCGGCCGCAAGGGTGGGAAATCACGCACCCTGTCCAGCCTGTGCCCGAAGGCGGCGATGCCGGGTCTGCGCCACCGCCGGTCGCCATGTAAACTTGAAGGTTCCAGCAGGCCGCCCATGACCAGCCCCGCCCAAGACCTTTATTGGATGCAACGCGCCCTGGAGCTAGCCCGCCGCGGCACCGCGGTCAGCTCGCCCAACCCCGCGGTCGGCTGCGTCATTCTCGATCGAGCCGGGCAGGTGGCCGGTGAGGGCTGGCATGAGTACGACCTCGTCGATCACGCCGAAGTTGTCGCTCTTAAAGTAGCCGCAGAACATGCCGGCGAGCGCCTGCGCGGCGGCACGGCGTATGTGACGCTGGAGCCCTGCAACCACACCGGCCGCACCGGTCCCTGCACGCAGGCCCTGATTGCCGCCGGGCTGGCGCGTGTGGTCGCCGCAACCATCGATCCGAACCCAGCCGTTGCCGGGCATGGCGCCGAAGCCCTGCGGGCGGCGGGCCTCCAAGTCACGCTTGGTGTCTGCCAGGCCGAAGCGCGGAGACTCAATGAAGGCTTTGCCCGCTGGAGTCAACACAGACGGCCGTTTGTTCTGATGAAGGTGGCGATGACGCTGGACGGCCGCATTGCCCCCCCCGCCGGCCAGCACACTCTGCATGAGCCTTACTGGATCACCTGCGAGGCCGCCCGCGCCGCCGTGCAGCCACTGCGCTGGCAGGCCGACGCCGCCCTCACCGGCGTCGATACCGTGATTGCCGACGACCCCATGCTGACCGACCGCAGCGGCCTGCGCCGTCGCCGACCCCTGTTGCGCGTCGTCCTTGACTCGGCCCTGCGCATGCCCCTTGACGCGAAAATGGTGGCTACGGCGCAAAACGACGTTGTGATCTTCACCGTCTCCAAAGACGAAGCCCGCATCCAGGAACTCCGAACCCGCGGCGTACGCGTGGAGGTCCTCGCCGCGGAGACCACCGCGCCTGCGGAGAAGTCGCTGTCAGTGGGCTGGCAGGCCGGTCGAGTGCCGCTGGGCAAAGTGCTGGACAAGTTGGGTGAGGAGGGCATTCTGACGCTGATCACCGAAACCGGTACACGCCTCAACACCGCTCTGCTTGCCGCGGAACTCGTCGATCGCGTCCATCTCTTCGTCTCGCCCCAGATCATGGGCTCGGATGCAGTCCCCGCCTTCCGCGGCATGGCGCACGCCATCCATATGTCCGCCGTGGAAGTGGAGCGCTACGACAACGACCTCGGCCTTTGTTCGCTCCTCAAGGACCCTTGGCCCGTCAAGCCATGAATGCGCACCAAGCAGGTTTTGAACTGCCGCGCCCTATCTCGCATCCACGAACAACAACTTTTAGGCTGAGGCCGTGTAAGAGGGATCAATGGCCCTGTTCCGATACCATTTTCTCTGCGCTTTCGCGCTCTCTACCTCCGGCTCTCTAGTCGCCCAGCAGGCGCAACCGACCGCGGCCGAAGTCATGGCGCGCGTTGCCCAACATCAGGACGAGTCGGAAGCAGAACGCGCCCATTACCTTTACGTTCAGCACACCAAAACCAGCTCCCGAAATGGCAAAACGGTGATGTGCGAAGAGACCACCGACTATCGCATCACGCCTTCGCCCGATGGCTCGCACGGCGAGCTACTGAAGGTGGAGGGCCGTGTGCTCATCGACCGTCAAGTCGTCCAGTACGCGGCGCTACTGCCCTCCGACGAAGATCGACGCAAGGAGGACGAGCAGGCAAGGAGCGATGACAACGTCGAGAAAGACCCCAAGAAAGCACCGCCGATTCAAGGTGGCGACGGCATCGACCGCAACATCGTCGAGCACCTGCGGCAGAACCTGCTGAACGATGATTCGAAGGACGGGATCTCCGCCCATCTGTTTCCCCTTACTTCAAAAGCACAGACAAAATATGCCTTCACCCTCGCTGGGCGCGAACATCTCAATGGCCGCGACGTGTTCGACATCAAATTCCGCCCCAAAGACAAGAAAGACTTCGGCTGGCAGGGAGACGCCTACATCGACGTGGATGCCTATCAACCAGTTCTTGTCACCACGGACATGGCGCGCAAAATCCCCTTTGTTGTGCGCACTCTGCTCGGAACCAATCTTCCTGGCCTGGGTTTTAACGTCAGCTACGCGCCGCAGCCCGACGGTCTGTGGTTCCCGGTCTCCTTCGCGACCGAATTTAAGATCGATGTGTTCTTCTTCTTTCGCCGCACGTTCATCCTGGACGCTGAGAACCGCGACTTCGAGAAGACACATAGCGAAACCCGCATCCTCGATGACCCAGTTCCGGTAGAACCCAATCAACCCTGAGTCACTGGGTTCTGAAGTCCCCTCCAAATACCTCGCTTCGTCGAATGAACGGTGTCTGCCTTAAACTGAGACCATGTTTACCGGCATCATCGAGCAAACCGGAACGCTCGTCAGCCTGACCGAAACCGGCGGAGTTCGCCGCATCACAGTCGAAGCTCCGGGATTGGCCAACCGGCTCCGCGAAGGCGACTCCCTCGGCGTTTCCGGCGTCTGCCTGACCGCTTTGGACGTGAATCCCACGTTTTTTCACGCTGACCTGGCCCAGGAGACGCTGGACAAGACCTCACTGGGTGCGCTCAAGCCCGGCTCCAAGGTGAATCTGGAACTGCCCACGGCGGCAGGCAGCCCGCTGGGCGGGCACATTGTCCAGGGCCATGTCGATGGCTGCGGTGAGCTCCGCTCCCTTGATCCTGTCGTGGATCGTGGCCATCCAGATTTCGACGAGCAGACCACGGACTGGACGCTGAAGGTGCAGGTTCCGGAAAAAGTCCGCCCGTGGATGGTGCACAAGGGCTCGGTTGCGGTCGAAGGCATCAGCCTGACGATTGCGGATTTCGACGGAGAGGCGATTACCATCGCCATCCTCCCCCTCACGTATTGGCGGACGAACCTGCACACGCTCGCTCCCGGCGCGCCGGTGAATGTGGAGGCGGACGTCCTGGTGAAGCTGGCCCACGCGCAGATGATTGCGGCCAAGAAGCCGGAGTTCGAGCTGACCGAAGCCTGGCTGGTGGCGAGCGGGTATTAACGGAAGGCGGACACGCCGCTTCGAGGGCATCATGAGAATTGCGTTCAGGATCACGCTGCTCGTTCTCCTGTTGAGTCCCTGCTTTGCCGTGTCGCAGAGTTCTTCATCGGCAGACCAAGCCGTCGAGTCCGAACACCGGCGGGGACCGGACGGTCTGGAGGGATGGACACTCAACGAGAGCGTCCCAGACCGCCCCAACGAGAAGTTTCCGATGACTCTGGTTATTGCGCGCAAAGGACGAGTCATCCGCAAATTCGATGGGTCCGCCTTTGTCTGGAAGTGGATATTTTGGGATCGGGGTCGATCAGTCGCCTACGAGGCTGGACCGTTCCACTTTGGCCTCGCCTGCATCCTGGCCGATGTAAAAACAGGCAAGCAGCTCGCGAATTTCGACTGCTTCCACGGCATTCCAGATGATGCGCCTGCATGGCTGAATGCGCTGGAGAATACGCCATAAGGGTGATATAGTTGACTAGTCGATTTGACTGGTCAATTTATGCAGACAATCCAAGCTTCTGAAGCCAAGACGAAGTTTCTCAGCATCCTCGACCAGGTCGAGCGTGGGGAGAGCATCATCGTCACCCGTCACGGAAGACCGATCGCCCGGATCGTTCCGGAAGTCGATGTCAATCGCGAGCGCGTGGAACAAGCCATTGAAAGCATGAAGGCGCTGCGGCAAAGGGCCGGAAAAATGTCTTCGCAAGAGATTCTGTCTGCGCGCGACGAAGGCCGCCGCTGATGGCTTTCGTGCTGGACGCCTCCGTCACGGCCGTCTGGGCATTTGCGGATGAGTCTTGCAATGTCGCAGACGCTGCGGCCGAGAGTTTGAAGTCCGGGGCGGCCTTGGTTCCCCAAATTTGGTGGTATGAGATTCGCAATCTGGTGTTGACCGGCGAACGTCGCCGCCGTATCGCGCAGCCCGATTCGATTGCTTTCTTCCATCTGCTTTCGGCGTATCCCATCCGGGTGGAACCGGTGAAAGACGAGCAGACCATCTGGCGGTTGGCTCGGGACCATCGACTCGCCTTCTACGACGCGAGCTACCTCGAACTTGCTTTGCATCACCATGTCCCGCTGGCGACGCTCGACAGCCGCCTCAAGGATGCGGCTTTGGCTGCCGGCATTCCCTTGCTGGCTTAATCTGCGTTCGACGAGTCCCCCCCTTCTGCCCCCGTTCCTCTTTGAGCGCTCCCTGTTCTTTTCACGTCTATCCGTTACCAGTTCAAGGAGCAGTTGCTGGTACCCTGAGAGTCGAGCGCCACCCTTGGGAGGGCCGGCGCAGGCAGAACGGCACCCGGAGTTATGGCAGAGTTCGTCATCAAGTTGGCCGATGAGCGCGGACGCATTCAGGAGCAGACGCAGACAGCCGCGACTGCCGACGAGTTGCGCGCCCGCTTCACTCATGCCGGGTATCACGTGTTCTCCATCAAGGCACGGTCCGGGTTTGCCGGACTGAAACGCCGCAAGGTCAAGCTCGAGCCCTTCTTGATCTTCAACCAGCAGTTTCTTACCCTCATCCGCGCCGGGCTGCCCATCCTGGGTTCGCTGCAGATGCTGGCCAAAGGACAGAAGAACACCCATTTTGCCGCCCAGTTGGACGACGTCTCCAACCGCGTGAAGACTGGCGAAGCGCTCTCTTCCGCCTTTGAAGCGCAGAGCGGGTTTCCGGTCATGTACACCACCACCCTGCTGGCTGGAGAGCGTTCGGGCAACCTGCTGGAAGTGTTGGAGCGTTACGTCAGTTTCCAACGGATCTCGCTCACGTTCCGCAAGAAGCTGATCACGTCGCTCATCTATCCCTCGGTGCTGATGGTTCTGGTCACCGCGCTGGTGATCTTCATGTTTGCCTACGTGGTGCCGCAGTTTGCCACACTCTATGAACAGTTGGGCTCGAAGCTGCCGCCCATGACCACCTACCTGCTCAACTTCTCCCGCTGGCTGAATCACAACCTGCTGTGGATTCTGCTGATCGTTGTAGTGGGCGGGGCGCTGATTTACCGTTTCTCCATTACCGAGCGGGGCCGCGACTTTATTGACGGAGTGCGCGTGCGGCTGCCGATCTTCGGCAACATTTGGTTGAAGTACCAAGTGGCCCTTTTTGCACGCACGCTGTCCACGCTGCTCACCGGCGGCTTGCCGCTGGTGCCGTCGCTGGAGACGGCGGCGCGTTCCATCTCGTCGCCGCGGGTATCAAAAGCCGTCTTTGCATCCATCACCACCGTGCGCGAGGGCAAGAGCCTGGCGCAGGCGCTCGAGACCACCAAGGTTTTTCCCGACCTGGCCGCGGAGATGATCACGGTGGGCGAGCAGACCGGCGCGTTGCCGCAGATGCTCAACTCCGTCTCCGAGTTTTTCGAAGAGGACGTGTCCACGGCGCTGACCGCTTCGCTGGCCTTGATCGAGCCGGCCATTCTCATCATCATGGGCATCGTCGTGGTGTTCATTCTCATCTCGCTCTACCTGCCCATCTTCTCGCTGGGCATGACGGGCGGGAGCGGAGCAGGAGGCTAACCAATGGCAGATTCCGTTCTGGCAATTCCCATGCCTACGGGCACCGACGACCGGACTCAGGCCGAGGCGCTGGCCAAGCGCTACTGTGCCGAGTTTGTCGATCTGAAGAACTTTAAAATCCAGCACGATCTGCTGCGCACGGTGCCGGTGGAATTGATGTTCCGCTACAACTTCGTCCCCATCGAGCAGCAGGCGGACGCGCTGGTGATTGCCGTCTCCGACCCGTCGCGGCTGATGGTGCTGGATGAGATCTCCGGTCTGCTGGGACATCGCATCATCGCCCGCGTGGCCACGCTCTCGCAGATCACCGACCTGCTGAAAAAGACCGAGCAGTCGCAGCGCGTGCTCGACGAAGCCAGCGAGGGACTGACCTTTGACGTGCTGACCGGCGACGAGAACTCCGACGAGAATATCTCGATCGAGAAGCTGACCAGCGAAGAAGACATCAGCCCCATCATTCGCCTGGTCGACACCACGATCTTCACTGCCCTCGAACGGCGCGCTTCGGATATTCACATCGAAACCAACGACGATTCGGTTGTCGTGAAGTACCGTATCGACGGCGTGTTGCAAATGGCCATGGCGCCCATTGCGCGAGAGCATCACTCCACCATCCTCTCGCGCATCAAGATCATGAGCGAGTTGGACATTGCCGAGCGCCGCGTGCCGCAGGACGGCCGCTTTCGTGTCCGCTATAAGGGCCGCCTGATCGACTTCCGTGTCAGCATCATGCCCACGGTGCATGGCGAAAACGCCGTGCTCCGCGTTCTCGACAAAGAATCGATGAGCGAGAAGTTCCGCAACCTCACTCTGGATGTGGTGGGGTTTGCCGAAGACGATCTGCGCCGCTTCCGCCGCTATATCCGGGAACCCTACGGCATGGTGCTGGTCACGGGGCCGACGGGTTCCGGCAAGACCACCACGCTGTATGCCGCGCTGAACGAGATCAAGAGCGACGAAGACAAGATCATCACCATCGAAGACCCTGTCGAATACCAGATTCGCGGCATCACCCAGATTCCTGTCAACGAGAAGAAGGGCCTGACCTTTGCCCGCGGCCTGCGTTCGATCTTGCGCCATGACCCGGACAAGATCCTGGTCGGCGAAATCCGCGACAATGAAACCGCGCAGATCGCCATCAACTCGGCTCTTACCGGCCACCTGGTGTTCACCACCGTCCACGCCAACAACGTGGTGGATGTCCTGGGCCGTTTCACGAACATGGGCGTGGAGATCTACAACTTTGTTTCCGCGCTCAATTGCATTCTGGCCCAGCGCCTGGTGCGCACCATCTGCGAGCACTGCGCGCACACCGTCTCCTATCCCGACGACGTCTTGCTCGCCAGCGCCATGGAACCCGCGGATTGGCGCGGCTTTCCGTTTCGCGAGGGGCAGGGCTGCATCGAATGCGGCGGCACCGGATTCCGTGGACGAACCGCGATTCACGAGTTGCTGGACTTGACCGACCCCATCCGCGAGTTGATTCTGGAAAAGAAGCCCACCTCGGAGGTGCGCAAACTGGCCCGCAAGGAGGGCATGAGCTTCCTGCGCGAGTCGGCCATTGACCGCGTGCGCCGCGGCTTGACCACCCTGAAAGAGATCAACAAGGTTACGTTCATCGAGGCGTCCCGCTAGTGAAATCGATCTTGAGCAAGACGACAGGAACCCAACCCGGCGGCCGGCCGCCGGCAGCGGTCGAACTCTCCCCGGAAGGGGTGTTGGCGGCTTCTCTGCCATCTCCCGGCGATTCGCCGGTCTTTGCCTATCAGCCGCTGCCTGCCGGCGCGTTGTTGCCGGGGATCGGCGAGCCGAATTTGCGCGCCCCGGAGGTTGTGGCGGAAGCGATCCGTTCCGCGCTGGGCCAGGTTTCCGCACGCACACGAGCGGTCACGCTGGTCCTCCCGGACACCGTGGTCCGCGTGTTTGTCCTGGACTTCGATTCTCTGCCTTCCAAAGCGGTTGAAGCATACCCGGTGCTGCGCTTCCGCCTGCGCAAGATGGTTCCCTTTGACGTGGAGCATGCCGGGCTCAGCTACCAGGTGCTGAGCGAGACCCGCAACGAGTGCAAGGTGCTGGCCGCGGTGTTACCCGGCCCCATCCTGGCCGAGTATGAGGGCGCGGTGCGCGCGGCCGGGTACGAGCCCGGCGCCGTGCTACCCTCGTCTCTCGCGGCCCTCGAGACCCTTGACTCCCTCGAAGCAGTTCTCACGGCCAACCTGACCCCGCTTTCGCTGACCACTTCGATTTGCAACGGGCAAAATCTGCTTCTGTATCGGACCCTCGACCTGCCTGACGATTCGGCATTGCGCGCCGATGAAGTGCGCCGCGGCATCGCCGTTGCGGCCGCGTACTACGAAGACAACCTGGGGGCCAAGCCCACCAAGCTCCACTTTGCCGGGAGCACGTCGTCGGCCGGGAACAACGCGGAGGCATTCGAACGCTGGCTTGCCGATCCCAATCTGACCGTGGTTGAACTGGCGCCGCGCAACTCCATCGGCGCTGTCAGTCCCTTGGGCAACGCAAGCGTGGCCGGGGTTTCCGGCGCACTCACGGGGGTACGCTAGCCCATGCGGATTACTCTCAATCTCGCCACTCGCCCGTTTGCCGATCTGGGCCCGGCGATGAAGCGGTTGCGCATTGCCATGGGGGCGCTGGCGCTGACCGCGATCCTGCTCGGCGTCGCGCTCCATGCGATCCACCAAAAGGCCGAATCCGCCCGCGCCCGCGATCATTCCCTCGATGGGCAAATTGCGCGCATCGCCCAGGAACAGCAACGTTACCAGCAGTTGATGCAGCAGCCCGCCAACGCCCAGTTGCTCAAGCAGTCCGCGGTGCTCAACAGGCTCTTCGATGCGAAGGCGTTCTCCTGGACCCTGGCCATGGAGGATCTTGAAACGGTGCTGCCCAGCGGCGTGCAGGTCACCACGCTCGAGCCCGATCGGGGTAAGGATGGCCGCATTCTGGTGCGCCTGCGGGTGCTTGGCCCCCGCGATCGGGCGGTCGACCTGGTGCGCAACCTGGAACACTCCCGGCACTTCCTGCTTCCCCGCATCGTGAGCGAAAATGCCGAATCGCAGACCGCTCCCGGTCAGCGCCTCGATCCGGTCAGCGCATCCGATCGGGTACAGTTCGACTTGCTCGCCGAATACAATCCAAACGCTCTTGAAGTGCAGAAGACTTCCGCGAGGGGGGCAGCTCGACCCGAATCCGCGGAAGAGGACACACCTTCCGGAGACGAAGGCGCAGGACGCGCTCTGCCGCAGCATCGCTCCCGGCCTTCCCGTGTTCCCTACACCGGGGCGCAAAGTATCCCATCGAAGCCTGTGCCCGGAGGTCCGCAATGAGCAATACTCCCACCTCCACATGGCGCGATCGCCTCAGCTCGCCGCTCACCTGGCATTTTGTGGGCGCCGCCATCCTTCTCCTTGTTGTGATCGGGTTGGCCGTCCGGGTGGGGCTGGACTGGGCCGCCACGAATGGCCGCTCCTCCGATGCCCTGGCCGGCAAGCAGGTTGAACTGAAAGCGATGGACCTGCAAACGGCGCCGTTGCGCGGCCTGGATCAGCGCGTGGTTCTCTCCCGCGAGCAGATTCAGGACTTCTATGCCAAGCGCATCCCGCCAACCTATTCCTCGATCGCCAATCGCATTGGGGAACTCGAGGTTAAATCCGGCGTGCGGCTCTCCCGGTTGCAGTATTCCCAGGGCCCCCGAGGGGCGGACCTGACGGAGATTTCACTCGATGCTGGAATCAGCGGCACGTATCCGGAGATCATGAAGTTCATCAATAGCCTGGAGCGCGATCCTGCCTTTTTTGTCATCCGCGCGATGCAATTGGCCGGGCAGCAAGGGGGCCAGGTGAACCTCCGCCTCCGTGTCTCCACCTGGCTGCGCCCCGCGGATGCAGCGGCGAGCGGCTTGCCCAGCACCGAGAAGTTCGGAGACGAGCCTGGGCCGGGCTCGGCGCCCGACTCCGCAACCCCCGCGAACGGGCCGGCAGCCCGCGGAACGGAGGGCGACTGAGATGGCGATCCCTCTGGGAACGGAAAACAAGCGCCAGGTCTACCTCGTAATTGCTTTGCTCGTGGTTGTCCTTGGAGTAGGCGGATACGAGCTTTGGGACTATTTTGGACCTTCGTCGCCGTCGGTCAAGCCTCCGGCTGCGCCGGTCGCCAACACCAGCCCAGTTCGTCCGGCCACCCCAGGGAAGACGACGTCAAAGGCCGCAAGCGACTCAGGAAACGATGCGGAGAAACTGAGCGATCCGGGGCTCGACCCCACCGTGCACTTCGAGCGCCTGGCGCAGAGCGAAGGTGTGCAATACGCC
>Ga0302320_10003254_pt1 | contig 37929 bp, 29 predicted proteins | sample Bog_T0_3_FD_202130 | JGI IMG/M metagenome (GOLD analysis project Ga0302320, IMG submission 202130) | Peat permafrost microbial communities from Stordalen Mire near Abisko, Sweden - Bog_T0_3 | ecosystem: Environmental > Terrestrial > Soil > Wetlands > Peat | place: Sweden: Abisko, Stordalen Mire... | reverse complement strand
CGCCATCGAGGGATCCTTTGCCAGAACAACGACTCCGCTCGTTTCCCGGTCGAGCCGGAAAACGAGGTGCATGACGTCCCTGCCTGTGTATTCACGGGCCGCTCCGACGAGGCTCGACCAGGGACCGGCCTTCGAGGGATGGCAGACGACATCGCCGGGCTTGTTCAGGACGAGAAGCCGCTCGTCCTCGTGCACGATCCAGCCGGGAATCTCCCCGGGCTCGATCATCCGCACGGGGCCCTGCTTCAGGCGCCTCGGCCAGGCACACGCGCGCCGCGGAGAGAATTGCCCGGGCTCGGGCGGCGGCGTGGGCGTTTGCGTCATGGGTTTTGAAAAATTCCTGGCTGGCCGGCGGCCGGATTGCTCTTAAGGCACTCTTCTAATTGGGCTGCGTTGCCGCGGCCGCGTCGAAAGCGGCCGATTGCGGCAAGTGTGGCTCAATTTAAGCTCCTTAAGTTTTAATCAAAATGACCGACGAGATAGGTTGCAAATGTATAGGTCCGGGTGTTATTTCCCGACGTGTTCGATGAACGGTTTTCCTTTCTCGGAAGAGCCGCCAGTGACGATGATCGCGGAGAGTTTTTCGAGCGCATCGCCTGGCACGGGAATACGGGGAACGACGACTTTTCCCGATTCGGCAATGCGCCGGATCAGACAACCCAAAACAATCGCAGCATCATGAACAGACAAAACAACCAGGAATTGATTGTGTCCGGCATTCACCTCGAACTGACTCCGTCCCTCAAGTACTTCGTTCGTGAGAAAGCCGACCGCCTGTTCCGTCACGAGGAGCGAATCGTGAGGTTGCGCGTTGAATTGTTATACGATGCAAAGACCGACGTTTCAGCCCGCTTCAAGGCCAAGGGCCACATCGCGATCCACGGACCGGACATGAATGCGATCGTCGCCGCCGACGAGTGCCACAAGGCGATAAGCCTGCTCGTGGACAAGCTCGATCGGATGCTCCGCCGCAGATCGCGCTATTTCAAGGTGAGGCGCAAGGACACCCACCCGGTCGAGTTTGACGCGGCGCTGCCGAAAGCCATATCAGCCTGAGGCTGTGCGCATTGGGCGGAGCAAAACCACCGGCGCCCAGGCCCACGCATTGCGGAGATCCCAGCCTGCCGGTCCTGAGCCGGCAGGTTTTTCCTTTCTCGCTTGCACTTGCCGGCCATTCCCTGCTTTTTCTCGCCTTCTTTCACGCACCCATAGCTCAATTGGATAGAGCATCTGACTACGGATCAGAAGGTTTGGGGTTCGACTCCCTATGGGTGCGCCAATTTCCACCCCCGCCAGTGTCGGTTGGTGTCGGTTTTTTCCGGAAAATCGAGCTTTCGCTCATTGAGCTTGGTTTTTTTGAGTCGAACCCCGGCATCTGACTGCGCCTGCAGACCGGCACCGACGAAAATGCCTACAAGAATGTCGAGGCAGCCAAGGCCGCAGGCTTGGATACCCACGCGTGGGTGCGCGACCGGGCGGAGCAGTTCAGTCAGTTGGTGAAGGACCTCAATATCGACTGTGACCGGTTCTTTCGGACGACCGACCCGGCGCACACAAGGGCCGTGCATCTCTTCTGGCGATCGTTGAAACCGGGAGACATCTACAAGAAGCCGTACCGGGGTACTCTACTGTTCCGGCTGCGAGGACTTCCTTTTCGAGAAGGATCTGGTTGGAGGAGAATGCCCCGAACACGGGAAGGCGCCGGTGTTTGTTGCGGAAACCAACTACTTCTTCCGGCTTTCAGCATACCAGGAGCGAATTGAGGAATGGCTCGCAAGCGGGCGCGTCTGTATCCGCCCCGAAAAGCGTCGGGTCGAAATCCTGCGTTTTGTCCGATCCGGCCTGCAGGACATCAGCATTTCTCGGCTCGCGTCGCGATCCGGGGGATGGGGTGTACCAGTACCGGACGACGACTTGCAGGTTGTCTACGTCTGGATCGACGCCTTGGTCAACTATCTGGCTGGCCTCGGCTACGGCTCGGGCGATCAGTGGCGCGAGTGGTGGAACCCCGAAACCCGGAAGATTCACGTCATAGGCAAGAATGTTTGGAAGTTCCATGCAATCTACTGGCCCGCGTTGCTGCTTTCGGCCGGACTGCCTCTGCCGGACGAACTGGTGATCCATGGTTTTTTGACCGCCAACGGGCGAAAGATAGGAAAGTCCGCTGGGAACGCGGTTGTACCGGAGGGCTTCATCCGAAAATACGGAACGGACGCCGTGCGCTATTTTCTTCTGCGTGCGGAGCCGCCATTCGATGACGCGGACTTTTCCGAGGCGCGTTCTGCATCCGTTTACGAAGCCGACCTGGCAAACGGCCTGGGCAACCTTGTGAGCAGGCTTCTGACGTTGGCCGCCAGAAGCGGCTTGAGTGAGCTTGGGCAAGAGGAAGCCAAAGTCACCGATGCCGCCCTCTCGCGCTTCGCGTCTGAGCGGCATCACGACGAGGCGCTGGCCTCCATATGGCAGCGGATCGATGCCCTGAATCGCGACCTTGAACTGGCAAAGCCATGGGACGTACTGAAGTCGGGCGGAGCGGAGGTCGTAAGACCGCAGGTCGCCAATTGGCTACGAAGCGTTGTCGGGATAGCGCTGTGTCTGGAGTCATTCCTACCGGAAACGTCGGTCAGGATCCTGAACCATGTAAGGGAACGGCCATTAAAGAGTTGTTTGCCCCTATTTCCGCGATCGCCGGTCCTGTTACGGCCTTAGAACATTCAAGAACGCGGACGGACCATAAGGCGGCCCATGCACCAGTTTGCCTGTAACGGTGCGGATTGCCTGAAACTCACCCGTTTGTCGGGTTTGGCGTCGCCGCCATCAACCCGGCAATGCGTTCAGCCTCACAATTGGTTCGGATAAATCCGACGTTATGTAAAGTGATGCCCTTGACGTGATGCGCAAACAATCCGCGCGCCGGAATGGTTTTCCGCAAGCTGCCGATTTCCGGCCAGCGGTTGGGTAACGCAGCTTCCAACCAAAATGAGCCCAAAGCATGGGTGACTGTCGCCATATGAAGAAGGCGCGTTCGACTTGACACTGAGTGCCGTTTTGAGCAGTTTTGAGCATGGCAAATTCGACCGTCCTTTTCCGCGCACGCGTGGCCAAGACACATCTCAAGGGGGCCGAGAAAATATTGGCCCGGCTTGGTCTGAAGCCGGGAGAAGCATTCAGCATGCTCCTGGCGCAGATCGAGCTGCGCGAGGGCCTGCCGTTCGCCGTTACGGTCAAACCGCCGCAGGTGCTCTCGGCTGAGGAACAGGGAGCAGCTTGGACGGAGGCGCTGGGTGAATACTGACCCGCGGCCGGGCGACGTGTGGTTTGCCGAACTCGGAATGGCGGAGAAGAGCCGCCCGGTGCTTGTGCTGGCCTATCCCAAGGAATCCGACGCGCGTGCGCTAGTCGTTGTTGCGCCGCTTACCTCGCAGATTCGAGGACAGCGTGGTGAGGTGGATTTGGGTAGACCACGTTGGCTTCCGAAGCCTTCGGCGGTGAACGTTCAGGGACTGGCCAGCTTCGATCGGCATTATCTCGCCCGAAAACTCGGCACTCTGACAGTAGAGCAATACGAGGCCGTCAAGACGGCGATAAGAGATCTACTCTCCCTTTAGTCGCCGGCATTGCGAAGATTTTCCCGCGAGACCTGCGCCGGCTGGAAGTCCTGTTGGCCGGGGCAAAGGAGCGGGACGCCCTACCCTCCCGCAAGGCCAATCTGTACGGCTCTTTCCCCGTTGCCTCACAATAAATGTTACCGGTCGCCGTGGTTCAATTTACGAAACGCCCAGCAGATCGAATACTCGTCCAAATGCCCTCGGAACACCGCTCCTTGATTACGGTCGCACTCGTCTGGGCCGAGCCAAAGGTTGCCCAATGATTCCCCGACATGTTTCTTTCACGCTGATTTCATTGCTCGGAATCGCAACGATTCCGTCTTTCGCGGACGAAGCGCCTGCTGCCGAAGACCGGGAGGTTGGCAATCTGACTGCGTTCGTGCGCGTTTACGGCTACGTTCGTTTCTTTTACCTGGACAAGGCGATCGAGGTCGTCGAGTCATCGACCTCGCCCGACGGTCGAATCGCAAGGCAGTGACTGTCTCGCTCAAATCGAGTTTAACGACCTTTCTCGGAGGAATTCCCCGTTCAGGAATGCGAAAGAAATCTTTTCGTTCCCGAAGATCGCGGGCACGACCATCTGCGCCGATGAACTCTGGCGAATCAGCGTGCGGCCGTCCCTGTGGACCGCTACCCGAGTATCCCCTCCTACGGACAATTGATCCTCTAAGCTATTTGTCCGTGGCAATTGTGCTGAGCGTTACCTCTCTACTGGCTTGTTGGCTCCCTGCCCGTCGGGCCACGCGGATCGACCCAATGGACGCTATGCGCGCCGAATGATTGTGACCGTCCGTAAGCGAATCGACGATGATGAGTCCACCCACATCAATGGTGGCTCAGAATGGAGAGAAGAAAGACCACTTGCAGAAGTGCTGCATGGGGTTACATGAGCAAACGATCAGTCAGTACCGCGTGGTTCTTCGCCGTGACGAGGCAGTAGAACTTATCGCGGAATTCCTTGGACCGAGAAAAACCGTCGATCGGAGCTTCAGGCCGCCGCCGTGGTCAGGCCGCGGCCGTTGATCTTGAGGCCATAAACATGGCTGCCGACCTTTTCGGCGGGCAGCGAGATGTTCAGGCCGTTGGCATCGCGCGTGAAAGAAAGGGGCTCGCCGGCGCCGATGATCTCGACCCGCTCGACATTGCCGGTGCCGGTCGCCGCGCCGTCGGCGAGTGACTTGATGACCAGCTTTCCGTCCGCCGGCCAGTCCATCACGAATGCGAACAGGGAGTCGCCCTTCTGCATGAAGCGGAAATCCTTCGCCGTGAAAGTGGGCGCGGGGCCGCTGGCGCGCCGACCGATGCCGTTGCCGGCCGCAGGGGCCGTGGATCCTTCGCCAAACACCCGCCACGGGCGCGTGGCGTAGATTCCCGAGTTGTTCCGGTCCATCCAGGCGGTGAAGTCGGCGATGATCGCCAGCTCGTCCGCATCGGGCTCGCCGTGACCGGGCAGCGGGATGTTGAGCATGAGGTTGCCGTTCTTGCTCACGTTGTCCACGAGCATCCGGGCAATGTCCCGCGCGTCCTTGTAATCGTGCTGGTTGAAGTGGCTGATTTTGTAATGCCAGGAGCCGATACAGGTGTCCGTCTGCCACGGCTCGGGCCGGATGGCGCTGGCGCCGCCCTTTTCGATGTCCATGACGAGCGCGCGGCTCTGGCCGGGGTCGAGGTCCTTGCCCGTCAGCACGACTTCGAGCCGGCCGTTGTCGCGCTGCAGGCCGTGGTTGTAGAAATAGGCCGCGATGCGGAGGCCAATGTCGGAGGTGGGGTAGTGAGGGAGGACGGAGTCGTCGAAATAGAGCAGGTCCGGGCTATGCTTGTTGATGAGGTCGATCGTGCGGTTGAAGAACTTCTCGCTGAAAGCCTTCGCCACCGGTGGATCGCCGGCGAGGTTCCACTTGTATTGGCCCATGAGGTGGTATTGCGCGTAGAAATCCTGCGGATCGAGACCCTCCCACCACAGACCCTTGCCGTCTGCCTTCGTCATCCGGCCGTCGTAGGGCACGCCGGCCATGGGGCCGGTGGTGTCGGCGAGCTGAGCCTCCTGATACCAGCTCCAAGCGCGGTCCCCGTGGCTGGATATCGCGAACTTCAGCCCGGCCGCACGAACAGCCTTCTCCCAGCCGCCCACGAGGCTGCGCCTGGGGCCGATCGCGACGGAGTTCCACGGCTGGTAGGTCGAGTCAAACATGTCGAAATTGTCATGGTGGTTGGCCATGCACATGAAATACTTCGCCCCGGCGCGCTTGTAGAGGCCGATGAGGTGCTCGGGGTCCCAACGCTCGGCCTTGAACAAGTTGCAGATATCCTTGAACCCGAACTTCGACGGATGGCCGTATTTGGCGACGTGAAACTTGTGGACCGCATGCGTCTCAATATACATGTTCTTCGCATACCAGTCGCCCTGCTCCGGCACGCATTGCGGCCCCCAATGCGCCCACATGCCGAACTTGGCATCCCGGAACCAGTCGGGCGCGGACTTGTAATTTTGGAGCGATTCAAAGTTGGGCTGAAACGGGCCGTCCATCACGCCCCAGCCCGGCGGCGGAGCAATGGGCGCCGGCGCCGGGGGCAGCGGGCCGGAGGGGACCGCCGGCACCGGGACCGCAGGGGCGGCGGCCGCGGCGCGGAGACCGGCCGGCACCAGGCGGGCGGCGGCCACGGCGCCCGCGGCAAGCGCGGAGTTCTTGAGGAAGTCACGACGGGAGACAGGATGAATTCTCATTTCGTGTTATGGCTGATTGGGGAAAATCAACTGCGGGGCATCCGGGCGGAGGGGCCGGTCGCATCCGAACGCAAGGCCGATTCGGCCCGGGAGACAAGAGAAAGAGCGGGAAGGACCTGCCCCGAATACCAATCAATAGCCACTTTCTCATCCTTGTTCTTGGCTTGTCGCAAGGCTCCACGTGGACCGGGCCCGCGAGCTACTCCTTCTTGCGGTTGTAGGCCAGGGTGTACGTCGATGATCGAATGGTTGCGCTGCTCAGCGTGGCCGATTTCCAGTGCGGATGAGCACCAAGTGCCTGACCCTGTGGTTCAACCCTGCGCACTTGATCCGGGTTGAGTTCTCGGGCAATACCCTAGGTTGAAATGTCCTTTGGCTTCAACCGAAACAGGGCCATTGTCTACCTTCTGGGGGGCTTGGGAAATCAGCTGTTTCAATATGGCTACGGCCAGTGCCTCCGCAGCCATGGCTATGATGTCCGGTACAACAGTTATTTCCTGCAGGGATTCAATGGGAAGGATCCCCTCAGGCGTTACGGCCTGGGTGCATTTCCCATCAATCCGATTTCCTATGGGCCGTGGAGCGTCCGCCTGAGGCGGCTTTGCGGGTGGCGGCTATTCCGCGATCAGCCGCTCCACAGCGTGCATCCGCTGCCAAAGGGGCCCATCCTGGCGGTTGGCTACTGGCAGCATCCCCGGTATGCCGCCGGCATTCGCGATGAGGTGCGCCTGCGCCTGCCGGCCGTTGAAGACAGGGCGCGTGGCTGCATCGCCCTGGGCATCCGGCGCGGCGACTACGTCCGCGATCCGAGCGTCACCTCTTCGTTTGGTGTATTGGATTTGGACTATTATCGCCGGGCGCTCGAAGCCGTCCCGAATAAACCGGTGGTAATATTCACCGACGACCCGGCGTGGGCGCAGACCGTCTTCATCCCTGAAATGGGCCTGCACGGCCGGGCCACCCTGGCTCCGGAGGCGGATGACTGGCAGACCCTTGCTTTCATGCAGCAGGCCGACCACTTCGTCATTGCCAACAGCTCATTCCATTGGTGGGGAGCCTTCCTGAGCGGTCGCACCAGCGTCATCGCACCCAAGGCCTGGAGCCGAGAACAATCCGAGCGCTGCCCGATCCTGCCCGAATCCTGGAGCGTTCGGTGATCCCGGCGGCTGCCGGAGAAACATGGCGCAGACCGGCGAGCGTGCTCGACAGGGCGGCCAGGAAAGGCAGCTTCGGAGACAGCCGAATCACGCGGGGCGCCTACTTCGCCTTGGCCACCTCGACGGCATAGACTCCGATCGGTCCGCGAAAATTGGAGCGAAAGACGAGCCACTTGCCGTCGGGCGTGAACATGCCGTTTGGCTCGAGCGAGTAGTCGTGCTTTGAGAAGTTGACCAGGCGCTCGGCCGTGAACCTGCCGACCTGGATCATGTGCTCCTGGTCGGGCGTCTCATCGGGCATGTCCTTTACCAGAGAGGGATGGAAGAGGAACATCCACTTGGCGTCCTGCGCCTGGGCGTAATGGATCACCGGGTCCGAGCCGTCGCCAGAGAAAAGCGTGCCATCCGGCGATGTGTTGTAGTGCACCGACCAGTGGTTGGGCGGCAGGTGGTACCAGAGGCGCCCGCCCGTCGCCACGTTGTATCCGCCCACCCAGAAGTCCTCCGAAAGGGGGGTCTGCAGGTCGTACCAGACCCACTGCCCGTCGTTGCTCCAGTATTCATGGACGGCAATCTCCATCTTCATCGTGCGCTGATGAACCAGCATGGGCTGGGAGCGCCCGTCCGTGCGGATGAGCCAGACCCGGTCGATCTTCCACTGGCGGCCCTCGTGGGCGTAGATGAGCAGCGTGGGATCGGTCGGCGAGAACTGCTGGTGGTCGATCCAGTCGGTTCCGCTCACCAGGTTCGTGATCACGCCGGTCTGGAGGTTGATCGTGTACAAGGTGGTAGGAATATGCTCGGCGAGCCGGCGGTCCATCATCTCGTGCTTGGCCACCTGGCTCGGAATGTCTCCCTGCTGAATGCCGCCGGGCAGGATCGTGGGCTGGGCGGGCGCGGTCTTGGCGCGGGCCTCCCTCACGCCTCCACCTTCGGTGATGGTGCCGACGGCCAGGGTCTCGTCGCAATTGACGGCGACGATGTCTCCGTGCTCGGGCACCTTGACCAGCATCCGCGACTCCTTTGTGGCAGGATCAAGGGAATAAAGGGCGCCCTCCTTTGTGTAAAAGATCGCGCCGGTCTTCCGGCCCGTGTGGAGGATGCGGGCGCCGTGGCCCTGGTAGACGTGCTCGATCTCGCCCGTGGCCAAGGTGACCAGGTCGATGTTTCCCTGAGGCGCGATCATGACCATCTTGGTCCCGCCGGCCGTGAAGGAATACTGCGTAAAATAGAGGCTTTCCTCGCCGCGATCGGACGAGAGCTGCACGATGCGGTGACCGGTGTCCGGATCGATCCATTCGCGCGGGAGGTTCTGGGCGCGGGCGGACGCGGCGAGGCCTGCGGCGGCCGAGAGGAAAAGAAGGAACTTCTTCGTTGGGGATATGGGGATTTGGGGTTGCCCGGGATCACCGAATCGCATGACGAGCCACTCGAAGAATTGGACCGGCGTACCGTCCGATTTAAGGAATAAACAGGCCAAACGCAAGGCGGCTGGAGAGGCGCCGGCGCCTTGGCCTCAGCCCAGGACGCGCTCCACCGAGGCCCTCAAGACATCGGGCCGGTACGGCCTTGCCTGCGCGACCTTGCGCGAACTCAAGCTTGCCTGACGCCGCCGGAGGCCTGAATCAGGTCGTGGATCCGCCGGCAGATCTCCTCGGCGGAATAGGGCTTCTGGAGGAGCTGAACACCGGGTCCGAGCGCAAAATCGGGCTCGAGCACGTCGGCGCTGTATCCGCTGCAGAAAAGCGCCGGTATCCCCGGACGCATCGCGGAAATGCGCTCGTAGGTCTCGCGGCCGCCCATCTTCGGCATGACGGCGTCGATGACGAGAACGTCCACTTTCTGGGCATGGCGCTTGAAAAGGTCGACCGCCTCCACCCCGTCGGCGGCCGCAATGACGCGGTAGCCGGCCCTGACGAGAATCTTGGTCGCCAGCTGGCGCACGGCGCTTTCATCCTCCACCAGCAGGACAGTCCCGGTGCCGCGCTCCGCCGCGGCGACAGCCGCCGTCCCCGCCGCGCTCCCGCTTCGCGCAACGGCGGGCAGGCAGACTTTGAAGGTCGACCCGACTCCGGGCATGCTTTGAACATCGATCAGTCCGTCGTGCTGCTGGATAATCCCGTAAACGACGGACAGCCCCAGGCCCGTCCCCTTGTCCTTTGGCTTGGTGCTGTAGAATGGGTCGAAAATGCGGGCGAGGGTCGACGGGTCCATGCCCGAGCCGGTGTCCGTGACGCTCATCAGGACATAATTGCCCGGCCGCGCCCAGGGATGGGTTTCGCAATAACCGGCTTCGTAGCGGACATTCTCAAGGGCGATTGTCAGCCGGCCTCCCTTGGGCATGGCGTCGCGGGCGTTGACGCACAGGTTCAGGAGCACCTGTTCCATCTGCACTTTGTTGGCGCGGACGTTCTCCAGAACGCCGCCCGTGAAGAAATCGACCGCGATGTGCTCTCCGATCAGCCGCCGGACCATCTTGAGCAGATCGGAGACCAGCACCTTCAGATCCACATCCTCGGTCACCAGGGGCTGCTTCCGGCCGAAGACCAGCAGCTGGCGGGTCAGCTGGGCGGCCCTCTCCGCGGCTTCCCTCACCTGGGAAAGACCCTCGCGGCGCTCGGCCTCGGTGAGCTCAAGGTCCATGATCATTTGCGTGTGCCCGCCGATGATCTGCAGGATGTTGTTGAAATCGTGCGCCACGCCACCCGCCAGCATGCCGATCGCCTCCATCTTCTGGGAAAAGCGCACCTGCTCCTCCAGTTTCGTCTCCTTGGTGACATCGCGCGCGACGACGATGAAATTCACGAGGCCGCCGTTGCGGTCCCGGATCGGCGAGACCACCAGCTGGACGATCAGCCCCTGGCCGTCCTTCCTGCGGAACCTGACGGTGCCGGACCACGAACCGGTCGCGGCGACCTGGGTCGCGACCTCGCCAAAAGGCAGCACCTTGTCCAAGGGGTCGATGATGAAATCGAACGGCTTTCCCACGACCTCGGCGGGCGAAAATCCGGTGTTCTGCGTGAAGGCGGGATTGACGTATTCGAGGACGCCCTGCAGGTCGAGAAAGGCGATCAATCCCGTGGTCTGCTCGACAACGGCGGCCAGCCTCCGTGACCTCTGCTCGGCCTGGTTTCGCTCGGTCAGGTCGGTCATGGCGCCGATGACGCGCACAGCCCGACCGTCGGCGCCGCGCAGGAAGAAAGCGCGGTTGAATATGAACCCGTCGGTGCCATCGCCGCGCTTAAGCCGGTACTCGGCGATCCAAGTCTGGGCGCCGCCCGCCGCCGCCGCCTTGAGCTCGCTGACGATCCTCTCCCGGTCCCCGGCGTGGATGCTTTGCGACCACGACTCGAAATTCCGCGGCGCATCCTCCGAGACGCCGAGCATGGACGCGTAGCTGTCGTTCCACCAAATCTGGCCGGTCTCAGGCTTCCAGTCCCACACGGCGTCGTTGGTGGCCCGGGCGATCAACTGGAAACGCTCGTTGCTCTGGAGCAGGGCCGATTCGGCGATTTTGCGCCGGAGGATATTGGCGCCGAGCACCAGCACTGTCACCGATAGGAGCCCCACCACCGCCAATACGCCCAGTATCTGCAGCTGATGCAGCTGGTAAAAACTGACGGGGTGGTGGAAAACCTCGGTTCCGGGAGGCAGGGCCGAGAGCGGCAGGTCGAAGCGCTTCATCTCGATATAGTCCACCGCCATGCGCGTGGGCGACTTCGTCAGGACCGGTATGTTCCCAGCCTCCTCGCCGGCAAGGACGCGCAGCGCGATGGCTCCGACCGCCTCTCCATGCCGGTCGCTCGACAAGATGCTGCCGCCAAGGCCGAACCACGTGTCCTTGTTCCAATCGCTGTCGCCGAAAAGGGGCCTTATCGGCTGGGTGACCATGTACAGCGGAACGGAGCAGTGCTGCTTGAGCGCCGTCGCGAAACCCGTGTCGTCGGCGATAAGCCGGCCCTTCTTGTCAACGGTCGCGCTCAAGACCAGGGCAACGGACCCGGGCTTGAGCCCGCCCAGGGCCTGAAAGAGCTCATCGACCGACCAGTCGTCGAGGAATCGGAACTTCAGGCGCGAGGCGAATTGGGGCATCACCGCCTCAACGGCCCGCCGGCTCTCAACGGCGCTCTCGTTCTGGTCGTTTATTACCACGACCTCGCGCGTGTCCGGCTGAAGCCGAAGCGCCATGTCCACCGTGCCGGCCACGTCCGTGGACTCGGCGACACCGGTGACCTGCTCCTCGCCGCGGATCGTCTCAGGAGTATAGTGGTTGATTCCGCCGAAAACAATCGGTGTCTTGGCTCCCGTCTGCCTCCGCAGCTTGTAGGCGAAAAGCAGCGCCGGGTCGTCCAGCGTGATGATGAGATCAAATGGCTGGGTCCCAAACTTGAGCTCCAGCGACTTGAATAGAAGGGCCTCGCTTTCCGGCGAAGGAAACCGGCGCCAATCCATGTATTCGACGCTCGGCAGGAGCCTCGGATGCTGGACGCGCAGTGTGTTCAGGAGTCCGCGCAGCTCCCCGTCGCTCCAGCCATAGCCCGGATGGTAGGAATTCAGGATCAGCACCCGAGGCTGCCCCGGTTTCACAAGGTCTGGCACCTCCTCGCTTGGCACCGCGCGCACAGGCGCCCATCCGGACATCCCTAGAAAGAGAAATCCAGCGGCCAAGACAGGGAGTGGGCGCATGAAGCGAGCGGGGAAAATATCGGCCGGCGTGGTTCGCAAACGGCTGCCGGAACGCCGAAATGCGGAGTGAATCCTGCGATGCTTTTCAAATCGGACCGTATTGGGAAATCTGAATCGATTCAAGCCGGATGCACGGCTTGATTCCCTACGATCGGAAGCTGGGATCCCGATGGCGGGCGCTTCACCGCTGCAGCCAGACCGGCTGGACGAAGGCGCCATTGACGGCCGAATCCCAGACGGCGAAGCGCACCCACTTTTTCCCGGTCGCGTCGAACGGGATCTCGAAGTGCTTCGCGCCCATCGCACCCACATCGGTTGAGCGGATGACTTGGCGGCCGGTCGTCTTTCCGTCGCCCCAGACCACCTCGACGAACTCGAGCGGGAAGGTCCAGTCCACGTCCGCGACAATCGTCCGCCGCGCGCCCGTCCCCTGGACGGCGTAGTTTCGGATAAAGATTTCACCCGTCGTCACAAAAAAATCGCCCCTGCGCAGAGCCTTTGTGATAGGGCTCCAGTCCTCGTCCGGACCCGGCACCTGGTCCAGCTTGATGTAGTTGACCGTGAATCCGGGAAACAGGTCGTCGTGAGGCCACTTCTGGTAGGTGTCGGCGTCGGCAATCACGAGTTTGGGGAGAAGGTTCGTGTCGGCATACTTGTTGTTCAGTTCGTCGAGAGCCCCGAATACCCGCCATTCGGCCAGCCTCACGTCCGAGAGGTCCATCCCCATGCCCGCCTTGAATGCCAGGCCCAGGTAGCGGTCGCTCTTCGCAAATGACTTGTCCCAATAGGCATCCGGGTAGCCGGTCGAGCTCTTGGTCCGTGGGTGCGCGGTGTACCAATACGCATCCGCCGCGTCCATGATCTGGACCATGTCCTCCGGGCTGCCGGAATGGTAGACCGTGCCGTATTTCGGGTCCTGCTCGGTCAGTGGCTGCCCTGCCCTCCGCACCTTTGAAAAGTACAACGGCCGCGGATTGATCAGATTCGTGTGCCCGCCAAAAAACGTGCTGGGCTCCTCCCAGGGGAGGACGAGGAAATCCTTGTCCGAGGCCCTGCGCGTCCCCTCAAAATAGTCGTGCTGGTCCGCAAACCGCCCGGGCCCCGGATCCATCTGCCGCAGATTGTCGGCGTGAAAATCGGAGAGCCCGATGATGTTCAGCCCGAGCGCCTTCATTGCGGCGAGGTCGGGCATCTGCGTGTCCAGGGAGCCGGACTCGCGCAGGCGGTCGGTGAACTGGAGGTGAAAATGGTTCACCATGATCTTGTAGCCGGGAATCGCCTTGAAGGTGTCGTTGTTCGTGAACGCCATCACCGCCGCGCGCGCGGCCACCGCGTCGCCCGGGCTCAGGTAGAAGTACGTGGCCATGCGCTGCAGCGTTCCCGGGGGCGCATTGTAGACTGCGAAATTCTGCAGGAACCGCGGGTCGTCCTCGTGATCGGCCTGCTTGACCCCCATCGCATACTGCGTGTCGCTGTCCTTGCGGTACCAGACGTAGCCGAGGTTCGTGTCCACTTCGCGCGCGGGAAAGAACACCGTCGGGGGCGGAAAGACTGCGATCGAGCCGGAGGGACCCTCGGCCACCATCACGCGGTTCTTGGCCCGTACGGTCACAGGGCTGTCGTGGCGGGCGCCGCCGAACTGGTAGACCTGCGGATTGCCGCCGGTGTCGATCCAGCGAACGCGGGGCAAGGTGGCCGTGGATAGCCCCTTGAAGGCGACCGCGTACTTGTAGGCGACGAGGTTGCGGTCCGTCTTGGCGATCGCCTCCACCCGCAGCAGATTGGTCCCCCGGTAGTGCGTGAAGCGGATTCCACCGGAGAAGATGCCCATCGAGAGCCCGGGAAAATTGATTTCGAGGCGCGCCCCATCGGTCTTCACGTCGCACGATGACGTTGCGAAGGTCCCCGAGGCCCGCTGGACCTCGCTCGGCAGGCGCGGCAACCCGGGGTTTCGTTTCGCGTCGCCCGGGATCACGAATGGCGCATCCCAGAACGACACCCAGGCCTCCCGCTCGATCACCGCCTTGGAGGTGATGTCGATGCCGAGGAGGCGCAGCGGGGCGAGCCCTGCGTAGTCGATTCGCCGATGGCCGGTCTGGACCGTGAATTCCGGCGTCAGGTCCGTGCCCAGGACGGACCATTGTCCCTGCGAAAACAGCCATTTGCCGGACGCCGCCCGAATCGCCAGCTCCCGGACGATCGGCTGGCCGTGGTCGATGGCGTAGCGCGCCCGCATCTGCGTATTCGCCGCGCCGGTCCATGTGACGGTGAGGACGTCCCCGGAAACGCCCGCGGTCAGTCCCGGCAGCGCCGCGTAGCTGGACAGGTCGCAGTTGAGCGGATCGGCGAGCAGGGCCGGCGCGACCGCCGCTCCCGACAGGCAAAGGAAGGCGGCGATTCGCTGGCTGAATGCAAGGCGCGGTGCGAATGAGGTTTTCATGGGGTTTGATTGAATTTCAGGCGCGTTTGAAGGCAGAGCTCGTTTCGGAATCTGGATGGTGAAACAGCAAAACCCCGAGGACGGATGTAATGTTCAGGGCGATCACAAGGAGGAAGGCGCTCACGAATGATCCGGTCGCCTGCACGGTCCAGCCGGTGACGGTCGAAGCCACCAGGCCGGCCGCCGCAAAGCAGAAATCCATGATGCCAAGCGCGGTCCCCGACTTCTCCTTGATCATGTCGACATTGACCGCGTAAAAGGCCGAGTTGGCCGACAGGTTGAAACCGACCGTCATGGAAATGCCGATGAGGGCGAACCGAACTGAATGAACGCTTAGCAGCGGAATCAGGCACAATCCGCCCAAAAGCTGCGATATCCAGATCGGGTAGGAGCGGGCGAGCCTCAGGCTGCCGGTCTTCCTGAGGATTCGATCCGAGAGGTGGCCGACCGCATAGAGGAGGACGGCCGCCAGCGCCCACGGCAGGACCGTGAACATCGCCGCCTGCTGGAGATCCAGCCCATAGGCCCTCGTCAGGTAGGTCGGCAGCCATCCCATGAAAAAGAACAGATTGTACCCAAAGACAAAAAACGCCCAGTCGTTGGAGAGCAGCGTCGGGTTTGTAAGCATGAATTTCCAGGCCCCGGGAGCCGCGGCCTGGTGATCGCGCCGCATCAACGTCAGGGGCTGGTCTCGGGAAATAGCGCCGGTTTCGCGGATATGGCACAATTCCGCGTCATTCACCTTTCGGGAGTTCTCCGGGAAATCGCGGTAAATGAAAAACCAGACCGGAGCCCAGACCACCCCAAGGCCTCCCAGGATCATGAACATCCGCTGCCAGCCGAAATGGATCGCCAGGAACGAAACGACGGGGCCGCCCACCATCAGGGCGAGCGGGACGGCGACCAGGGCGTTGGCCAGGGCGACCGCCCGTTCCCTCCTCGGCAGCCAGTCGGCGACAACGCGGTTGACCGCCGGGAAATTCGGACCCTCGGCCAGGCCCAGGAGGAGCCTCACCGTGAACAGGGCCGCAAATCCGGCTGCAAACGCGGTGGCAAAGATGCTCAACGACCAGACCAGGGCGGAATAGAGCAACACCCAGCGCGATCCCCAGCGGTCGGCCATCAATCCTCCGAAGAACACCATGACCGCATAGCCGATGTTGAAGGCTCCCAGCGTCAGCCCGATTCGAGAGCTGTCGAGGTGAAACAGCTTGCTCAGGATCGGCATCGCAAAGGCGATCGCCGACCGGTCCACATAGTTGATCACCGAGATCAGGAAGACCATGCCGACGATCAGCCAGCGGTATCTCGTCGGTTTCATGCCCGGTTTTCGGCTCCCGGCTGTTCTTTCCGCCTACCCGGCCAATAATCCCGCTTTGACAAGGCCTTCGCGGACGCCTCGCAGCATGGGAAAGCTCGCCCCGTCATAGTGGCCGAGCGTGACACCGTTGAGCCCGCACTGCACGGCAATTTGCACGCCCTCGCTGATGAGTTCCGGCGTCGCCTTCATGCGAACCCCCAGGGCCCCGTGAATGGGAAAACCGGGGCCCAGCTCGCTCCGAGCCGCGGCAAACGTCCGCCTTTTTCCGGGCATGAGAGAGGGATCGCCTGTCTGCTCGCTGTATTCCTGGATGCGCACCGAATCCAGGTTCGGCCGCATGACGCTCAGCTTGACCCCCCACTGGACCGGGTCGCTCATGTGCTGGCTGTAGCGCAGGTCGATGAAGGGCTTGAGCGCGTGCAGCCGCCGGTGAATCGCCCCGTAATAACGCGCCGTCGACTGAAAGCGGAAATTCTGCCAGTCGGCCAGGGCCGGCTGCGAATTCGGGTCCGCCAGCAGCGCCTTCTGCGCCTTGGGAAGGTCAAAGCCCGCCTCCTTCGCCGCTCGTTGGCAGGCGGAGCAGAAACAGCCCCCTTCCGCGGCCCCCCCTTCGTCGAACGATACGACGGCCGACATAAGGTAATCCACACCGTAGGTTTCGACGAGCTCCGAGAACTCGTTGATCGCGTACTCCACGACCTCGGGATGATTGGGGCAAAGGGGCCGAAGCCAGCTCCGCACGTGCGTGATTTCGCCGTGGATGTTGCGCCCGGCCAAGTCGGCGAACTCGCCTTCCGCCCTCTGCTTGTCCACCAGGGCGTGCGAATTCTCGACTCCGACCCTGAGCCCTCGCTTCCGGGCCGCATCGACAAGGGTCCGCACCCAATCGGTCTCATTCAGCCAGGCATTGTCGGACAGCCGCGGCTTGATGCGACCGTACCGCTTCGGGTCCGGATGCCAGTAGCACCGCGCATCCTCGGCCGTCCATGTCTTGCGGACGGGATTGTGGGGAAAGCTTCCCCCTCCCAGGGGGCGCCTCTCCGGATGCATGACGCCAATAAGGTAGACCGAGTTGACGGCCGCCATGCCCTGCAGGTTGTCGAGGATCTGCTCGACGCCCTCGTCGTGCAGGTCCCATGCGTAGAGGCTGGCCGAGACCTCAAAGGGCCCGCCTTCCGCTGCCGCCCGCAGAGGGGCCCGCAGGAGCGACGCCGCGGCGACCGTCCCCGCAAGTTTCACAAATTCACGGCGGCTCACGCCAGGGGCGGAAGGGGTATTCATCTGGTCAGGGGTACATCGCTAGCCTGCATCCATCACAAAACCGATGAAGATTGGGCAAGATTAGTCGGAATCTGTGATGAATGCAGGCTAAGACGCACACCTACCCCAAAGGGTGCGCACAGACAACCCGAACATCCAATCCGCGAGCGGTCAGATTCCCTCGGCGCTGCGGCGCATCAGCTCGGGCACGTTGCCGGAACGCACCGGGGTGTAGCCCTTCAAGGGGATCAGGTGATCGTGGACGGCGTCGATCAGGTCGGACGGGTATGGGAAGAAGGCGTCCTCCACCTCGTCGGCCGGCGTGATCCAGTTGCGGGCGCCGACAACGGTCGGCGGAGCATCCAGCTCATCGAATGCGAACTGCGTGATCTTGGCTGCGAAGGTCTGCAGGGCGCTTCCGCGCTCGCAGGCGTCAGAGGCGAGGAGGATCCTGCGCGTCTTCTTGACCGATGTGATCACCTTCTCGAAGTTGAACGGCACGATTGAGCGGGCATCGATCACCTCGCAGGAGACGCCATATTTCTCCTCAAGGGTCTTGGCGGCCTCCAGGGCGCGGTAAAGGGTGGCGCCGATCGTGAGGATGGTCAGGTCCTTGCCGGCCTTCTTCACGTCCGGTTCGCCAAAAGGAATCTCGTACCGGCCGATGGGCACGCCGCCCTTGACGAATTCCTCGGGCTGGTCGTAGATGCGCTGGCTCTCGAAGAAGACGACCGGATCGGTCCCGGTCAGGGCGGAATACATGAGCCCTTTGGCGTCGTAGGGTGTGGCGGGGAAGACGACTTTGAGCCCAGGGATGTGCGCGCACATCGAGCTCCAGTCCTGGCTGTGCTGGGCGCCGTACTTCGAGCCGACGGACACGCGCAGGACGACTGGCATCTTGAGGAGTCCGCCGGACATCGACTGCCACTTGGCCATCTGGTTGAAGATCTCATCGCCCGCCCGGCCCATGAAATCGCAGTACATGAGTTCGACCAGGGGCCGGCCGCCCTCCAGGGCGTAGCCGACCGCCGTGCCGACGATCGCCCCTTCGCTGATCGGCGAATTGAAAAGCCGGTGGTACGGCAGCGCCTCGGTGAGGCCCCGGTAGACGGCGAACGCCCCACCCCAGTCGCGGTTTTCCTCACCGTAGGCGACGATTGTCGGATCGGCGTAAAACCGGTCGATTATGGCCTCGAAGATCGCGTCGCGGATCACAACGCATTTCGCCTTGGAAAGGCGGGCGCCCTTCTCGTCGAAAGCGCTCCGGCTGCGGGTCGCCAGCTGCTTCACCCGGGGGTTGGCCTCGAGGCTGATCAGCGTGTCGGGCGAGCGGCCGGTCTCCATCGAGTCGATCTTCTGGTTGGAGAACATGGTTTTCTCGAGAAGCGACCCCTGCTTCTTGAGATCGGCGCGCGGGGAGATGTTCAGGTCGATCGCTTTCTTGAAGGCGCGGAAGACAATGTCGTCGCACTTGGCCTTGATCTCGTCGATCTCGCCCTGCGCGCAGACCTTGGCGGCCACCAAATCGCGCGCGAATGTCGACAGCGGGTCGACCTGCTGCCAGGCCTCGATCTCGGCCTTCTCGCGGTAGCTGCTGGCGTCCGAGGGGGAATGGCCGCTGAAGCGATAGGTTACCGTGTCCAGGAAGACCGGTCCGTCGCCGCTTTCGAGGATCTTCTTCTTGCGGGCGATCGCATCGACCACGGCCAGCGGATTGTAGCCGTCGATCCGCTCGGCGTGCATTTGGTTGGGGCTAAGGCCGGCTCCCAGCCGGGCCAGCATTCCGAAGCCCATGGTCTCGCCTACCGGCTGCCCCCCCATGCCGTAGAAGTTGTTGACGAAATTCATGATGAGCGGCAGTCCGCCCCTGTGCGCCTTGTCCCAGAGGAGCTTGAACTGGTCCATATTGGCGAAGCAGAGGCCCTCCCAAACCGGTCCGCAGCCTGCCGAGGCGTCGCCGATGTTGGCGATGACAATGCCCTTCTTCTTGTTGACGTGCTTGAACAGGGCGGCGCCGACCGCGATGTCCCCGGATCCCCCGACGATCGCGTTGTTGGGATAGATGCCCAGGGGCGGGAAGAATGCGTGCATCGAGCCGCCCATGCCCTTGTTCATTCCCGTCTCGCGGCCGAAGATTTCCGCGAGGGCCCCGTAGACCAGGTAATCGATCGCCAGATCGTGGGTCGAGCCTTTCGCGTCCTTCTCGACCACCCGCAGGCAGTCGCCGCCAAAATAGCCGCTCATCATCTTCATCAGCGCGGCGTCATCGAGCTTCTCGATGGCGGAAAGACCCTTGGCTAGAATCTCGCCGTGGCTGCGGTGGCTGCCGTAGATGTGGTCGTCCACGTCGAGCAGGAACGCCTGGCCGACGGCGGTCGCCTCCTGGCCGATCGAGAGGTGCGCCGGGCCCTTGTGGTTGTATTCCACGCCCTTGAAGTTCCCACGCAGCTTTATCTCGTTGAGCATGTTCTCGAACGCGCGGATGAGCTCCATGTCGTGCTGGATGCGGACCAGGTCCTTGCGGGAATAGTTCGCCAACTCGTCCTTGATCGTCCGGTCGTATTGATTGACCGGGATCGGCTGGAATTGAATGGTCGACCGTTTTCTCGATTCGGTCGGGCTGATCATCTGGCTCTTGGGCATGGCGGGTGTTTTTTCTTATGAGTTGGCTTTGACAGCGGACAACGGATCCCTTTCCGGGACCCGGCTGCCGGGATGCAAAATCTCGATGTGATGGCGGGACAGGAATTCCTGCCACTGTTCGCTGGGCGGCTCGTCGGTGACGATCCGGTTGACCTGGGCCCAGTCGACAATCTTGAACAGCGACAAGGTGTGGAATTTCGTGTGGTCGATAAGGAGCACCGTCTGCCGCGCATTGTGGACGGCCTGCCTGTACAGGTTTGCGCTTTCGATGTCCGCGGCGGAAAGGCCGAAGTCCATGTCGACCCCGTCCGCGCCGACAAAGCACACATAACCCCGCAACTGCGAAAGCGTGGCGGTGGCCAGGGGCCCGACGCAATCCAGCCTGTCGGGGCGATACTGTCCGCCGAGCAGGATTGCGCTCAGGCCCGGGGCGTCGAGTTCGAGGGCCAGCCGGGCGGAGTTGACAATGACTGACAGATTCCGCCGGCGCTTGAGAAAAGGCGACATCTCGAAGCAGGTCGTCCCCGAATCGAGAAAAATCAACTCATCGTCCCCAACCAGGCTCGCGGCCAACTGGCCGATCGCCCGCTTCGCCTCGGCGTTCCGCTGTGCCTTTGAGCGGATCGAGTAATCCGACAGCCGCCGCAAAGTCGCACCGCCGTAGACGAGCTCAAGCCGGCCCTCATCGGCCAGGGACTTGAGATCGCGGCGGACAGTGGCCTCCGACACAGCCACGCGCTCAGCAAGCTCCCGCGCAGTCACGTGACCCTTCTCCAAAATCACCGCGAGAATCTCCTGGCGGCGTTGCTGTGAAGGTCCGTTCATGGTAAGTTGAGTCCGATATACTCAAATATTACTTCTTACGTTTTGTCGATAATTTCAAGCATTTTGTGCAACATTCTGCTTGAATTAAGACATTCTATGACGAGACTCCGTCAAATCTCCCAAAGGCTATAATCAAAATTCAGGTGAGACATGCCGACAATCACGCTTCCCCAGACTAAGGACATCCAATCAGGAACGATCCGGCGATGGCGCAAGAAGGCGGGACAAGCCGTCAGCAAGGGTGAGGTCATCGTCGAGGTCGAAGGCGAATCCGTCCTGGCCGAGATCGAATCGACTTTGAGCGGAACGCTATCGGAAATCCTGGCCGCTGAAGGCCAGACGGTGTCCGCGAATGCGCCGCTCGGGGTCGTGACTTTGGCTGAGAAGGCCGCAGCGGAGCCCGCCAAGCCCGCTCCCGCGGCGCCCGCGGCCGCCAAGCCCCAGTCGACAGCGTCCGCACCGGGAGGGACAGTCATTCCGATCGTCATGCCGAAGGCCGGGCAGTCGATGGAGGAAGGCATGCTCGCCAAGTGGCTGGTCGCCCCGGGTGCGCAGATCAAGAAGGGCGAGGTCATTTTCGAGATTGAGACCGACAAGGCAAAGATGGAAGTCGAGGCGACCGACGGCGGCAGGCTGTCCCGAATCGTGCTGCCCGACGGGGGCACGATCGCAGTCCTTCAGCCCGTGGCCTACCTCGCCGACAATGATGCCGATGTCGACGCGTACATCGCCTCTCAGGGAGGAGTGGCGCCCGCCGAGGCCGCAGCCCAGCCGGCACCGGCCGGAGCGGGCAGCCCAACCGCGTCCGCAGCCCCGGCCAATCCCGCCATAGTCGAGAACGGCCGCGCAAAGGCCTCCCCTGCTGCCCGCAAGATTGCGGGTTCCCGCGGAATCGACCTGACCATCCTGTCCGCCGGAAGCGGCCCGGGAGGGCGGATCATCTCGACGGACGTTCCCGCTTCCGCTCCGTCCGCACGGCAGGCCGCTCCCGTGACGCCCGGCGGCACGCGCCGGCGCATAAGCCAGATGGGCAAGGCGATCGCCCGGAACCTCTCGCTTTCAAAACAGACGATCCCGCACTTCTACGTGCGCATGACGATCAACGCCGAGGCGCTGTTCTCGTTCTATCAGGCCGAGAAGACTAAGTATCCGGTGACCCTGAACGATGTCGTCGTCCTCGCCTGCGCCAAGGTGATCATGGAGTTTCCCGCGTTTCGAAGCCAGATCGCCGGCGACGAGATCATCGAGTTTCAGACGGCCAATATCGGCGTCGCGGTGGCGATGGAAGAGGGGCTCGTCGTCCCCGTCCTCGCCTCCACCGAGCGGCTGACCCTGGCCAAGGTCTCGAGTGAGACCAAGCGGATCGCGGCCGCGGCTCGCGCCGGAAAGATCGAGGGCATGGGAACGGGCGTCTTCACGATCACCAACATGGGCATGTACGGAATCGAGGAATTCGCGGCCATCATCAATCCGCCGGAGTCGGCAATCCTCGCCGTGGGAACCGCCCGCGAGGCGGTCGTCGTCAAGGACGGCGCCCTCAGGGCCGGCCGCGTCATGACGATGACCCTCAGCGCCGACCACCGCCTGATCAACGGCGCACTGGGCGCCCGCTTCCTCGGCAGGCTGAGGGAGATATTGGAGGCGCCGGCGGTGCTTCTTTGAATCAAGCCAGGAATTCTTAAAAAGCCTATGAGCAAACATTTCGACATTGCCGTCATCGGTGGCGGCCCAGGCGGGTACGTGGCGGCGCTCAAGGCCGGCCAAATGGGCGCAAGCGTCGCCATCATCGAGAAGGGACATCTCGGCGGAACCTGCCTCAACGTCGGCTGCATCCCCTCCAAGGCCCTGCTGGCCTCGGCGGAACTCATGCACCACGTCCAGCACGCGGCCGACCTCGGCATCGAGCTCTCTGGGAAGCCAATCGCCAACTGGGCGACGATCCAGTCCCGCAAGGACACCATCATCCAGACCCTTCGGGGCGGTGTCAAAGGGCTCCTTGCGGCACGCAAGGTGACCTTGTACCAGGGCCGGGCGGCCCTGGCGGGACCGGGGCAAATCGCGATCGAGCAGAACGGCGCGACCCAGACCATCACCGCCGCCAAGACGATCATAGCCGTCGGCTCGGTGCCGTCGCGGATTCCGGGTTGGCCGACGGATCCGGCTACCGTCTGCACGAGCGATGAGGCGCTTCACTGGAAGACCCTCCCGAAGAAGCTGCTGATCGTCGGCGGAGGCGTGATAGGATGCGAGTTTGCATGCATGATGCAGCCCCTCGGAGTCGAGGTGACCATTGTCGAAATGCTGCCGCAACTGCTGCCCAACATGGACAGCCAGATCGCCGATCTCCTGACCAAGATCTTCAGGAAGCGCGGCATCCAGTCCCATGTGGCGACCAAGATCGAAAGCCTCACAATCGCCGGGGAGAAGGCCCTGGCAAAACTGAGCAACGGCACTACTCTGGAGGCCGATCGGGTCCTGGTGGCGACGGGACGCAGGCCCAATACTGCCGATCTGGGGCTGCCAACGATCGGCTTGGTGGCCGACCGCGGTTTTGTCCGCGTCAACGATCGGATGGAAACGTCGGTCAAGGACACTTACTGCATCGGCGATGCCAACGGACGCTGCCTCCTCGCGCATGCGGCTTCGGCGCAGGGCGTCGTCGCCGTGGAAAACGCCCTCGGCCACGAGCGCACCGCGGACGCCCCGGTGCCCAGCGCCGTTTACACCTTCCCGGAGATCGCCTCGGTCGGCCAGACGGCCGAGGAGGCCCGCGCCGAGGGACGCCCGATATCGATAGGGTTCTTCCCCCTTTCCCATCTCGGCAAGGCCATGGCCGTCGCAGACACCGAAGGCTTCGTCAAGGTCATCCGCGACCGCCAGGACGGCCGCCTGCTTGGCGTCCACATGATCGGCCACAACGTGACCGAATGCATCGGCTCGGCAACGGCCATGATGCAGATGAAGGCCGGCGTGCAGGACGTGGCTGACACCGTCTTTGCGCATCCGACCATCTCCGAATCGTTCAAGGAGGCCGCGGAGGACGCCCTTTCGGCCGGTTTGCACCTGCCACCGCGAAAGGTTCTTCGCCTTGCGGGTACCGTCGCATAATGTAATCTCGGAAAATCCTTATGGCCGTTCAGGACGTTCTTACCCAACTCAGGCGGCTTGGAACCGCCGCAGCCCCCCTCGCAGCGCCAGCGTTTGATGCCCGGATCAACGCCCACATCCATCTGCCGCCCAATTTTTCGGCGTTTGAGACGGTTGAACAGGCTGTCGACCTCGCCAGCCAACAGCAGATCAGTGTCCTTGGAGCCAGCAACTACTACGACTACGAGGTCTACGGCGATTTCGGGGCCCTCGCCCTGAAAAGCGGCATCTATCCGCTCTTCGGCCTCGAGATCATCGCCATGTCCGAGGCGCTCAGGCTTGCCGGGGTCAAGGTGAACGACCCGGGCAACCCCGGAAAGATCTACATCTGCGGCAAGGCGATCACGCGGTTCGATCCGATGAACGCCGAGGCGGCGCGGCTGCTCAGCGTCATCCGCAGCAACGATTCGGGCCGGATGGCGGCGATGACCGCGCGAATGGCCGCGGTTTTCAGCCGCCACGGCGTCGATACCGCACTCGATTCCAGTGCGATCGTCGATCGCGTCGTCCGCCGCCACCACTGCCCGCGCAGCCGCGTCTACCTCCAGGAACGCCACGTTTGCCAGGCCTTCCAGGAACGATTCTTCGAGCTGGTCCCCGCCGAAGGCCGCGCAGCCAAGCTGGCGGAGATATTCGGCGCGGGCCCCAAGAGCCGGCCGGATGACGCCGTCGGCATCCAGAATGAAATTCGCTCGCACCTGATGAAGGCGGGCAAGCCCGCTTTCGTGGAGGAATCATTCCTCAAGCTCGAGGATGCCTACCGGCTGATCTGCGAACTGGGCGGCATCCCCTGCTATCCGCTCCTGGCCGACGGCCAGAACCCGATGAGCGCTTTTGAGGCTCCCGTGGAAAAGCTGATCGAGAACCTCCGTTCGGCGGGCGTCTGGATGGCGGAGTTCATTCCATCGCGAAACTCGGTCGATACGATCGAGAAATTCGTTCCCGCTCTGCGGGCGGCGGGGATCGCGGTGACGGCGGGCACCGAGCACAATACGCTCGATCTCGTGCCGATCGAGCCGGCCTGCCTCAAGGGCCAACCGGTGCCCTCGGCGATCATGGCGATCTTTCGGGAAGGCGCCTGCGTCGCGGCAGCGCACCAGCAACTCGTGTTGAACGGCCAATGCGGATTTACGGACGGCCAGGGACGGCCGAATCCCAATTTTGCGACCGACGATGCGCGCATCCGGGAACTCGCGCGCATCGGCGCCGCGGCGATCGCCCGGATCCGCACCCGCTGATCCGGGTCATTCCATTTGCCAACCGGAGTCGAATCAATGACGGCGACACAAGACACCCCCTCCCCCTTCAACCCCCGCGACATCGACGCTCTGATCGAAGTCTCGCGCCATTACGGCGCCGACGCGGAATTCTGCCTGGCCGGCGGAGGCAACACCTCCCTCAAGGCCGGGGACCGGCTGCTGGTCAAGGCCAGCGGCTTCTCCCTGGCCACGGTCACCCTCGACGGCTTTGTCGAGATGGACAGGCGGGCGCTTTCGGCCCTTCTGGCCAGCCAGTTGCCCACCGAGTCCAACGCCCGCGAAGAGGCGTTCAAGCAGGCGGTCATGGCCGCCCGGCTCTTCCCGGAAAAGGGGCAGCGCCCGTCGGTCGAATGTGTCCTGCACAGCCTTCTCCCCCGCCCGCTCGTCGTCCACACCCATTCCACGTACGTGAACATGATCACGTGCACGAACGACGGCGATATTTTGGCGAAGAAGCTTTTCGGCCATGATGTCCTGTGGATCCCGTACGTCGATCCCGGTTACATTCTGGCGAGAACGCTCGATGAACTGCTGCGCCAGTACGAAAAGGCCACCGGCCGCGATTGCCCGACCGCGGTGTTCATGCAGAACCACGGCCTCATCATCTGCGGCAACACGGCGGAGGAAATCCACAAGCAGACCGCGCAGATCATCGGGACAATCCGGGGGCACCTGGCTTCAGCCCCCGCCGCCGCGCCGTTCGGCCCGCTCTCGAGGCTTGGTGCGCCGGAGGCGCGCGCCCTGGTGATGCAGATCGGCCCCGCGCTGCGCGCAACGCTGGCCTCTTCCGACAACCTGAAGGTCGTCACCTTCCGCGACAACGACGAGGTGATGAATCTGGCGTGCGGCGAAGGCGGCCAGGCGATTGTCTCGGCCGGCCCGATCACCCCCGACCAGATCGTCTATTGCACCTCCTTCCCGCTCTGGTTCGAGCCCGCGCAGGGCGAGTCCCTCGGGCAGTTGGTCGACCGCCTCAAGGCGGCTGTCACCGAACACCAGGCCAGGCGCCGGAGCGTCCCGGGCATCGTCTTTGTGAAGGGCCTGGGAATGTTCTCGGCCGGAAATGATTTCGCCGTGGCCGATGTGGCAGGAAGGGTCTATCTCGACGCAATCAAGGTGATGGCGGGAGCGCAAAGACTCGCCGGCGTTCATCCCCTGGCGGCCGAGCAGTACCGGTTCATCGAGAACTGGGAGGTCGAGTCGTACCGGAAGAAGGTTTCCACCGCCTCGTCCGCCGCCGGCCGGGCGGTCGGAAAAATCGCATTTGTGACCGGGGCGGCGCAGGGCTTCGGCTTCGAGATCTCGCAGGACCTCGCCGCGCAGGGAGCCCATGTCATCCTCACCGACATGAACATCGATGGCGTCAAGAAAGCCGCCGACGAGATTTCCTCCCGGGTCGGCGCCGGCCGGGCCACCGGCCTGCCAGTCAATGTCACGGAGGGCGCCTCGGTCGAGGAGGCGGTCTATCGGGCCGTTCGAGCCTTCGGCGGATTCGACCTGCTGGTCTCGAATGCGGGAGTGCTGCGGGCAGGCAGCGTCAAGACGCAGCCCGAGCGCGAATTCGACATGGTGACGGCCGTCAATTACAAGGGCTACTTCGTCTGCGTTAAGGTCGCCTCCCTCATCCTTGCGATCCAGCACATGGCCCGGCGCGACTACTGGAGCGACATCATCCAGATCAATTCAAAGAGCGGCCTGGTCGGCTCCAACCGCAACGGGGCCTACGCGGGGAGCAAGTTCGGCGGAATCGGACTGACCCAGTCCTTCGCCCTGGAACTGGTCGAGGACGGGATCAAGGTGAACTCGATCTGCCCGGGCAACTTTTTCGACGGGCCGCTCTGGAGCGACCCGAACAACGGCCTTTTCGTCCAGTACCTGCGCAGCGGCAAGGTGCCCGGCGCAAAGACAATCGCCGACGTGAAGCGATCGTACGAGTCCAAGGTTCCGATGAACCGCGGCTGCACGACGGCCGACGTCATGAAGGCGATCTATTATCTCATGGACCAGAAATACGAGACCGGCCAGGCGGTTCCCGTGACCGGCGGCCAAGTGATGCTGAGCTAGGAAAAATCAACAAATGAGCAAGAAAACCACGATCCCCGCCACCCAACACGCAATCCAGCTGGTCGGACCCGGCCAGCTGAAGGTGAATCCCTCAAAGGCGGTCGCAAAGCCGGGCCCGCACCAGATCCTGGCCAAGGTGGAATGCGTCGGTCTCTGCTTCTCGGACCTGAAGCTTCTCAAGCAGTTCTCCGAGCACGCGCGCAAGAGCGAGATAACTTCGGGTCTGAGCGCGGAGGTTCTGGCTTCGATGCCGAGCTATGTTCCCGGAGACAAGCCCACCGTGCCCGGACACGAGGTGACCTGCCGGATCATTGCCGTCGGCAAAGGTGTCTCACATCACAAGGTCGGCGAACGGTGCCTCGTCCAGACGGATTACCGCGAACTGCCCACAGCCAACTCCAACGCCGCCTTCGGCTACAATTTCGAGGGAGGGCTGCAGGAATACGTCATGATGGACGAACGCGTGGTGATCGATTCCACCGGCGAGCGGTTCCTCATCCCGGCCCCCGAGAACCTGAGCGCCTCGTCCATAGCGCTCGTCGAGCCCTGGGCCTGCGTGGAGGATTCGTACGTGAACTTGGAGCGCCAGTCGCTCAAGGCAGGCGGCCGGCTCCTCGTCGTCGCCGATGCGGGCCATGCCGTTTTGGGCCTTAAGGAACTGGCCGGCAAGAACGCCCCCGCTTCCATCACGGCGATCGTCACCGATGAGGAGCAAAGGGCGGCTTTGAAAGCCATGGCCCCATCCTTCGCGCAGGACCTGGCGGCCCTCTCCGGCGCCGAATTCGATGACATCGTCTATTTCGGCTCCCGAAAGGAGTCGATCGAACTTCTCAACGACAGGCTCGCTCCGCGGGCGATCTTCAACGTCGTTCTCGGCGGGGCAAAAGTCGGCCAGCTGGTCTCCGTCGGCATCGGACGCGTCCACTATGGAATGACCCGCTGGATCGGCACCAACGGCACCGATGCAGCTGAATCTTACAAGCACATTCCCGCAACCGGTGAGATCCGGCCCGGCGAGTCCATCCTCGTGATCGGAGCAGGCGGACCTATGGGCCAGATGCACGTCATCCGAACGGCGTGCTCGGGAATCGCGAATGTGTCGATCGTCGGAACGGACGTGGACGATGCCCGGATTGCGGCGCTTCATCGGAAGGCCGAGCCGCTGGCGAAGGCCAACAAGGTCGCCCTGAAGCTCGTAAATTCGCAGAAAAATCCGGTGACCGAGAAGTTCAGTTATTTTGCACTCATGGCCCCGGTCGGCGCCCTCGTTGCGGCCAGCGTGCGCGACAGCAAGCCCGGATGCCTCATCAACATCTTTGCCGGGATTCCCGCCACCACCAGGCAGGAGCTGGATCTGGACACCTACATCGCCAATCACTGCTACATGTTCGGCACGAGCGGCTCGGTCATTCGCGACATGAAGATCGTCCTCCAGAAGGTGATCGACCGCCAGCTGGACACCAACCGCTCGGTCGACGCGATTTCAGGAATCGCCGGGGCTGCCGACGGGATCGCCGCGGTGGAGAATCGGACCCTCGCCGGAAAGATCGTCGTGTATCCAATGCTGCACAACGTCGGTCTTATTCCCCTCTCCGAATTGCCCAAGCACTACCCCACCGTCGCTGCAAAGCTCGACGGAGGCGCCTGGTGCCTGGCGGCCGAGCAGGAACTCCTAAAGGTCGCCGCTTCCTAGGATAGTGATTCGAAGCGCAGGGGCACGCGCGTTTCGCAGCTTGGCTTTCAGTTTGAGATTGCCTCCCCCGGCGAACCCCGAGCAGATGGACGATTAAGCGGGCACCCGTAGCTCAATTGGATAGAGCATCTGACTTCGGATCAGACGGTTACAGGTTCAACTCCTGTCGGGTGCGCCAGCTCATCAAGGGGTTACGAATTCCACCCGTTTTTTCAAAACCCCCAGTGACCACAAAGTGACGACATTTTCTGGTGGGAACAGGGTCAGACGACGGAAGAGTCATTTTCGGTCATTTTTTCGGGTCGAACTGTAGCATCTGATCTACCATCAGACGATGGCAGGTTCGACTCCCTCTCAGGATTTGGGGCGTCCGTCGTCAGTGACGACTGAGTGACGACATTTTCTTCGATGTTTGTCGCTCGCTCTTGGTGCACTATAGCCTTCTCAGGCCCGCCATTGTCTGGGGAAGGATCAACGTTATTACTTCGCGAACCGGCGCCGGAGGGCGGCCAGACCAGCGAGTGCGCCGCTGAGAAGGGTCAATGTTGCGCTGCTGTCGGGGACATCGGATGGTGCGGAAGGCAGGGTAAAGCTGAAATCGGTTATCGACTCGTTAGGACCGCTTATCCCACCGGATTGGACGAACCTTAGGCTGTCCTGGACTTCCAATGTGTATTGCTGGCCGGCGATCACGGATCCGGTGACTTCCGTTTCGGTGGAGTCTGGATAGATGTTGAAGCTGGATTGGCTGAACGGTCCGGAAAGGTCGAAATAGTCCAATCCCGTTATGTCTTGAGAAGCCGAACCTTGATAATTGAAGTCCACCTCTCCTGTTGCTTCCGCGGTGAAGGTGTAGCTCCACACCGTACCTGAGAAGTTCGTTCCGCTCATAAGGCCAAGGCCGATGGGGTGTTCAACATCAAAGGAGTCGTCAATTCGAATCGTGCCTGAATTGCCGGAAGAAGACCAACTGGCACTAATGCTATCGGAGAGACTGTAGCTGATCGGCCCATAGACTTGGGTTATGTCGCTTGTGGATCCGATTAGACTCGAATTGGCCGTAAGCGCCCCAGGGGTTCCAGTCCACGAATCCGAATTGGTTGAAGTTGGAGGAGACCAATCCACCATGTCATAAGTACCGTTGACCCCGGAAATATAGCCGTTGGAATAAGACGTTACGGACCCCGAGTTCGGATTGGCTAAGGCGGTGCTTGAAACGGTAGCGAGGACTGACGCGCCTATGAGAAGACTCACAGTCGCCTTCAGAAAGGCCATTTGGGTGATCGGCTTCATTGGGTCCGCGGTTATAGCATCGATTATGCCATCTTATGGTATACATGCACACGTTATTGTTGGAGAGTTACTAAAGATTTCACATAAACTGTCTATCACATATCGATATGCATAAAGTGTAATGAAACCCGACATGAAGGGTTAAAATTCTCCAAGTCGTTGGTTCTGCCATCAGGCGGAGTTGCCGCACAGAAGAGGTTGCGCCGGCGAACAAAAGTTCGTGGACGTCGATCCAAGAGATGCCTTGTAACGCGGATCGAGCCCGGTCGGCACCCAGCCCGCATTCGCAGCGGACCCAAAACCCGGTCGGGTTAGACCCCATCGTCTCCGCAGGCCAATCGGTCCAGAATGCGGCATCGAATCCGGGCCACCGCTCCTTCGGAATCCGGGCTCTTTTAGGGAAGAATCCATCGGTCCATCCAAACCATCTCCATCAGGAGTGTAAAAACCATGTCCGACAAAAGCAGCCACAACGACATTACCAAAAAACCGGTCTGGCTCATCACCGGCTGCTCGACCGGATTCGGCCGCGCCTTGGCCTAGTTATTGAATGGGCGTGGGTACCGCGTGGTCGTCACCGCCAGGCAACCCGCCGAAGTGCGGGCAACGACAAACTCACTGCCCGCACGAAGCGATGACTGACGTCGGGGGCCGTGCGCCGTTCCGTTCAGCACCACGTGTTGGACGAACCCGGGCAAGAGCCAAACGATGATGGCTGCGGCCAGCACGAGCGCACCGGACAGGAAAAGTGCCGCAATCTTCATCTGCAACTTAGCGCGGCGGTTGTTCCGCAGCTGCCGGGTCAGATGTAGGCAACGGCTCGGTCGGATGTATCGGCATGTTTCTTTCCTGCTTCATCGTATCAAAGGAAATCCGCCCGAGGGGGAGAAAAACACTGAAGCTCCTCAGCGTCCTCAAGAATGACGATGCTGTGTTCGATCCCTGCCGGAATCGCGTACGAGTCTCCGGGGCCAAGCTCTGACTCTGAGTCGCGCGTCAGTACACGAACCTTTCCAGATAAAATATAGCCGGCTTGCTCATTGGGGTGCGCGTGAAACGGAATGAGATTGCCGATACGATAGTGCATCCGGGTGCTCATCGACGCAGGCCCGATTGCTAGCAGGTCAAAGGAAACGCCAAACGAAGCGCGATGCTGCCCTTTACCGGATTTTACGACATGAATCGATGGTGTGCTCAAAGCAGGGTTGATTTGTTTGCCGACGTTGCGATGAGCCGCGGCTACGGCTGCCGCGGCGGGTGCCCCGCAGCCGCCGTGCCGGACGCAGTCGTCGGCTCGGTCGGATGTATCGGCAGGTTTCTCATTCGTAGTGGGTCCACAGTCGCAATACCTTGATCGCCTTTTGCTCAACATAGACTTGATACACTAGTCGGTGTTGAACGTTGATTCGCCTTGAATAGGCGCCAGCCAGGTCGCCAACGAGCTTTTCGAACGGCGGCGGATTTTGGAACGGATCCCTCCTGATAATTTCCAAAAGTCGCTCCGCCTGCGGTCGCAGGTTTGACGACGCCAGCTTTCTTGCGTCTTTTTGCGCTTGCTTGGTGTAGTAGAGTTCCCAGTTCACCATTTCAGTGTCGTTGGCAGACCGGTGAGCGGCTCATTGAGACCCTTGCGAATCGATTCGCGCATTCCGGGAACGGACAGCAGGTACAGAGTTTCTTGGATACTCCTCCAATCTTCTTCGGACACAAGTACAGCGTTATTGCGTTTCCCTGTGATTTGCACGGGCTCATGGCTGAAGGCACTGTCGTCAACGAGCTGATAGAGCTTTGCGCGTGCTTTCGTAACAGGGATAGAGGTCATAATCTCAGCGTACGTCATAACGTACGCATGTCAAGACATTCTGTTTCTGCCGAACGCTTGATTATTCCGAACGGGATTCATATTATTGAATCACTTACTTTCGCGACAAAGGAAACTTACAGAAAATCGCTAGCCCTGGAAAACGGTACATCGGCTGTTTCCCCAATATCCAATCGCCGTTCGGTGTATCCAATTACGCGAAGAATTGGTGATCAATAAGTAACCCAAAATGAGGTCCTGAGGTTGGCCTAATTCAGGGCAAATCCGACGTTGGCCCTTTGGTGAGCGTTTTCAATTCATTTCCAAGCCCATAAAATCCCGGGCCGAGGTGATGGAGATCGTGCGCAAAAAGGTGCGGCTGCTCCACTAACAGCAACGAACTCTGCCGGATCGGTTACGAGTAACGGAGGCGTGCCGGCGGTCCAGGCGAACGGTGCTCCTTCTATTTCCTTCCAACCCCAGTCGCAAACCATTGGTGCGGGTTCAACCTTGGTCCTTACTGCGGGCTCAACCTTTGGCCGGCAGAGTTGCGCCGCCGGCCGACGGAGGCGCTCCAAAGGGAATAAAGACGGCGCGATCGCCAATAAACATGGGAGGCTTCATTAGCTCCATGAGGGCGTGATCCTGGTCTGCTGTGAATATTGAGAACACCGCAACGGCGGCCTTATTGGGATTGAGCCGCACGTCCTTTTCCAGCACGACCTGGCTCAGCAGCAGGATCCCGGCGCTAGAGGATACTTGGCGAAAATATTCCAAACGCTCGTACGGGCGCATCAACACCCGTTCGACGTGCGAATGGCGCCCGACACGGGGGAATCCCAGAAAATATTCCAAACCGTCGCCGCTTGGGAAGGAGACCACGGGGCGACCTCCAGGTCTCACATCGTAGCGCGCGAGCTGGCGGGCCAGGTCCGCGACAAATTCGCGATCCCTTGGGTTGAGAAGCAAATGCGTGCCGTGAAGCAAGGCCACGCTCTGCACGCTCGAATTCACACTTCGCGTATCGCGCCACACTCCGCGTCCTATGCTTCCGATCATGGGCACCATTACCGCAATTACGCCCATTCGCCCGACCAACTTCGTTCGGGCGAAGATGTAAACCATCGGCACCCCGAGGAGCAAGGAGTACTCATAGAAATGGTACATGTGGCGAAAATAGCCGATGCATCCCAGGAAATAGAAGAGAGGGGGAAGGCATAGGGCGTAGGGAAACGCCGGAAAACGCGAACCTCGGCCTTTTCCGCCGAAGAATGCCGACGCACAGATACCGAGGCCGCAGGCAAAGCCGGCGATGGCGGGCAATTGAACGCCCAGCAGGAAGCCAAGGGACTCGTATCGGGGAAAGCGAATGGCCGGTGTGACGTAGGAGCTGTACCACTCCCGGTGGTAGAGCGGGAAGGCCGTGTCCAAAGCGTAGGGCCGTGGCAGAGTGCTGAAATGATACGCCAGCCTCGCCCCTTCCAGGAGCAAGAAACCGGAGACGCCGGCCAGCAGGTTTGCCCAAGACGCCCCCTTAGGGGCGCCGTCCTCCGATCGCGTTTGGGCCATGAGGTCGACAAGCACTACGCTTATTGCGGCAACCACTCCGCTGCCGAACTTCGACCATTGCATCGCGCCGCATAGTGCGCCGAGAAGAAGGGATCTCTTGCAGCTCCTTTTCCCGGGGGGAAGGTAAAGCGCGGCTACAATTGACAGGAAGAGAAGCTCAAACGGAGCCGTGTTTTCCGCCAGTTCGCTTGCACCAATCACCAGCGGTAGCGTGGTTAGCGCCAAGCCCGCAATGGCCCAAATGTCCAGCGCCAACTAGAAACCGACATCAGCGCCAATTAGAAACCGACACGGGAGATGAGCGGATGTAGAGCGCTATGAATAGCTTGGACGATGGCGTTTGAGGTGTTGCCTCACGTAAGGATGTTACCGGGAGAGGGTCGTTGAATCTTAAATGCGGGGGCTGGGGCGGCAGCCCCAGATAGCCCGTGCAACGCACGGGCGTAGCCTGATGAGGGACGGGGCTGGGAAAAGCAGGGGCAAGCCAGCCGAGTGGGTCACCCTTTCCAAAGCAATGGATCAGATGGGGGCGACGGCGGAGCCGTCGCGCTGGAAGAGAGGGGGGGAGGCTCGGCGAAGCCGAGGGGGCCGCAGGCCCCGGGGGTGCGGGGGTCAGAAGTCGCCGGGTGCAGAGACCCCGGGCGGCAGCCAGTCGGGCCGCTGGGCTTGAAGCTTGTCGAAGCGCTGTTTGACGGTGCGGAGGGTCTCGAGCAGTCGATTGAGCTTCGCCAGTCGGCGCGGGCCGATCGGCTTGTTCAAGGTGCGCCGTTGGTCGATCTCTTCGTCCAGTTCGCCGATCTGGCCATCGAGGTCCTTCTCGCGCTGATATAGCTCTGCGAGCAGGCTTTCAATGGGAGCGCGGGACGAAGGCTGCACGCTTTGTTTCAAGGAGAAGACGGGATGCATGTCGAGTGTGAGAGCGACAAGAAGCCGCCCTGCGGGTGATCACGTCGCGGCCTGCCGCTGCTTGGCTTCCTCTTCACGGATGCTCTTTTTTCCTGGAAACTCTAGGAGGACGCAGCGGTGGACGAGCCGGTCGACGACGGCGGTGGCGGTCATGGGGTTTTTGAAGACCTTCTCCCACTCGCCGAAGGCGAGGTTGGTCGTGACGAAGACGCTGCGTTGCTTTTCGTAGCGTTCGCCGAAGAAACTGAACAGGACATCGACCTCGCCCTGGGTCAGGTCGACGTAGCCTCCGAGCTCGTCCACAATGACGACGTCGAAGCCGTTCAGCTTGGTCAGGGCCTGGACGAGCTTGAGATCGCGCTTGGCGGCGAGGAGCCTGGCCGCGAGCTTGAAGGCCGGCACGAACAGAACCTTCATCTGATGGCGCTCGATCAACTCGCGGCCGAGGGCGGCGCAGAAGCCGGTCTTGCCCCGGCCAGGTAGGCCGATGGCGACCAAGTTGTCGCCCCGGCGCACGAAGTCGCCTGTCCGGAGCGTCGGCAGCATACGGCGGACCTTCTCGGGCATCTTCGCCTCGTCGAAGCGGGCAAAGGTCTCGGTGTTCGGGAGTCCGGAATACTTGAGCAGGCGCTCGATCTTGCGGGCGCGGCAGTCCTGCACCTCGGCTTCGGCCAGGTAATGCAGGAGCCGGCGATAGCCCCAGTTCTCGGCTTCGGCACGGGTGATCGCGCTGTCGCACTCGCGCTCCATGGCTGACAACTCAAGGGAGCGAAACAGGATGGGCAGGGCGTCGGCTTTCATGCGCTCACCTCCGTCAGGAGCGAATCGTACGCTTTGAGGTCTGGGGAAAATGGCGCGATGAGCGACGGGGCGTCCGGAGCGGCGTTCAGAAACGCGCGGACCCGGTCGGGATGCGGGAGATCTCCCGAGCGCAGGCAAGCACCGATTACCTCGGCGACCGGGGCTTCGCCCTGGAGGGCGGCGAGCTCGAGCAACTGCAGGTAGAGCACGTCCGCCGCCGCGTCGTCCGCAGCGCATAGCCGGTCGTAGGCCTGGCGGAATACCACAGTGGGAAAGAGCTCCTCGCGGTAGACATAGCCGCGAAAGGCGCCGGGTTTGCGGATAAGCCAGGTGATGACATGGCGGTAATCGATCTGGGCCTTTTGGCCCTGCAGCCGGGGCACCCGGCAGACCTCGCATCCCTCGTACGTGAAACGAATCTCGCTCTCGCCGACGTGGGCGTCGAGTTTGAGGCCGATCAGCTTGGCCGGCACGGAATACGTGCGCTTCTTTACCCGCACGGTCGAGCCGGTGCACACGGGAACGGCGATCTGTTCGCTCTCGGGGTAGCGGGTATCCGGCAGCCGCCGGAGCCGGGCAACGGCCTCGGCCACACCGACGCTGCGCAGCATGTTGGCCCCCGCGCACGCCCGGTCGAGGAAGGCCTGATAGGCGGCTTGGTCGGGGAAGTCGCTCGACCCGCGGATCGCCAGGTGGGTCTTGATCCGCCGGATCAGGTGCCGGTGCGCCGTCTCGACGTCGCCCTGCTCGTTCGGGCAGCCGATGTTGATCGTATGCGGTTCCACCTTGAGGTGCCGGCAAAAGGCGAGATAGGCCTCGTTGAAAGCGCGCTCCTCGCTGTCGCGCTTGATCGTGTGGGTCGCCGTCGAGCTGTTGTCGGTCCACAGTTCGGCTGTGATCCCACCCAAGCCCCAGAACCCGGCTTGCACGCCCATTTTGAGCGAGACGAATGACTCGGAAAAACAGATGGTCGCCCGCTGCCAGTTGCAGCATGGCACCACAAAGTGCCCGAGCAGATGCTCAAACGGAGCTCCGGCTATCGTAATCCCAAGCTCGTTCGCCCGCTTCCAGTCGAACTGCACCGCCCGGCCCGGTTCGTGCGCCTGGGGAAAGAAGACTTCTTTCGGCGGACCGTTCAGCGCCCGCCAGACCTTCACGCCGCGCTGGAACGTGCGAAGGGCGACATTGCCGGCGAGTTCCGGCTTCGAGGCCTTCAGGTGCTCCAAAAGCCCCTTCACCTCGATCTCAGGTGCAGCCTCCAAGTACCGCGCAGCCTCGGGCATGACCTGCTTCAGGGGATCCGGCCGGGTCCGGTACGTGCGGGACCCCCGCTGGTGTGTGAGCTCCTCCGGCCCGGCGTTCGCCTTCAAATAGCGAGCAGCCGTCACTCGGTGCATGTTCGCCTTCATGGCGGCGTGGCTGACCACGCCCCCGTTGTTTTGGTATTCCTTCACGAGTATCCTGTGTTGAGCGGGGGTGATCATGGGGCCTGCGTAAAGGCCCCAGCACTACCGTTCACGCAGGCCAGCGCCCACCCGAAAACCCGACACCAGTCGTGTCACGTTCTAGTTGGCACCGCTGTCGAGACTGAACTGGCGTTCTACACCCAAAAGCGGGTCATGCATCTGGCAGCTGCGACATAGAAACACCCCAGGGCCGTCGAGTAGAGCAGCGCGTTCGAAGCGATGAGCGTCACCGGCGTGTTGCCGAACAGGGCGGCAAATGCCGCATAATAGTAGATAGGGAAAGGCCCGTAATTCCATTGGATGTCTCGATAAAGGGACTGCCCTTTGAGCACTGCATCGGCTGCCGTCAACGTCCAGGATTCGCCTTGGAACAGCCAATCCGCTGAATACAGGGAGGCCCGCCTGAGCCAGTAGAACAGCACGATCGAGAGCGCCGTCACCCCGAAAACAAGTGAGGCTTCCATCCACTTGTCGGAATGCTTTTGATTTGGTTCCAACGGCTTCAGAAAAGACGCGAATCATCGGTGGTGGTCAATTCGGATAGCATTGCCGCATGGGGAGGTTTAATCCGCACTACACACCCGTTTCCGCCGTCGGCCTGCGAGGGGTGCTTGAGCAAAGGCTGGCCGAGGCACCCTACGCCGTGTTTACGGAGCGCACCCGCCCGATTGTCGCGTGAGTGAGATTTGTCGTGCCGCCCATCGGGGCGATGCACGGGACCCAGCTGTCTCTGCGGCGCATCCTTTGCCCGATGGGCCGCGTCTTTCTGCATAACCGGTCGCTTGCCCCACCCCGTCATTCCACCATGAAAATCCCCTGTCGTATCTCAGCCGTGTCGCTTTGCCTCGCCGTTTTTGCCACGTCTTCGCTCCATGCGGCCGATGCGGCCGCTTTGTGGCGGAAAGACTGCGCCACCTGCCACGGCGCCGACGGTCGCGGCGACACGAAGGAGGGGAGCAAACGCTACATCAGCGATCTCACCGATGCCGCCCTTCAAGCGAAGTTCACCGACGACGAAGCCGCCAAGTCGATAAAATCCGGCCTGAAAGACGCAAAAGGCAGAGTCATCATGAAGGCAATCAGCGGAGTCTCGGACGCCGACGTCAAATCGCTCGTCGCCTACGTGCGCGCGCTCAAGAAGTAACTCTGTGGTGGCCCTTGCAGGCCGGTTCATATCCGGCTGGGGCGGAGCATGGGCATCGCCGCCGGACTTACCAGATAGCGGAAGCGGGTTTGCGCGGGATCGCCGCTAGAACCGCCGGTCG